>Ga0181530_10001426_pt1 | contig 30157 bp, 22 predicted proteins | sample PEATcosm2014_Bin_42_FD_119769 | JGI IMG/M metagenome (GOLD analysis project Ga0181530, IMG submission 119769) | Peatland microbial communities from MTU Mesocosm Facility, Houghton, MI, USA - PEATcosm2014_Bin10_60_metaG | ecosystem: Environmental > Terrestrial > Soil > Wetlands > Peat | place...
CCACCGAATGCGCCGTCGGCGGCTGGCCGTCCACCGCGCCGAGTCCCGCCGAAAACACACGGAATTCCCCGCGTCCGGCCGCCGCCCGCCGGAACAGCGCTTCGGCCATCGGGCTGCGACAGACATTGCCGGTGCAAATGAACAGAATGGTTTTCATCCCGCGCGAAGTCTAACGATGAGTTGCAAAAAGCGCATCGTCAATCCGAAATCAGGGGCGCGACTGGCGCACAACGGCCAGTCCTTTGATCAAATCCACCGCGCGCGCCAGAACCGGGTCGCGAATCACCGGCTTTTGCGGTTCCGCCGCCCGCGCTGGCGCGAGGTTTTCATTCGGATTGCCGCCGTCACCCGGTCTGCGGTTCGGGCTGGCCACGGGCAAATCCATGTCCCGCAGGTAGAGCGTCCCGTTGCGTTTCCCGTCGTTCTGCTTCTGCAGCACCAAGTCCGCCTCGCTGAGGTGGTCCACAAACGGCAGTAAATTGTTGGTTGCAACGCCGGGGCTGTTGTTGTCCTGCGCCGGTGACGCATAGGGATTTTCCCAAAACGCGCGTTCATCATCCGCGCTCACGGTCACGGCGATGTCGGGCTGCAAACCGCCGGATGGAACCGCCGGGCCATTGCCTGATTTGACCGGCGCAGTCGCGATGCGCAGCCGTTCGCCGTTGCGCAGGGGAAATTCCTTGAAAGTCGCCGCCTCACCCGCCGTCGGGTTGCCGATGATCAGACCCGCGCCCGCGTGGCGCAATGCCGCCGCCAGCGTTTCCGCCGCGCCGCGCGTTTCGGCGTTCACCAGCACCACCAGCGATCCGGCGGCGATCTTTTTTGACGCGAACAAATTCGCCGCGGCCTGCGCCGATGCGGCATCGTCGCCGACGACAAACCGCAAATCCAAGACGATGCCAGCCACTTTATTGGATGCGGTCAACGCGCGATATGCCGCGGTCAATTCGTTTGCGAGGCTGCCCGTGACATGGCCGACGCGCAGATAGGCGACATTGTCTTCAACGATGGCGGATTTGCTCAATGCCGACCCGTCTGGCGGTGTCGCCGCCCCGTCCGCCGCGGCGCCGACCAATGAAACTTTGCCGGGGAACCGGGACAGCAGGCCTCCGATCGCCGCGCGGTTCAAATTATCATCCGTTGCGCCCGTGAGATTCGTGCGGAGCAAATCATAGACTTCCTTGAAATCCGGCGCCGGGTTCGTGGTGTCTGCGCCCCGGGCGCAGGGCGTTGCCAGCCATCCGGTCACCGCCAGGGCGAAAAGACTCAAAAAACGTCGTGTCATGCTGCGCCGCAAAATGCGGGACAAAACCACGAAAGTAAAGCAGCTAGACATTTGCGATTTGCGATTTGGGACCTCGGGGAAACGCCTGCCTGGCCGTAGCGGCGTCTCGGCAGAGCGCCGCAAACTACTGGAAACGGAAGAGTGCGGCTTTCTGCCGAAAGCCGCTACGCTTGTTTCGCAGAGGCCGCATATCGTCAATTGTAAATCTTTTCTGTCGGATTCCAGGCGGCGGCGGCGATATATTGGAAAACGATGACAACTGACTTGGATTTGCTGGGGCAATTCAACCGCGACCACTCGCAGGACGCCTTCACGGAAATCGTCCGCCGCCATCTGGATTTGGTCTATTCGGCGGCGCTACGGCAGGTGCGTTCGCCGCAACTGGCCGAGGAAGTCGCGCAATCTGTCTTCACCGACCTCGCACGCAACGTCGGCAAGCTGAAGCCCGACACCGTTTTGACGGCTTGGCTTTACCAAGTCACGCGCCGCACGGCGATTGACGTAGTTCGAAAGGAATCCCGCCGCCAGTTGCGCGAACAAATCGCCGTGGAGATGACGAACATGAATGCAACCGCCTCTGACTGGACGCACATCGAACCTTGCCTCGACGAAGCCATGCAAACCCTTGACGACACCGACCGCGCCGCCGTTTTGCTCCGCTACTTCGAGAACAAATCCTTCCGTGAAGTCGGGCAAACACTCGGCACGTCCGACGACGCGGCGCAAAAGCGCGTCAGCCGCGCTGTTGAACATCTGCGCGAATTTTTCTCCAAGCGCAACGTGACGATTGGCGCGAGCGGACTCGCCATCGTCATCTCCGCCAACGCCGTCCAGGCCGCGCCGGTCGGAATGGCCGCCACGATTGCCACCGCCGCCATCTTTGCTGGAACTGCCGTTTCAACTTCGACCGTAATCGCCGCCACCAAAACCATCGCCATGACCACACTGCAAAAAACTCTTATCACCGCCACGCTCGCGGTCGTTGCCGGAGCAGGAATTTATGAAGCCCGCCAAACCACGACAATGCGCGCCCAAGTTCAAGCTCTCCGGCAACAGCAAGCGCCGTTGGCCGAACAAATTCAGCAACTACAGCGTGAACGCGACGACGTGACGAAACGCCTGGTTGAATTGCAGGCCCAAAACGAGCAATTGAAATCAAACCAAAACACGGCCGAGCTTCTGAAATTGCGCGGGGAAGTAGCGCGCTTGCGAAACGAAGCCAATGATCCGACCGATGCATCGGCAAAAGCCTTGGCGGCCAAAATGAACAAACTCAAGCAGCGATTGGCAGAAACGCCGGCCGCAAAAATACCCGAACTGCAATTTGTTACTGAACAGGATTGGCTCAATGCCGCCAATGGCAAACTCGACACCGATGCTGATTATCGTCGTGCGTTGGCTTCGTTGCGCAGCGCCGCTGAAGGCAAAGTTGCGTCCATGTTGCAAAAAGCATTAAAGGCCTACCTGCAAAGCAGCAGCGGACAGATGCCAACCGATCTCGGCCAATTGCAGCCCTATTTCGACTCACCGATGGACGACGCCATTCTGCAACGGTGGGAGATCGCATCCGCCGCAACCGTACAAAGTCTGGGCCTGGGTGGAGATGTGATCATAACGCAGAATGCGCCGGTGGATGACGTGTTCGACACCCGCTACGGTATCGGTCCCACCGGCAGTGGCAGCACGGATTTTTTGTCCCGGGAGGTTGCTCCCACGATGAATCCGGTTTGGGAAGCATTCAGTGCGGCCCACAACGGACAGTGGGCGGACGATGTTTCCCAATTGTTGCCCTACGCCACAACTCCGGAACAACAGGCTGCGCTCCAAAAATTGATGCTGAAAAAATCCGCTGGGAAGTAAATGCTGCAACTTTTATAGGGCCTTCGCCGCGATGTCGCGGCGGAAGTGCGCGCCAGGGAAATCAAATCTCCCAAAAACTTTGTCGGATTTCGCCGGCTTCGGTTGTTTAATAGGTGAGATGCAGGAACAGTCCGACGCCCAATTGCTGCGCGAATATGCCGAACGCAGTTGCGAACCCGCGTTTCGCGAAATCGTCACGCGGCATGCCGACCTCGTGTACTCGGCGGCGTTGCGGTGCGTGAATTCGCCTGACCTCGCTTGCGACATCGCCCAAAGTGTTTTTACTGATCTCTCTCGCAAAGCCCGGCCATTGGCGGACAAACTGGCGGAAAACGCATCCCTCGTCGGCTGGCTCTACCGCAGCACGCGCTTTGCGGCCCTCAACCAATTGCGCGACGACCGCCGCCGCCTCGCGCACGAAAGGCAGGCCATGGAACAACTCCTCTCCAACTCTGAACCCGCACCGGACTGGGATCGCATCCGCCCGGTTCTCGATGAAGCGATGGACGACTTGAAGGATGAAGACCGCGACGCGCTGCTGCTGCGTTATTTCAAAAACCACGATTTCCGCGACGTCGGCCGCGCGCTGGGTGTGAGCGATGACGCCGCGCAAAAGCGCGTCAGCCGCGCCGTGGAACAGCTGCGCGAATTCTTCGCCAAACGTGGCGTCACCGTCGGCGCGAGCGGGCTGGTTGTCGTCATCGCCGCCAACGCCGTCCAGGCCGCGCCGGCTGGGCTGGCGGTTGCCATTTCCACCACCGCCGTTCTCGCCGGAGCGACTCTTGCCACCACCGCAACCGCAACCGTCGCCATGCTTGCCGGTGCGGGAATCTACGAAGCTCGCCAAACTTCGCAACTGCGCGAACAAAACCAGGCGCTCCAGCAACAGGAGACGGAACAAATCAAACAGTTGCAGAAGGAGCGGGACACAGCCACGAATCAAGCGGCCCGATTGCTTGCTGAAAACAGCCGGTTAAAATCAGATTTCAACCAGACCGAACTGTTAAAATTGCGCGGTGAAATCGGCACGGTTCGACAAAAAAACAACGATCTGCTGAAAGAAAATCAGGCTTTACAGTCAAAGGCCGCTGCCGGTGAATCCACCAATCAGATTTCGGCGTATGATCAGTCGGTTTTGCTGAAGCAGCATGCAACTGACGCCACAAGCCTGCTGCTGGACGCGATCCGGAAATATGCAGCCGAAAATAGCGGACAGTACCCCGAAAAGTTTGAGCAACTTGTGGTCTCAGGCGATCTCAAGATCACAAACTTCGTCGGCAACCTTGGACTCAATGACTTTGAACTTGCCGAAGCGGGCTCAACCAATTTCCAAGGGAAAAAGATCGTATTACGCCTGCGTACCCCCATTCGAAATTCCGATCCCGGGGAACAGTCTATAATGTTGGAAGGCGGGATAAACCCCGATGGAACGACTTTTATGGAAATATCCAATGTCGTTGAATAGCTGTTCACACACCGAAAAACTCAAGTCGCCACGGTAGCAGCAGGCCGACACACCACCCAGCTTTTCAAACCACCACCGCTGGACGGTTCCGCAGTTCCACCCGCCGGGTTTTGCCACTGATGGTTTGGGGCAGTTCCTTCACGAACTCGATTTCCCGCGGATATTTGTAGGGCGCAGCGGTCTGCTTGCAATGTTGCTGGAGCGCACGCTTCAGGTCTTCACCGGCCGTGGCTTCCGGATGCGGGATGACGAACGCCTTCACAATCTGCCCGCGCACTTCGTCGGGCTTGCCCACCACCGCCGCGTCCAGCACCGCCGGATGTTCGAGCAGCACGCTCTCCACCTCGAACGGCCCGATGCGGTAGCCCGAACTCTTGATGACGTCGTCTCTGCGTCCGACAAAATAAAAGTATCCGCCGGCATCCCGCACGGCGCGGTCGCCGGTGAGATACCAATCGCCACGGAGCTGCCTCGTCATCTCGCCCGGATTCAGCCAGTATTCACGGAACAATCCAACCGGCCGGTGGGGCTTCACGCGCACGGCGATTTCCCCTTCCTGTCCGGCGGGCACTTCATTCAAATCATCGTCCAACAATGTCACGGTAAATCCGGGCATGGGTTTGCCCATCGAACCGGGTCGCACTTCGTAGCCGAGGGAACGGAAGTTGCCGATCAACGCCACCGTTTCCGTCTGGCCATAAGCCTCGTAAAGCGTCAAACCGGTGGCGTCCTGCCAGAGTTTGAACACCTCGGGATTCAGCGGTTCACCCGCGGTGACGCAATGACGCAGCTTGGGAAATTTCCAACGCGCAAGGTCCTGCCGCACGATCAAGCGCAATGCCGTCGGCGGTGCACACCAGGTGTTGATGGGAAAATGCGCCAGGGTGTCGAGCGTCTGCGCGGGATCAAATTTGCCGCGAACGTCCAATGCGAACACGCAGGCACCCATCTGCCATGGGCCGTAGAAACTCGACCACGCGGCCTTGCCCCAGCCGAGATCGGAGATGTTCCAGTGCACCTCGCCGGGTTTGCAATCGAGCCACAACCCGCCCGTGAGCCGGTGGCCGAGGCCGTAACTCACCTGGGTGTGGAGCACCATCTTCGGATCGCCGGCCGTGGCGCTGGTAAAATAAATGATGCCCGGATCGTCACTGCGGGTTGGCTCGGCTTGAAACTTCGTGTCCGCCGCGCGCAGTTGGGCATCGAAATCGCCCCAGCCCGACGGCGTTTCGCCGACGGCCAGACGCACGCCGTCGAATCCGTCCAGCTTGGCAACGCCGTCCGCATTGGCAATCACCGCGCTGATGCGCGCGGCCTGGATCCGGTAGGCGACATCGCGCGGCGTGAGCAGCAAGGTGCCGGGCACCGGCACCGCGCCCAGCCGAATGAGGCCCAGCATGGCAATCCACCATTGCGGCACGCGCGGCAGCATGATGAGCACGCGGTCGCCGCGCCGCACCCCCGCCGAGCGGAAGACATTGGCGGCCTGGGCGCTCAACCCGGAAAGTTGTTTAAACGTGAACTTTTGTTCCGTGCCGGTCGCCGCGTTCACACACCACAGGCCCAAGGCGTCCGGCTGTGTTTTCGCCCAGCGGTCAATGACATCGGCGGCAAAATTAAAGTATTCCGGGACTTTCAATTCCCAGGAAGATTCCGGACGGGTTTGAATGCACACAGCCACGAGATTGGAAATCAGTGTAAAGCTTTCGTTGCGATACCGCGACGAAAATGTGCGCCAGCGTGTAGCGGCAGGCATCCTGCCTGCCGTGGAGCCGGTGCGTCCCGCCCGGTCGATAAAACGCGGAAATAACCGGAAGTCGTCGGAGATTTAAGCGCCGTTGAAAAATGCGAACGGTTCTTTCCGGGCGGCGGGACGCCGGCCCTCTACGGCAGGTGAAGACACCCGCCGCTACTTCCCACTTGTCCATTTCACGGGTGGCTGACAATTTTTGTCATGCCCGACGTTGACAACCAGCCGGCAGATTCCAATCCACCAGGCTCATTGGTTTCCGGTTTGCATTTTCGCGGACAGTTGCCGCACCTAAAAAAAGAAAACGTGGCTTATTTCGTCACTTTTCGGCTTGGCGATTCCCTGCCGGCTCACGAAATTGCCCGGCTCAAACACGAGCGCGGCGTTATCGTGGAACAAGCCCGCGCCGCCAAAAGCCCGCTCACCTAGCACGAAGAACAAAGCCTTCTCGCCTGGTATTGTGACCAGGTCGAAACGCTGCTCGATGCCGGGCGCGGCGCCTGTTAGTTGAGCCGGACGGAGGTGGCAGATCTGATTGCCGGAGCGTTGAAATTCTTCGTTGGCCAGCGTTACGAACTGCGCGCGTGGGTCGTCATGCCCAATCACGTTCACGCCATCGTCTGGCCGCTGGCCGGGCATGCCTTGAGCGAAATCCTGCACAGTTGGAAATCCTACACAAGCAAGGAGGCGAACAAACTTCTGCGTCGCGCCGGCGAAGCGTTCTGGCAAAAGGAATCGTTTGATCATTGGGTGCGTGACGATTCCGAACACGCACGGTTGGTGGCGTACGTGGAAAACAATCCCGTGAAGGCCGGGCTCTGCGAACGCCCTGAGGACTGGAAATGGAGCAGCGCTTACGAACGGTCACACGCGTTGTAGCGGCGGGCATCCTGCCTGCCGTGGAGCCGGCGCGTCCCGCCCGGCGAAAAAATCTCACGCCAACCGGGAGTTGCTGAAATGTTTGCCAATCTAAATTTGCCGGCGGTTTTTCCGGGCGGCGTGACGCCAGCCCTCAACGGCAGACGAGACGTCCGCCGCTACAAGGCTTTCGCCGCTATGTCGCGACGGAAATGTGCGCCATCGAAATGAATTTTTCCCACGGCGGCATAGGCGGCAGCCTGCGCACTCTTCAAATCCTTGCCCAGCGCCGTCACGCCCAACACGCGTCCGCCGTTGGTCACAATTTGACCATCCTTCAACGCCGTGCCCGCATGGAAAACCTTCGTGTTCGGCAATTTCGCCGCTTCACCCAAACCGCGAATGGGTTTGCCTTTTGAATAACTTCCCGGATAGCCGCCGCTGGCCATCACGACGCAAACGGAAGCCTCTGCTTTCCATTTCAATTCAATTTTGTCGAGTGTGCCGTTCACGCTCGCGGCGAGCAGTTCCACCAGATCGTTTTCAAGCCGCGTCAGATAAACCTGCGTTTCCGGGTCGCCGAATCTCGCGTTAAACTCCAAAACTTTCGGACCGGATTTTGTCAGCATGATGCCTGGATACAGGATGCCACGATAATCAATGCCTTCCGCCGCACAGCCACGCATGAAAGGCTCAAGGATTGTTCGTCCGGTGTCGGCGAGCTGGGCGTCCGTCAGAAATGGCGTGGGCGAATAGGTGCCCATGCCGCCGGTGTTCAAACCCCGGTCGCCGTCCAGTGCGCGCTTGTGATCCTGCGACGTCGGAAACAGTTTCGCCGTCCTGCCGTCGCAAATCGCGTGGAGCGAAATCTCCAGGCCTTCCAGAAATTCCTGGATGACAATATTGGCGCCCGCTGCGCCGAAAGCCTTGCTGACGAGGATTTCGTCAATCGCTTTGTTCGCCTCCGCCACGCTGGTACAAATCAAAACGCCTTTGCCGAGCGCCAGGCCGTCGGCTTTCACTGCGCATTTGCCATCCAGCGACGCCGCGAATTTTTTCGCTTGGGCTGCATCCGAAAATGTCCCGGCCTTTGCCGTCGGGATGCCGTATTTTTCCATGAAGTCTTGCGAAAACACTTTCGACGACTCGAACTGCGCGGCTCTCCGGTTCGGCCCCCAAATCCGCAACCCGTTTGTCTGGAACAAATCCACAATGCCCAGCGCCAGCGGGTTGTCCGGCCCGACGACCATGAGTTCGACCTTCTTTTCTTGAGCGAACGCGAGCAGCTTCGGCAAATCCTCGGCACCGAGGTTTACGCATTCGACGGGCGTGGAATTTTTCGCGAGCCGTTCCTGCGCGATGCCGGCGTTGCCCGGCGCGCACCACAATTGCGTGACGTGCGGCGACTGTGCCAGCTTCCACACGAGCGCGTGTTCGCGCCCGCCCGAACCGATGACGAGCATTTTCATGAGGTAATGGCCGGCAAATTATCCAAGCTGCCGTGTCGAAGCAATGCGAAGAAGGCGCGCACGAGTTAAAATCCGAATGACGAATGACGAATGAAATCCGAAAACCAAAGCCCAAAACCAACAACCACTGCGTAACTTTCTCGTCTTCGGATTTCGGCCTTCGAGCTTCTTTCGTCATTCGTCATTCAATCCGGAATTCGCCTCAGCCGTTGTGGTGTGCATGCGCTTATTGACGTGGGTCCGTCAAATCGTTATCAAGGGGCATGGATGTCCTGACATTATCCCGCATCCAGTTTGGAGCGACTGTTGCGTTTCATTACATTTACCCGCCGTTGAGCATCGGACTGGGCGTTCTGCTCGTCTGCATGGAGGGGTTGTGGCTGAAAACCAACCAGCCGGTTTATCACCAGATGGCGCGCTTCTGGACCAAGGTGTTCGCCCTCACATTCGCCATCGGCGTGGCGACGGGCATTGTCATGGAATTTGAATTTGGCACGAACTGGGCCACCTATTCGCGGTTCGTTGGTGACGTGTTCGGCAGCGCGCTGGCGGCGGAGGGCATCTTTGCGTTTTTCCTCGAATCGGGTTTTCTCGCCGTGCTGCTGTTCGGCTGGGACCGGGTCGGCCGTAAGTTACATTTCTTTTCAACGTGCATGGTCTGCCTCGGTGCGCATTTCAGCGCCATCTGGATCGTCGTCGCCAATTCCTGGATGCAAACGCCAGCCGGTTATCACATCGTCGGCGAAGGCCTGAAGGCCCGCGCGGAGATCACCAATTTCGGGGAACTGGTGTTCAATCCGTCCTCGATGGACCGCTTGTTTCACACGCTGTGTGGCGCGTGGCAGGCGGGCGCGTTTCTGGTCGTCAGCGTCAGCGCGTGGTATCTGCTGAAGAAAAGGCATCTGGACTTTGCGCGAGCGTCGTTGAAAGTCGGATTGACCGTCGCGTTAGCTGGCTCACTGTTGCAACTGGTCAGCGGCCACACCAGCGCCCAAGGCGTGGCAAAAAACCAGCCGGAGAAGCTTGCCGCGTTCGAGGGTCTTTACCAAACCACCTCAAACGCGCCGCTGACCCTGGCCGGCTGGGTGGATGAGAAAAATCAAAAGGTCGTGGGCATCCAAATGCCGGGAATGCTGAGTTTTCTGGCGCACAACAACGTGCATGCAACCGTCATCGGCCTGAATGATTACGCGCCAGAAGACCGTCCGCCGGTGCAGGTGTCCTTCTTTTTTTTCCACGGCATGGTGGGTATCGGCTTCACCCTGATCGCGATTGCCGCCCTGGGATTTCTTTATTTTCGCAACGGTACGCTGCACGAACGGCGCTGGCTGCTGTGGATTCTTGTTTTTTCCGTGCTCGGTCCGCAAATCGGCAACCAACTCGGCTGGTTCGCTGCTGAAGTCGGACGCCAGCCGTGGATTGTTTATCACCTGATGCGAACCCCGGCCGGTCTCTCGGCGGTGGTGAAAGCCAATGTCGTGTTAACGTCGCTGATTCTTTTCACGTTCATATATTTTCTGCTGTTCGCGGTCTTTATTTATCTGCTCAACGACAAAATCCAGCACGGCCCGGATGAAGCCGACTTGACGCCGTCGGGCAAGCTGGCGCTGCCGACAAAAAATGACTAATGACGAATTCCGAATGACGAAAGAATATCCAAATATCCGAATGTCCAATGACTGCGGCTTGGTCATTTGGTCATTCGTCATTCTTTCGTCATTAGGAATTGGGAATTCGTCATTATCCGCGCACGGTTTAGATTCCACGTTATGACTTTCGATTTGAACATCATCTGGTTCATCCTCGTCGGTGTGCTGTTCACCGGTTACGCGATGCTCGACGGCTTCGACCTCGGCATCGGCGCATTGCATTTGTTCACAAAAGACGACACGGAACGCCGCACGCTGCTCAACGCCATCGGCCCGGTCTGGGACGGCAACGAAGTCTGGCTGGTCACCGGCGGCGGCGCGCTGTTCGCCGCGTTCCCGAACGTGTATGCGACGTTGTTCTCCGGTTTTTATCTCGCGCTGATGCTGCTGCTGGCGGCGCTGATTTTCCGCGCGGTGGCCATCGAATTCCGCAGCAAGCAGCCGATGCGCTGGTGGCGGCAGATGTGGGACATCGGATTTTCCGCCGGCAGCCTCCTGTCCGGCCTGCTCCTGGGCGTGGCGCTGGGCAACATCGCGTGGGGCGTGCCGATTGATGACCGCGGCGAATTTGCCGGCACCTTCCTGGGACTGCTCAAGCCGTATCCGGTGCTGGTGGGCGTCACGACCGTGGCGTTGTTCATGATGCATGGCGCGATTTACGGCGTGATGAAAACCGAGGGCAAGCTGCACGACAAACTGCGCGGCTGGGCGATGAACTGCATCATCTTCTTCGTGATTTGCGCCGCGATGACGATGATGGCCACGCTGCTTTACGTGCCGCACATGACCGCGCGGGTGCGGGACAATCCGTGGCTGTTTACCATCGCGCTGGCGAACATGCTGGCCATCGCCAACATCCCGCGCGAATTCCATCACGGACGCGACTGGCGCGCATTTTTGTCGTCGTGCGGGGCCATCATCACGCTGATGGCCCTGTTCGCCGTGAACATTTTCCCGAATCTGGTTTACAGCCTGCCCAACCCGGAAAACAGCCTGACGATTATCAACGCCGCGTCGTCGCCGAAAACGCTCGGCATCATGCTGGTCATTGCCTGCATCGGCGTGCCAGTGGTGATTGCCTACACCGTCTGCATCTACTGGATCTTCCGCGGCAAGGTGAAGCTGGACCGGATGAGCTATTGAGAAATCCGAAGCACGAATTCCGAAGGACGAAAGAAATCCGAATTCCGAATTCCGAATCTGAACGACCCAATGCAAGCTGGAGTTATTCAGATTTCGGAATTATTCCACCCGCGCCTCGCCCCTGCCCTTCACGACCTCGCCGATCAGCCACGCCTTGTGCTTCTGGGCGCGGATGAATTTCAAGACCGCGTCCGCCTTGTCAGCCGATACAATGCTCACCATGCCGATGCCCATGTTGAAGACCTGGTAAAGCTCCGCATCCGGCACGCCGCTTTTGACTTCAATCATTTTGAAGATCGGCAGCATGTCCCACGAACCTTTGCGGATGACCACGTCACAGCTTTTCGGCAACACGCGCGGGATGTTGTCCACAAACCCGCCGCCGGTGATGTGGGCGAAAGCCTTGATTGGAAGTTGAGTGTTGAATGTTGAATGTTGAATGTTGAAACGCTTCAACAACTTCTGCACCAGCGGGCCGTAGCTGACGTGGACTTTCAACAACTCGGCGCCGATGGTGTTCTTCAATTCCGGCACGCGGCTCCTGGGTTTGAGCTTCAATTGCTCGAAGAATATTTTTCGCGCGAGCGAATAGCCGTTGGTATGCAGCCCGCTCGACGCGATGCCGATGACGGCGTCCCCTGCCCTCACGGTTTTCTGGCCATTGAGCATTTTGGTTTTTTCGACCACACCGACAATCGTACCGCTCACGTCGTATTCGCCCTTCTGGTAAAAGCCGGGCATTTGCGCCGTCTCGCCGCCGATGAGTGCGCAGTTGTTTTCCGCGCAGGCGCGCGCGAAGCCCTTGATGATGTCGGTGAAAACGTGCGGCTCGAGTTTGCCGGTGCCAAGGTAATCGAGAAAAAACAGCGGCTCGGCGCCCAACACGGCGATGTCATTGACGCAATGGTTCACCAGATCGGCCCCGATGGTGTCGTGCCGGTCCATGTCGAAGGCGAGCTTGAGCTTGGTGCCGACGCCGTCCACGGACGACACGAGCACCGGCTCGCGGTATTTTTTCACGTCGAGGGCGAACAGGCCGCCGAAGCCGCCGACCTTGCCGAGCACCTCGCGGCGATGGGTGGCGGCGAGCAGTTGCGGCAGCGTCGCCTTGACCTTGTTGCCCAAATCAATGTCCACGCCCGCGCGGGCGTAAGCTTTTTGTTTCATGCGCCCGCAGATTAAACCGGGAAATAAGAATGCAGGCGAGAAAATTTCTAAAGGACTATCGTGAGACGGATTGGTAAATAGAAAGGCATAGCGCCGTCGGCGCGACATCTTTGTAGTTTATCGCCCGAATCCGTTCAAACTCCGTCAGGAGCGACATATTCCAGGCAGATTTCAAGACGATGCCGCTCCTGACGGAGCTTGAACCATTTAGATTTACGGTTTCTACAAAGATGCCAGCCCTGGCGGGCTTTCAATAATTATTTCGGCAATTCCGCGGCAAGCATGGTTGTCATTTGTTGCCAGGCTTGCACGACAGCCCGGCCATCGTCGGGATGCAAGCGCCCGATTTTGTGATGCACGAGGCGATGGTCAATCGTGGCGAGTTTCGTCAGGCGGATGGTGGACGCGCGCGGCAGACCGGTTTCAGTCCAGTGTTTCAGCGCCACGTCGGAAGGTTAGCGCGGCGAATGCGTGGTGACGCGCGCCACCAGCAAATCGGCTTCGCCGCCGACGAGCACCAGGCCGGGACGCCGTTTGAAGTTTTGAAAATCGGAAAATGGAAACTCGACTGATACAAAGTCACCAGCCTTAAAGGTTGTCATAAACGCTGTCTTCCGGCGAATCGTCGCGGAAAAAATTCTCCAGCCCCAGCCGTTGCCAGTCGAGCTCTTCGGCGCTGCGGCCGATCAATTGCGGCATGTCCTTGTAAAGCCGAAGACGCTCCGGCAAGGGCAGTTTTTCGATGGCCGCTTCGATTTCTCGAACTGTGCTCATGGCGATAAAATAACCCAAACCGGACGAATTGGAAAGCGGTTGTTTTGATTATGGCAGCACGTGGGCGCCACACCAACGCCACACAAATACGGAATCGAATTGCACTTCGGCGCGTTTGTTGCAAAAATCGGCGGATGAATTTAGACGCGCTTTATTCCGAACTAACGCTCAAGCCCAATGCAAAGCTCGCGCTGGTCGTCCTCGACGGCCTGGGCGACATCGCCACAAAGGAACAGAATTACCTGACCCCGCTCGAGGCCGCCACGACGCCGAACCTCGACAAGATCGCCAAGGACTCGGCGCAGGGCCGCATGATTCCCGCCGCGCCCGGCATCACGCCCGGCAGCGGCCCCGGCCACCTCGGCTTGTTCGGCTATGACCCGCTGGAATACCAAGTGGGCCGCGGCGTCATCGAGGCGCTCGGCCTGGGCATGGAACTCAAGCACGGCGACGTCTGCGCCCGCGCCAATTTCGCCACGCTCGATCCCAAGGGCATCGTCACCGACCGCCGCGCCGGCCGCATCCCGACCGAGACCTGCGAGAAACTCTGCGCCATGCTCGCCGCCAAAATCAAAAAAATCGGCGATACGGACATCCTCATCAAGGCCGGCAAGGAACATCGCTTCGTCGTCGTGTTCCGCGGCAAGGGTCTGGAAGGCCCGCTGACGGACGCCGACCCGAACCGCGAAGGTTTTGCCATTCCCACCGTCAAGCCGCGCGATGAAAAGAACGCCGGCCAGAAAAAGATGGCCGCGCTCATTGCCGAATTTTACAAGGCCGCGCTGCCGATCATCGCGAAGGAAAAACCGGCGAACGGTTTTCTCATGCGCGGCATTGCGCACCAGCCGCACATCCCGCTGTTCGAGAAACGCTACAAACTGAAACCCGCGTGCCTGGCGGTTTATCCGATGTACAAGGGCCTGGCGCAACTGGTCGGCATGAAAAAAATCGAAGGCCCGGCGACCATCGCCGAACAATTCGAGCGATATCTCAAGGAATACGACAACTTCGACTTTTTCTTCATCCATTACAAATACACGGACAAATACGGCGAGGACGGCAACTTCATGGCGAAGATGAAGGCGATCGAGGATTTTGACGCCGCGCTGCCGATATTGCTGAGGAAAAAGCCGGACGTGCTCGCCATCACCGGCGACCATTCGACGCCGTGCGCGATCAAGGGCCATTCGTGGCATCCGCAACCGGTGCTGCTGCACTCGGCGATCAGCGGTTCAGACAAGCTGCAACGCTTCACGGAAACCGGCGCGAACAGCGGCTCGCTCGGCGTGTTTGCGGCGAAATATCTCATCCGCCTCATGCAGGCCAACGCGAGGATGTTCGACAAGTTCGGAGCCTGATAGATCGCTGAAATGGAAAACATCCAACAACCGACATCCAACGCCGAACATCCAATGATTTGTTGTTCGCGCATTTCGGGAAATTGGATGTTGGATGTTCGATGTTGGATGTTCGATGTTTCATTCCGAGACGCGTGGACAAGCTGTCCGCACTCCTGAAAATGAACCTGCCGAACAAGCTGACGGTGTCACGGTTTGCACTGACGGCGCTCTTCCTGTGGGCGCTGTTCTCGCCCCTTCGGTACAACGACACGCTAGCCCTGATTTTTTTCTGCGTGGCGAGTTTCACCGATTATCTGGACGGGAGCATCTCGCGCCGGCGCAATCTGGTCACCAACTTCGGCATCCTGATGGACCCGCTGGCGGACAAGGTGCTGGTCTGCTCGGCGTTCATCGCGTTCGTGGAAAGCACACACCTGAATCCCGGCGCGCCGGTCAAGGTCGCGGCGTGGATGGTCATCATCATCGTCGCGCGCGAACTGGCCATTACCGGCATGCGGTTGCTGGCGGCGTCAAAAAAAATCGTTCTGGCCGCGGACAACCTTGGCAAACTCAAGACCGTTTTCCAGATTGTCACCATCATCGCGCTGCTCATCACCGATGCTGCCGATGAGTGGAGCCCGTCGCTGCAAAACATTTTTCAGCCCTGGGTGGCCAGGTTCGCGGAGATCGCGCTGTGGGTGACGGTCGCGCTGACGGCGATATCGGGTGTGATCTACCTGTGGCGGAACCGCGAGATTTATTTGAGCGACGCCTGAATTTTCAAAACCGGGGGGGCGAGTTATACGGGTCGCTGATACCTGGAACGATTAAGTTTGGGACTCGCAGAGCTCGCCCCTCCGAAAAGAAATTCAACGGTGTGACGCCAGGGGCAGTGTCTGGCCGGAATTCGCCGATTGATAAACCGCCGGTTGCAAACCCGCCAGCGGGTCGTTGCGTTTATGCTGCCGCCAGGCAAGACTGGCGAAGGAAACGATCAAAATCACTCCCAAAACGGCGGCTCCGGCCATTCCGAATTTCCAATTCAGTTTCGAGAGCAGAAACATCAGCCGGTCGAGCGGCGTGTTCGACGCTTCCGTCAACGGCGGCGGCTCGCTGAATTTTTCCGTCCGCCCCAGCTCGGCGGTGAGCGCGGCCATGATTTGCGGCACGTCGAGCTTGAGCAGCATGGCGTAATTTTTCACCGAGCCGCGGATGTAAATCGGCGCGGAAAACACGTTGAAATTCCCCTCCTCCAGCGCGCGGATATGGTCGGTGCGGATTTTCGTGGCATCCGCAACCTGTTGGATCGTGAGTTTCTTGGCTTCGCGTGCGGCACAAAGTTGTTCAGCGACCGTTGACATAGTCATATTATTCAAGGGTTTTAAGCAATTTAGCAATGCAAATAGCACGAAACAGGCCAGTTTTCGCCATGTTCATGTACTTTGGGGCTGATTGAACCTTTTCTCGCGTCTTGCATTCTTCTCTGTGTAAATGCTGGTAGTGGCTGAACGCGAACAACTGCCCGTGCCACAAGCCAAAGCCGGGGAACCGGAGGCTTGGGACATTCTCTTTCGGCGCTACCAACTGCCCTTGTATGTCTATGTTTTTGAACTGGTGCATGACGAACAGACAAGCCTCGACCTCGTGCAGGAGACATTCATTGCCGCTGTCCGGCACATCGGCGAGCTGCGCGACGACGGCAAATTGGGGAGCTGGCTCTTCGGCATCGCGCACCAGAAATGCATCCAACGCTGGCGAAAACAAAATCGGGACGAAATGTTGCGTGATGAAATCGCCGCCGCGCCGGACGAATTTGAAGGCGGCCCGGACGACTTGCTCATCCGGCGCGAACAGGAGGTTGAGTTTATGAATTTGCTGAATCAATTGCCGCTTCCGCAACGTTCGGTGCTGCTGCTGCATTTTGTCGAGGGTTTTTCGCTCGAAGAAATTGCCAGCATCACTGGCACGCCCATCGGCACGGTGAAATCGCGGTTGCACTACGCAAAAAAGGCGCTGAGGGGATTACTGAAACAAAAATGAAAGACAAAAACTTTAACGCAGAGACGCGGAGCGCGCGGAGATGCGTTGAGCAGACAAGGGCATTTGCTGAAGCCAAAATTTCGACCTCTGCGATTCTCCGCGTTCTTTGCTTTCTCTGCGTTGAAAAGAAATCTGTCCGATCATGAAAACCCCGCGTGAACTTTTGCTGGCACGGCATCAAGCCGCCATGCCGAAACTTGATACAATTCGCCATGACGTATTGAACGCAGAATTCAAAGTAAGACGGGCGTCGCGCCTGTCTCTAATTTCAATATTTTTTCAAATGGAGACAGGCTGGAAGCCTGTCCTGCGTTTGCTCTGGCGCGATCTGATTTTTCCGTGCCGCCGGACGTGGGCGATCCTGGCGGCGGTGTGGGTTGCGCTTTTCATCTTCAATGTTTCGCAGCGGGACAAAGCGGAACTGGCCGCGCGAAAATTGCCACCGCCCTCGCCGGAAGCGATCATGGCCTGGCGGCAGCAGGAAAAATTGCTGGCGGAATTGATCGGGCCGTCGGCCCCGGGCGACGCGGAACAACGGAAAATCTTTTTGCCACAACCTAGAAGCGAAGGATGCCTGGGGAATTTGTTAATTACATAATAACCAAGGCTGCGCAGCAGCGCAGCCCTACCAATTAAAGTGTTCGGTAGGGCGGAGCTGCCGCTCCACCCATTATGAAAATGATTATGAACGAAACACCAAAAAACAGCAGAGGTTGGCAAATCATGCGCCGGATTTTGATTGCGCTGGCCATGCTCGTCACGTTGATTGCGATTCTTTACGCCGAGGAGGACTGGCGCGGCAAACGCGCATGGGAAAATTGTAAACGCGAACTCGAAGCCAAAGGCATGGTGCTGGATTGGGATAAATTCATTCCGCCGCCCGTGCCGGACGACCAGAATTTTTTTACAGCCAGTTCCAACATTTTGTTGCGGTTTCACAAAGCCCAGACTCCAGAGCAAAGCGGCGCGGCGGCGCAATTGTCGTGGCTTCGCATAGATTATTCCACCAACGCATTCCCCATATTGGACACCGCCAAAACCGGACCATTGACCGTAGCCAAAATAATCATTTTGCCACAGGCCACCGGCAGCATTGAACCTGGCGCAAGCAACCTCGTCTGGAAGCTCAACGACCCGGCCACACCCGGGCGCGTCCAGATGGTGATTCGAACAACCATCGGTCAATCCGTCAATGGCGCCGCTGGCTTCAAGTTTTCTGAACTTCAGTTGAGCAACCTGGCACCAGCGCAAATCCTATTGCAGGCGGACACCGTGCCGTCGGTAACAGATTTACAATCCCTCGTTCCGGAAGATCTGGCCACGAACATCGGCCATTTGCGGATTGAAGCAACCGGCGATCGGAAATCTTTTCAGGTCTTGGCAACCGGCGTACATGTTACTGCGGCAGCGGCGGATTATTTGAAATGGAGCGACCAGTTTGTTCCAGCTTTGGATGAAGTCCGCGAGGCGTTAAAGCGGCCTTACGCCATCATTCCCGGCGACTATTCGCGGCCGGAACCGATTCCGATTCCAAATTTCGTCACGATGCGTGCCTTGGCGCAAACGCTGGCACAGCGGGCACAATGCGAGTTCCTGCTCGGCCAGCCGGACAAAGCATTGCGCGAATTGACCCTGATGCACGATCTGTGCCGGATTCTGGAAAAGCCGCCCACGGGTAAACCGGAGACCCTGGTCGAGTCCATGATCAACGTGGCCATCACCGGACTTTACGTGAACACCATCGCCGAGGGCTTTCACTTGCACGTCTGGCAGGAACCGCAACTCGTCGCGTTACAGGAACAACTCAAGGGCATTTCTTTGCCTCCTTGGGTGGCGGAATCGTTCCGGGAAGAACTGGCGTGGGCCACCTATCTCTTTGAATCGAATCCGCCGCGAAAACTGGCCGACATGGTATCCAATTCCGACCCTTCTTATAAACCGCCAACCACCTGGAGCCTGCTCAAAGAGCCGCTGTATCTCTACTTGGAATTCGCTCCTCGCGGCTGGATGTATCAGAGTTTGGTCAAGCTGGCGAGATTGGAGCCGAGGCCAGTGGAGGGTTTTGATGTGGAGCACGGCACGATCTCCCCTCGGGTTTTCTCCGAAGCGGCCGGCAACGTTGACAAGTTCTTTGCCCATCCATCGCCTTTTAAAACTTTGGTCAGAATCGGAATCCCCAATTTCACCCGGGCGGCACAAACCACCGCATACAATCAAACGCTGGTGAATGAAGCACAAATTGTCTGCGCGCTCGAACGTTTTCGTCTGGCGTATGGGAATTATCCCGAAACGCTCGACGCGCTCGTGCCGCAGTTCATCGGAAAACTCCCGCACGACATCATCGGCGGCCAGCCGTTGCATTATCGCCGCACGGACCCGCCTTCGCCAGGCTCCGGCACGGCAAGCGGAAAATTCCTCCTCTATTCCATCGGCTGGAATGAAACGGATGACGGCGGCGAGCCGGGAACATTATCCGATCCAAAGCAAGGCGACTGGGTCTGGCAGTATCCGTTGAAGTAGAGTTAGGAACATCGAACATCCAACATCGAACGCTGAACATCGAATATTTCCAAGTCAGACGAACAAGGATGATTCGATGTTGAATGTTGTGCGTTCGATGTTCGATGTTTCTTAAAAAGCCGCCGGGTCAGAGATCGGCGCTCCATTAAACCGCGGCCCGGCAGGTTTCTTGCAGCCCGGGCGCGCTCCGATTAAGCTTTCGGCTGATGCAAGCCAAACCACCCTCCGGCCTGTCGTGGCGGTTTGCCCCACGATTGACACAATTGGTGGCGGCGGGCTGGGTCACGATCGTGGCGCTTCTGTTCCTGGTCCGTTACGGCGGCTGGCAGGTGCCGGAGACCATTGCGTTGCTTATCCACAGTGCCCTGACCACGTTTGCCGTGGGCCCCCACTTCGGTGAATTCTGGCGCGCGGGGTTGGCGGACGCAGGCTGTGTCACCGCCATTGTCGCCACCGCCTTTGCGGCGGGGGCAGTGGCCATCGAACGGCTGATTCCCGAAAAAAACCTGTGGTCGGCGCTGTTCTCGCTCGCGGCGGGGTTATGGATTTTATCGCTGGCCGCCCTGGTGGTCGGTTTCTTTTCCACATCCTGGCTGCCCCTAGTGCTGCTGCTGGCGGGGTGCTGGCTACTGCCGGCGCCGCGCCGGTTTTTTGTTGCGAGCCGGGCGGCCGCCCGGAGAAAGCTGGATGGCTGGGAGAAATTCATGCTGGCCTGCCTGGCAGTGGCGGCGTTGTTGAGTTTGCCCGGCGCAATGGCGCCGGTGTTTGATTACGATTCCCTGGAATATCACCTGGGGGCGCCCGCCGAGTATCTCAAAGCGGGTCGGATCATCGCGCTGCCGCACAACTTTTATTCGAACCTGCCGCAGTTGACCGAGATGCTGTATCTGCTGGCGTTGAGGCTCTCGTCAGGAAGCGCGGCCAAACTGCTGCACTGGAGCTTCGGCCTGGGCACGGCAGGGGTGGTGTATGCATTGGCGACGCGATGGTGGACCCGGAGGATTGGACTGACGGCGGCGGCGTTGTTTTATTGCCTGCCGTTCGTGGGAAGTTTGAGCGTCATGGCCAACATTGATCTGGCAACGGCGTTTTACGCCGGGCTGGCGTTTGGCGCGGGGCTTTTGTGGGTGGAGCAGGATGCGGTTCGCAGCGGAAATGCGGCGGCGACCAACCCCTGCCTGCTGTGGCTGTCGGCGCTGGCGGCAGGCATGGCGGTCGCGACAAAATGGACGGCCGTGGCGGTTGTGTTGCTGCCGCTGGCCGTTTTTCTTGCAGGCACGGCCAAACCCTTGCGGGTGCTGCCTGTTTTCTGTCTGCTGGCCGCGGTCCCCGTGTTGCCGTGGGTGGCAAAGAACTGGCTGCTGATGGACAATCCGGTTTATCCGATGTTCAACGGTCTGTTCCACAGTCCATATTGGAGCGCCGGACAGGCCGCCGTTTTCGCCGAGAAACACTATGCCCATTTCGGCGGGGAAGGCTGGCGGCAATTGGGCTCGTTGATCGTGCAGTACTCGTTCAGTTCGTTCTGGGAGACCGGAGCACTGCCCTTGCTGTTAATGACCGCCCCGCTGCTTCTGTTGTTGAAGGACGCGCGGGGCAACGCGCGCCGCACCGGCATCCTGTTTGTGCTGGCGTATGCGGGCTGGTTTTTACTGACATTCCGGCCGTGGCGTTTTCTGTTTCCGAGTTTCACACTGGCGGCGGTCGTGGGCGCGGTCGCGCTCGAGGCGATGGCCCGGCCGGCGCGAATGGTGGTCGGGGCAATGATGCTGGTGGGAATGACCTGGCAGGTGGCCCGTTGTTTCATCGACATGGAAGACGCTGTTCGCGTGCCCGCCCAGGTCGGTTTATATAACTACACACTGGGCCAGGTGTCGCAGCGGGAATTTATTACGCGCATCAACGGCGGGACGTTCGAGCCAATTGTGTGGATGAACGAGCATCTGCCCGCATCCGCAACGATGTTGTACGTCGGTGAGGCGCGGACGTATTACACGCGCCACCGGGTGTTGTGGAGCACAGCCTTTGACCGGCATCTGCTCGACTCACTTGACCGCCCGCCGGCGGATACCGGGCAGTTGTTCCGCGACTTGCGCGCCCGGGGCGTAACGCACGTGTATGTGAATTTTGCCGAATGGCACCGGTTGCGCGCGAATTACGGCTATCTGCAGGGTATTGACGAGGAGGCGTTCCGGCGCATGCTTCAGGAACATGCCCGCCAGATGCATGCGACGAGCCAAGGTGCGGTTTGGGAATTGGATTAGAAATCCCTGCCGACAGGTTCACAGGGCGTCCGCATTCCGTCAGGTGCAATGGCAAACGGAAACCGGCGCTCTATTATGCCGACGGAATCTGGCAGTATCCGGTGAAGTGAAAATGGAAAACATCCAACGCCCAACATCCAGTTTTCGAAGCGCGCAAGCGCCCAGTCATTGGATGTTCGGTTTTGGATGTTGAATGTTCGATGTTCTCCAAAAACTTTTCCCAACTACGGCTCCGATGACCGAGCCAATGATCGCTCCGGCCGCGAAATCGGAGAACCAATGGATGGTCATGGAGACGCCCAGGCCGACATAGCAGGCGTAGAGGATCGCCACCCAGCCCAGCCACCGTTGTTTCGGACAGAGCGTGAACACCGTCGCAGCCATGGCGAAGGCGATGGTGGCATGCGACGATGGCCAGCCCCAGAAAACCCCGCCGCGCATCCAGCCGAAGCGGAAGACATGACTGATGTCCTCGCCGACGCTGTGTGCCGGATGGACGCGGCCTGTAACCGCCTTGTATGCGGAAGAAACCAGCGAACCGAGCAGCGCCGCCTGACTGACGGCCCAACCGGCCAGAATGGTTCTGGAACTTTGGATGATGAAGCCGACGACAAGCAGGAACAGTGGCAAGGCGAGCGGCAGCAACCCGCCAATCCCGACGGCGGGCCACATCCATAAACGAAGCGCCGGATTGCGGGTGGCGAGGAACCAGCGCCAGTCGAAACCGGAAAGGACAAGGATGAAAGTGAGAACGATGGCATCACATGCCAGACGAGCCTCCAGCCCCGGAAACAACTCATGAGGTTGCGGGGCACCGTTACCAGAAATTGTTTCATGCGGAAATGGTACGACAGAATTGATTCCGGAAACATTCAACATCGCACATTCAATGATCGGGTTATCCCGGTGTCACCTTGGGTGTTGGGCGTTGAATGTTGATTGTTGAATGTTTCCCCAACAACACGCCGTGCCGGAGGCCGGCGCTCCCATCAAACCGCTTCCTGCCCGCCGCCGTCCGCGCCGCCGCCGTCAAGGTCAATCAAACTTTTCAACGAGGTTTGACGGGTACCTGGCAATTAGAGTAAATGAACGGGCGTGGCCCTGATCTCAAAAACCAACCCGTGGAAGGCGCTTGTCTTCCTAATCGGGTTCGTTCTGCTGGTCGTGTTTTTCTACGCCGAGGAGGACTGGCGCGGCAAGCGCGCTTGGAAAAAATGCAAGCAAGAGTTGGAAGCCAAAGGGGAGGACTTGGACTGGGACGATTACATCCCGCCGCCCGTGCCGGACGACCAGAATTTTTTCAAGGCACCAAAAATGGCAGAATGGTTTATCAAACCCAAGCCGGGCAGCAGCCGCACAAATGAATTGGCCGCGCGTTTCAGCAAAGATGAATTTTCCCGCCAGTTTCCAAATGCCAAGGCTTTTACGCTTGCTGAAATCACCCTTGTCCCGCCCACAAACAATACCATTGCCGTTGCGAATGCTGCGGACTTCGAACTGCGATACCATTCCCCGGGAAAAGCGGTTTTTTTGCCGGACTCTGTGGTTGAAACCAACTTTTCCGCCCCCCATTTCAACATTCCAGTAATCCAGTTTGAATCCGTCCCTTTGGATGTTGGCATCACCAATCTCGCATGTGCCGCAGGGATAACATATGTTCTCGATTCAAATGTGATTTCTGAACTGGCCGCTTTGCCATCGGTTTCAATCCGTTGGGAATATCTCACTGCCCGGCAAGGGCTTCTTGCTTTGCTTAACAAATACAACTTCCAGTTGATTGACGATCCGAAGACCGGCGTCGCACGCATTACCAGGAAGGGGCCGGGAGCATTCCCAATCTACGCATCTTCCGACGTCCGCAAGCAACTGACAGAATCGCTTGAAAATGCGATGGGTGCGAATGCCATTGGCTCCCAAGGATCCGCACTTCTCATCCGGCCGCTAAACCAAATCCGGACGTTGCGAATTGTTTGCCATTCGGAAAATACGCCGCCAGACACGGAAATGATCGAATTTTTTACGGAACTTTTCCCCCAGGCTTCCGCCCGACTCGGTTCACCGCGGATCTGGGTCGAACCCGCCAGGACCAATTCCTTCCACGTGATCGTGGACTCGGCTTCCGCCGCCGATTATCTGGCGTGGAGCGATCAATTTCAGCCTGATTTTGACCTGATCCGTGAAGCGTTGAAGCGTCCTTATGCGCGGATGGACGGCGATTATTCAGATCCCGTCAACATGCCGATTCCAAATTTTGTCAATGTCCGGCTTGCCGCTCAAACGCTCGCGCAACGCGCCCAATGTTATTTGCTGCTTGGCCAGCCGGAAAAAGCTTTGAGCGAAGTGACCTTGCTCCATGACTTGTGCCGCTTGCTGGAAGGCGCGCCAACTGGCAAACCGATAACGTTGGTGGCAGCGATGATCAATGTAGCGGTCACCGGGCTTTATGTGGAAACTGTTGCCGACGGAATGCGATTGAAAGCCTGGAATGAGTCGCAACTTGTCGCACTTCAAAAACAACTTAATGAAATCAATTTGCCTCCATTTGTGGCAGAAGCCCTCCATGAAGAACAAGTTGGCTCATGCCGAATTATTGAAATCTACGTCCTCAACAACAAAAAAAATCCGAAATTCCCTTATTGGCTACGTGGATGGATTTATCAAAACCTTGTCACCGTTGCCATGCTGGATCAAAAGGTGATTGACAGCTTTGAACCTGTAACAGATTTGGTTGTGCCGCATATCATGGACAGTTCGCATCATGAGATTGAAACAAAGTTAAGTCACCTTTCACCTTACAGTTTTTTTGCCACGATTTTTATTCCTAACTTTACCAAGGCGATGCAAACGACAGTGCATAACCAAACTCTGGCGAATGAAGCGCAGATTGTCTGCGCCTTGGAATGCTACCGTTTATCGCACGGCGATTATCCCGAATCGCTGGAAGCGTTGGCGCCGCAATTCATCGAAAAGCTGCCGCACGACATCATCGGCAGCCAGCCTTCGCAAAGTTCCGGCTCGGCAAGCCAGCCGTTACATTATCGCCGCATCGGAGACGGCAAATTTCTCCTTTATTCCGTCGGCTGGAATGAAAAGAATGATGGCGGGCAGGTTGTTTTAAAACCGGATGGTTCGGAAGACCTGGAAAAAGGCGATTGGGTTTGGAAGAATTGATTTCAGAAACATCGAACATCGAACGCCGAACTCTGAACCTCGAATTGGTTGCCACGTACGGCCACGGTTCATTCGGCGTTCGATGTTCGGCGTTCAGCGTTCGATGTTTTCCCCAACAACACGCCGGGGCGGAGACCGACGCTCCCATCACACTGCTTCCTGCCCGCCGCCATCGGCACCGCCGCCGTCCAGATCTATCAAGATGTCGCGCGGCTCGGCGCCTTTGCTGGGGCCGACGATGCCGCGGCTTTCCAGTTCGTCCATGATGCGCGCGGCGCGGGTGTAGCCGAGGCGCAAACGCCGTTGCATGAGCGATACGCTCGCCTTTTGCTCGCTGCGAATGACCTCGATGCACTGCTGGATGAGGTCCTCGTCCTCGTCTATGCCGGTTTCGTTCCCGAAACTGGCGGCGGGCTGGGAAAGTTGCTTGTGGATTTCCGGGTCGTAGTTCGGTTTGCCCTGTTTGGCGATGAAATCCACGATGCTGTTGATTTCCTGGTCGGTGATGAGCGCACCCTGCGCGCGAATCAGCTTCGCCGAGCCGGGCGGCAGGTACAGCATGTCGCCCTTGCCGAGCAATTTGTCCGCGCCCATCGCGTCGAGAATCGTCCGCGAGTCCACGCGCGAAGCGCATTGGAACGCGATGCGCGCGGTGATGTTCGCCTTGATGACGCCGGTGATGACGTCCACGCTCGGCCGCTGGGTGGCGACAATGCAATGGATGCCCGCCGCGCGCGCCATTTGCGTGATGCGCGCGATGGCCATTTCCACGTCGGCCGGCGCGACCAGCATCAGGTCCGCCAGCTCGTCAATGATGACGACGATGTAGCTGAGCTTTTCGGGAATGACGATGTCTTCTTCGCGCGGCACGATGATGTCCTCGTCCACTTCCACGGCGAATCCTTCCGCGCCCGGCTCGACCTTTTCCCGTTTGGCGGTGAGCGGCAATTCGGGTTCGGTCTCCTGCAGCGGCTTGTTTTTGGGACGGGAATTGAAGGAATTGATGTTGCGCACACCGCAGCGCGCGAAAATCTGGTAGCGCTTTTCCATCTCGTTGACGACCCAGCGCAGCGCGAGGATGACCTTCTTCGGGTCGGTCACGACCGGCACGACCAGGTGCGGCAGGGCGTTGTATTGCTGCAACTCGACAACCTTGGGATCAATCATCACGAACCGGAGTTGATCGGGAGAAAATTTGTAGAGCAGCGACGTGATGATGCAATTGATGCACACCGATTTGCCGGAGCCGGTGCTGCCGGCGATGAGTATGTGCGGCATTTCGGACAAATCCGCCACAATCGGATGGCCGTAAACGTCCTTGCCCAGCGCGATGGGAATTTTCGCCTTGGAGTTGCGCCATTCTTCGGACTCGAACAAATCGCGGACGATGACCTTGGTTTTGACCGGGTTGGGCACTTCGACACCGACGGAGCTTTTGCCGGGGACGGGCGCGAGGATGTGGATGCGCTCGGCCTTGAGCGCGGCGGCGATGTTGTTCGACAGCGCGGTGATTTTTTCGAGCTTCACGCCCGGCGCGGGATGCAATTCGTAACGGGTGATGGTCGGGCCTTTGGTGATGTCACCGAGCGAAACTTCAATCTCGAACTGCGCGAGCGTCTGCTGCATGAGCCGCGCGTTGGCCATCAATTCCTCCTTCGATTCGGTGGGTTTGACGGTCATGTCCGGATGCTGGAGAAAATCCAGCGGCGGCAACTGATAATTGCCGATGATGGGCGTGGCGGCCACCGTAATCGGCTTCGGTTTCCTGGGCGCTCTTGGTTTGGGCGAAGTAGACGATACCGAGTTGTCGGCGATGTGAACGACCGGTTCCGTTTTTTCGCCATCGGACTTCCCGGCTTCAGTTTTTTCCGCCGCCGCCATTTCTTTTTTGGCTTCAGCGGGTTTTTCCGCAGCTTCGGGCTTTCTGCCCAGCACTTCTTCAGTCGTGGCGGCGGTGACCACTTCGCGCGGTGGCGGTGGTTCCTCCGGTTTGGCGAGGCCGGCGGTTTCCGGTTCTTTGGCCGGCTCGGGCAAGGTGGTTTTGCGGGTGCGGGCGGATGCCGGTTTGGCCTGCGGCACGCTCAAATCGCGAACGGTCGGCTCCGGCACCGGCTGCATATCCGCGCCCAGACCGGACCGTTGGACTTCCTCCTGCAATTTTTTGGCCTGCTTTTCGAGGTCACGCGCGCGGCGTTCGAGCGCGGTTTCATCGGCGGATTTGGGTTCGGCTTCGGCGGGTTCTTTTTGAAGGAAATGACGAATCCATTCGCCCAGGCGAAAATTCGTCAGGAACAGCAGGCTGATGAGGCACAAGGTGGCATAGACAATTGTCGCGCCGGCTTTGCCGAGGAGGCAAAAGCCGTATTCGTAATGCGGCGTCTGCCCGTAACTCACGAATCCCAGCCAGCCACCGGCGCTTTGCGAGCCGATGGACTCGCGGAGATTTCCCAGCCAGCCCGCGCTGTCCAACAGGTAAAGCAGGCCGGCGAGCGACATCACCAGCACCGCCGACCACAGCACCGACCAGCGCACACGCTCGCGCAGGTAGCCCAGAAAATTCAGCAAATACGCCACCCCAAATGCCGCAAACAACAACGGCAAAAGGTATCCCGCCACGCCCAACGGAATAAACGAGCCCCACGCCAGATAAGCGCCGAACGGCCCGATCCAATTATGCACCGGCTTGTTGTGCGGATCTTTGAAGAACGAAAGGTCATAACGGTCAAACGAAAGCTGCGCGACCAGCAGCAGCAACGCGGCGGCCAGCAGCGCGACCCCGATGACATCGTTGAATCCGTGGCCCGAATCCGACGGCGACTTGCGTGACATGGCCGCAGCGTAACAATTCGGCGCGGCAACTTCAAAGCGGGAAATTCATCGGAGCACTGGGGCCCGTTCCAACCTTCCAGCCCATCCCAACACCGGGAATTGCCGGCTGGCGATCGGCCTCCGCTTCACCGGCAAAAAATTTTCCAAAAAAGAGATTGACAATCCCGCCCCAGTGTACTAGATGTAGTAGTACAGTAATAAACGACCGTGAATTTTAACATCGCCATTAGTACCGGGTCGAATACGCCGATCTACAAGCAGATCACGGATCAGGTGTGGCTGGCCGTGATCACCGGTAAACTGGCCGTGGGGGATCAACTGCCCAGCGTTCGCGCCCTGGCCGAGGATCTGGTCGTAAATCCCAACACCGTCGCCCGCGCCTACGCCGATTTGATGCGGGACGGGTTGATTGAATCCCGGACCGGCCGCGGAGTCTTCATCACCCGCAAGCGCAAGGTGTTCACGCGCGAGGAAGGCTGGCGGCGGCTGGAGCCGCTGATTGATGCCGCCATCGGAGAGGCGATGGCGATGGATTTCACCCATGGGGAATTGCGGGAGGCATTTGAAAAGAAGCTGGGGCAGTGGAAAAGCCCGAAAGGAGGCAACCGAAGCGATGAATGAAAAATCCGTTATTTGTACCCGGGGGTTGACCCGGTATTTCGGCGCCAAGCCGGCCGTCCACGACCTGAACCTGGAGGTGCCGCGCGGGTGTGTTTTTGGGTTCGTGGGCCGGAACGGCTCCGGCAAGACCACCACCATCCGCATGCTGCTGGGGTTGCTCCAACCGACACGCGGAACCGGCAGCGTTCTGGGTTACGACATCCACACCCTGCCGCCGGAAGCCCGGGCGCGCATCGGCTACCTGACCGAGGAACACCAGCTTTACGGCTGGATGAGCGTCAAGGAATGCGGCGATTTTCAATCGCAGTTTTATCCGCGCTGGAACGAAAAAATATTTCTCGGGGCCATCGGGCATTTCAACCTCAAGCCGGCCGCGCGAGTGAAGAATCTGTCGCGCGGCGAGCGGGCGGGCCTCTGCCTGGGACTGACGCTGGCACCGGAACCTGAGCTGCTCGTTTTGGACGATCCGGCGCTCGGATTGGACCCGGTGGCGCACCGGTCGCTGGTTGAATCCATGATTTATCTCACGCGCCGGTCGGATCGGACTATTTTCTTCTCCTCGCACCAACTGGCCGATGTCGAGCGCGTGGCCGATTACATTGCCATTCTCGACCGGAGCGTCCTGCGGGTGTGTTGTTCGCTGGAGACGTTTCGGAACAGCGTGCAACAGGTGCGGCTGCGTTTTCCCGGCCCGCCGCCACCGCTGCCGGACATACCCGGCCTGCTTCAGGCCTTTCGCGCCGAGGGCGAACTCCGGCTGACTTGCGTGAATTACGGCGCGGCAACCGAACAGGCGCTGCGGGCGCTGGCGCCGGCCCAGATGGAAATGGTGCCCATCAGCCTGGAGGATGTGTTCATCAGCTACCTGGGCGAGCGCGGAGAGAAATCATTCATCCTGTCGGAAACGGAGGCCCAACCATGAAAACGCTGATTCTCAAGGAACTGCGGGAAAATGTGAAACTGGCCGTGCTCGGCCTTGGCATCCTAACGCTGATACTGGCGTTGAGTGCGCTAAAGTACTCGACCATTCTGAAAAACCTGGGTGGAATCAGCGAATCTCAGCAGGTGTACCTGCCCTGGCAGCCATTGGTCTCATCGGATATTTTGATCGGTTTGTTCTGCGCCATCTTTGGCGCCGTTCTCGGCTGGTTCCAGATTCACAACGAAAGGCACCGCGACCTCTGGGCATTTCTGATTCATCGCCCCACCACCCGCACGGAGATTTTTTTCGGCAAAGTCATCGCGGGGTTGATGCTTTATGTCCTGGCGACGGGTCTGCCGCTGATTGGTTTCATCGCGTGGGCGCTGGTGCCGGGACACGTAGCGGCGCCTTTTCAATGGGCCATGCTCCGGCCGACCGCCATTATAGTCCTTTCCGGCACCCTATACTATTTCGCCGGGATGCTCACGGGCTTGCGACAAGCACGCTGGTACGCCAGCCGCGCCTTGGGCCTGGGGGTGGCGCTCTTTGTTTCCCTGATGTTCCAGAGTGAACCGCACTTATGGCAGGCACTGTTTTGCATCCTGATTGGCGGAATTATTCTGGCCACCGCCGTTTGGGGCGGTTTTCACAGCCACGGTTATTACCAGGGCCAGCCGGCATCAGGCAGGCTGGCACTAACGGGCGCCCTGATGCCGGGATGGGGTCTCGTTCTCGCGCTGGCCACCATCCTGCTGGTCGAATTGCTGCTGCGAAGCCCCTATTCGCAAACGCAGTATCAAATGACCAAAGACGGCACCATCTATAAAGTCACCCAGGGAGACGGCGATCAATCGAACATTGTGGACCTGCAAGGCAAGCCGCTGGTTGATTCGAAGACCGGGCGCAGGATTGGAACGGCGGATTTTAACCGGCGGGTATGCACGCTGGTAAAAATCAAACCTGACTTCAGCGACCGCGCTCCCCGCGGGCGCTGGTTCGATCGGGACTGCAACCGGTTCACCTTCTGGCG
>Ga0181530_10001429_pt1 | contig 30120 bp, 22 predicted proteins | sample PEATcosm2014_Bin_42_FD_119769 | JGI IMG/M metagenome (GOLD analysis project Ga0181530, IMG submission 119769) | Peatland microbial communities from MTU Mesocosm Facility, Houghton, MI, USA - PEATcosm2014_Bin10_60_metaG | ecosystem: Environmental > Terrestrial > Soil > Wetlands > Peat | place...
GCCCACGCTCTTGCGCGCGGCAAAGGTTTACCACGATCCGAATTACGCAGCCCTGGCGCAACAGACCGGCTCAGACAGAGACGACGTCGAAACCCTGTTGCTGCGCGACGCGCTTCCGGTTCTCCATTAGCGCTGTAAGTTAGAAGTTCGCATCAAAACGACATTGTCATCCTGAGCAAGTACCGGCGCGCCGGGACGAGTCGAAGGACCTGCGGTTGCTCTTAGATCGCCCCGAATTTCCTCAAAAGCCGGCTAAAGTGCTGAACGCAGTTCTGATAGGACCTACTCATCTTCGTCGCCGGGCTGCGTCTCTGCCAGCCGTTCCAACTGATTGCGCCAGTCGAGCGACTCCACAAAAGCGCTCGACTCGCGCCAGCCGGGTTCCACAATCACGTACAGTTCCAGGTACACCCGCGTCCCCAGAAGCGACTCGATCTTGCGGCGCGCGCTGGTTCCAATTTCCTTCAGCTTCGATCCGCCCTTGCCGATCAAGATCGCCTTCTGCCCCGTTCGCTCGCAGTAAATCGCGGCGTTGATCCGCGTCAGCGGCTTTTTGCCCGGCCTCGATTGCCCTTCCGGCTCTTCAAAGCGCTCAATCACCACGGCCGACGCATAAGGAACCTCCTCGCCGGTCTCGATCAAGATACTTTCTCTGATCAACTCCGCCACCATGAAGCGCACGGGCTGGTCAGTGTACTGGTCTTTTGGGAAGTAGCGTTCTCCCGTCGGCAGCACATCGACAATCTTGCGCACCAGCACGTCCAGTCCGTCGCGTTTTCGCGCGCTCACCGGGATCACCTGCGCAAAGTTGTGCCGCTTCGCCAGCGCCTCGATCATCGGCAGCAGTTCGTCCTTGCGCACCAGGTCGATCTTCGTCAGCACCAGGAACACCGGGCAATCGAGCTTGCGGATCAGCGAGAAAAGAAACTCGCCTTCGTTCGCCGCATTCTTCTCTCTGGGGGGTATCTTGGAGGGTGCCCCCGGTCCCTCGCGTTTGGGGACCGGGGAGGGATCCTCGTTCAACCCGATCCGCCGCGTCACATCCATCAGCACCAGCACCAGGTCGCGCGATTCCAGCGCCTCGTGCACCTCCTGCAGCATGCGCCGGTCGAGCTGCGAAGCGGGCCTGTGCACGCCTGGCGTATCCACAAAGACAATCTGCGCCGCCGGGTGCTGGCCCTTGTGCGCCGGCACTTCCAGCACCCCAACGATACGGTTGCGCGTGGTCTGCGGCTTGGCCGTAACAATGGCCACCTTCTCGCCTGTCAGGGCGTTCAGCAGAGTGCTTTTGCCCACGTTGGGCCGGCCAAGGATGGCAACAAATCCGGATTTCAAAGGATGCAAGCTCCATGAATATTATGAAGGTTTTGTGCAGCTCTGGAGGAAAATGGATAAAAGAAAGCAGGGAACCATGAGAAAGTACCTGCTCACCTTGATTTGCGCTCTGCCCGGAATGCTGGTTTCGCAGTCTCCGGTTACTGAACCTTCGAATGCTCCGCAAGAAACGATGGTCGTTGGTGTTGCGCATGACGACTCAGTTACAGGTGGAGGAATCGGCAGCAGTCATTTCCTTGCGCCTGGCAAGGCCGATGTTCAACCGATCGCATGGATCACTCCCGATGGTCAGTGGAAAAAGCTTTCTTGCAACGGCATAAATCCTGCAGGAGGATATTCCTCGGCTTGTAAGAATTTTGACCGGGACTATCTGAGTAAGCCTCACGACTACACGGTCGTCAGCGCAGACGGGCAAAACGCAATCGTTCACGTCAAGCGTATGGCGCTCGACAACGAATGTTTCGGCATCGGCGGGCAGGGCGCATTTACAGGCGGACCGATCCGTTATGCAGCCGTTGCAACAGAGTCGTCAAAGATTTTCACGGCAGGCGAACCGGCGCGACGGCTTCCGGAGCAGGATGCCGAACCGATCCGAAAGGCGCTAGCATCCGCAGTCGGGAACAAGCTGGATTCCACTAAAGAGCTGCGCGTGTACTCCCTGCGGTTGGAGGGCAAATCGCTTCTTGTCATTCAGCGGGCCTTTCAGGATTGGGCAGACAAGCCCGAATACCACACGAACCATCCGGACCTGGACGAGATCTTCGCAATTGGAACCATGAACGGAGGAAGGTTCAAGCTCCTCTTCTGGAAGGAGAACACAGGAGACGACAATGAACAGATCTTGGGCCTCATACACTTGAAAACTGGACGGGACTTTCTCGTAACTTCGTCAAACAACCCTGAGGGAAACTCCTTCCGGGTCTATGGCGTCCGCGACGGGAAAGTCGTTTTGATTTTGGAGGGCGGCGGCGGCGAGTGCTGAGTCAACCTGCAACCTCCACGCTCCACGTCGTTCGAATTTAAGAATCTGATTCCTTCGGAAACGGCAGCCGCGCCGTGGGCGGAAACAGCCGTACGCGCTCGATGCGCCGCCCCGTCGAGGCAACAATCTCCACGCGCAGACCCAACGGCTCCAGCGACACCGTTTCGCCGGCCTTGGGGATGCGCCCCGCGATCTCGCTCACCAGGCCGCCCAGCGTACTGGCTTCATAGTCTGCGCTCGGCTCCATGGTTTCGCCCAGCAAATCGCCCAGCTGATCGGCAGGAAAGCTTCCCGGCACCAGCCATGAGCCCGAGGGTTCGCGTTGCGGATCTTCGATCTGCGTGTCGGTCTCATGCTCGTCGCGGATGTTGCCCACAATCTGCTCCAGCAGATCCTCAATGGTCACCAGGCCGGCGACGGCGCCATACTCGTCAATCACGATGCGCATATGCTGCTTTTCGCGCTGCATCTCGCGCAGCAGTTCGTAGCCGCGCTTGGTCTCAGGCACGAACGCCGCCGAGCGCAGTATCGTGGCCACGGTGCGCGTGTGTGCCTCCTCATCGGCAATCTGCAGCAGGTCGTGCGCAAAGGCCAGCCCTTTGACGTTGTCGAGCGAACCGGAGTAGACGGGCACGCGCGAGTAGTTGTGCTGTTTCAGCAGCTCCAGAAAGCGCTCCAGCGTGATCGCTTCCGAGACCGCGAAGATCTCGGGCCGCGGCGTCATCACCTCGCGCACCAGCATGTCGCCAAACTCCACCGCCGAGCGCACCAGCTCGCGGTCGCTCTGTTCCAGGATGCCCTCCTCCTCGCCCGCCTCGATCAGCGCTTCCACGTCGGGCGCGGGTTCTTCCTCAGAATTGGCCGGCGCCTCGGCCAACTCTGCCACGGAAAAGAAGAAGCGGATGAAGACCGTGACCGGCGTCGCCAGCCACAGCAGCAAACAGATGGGCCAAAGCAACCTTGCCGCCCACAGCCCGCGCGTGCGGTTGAAGAGCAGCGACGGAATCAGCTGGTTGCAGAAAATGACCACCAGCACCACGCTCAGAACCGCCTGCGCCACCTCCGTCGGGTCCGGCTCGCCGGGAAGCGCAGCGTGGCCAAAGAAGATAGCTCCGAATTCGAGCGCGATGAGCCCCAGCGAAAGCTGCACCAGAACCGCCGCGCACAAAGCGGCGTGCTCGCGGCTCAGGCCGAGATGCGGCTCGATCCGCTCCTCCCACGCGTCCAGATTTTCCTGCACCTCGCGGCTCAGAATCTTGCCAAACTCGGAGTAGATGCGGCTGATGTACGAGGCCAGAGTCTGCACCACCGCAAGCACAGCAACCAAAATGATCTGGAGCGGCGTCATGGCTTGCTTTCCCGCTTTGTATCGGGGCGCGACTTTCTTTGTCGCGCCGATACGCGACCGCTCTGCTTAGGTTTCGACGCTCTCTTTGCTTTGTCATCCTGAGCGGAGGCCGTCTTGGCGGCCGAAGTCGAAGGACCTGTGGTTGCTTTTCGTCCCAGTGCCTTTCGTCCGCCGCGGCGGAAAAGGGTGGGAGAGGCCGTGCGCTCAATCAGCCCCACCGGCAGCCCCAGCCGCTCGCGCAAACTCCGCTCGCGCCGCCGCATTTCGCCCGCATCGGTTTCATGATCGTGGCCGGCCAGGTGCAGCAGCCCGTGCAGCATCAGCACCTTGATCTCGGTGGCCAGCGGGTGCCCCTGTTCCGCGCTCTGTCTCTGCGCCGTCTCCACGCTGATCGCCACGTCGCCTGCGACGTTTTCTGTGCCCCGGACGAAATGCTCGGATCGGAACGACAGCACATCCGTAGGCTGGTTCTTGCCGCGAAAGCGCGCGTTCAGGTCGCGCATCGCCGCGTCGCTAGTCAGCAGCACCGTCACCTGCCCGCGCAGCCGCACCGAGGTTTGCGCCCGCGTCAAAAATCGCGCCAGGGTTCGCGCCAAGGTTGGTGTGGATGGCAGCCGAAGCGGCTTCGCGCCGGGTTTCGCGGCATGCCCAGTAGAAGGCTTCGCCGAAACCGGGTTCAGCGCGTCCGCCGCTGCGGAAAGGTCCAGCTCTGGGTCGATGAGGATCATCGTGCGCGGGGCCGCGGTTCCTGCGTACGCGGTTCCGTGTCTGATTCGATGATACGCGAAGCGTGCGTGCCGGAAGGCGTGCCCTTAGAACGTGCCTTCAAAACGAGTTTGCCTCGCTCTGTCACTGACGGGCCCGCGATCCGGGAGTAGAATCCCGTCCCGAAGGGAGTTTTCATGCGCAAGACCCTTTTTTCTGCACTATTTCTGCTTACCATGGCGGCGGGCGGCCAGGGTGCGCCCGGCCCTTTTGACGGCGTGTGGAATACCACGGTGACCTGCGAAGCCAAGGGCAGCGCCCAGGGATACACCTTGCATTTCATCAGTACCATAGCCAACAGCAATTTGCACGGCGAGCGCGGCGACGCGGGGCAGCCCGGCTATCTGGCGCTCGATGGAAAAATCAATCGCGACGGCAGCGCCAAGCTCACGGTTTCCGGCCTGGTCGCCTCAACGCAATACGCGCACGGCCCGCTCGTGAGTACGGGCGAGCAATACAGCTACGAAGTGAAGTCGCATTTCACAGCCACGGAGGGCGAGGGCGATCGCAGCACGGGGCTCGGCATCTACGGCCGCCCCTGCCACTACGTGTTCGGCAAGCAGACGGCGCCTGCCGCGCCGGCCAAGCCATAGCAGCCGCAGAGACAGCAAAGGCTGGGATCGCCCTGTGGCGACCCCAGCCCGAGTTTCCTGTTCCCTGTTCCCTAATCCCTGTCTTACTGCGGCTTGGCCGGATGTTTCGGCTGCCCGTCTTGCCGGTCTTCTCTCTCTGCAGCTCCGACTGCGATCGCACCCTCGAGCGGCAGCTCCTGCTGTTGCGGCTTGGCGCTTTCATAGGCGCGCACAATGCGCTGCACCAGCGGATGGCGCACCACGTCGCCCTCTTCAAAGTGGCAGAACGCCACGCCCTCTACGCCGCCCAGAATGTTGATCGCGTCCAGCAACCCTGACTTGCGCGGGTTGGGCAGATCGATCTGCGTGATGTCGCCCGTGATCACGGCCTTCGAATTGTTGCCCATGCGCGTGAGGAACATCTTCATCTGCTCGATGGTCGTGTTCTGCGCCTCGTCGAGAATGATGAATGCATCGTTGAGCGTGCGCCCGCGCATAAACGCCAGCGGAGCCACCTCGATCACGTTGCGCTCCAGCATTTTGTCCACTTTCTCAACGTCGAGCATGTCGAAGAGCGCATCGTAGAGCGGGCGCAGATAGGGATCGATCTTTTCCTGCAAGGTGCCGGGTAAAAAGCCCAGCCGTTCGCCGGCCTCCACCGCGGGGCGCACCAAAACAATCCGGCTGACGCGCTTGGCGTTGATGGCCGCCACGGCCATGGCCACAGCCAGGTACGTCTTGCCGGTACCGGCCGGGCCCACGCTGAACACCATATCGTTTTGTTCGATGGCCTCCACGTAGCGGCTCTGGTTGAGCGAGCGCGGCTGCACGGTGCGCTTGATCCCGGCTGACCGCTGCTTGCCGGCCTCGGCCACCGTGCGCAGAGTCATCGAGGCATCGGCCACCACCAGGCGCAACATGCCGTTCAATTCGCCGTTGTGGGGATTGATGCCCTGACGGCGCAACGCCTCAAAGTCTTCGAAAATCCGCCGCACGCGGACCACGCTTTCTTCCGGTCCCTGCACGTGCACGGCATCGGAGCGAAGGTCGATGCGAACGCCAAGCGAGTCTTCCATCAGTTTTAGGTTTTCATCGCGGGTCCCGAACAGGGGCTCGAGGTTGGGCGTGATCTCCAGAGCGATCTTCAAGGGTTCAATGTCCTCCGGGACAGTGAATTGCATTTAAGGTGTACAGGCAACACACCACTGGAACGCAAGCGCCCCCCGGGCGCCCGCTGGCAAATGGTTGATTTTGAAAGGAGTCGAAGAGCGCAGGGCACAACCGGGTCCATGGTCTTGGCTGTCCTGCAGGGCCGCGGATTGAGGTTGAGGTCCAAATCCAGTATTGCGAGATTAGCGCGAGCCGGGTTTCGCGTCAACCTGCGCTCCATTATTTTTGATGCAGCAGTTGCCCAGGGAGATACGGGCCAGGCCTGCGAAAGGCGCATCGCAGCCAGGCCGAGCCAGGTCGACGGGGGCCCCGGTCCGTTACACTGCTGTAAATTCCTCCTGTCCCGCCAAGGAAACCCGCAAATGTCCCTTCTCTATATTGTGGTACTGGTCGTCATCGCCGCCGCGCTGCTGGCAGTGGCCATTTTTCGCGCCCTGCGCGTCAAAACCAAGGCCGATTACCTCGTTGCCGGCCGCTCGCTTTCCGCTATAGTGCTCGTCCTCACCCTGCTCACTTCGTGGATCGGCGCGGGATCGCTCTTTGCCGGCGCCGAAAATGCCTACAAGAACGGCTTTGCAGCGCTCTGGCTGGCGGCCGGCGGCTGGGTGGGCCTGCTGCTCATCTACTTTATTGCGCCGCGCGCGCGCAAATTCGCGCAGTTCACCCTGCCCGATCTTCTCGAGGCGCGCTACAACCAGACCGCCCGTGTGCTCGGCACCATCGCCATCCTCTTCGCTTACGTGGCCATCACCAGCTACCAGTTCAAGGGCGGCGGCAACGTGCTGCACCTCATTTTCCCCGACACGCTTACGCCGGAGCAGGGAACCTGGATCGTCGCCATCTTCGTCATCGTCACCACGGCCATGGCCGGCATGTCGTCCGTCGCATATATGGATGTGGCCATCGGCTCGCTGGTCACCGTCATCTGCATCATCGCCACGCCCATGCTGCTGGCCAAGGCCGGCGGCTGGGGCGCGCTGCACGCCGCGCTTCCTGCCACACACTTTCAAGTGCTCGGCAACCTCACGCTCGTGCAGGCGCTCGAGCTTTTCGTTCCCACATTGTTTCTGATGCTCGGCAATCAGGTCATGTACCAGAAGTTCTTCTCCGCTAAATCCGAGCGCGACGCGCGCATCTCCGTCGTCGGTTGGATTCTCGGCACCGTCCTGCTTGAAACCCTCATCGTCGCCATCGCAGTCATTGGCTCCGCGCTGTATAAGACAGGCGAAGCCGCCGCGCAGCCCTATGAAATCATCCCCTACACGGCACGCCATGGTCTGCCGGCCCTGATGGGTGCCCTGCTGCTGGGTGCTGTCTTCGCCAAGGTCATTTCGACGGCGTCAAATTATCTCTTCTCGCCGGCCAGCAATCTAATTGAAGACGTCTTTGTGCGCTACATCGCTCCGGGCGCTTCGAACAAGCGCGTCCTCATCTTCTCCCGTCTCGCCGTGGTGCTGCTCGGTTCCTGGGCGCTCTATCAGGCCATCTACGCGCCCAGCATTCTCGCCAAAATGCTCTACGCCTACTCCATCTATTCGGCCGCGCTCACGCCGGTAGTGCTGGCCGCGTTCTACTCCAGGCGCGCCACCGCCTGGGGAGCAGTCGCCAACATCGCCATCGGAACCGCCGTCACCCTCGCCTGGGACGCGCCCAGCGTCAAGGCGTTCCTGCATCTCCCGCCCATTCTCGCCGACCGCGACGCCATCTTCCCGGCGCTCTTGGCCGCCGTCACCGCGTTCGTCGTGGTCAGCGTTTTCACGCCCAAACCCACCCCCGCGCAACTGGCGAAAGTGGCGGAATGAAAAACGGGCCATTTTATGCTCTGGGGCGATTGAGAAGTTCGCATCAAAATGAAATTGTCATCCTGAGCGGAGTTTGCCGCGCTTTTTGCGGCAAACGCAGTCGAAGGACCTGCGGTTGTTTTTCGGAGGGCTTCAGATTCATCACACTAGCGAATTGACCCCCCAACCCTCCCATGACAACGCCGTTAATGCGTCTCCATCCACTCGAGCGTCTTCTCGGCGAGCCCTGCGAAAGCCTTCACAGCCAACTCCAGGTGCTCGGTGCGTGTGTCCTCGATTTTGTTGTGGCTGATGCCCTTGATCGACTGCACAAACATCATCACCGTCGGAATCCCCGATCGGCAGACCTCCGAAGCGTCATGCAGCGGCCCCGAGGGTAGCCGCCGCGTCTCCGGCGTCGTCTCCAGAACTGCCTCTTCGCAAAGCGCGATCAATTCCCCGGAAAACGGAACCGGCTCGATACTCCAAATGCGCGACCACTCCACCTCGCAGCGCTCTTCGGCGGCAAAGCGCCGGCTTGCAGCCTGCGCCTCCGCAAACATATTGGCCAGAATGCCGGCGTCCAGATCGCGCTGATCGAGAGTCGCCTCGCAGCGGCCAACCACGGCCGTCACAATTCCGGGAAAGGTTTTTACGCTCCCCATCGTGCACACTGAGTCAGAATGTTTTCCCGCAATCGTCCGTATCTCCAGCGCCAGTTTCGCCGCAGCGGCCAGCGCATCCCGCCGCACCGCCATGGGAGTCGATCCCGAGTGCGCCTCTTGCCCCGTGAAGGTGATGGCATAGCGCTCCACACCTTTCGTCCCCGTCACCACGCCCAGCGGCAAACCTGCATTCTCCAGCACCGGTCCTTGTTCAATGTGCAGCTCCAGGTAAGCAGCGATATTTTTGCGCTCGGCTGCTGCGTCGCCAATCCGGTCAATGTCGATGCCCACCTGCTTCAGGGCCGCTTCCAGCGTGATCCCGTCCCGATCCGTCCGGCCCCTGTCGGCCGCAATTGTGTGCTTTCCCGCAAATGCCGCCGATCCAAAGAGACTGCGGCCAAAACGCGCCCCCTCCTCATCTGCCCAATCCACCAGTCGCACCGTAAACGGCGGTTTCCCGTGGTATTTCTCCGCCAGATACCGCACCACTTCAAGTCCCGCGACCACGCCGAGCGCTCCATCCAACCATCCGCCGTTGGGAACCGAGTCAAGGTGGCTGCCGAGAACCAGCGTCTTCTCGCTGGCTCCGCGCAACGTGATCCATTGATTTCCCGCGGCATCGAAGTGACGCTCCACTGGAAGTCCGATCAGCTTGCTCCCAAACCACTCGCGCGCCTTGAGCCATGTGGGTGTAAACGCAACCCGCTGCGCCCCGTCGGCGTTGGTCGTCAGGTCGCGAAGTTCACGCAGATTAGAAATTACATTTCCGGGCTCTAACGGCATAATCCCCCCCCTGATTGTCGCAACAGTAACCGCTTCGCAAAGTTCTGGGCAGACTCTACTTCCCCAATGGCCGCTCCACGTGATCCACGATACGCCTCCCGATTGGCTGTGCTTGCACCGGGGTGTTCCGGCCCGCGAAAAAACTTTCACCGCCAGGCCAAACCGGTCTTACACTGTCGGTGATCCCCCGAGACTGCTATGCCGGTGGCTCAGCTCACCCTCGAGATCCGCATCGAGCGCGCCCAGTCGCTCAAGGACCGCCGGCAGGTCGTGCGTTCCCTCAAGGACCAGTTGCGCCAGGGCTTCAACGTCTCCGTGGCCGAGCTCGACGAGGCCGTCACCTGGCAATCGGCCACCATCGGCGTCGCCGCCATCTCGCGCTCGCGCGATTACCTGCACGGCCTCATGGAAGAAGCCGAACGCGCCGCCCGCCGCATGACCACCGAACTCGGCGCCGATCTGGCCGACTCCTTCTGGGAATATATCGAGAGCTAAAGTCTCGCTCCTTGCATGCGCACAAGAAAAGCTCGGTCATCCTGAGGGAGTCCGCCGTGGCGGACGAGTCGAAGGACCTGCATTTGTTTTCCGTCTTGATCCCTCCCGGAAGGAGGGTCGAAAATAGCCCAGGTCGGGGTCCACACGGACGGGTCCTCGTCCGTGGGGTGGAGGGTGGAACCCTGGGAAAGCATCCAACCTATCCCCCGCCCCGGAGGGCCGGTCGAACCTCGAAACCGCCCGCTGACCGCACGAACCCCGCAATCTGCCATGCTACCCTGAATCTTTGAGTTCGGCCTTTCCCGCGCGTTTTCACCATGCGCCGGAGCGGTCGAAGCCTTGGGGAGTTCGCTTGCAACCCGCTGCGTTTGTTATTGCCATATTCGAGTTTGTCCTGCTCCTTTTTTCGCTCAGTTTTCACGAGTGCGCCCACGCCTGGATGGCCTCGCGCCTCGGCGACCAGACGGCCCGCCTGCAGGGGCGCATCACGCTCAACCCCATGTACCACATCGATCCCATCGGAACCCTGCTGTTTCCCGCCCTGGTCATCTTCGGGCCGTTTATCGGATTCAGTTTCTTCAGCGGATTCCTCATCGGCTGGGCCAAGCCCACCCCGGTCATCACGCGTAACTTCAAGAAAATCGTCCGCGACGACAACCTCACCACGCTCGCCGGACCCGTTTCGAATCTCATTCTGGTCTGCGTGGCCCTCCTGGGCCTTATCGTGATGGAATTCACGATGCCCAACGGCAGGCAGATGGTGCCCCAATCCTTTGCGGCCGCGTTGAAACTCGCGGATCCCAGCGCAGCGCAGCCTGTCGCCCTGCTCCTCAGCCTGGCCATCCTCATCAACCTGTCGCTCTTCTTCTTTAATCTGCTGCCCATTCCGCCGCTCGACGGCAGCCGCGTAGTGCGCAACATGCTGCCTTACAACGCGGTTCGAGTCTACGACGGGATCGGCGGCTGGTTGAGCTACCTGCTCATGATCTTTGTCGGCGGATTCCTGTTGCGCCTGCTGCTCTGGCCCGCGCTGGACTTGGTATTTTCGCTGCTTTGGCGGCACTGAGAATCCAGCCCCTTCGCCGATCTCCTCCCGCTACAATGGAATGAGCGTTTTATTTGATCTTTCATTGCCATGCATGCGGCCTTTATTCACGCCGCCAGGAATTCGAACCGCAATCATGTCTGAACTCCCCAATCGATCCGAACGGCCGCGCGTTCTGAGCGGCATGAGGCCCACAGGAAAGCTGCACCTGGGCAACTATATGGGCGCCCTCGCCAACTGGGTCAAGCTGCAAGATCAATACGAGTGCTATTTCTTCATCGCCGACTGGCACGCCCTCACCACCGACTACGCTGACACCTCCCAAATCACGGACAACATCAAAGAGGTTCTGCTCGACTACCTCGCCGCCGGGCTCGACCCTGAAAAAAGCGTCCTCTTTCTGCAGAGCCGCGTGCCCCAGCACGCCGAGTTGGCCCTCCTCCTCGGCATGAGCACACCGCTCGGCTGGCTCGAGCGCGTGCCCAGTTATAAGGAGATGCAGGAGAACCTCACCAATCGCGATCTCACCACCTACGGTTTTCTCGGATACCCCGTGCTGATGGCCGCCGACATCCTGCTCTACCAGCCCGATTTCGTGCCCGTAGGCCAGGACCAGCAGGCGCACGTGGAGTTGACCCGCGAACTCGCGCGACGCTTTAACTTTTTCTTTCCCAAGAAGCCGATGAGCTCAGGGGTGGAGGCTGTTAGCTATGAGAAGCTTGTGGCGGAACGTGGTGAAGAGATTGCCCGACTTATGAGCCCAAGCAGTAGGGGCGTGATTCGGCGTAGCGTCACAGCTGAGGATCTCGCGAATGCGCTGGATCAGGAGCTCGTGCTCCCCGAACCCAGGGTGCTCCTTACGCCCTCGCCCAAGCTCCCCGGCACCGACGGCCGCAAGATGTCCAAGAGCTACGGCAACACCATCCTCTTGAGCGACCCCGAGCCGGTGGTGCGCCAAAAGCTTAAAACCATGGTCACCGATCCCGCGCGCATTCGCCGCACCGACAAGGGTGACCCCGACAAGTGCCCGGTGGGCGATCTGCACAAGGTCTTCTCCACGCCGGAAATCATGGCAAAGGTCTACGAAGGCTGCCGGTCGGCGGGCATCGGCTGCATCGAGTGCAAAGGCTGGGCGGCCGACTCACTCCTGAAAGTATTGCAACCCATTCAGGAGCGGCGCGCCGCCATCACGGATTCGCAGGCCATCGAAATTTTGAACCAAGGCTCGCGCCGAGCCGCAGTGCGCGCCGAGCAAACTATGGTGGAGGTGCGCGAAGCCATGAAAATGCCGCTCAGCACCGTGAAAGCCTGAGCCGGGCCGCGAAGCAAGGGCCGCCGGGACGCGAAGCAAGGGCCGCCGGGAATTGACCGCGGGAAGCGCGCGGCATAGGCGGCCGGGAAAGCAAGAACGATGGAACGACCAGTCCCGTGGTGGCGCAGGGCGCTTACAGTGGCCCTTGGCGGAATCCGCTCGGGATTCGGTCTGTTCCGGCGCAACGGAAAAGCCGCCGCCGGCACGGAGGCTGCTCGACAGACCGGGGTCGCTGTCCAACGCCGCGAAGTCGAAAGAGACGAGAAGCAAGCGCAAAATGAAGAGAGTCGAGTGAAACCATCTTCCCCCCATCCCGAAGCGACTGCAGCCACAGAACCCGCTGCGGCCAATAATGTCGTCGCGGCCCTCCCCAGCACCGCGCCGCAAGCTCCATCTGCCTCCAAGTCAACGGACGAACCTCCCGCGCCAACTCCCGCGGCTGCCGGCGAAACAACTCAAGTCGCCCAAGCCGCATCGGCAGAAGAAATGACCGAACTCCTCGAAATCGCCGCCCCACCCGCTCCCGAAGAAGCCGCCGCGCCGGATCCCAAACCGCCCGTGACCGAACCTCCAACTGTGCCCGATCCACCCGCACCCGAACCGCCCGAACCACCGCCGCCACCCGTGCCGGAACCACTACCCGTGCCCCCTGTGACCGAACCACCTGGGCCCGAACGACCCGGAATTGACCCGCTGCTGGCTCCCGTGCCGATAGACGCCGCGCCCACCCTGCCCTTTCCTGCAAAGCCTCAGCGCACCACTGCCGAAAAAGTTGCCGCCGCGCTCAAGGCCCGCGGCGAAGACGCCGAGCAGTCGCCGTTTTCCGTGATCGTGAACCAGGTCTACGACGGCCCGCTCGACCTGCTGCTCGATCTCATTCGTAAGCAGGACATCGATATTTACGACATCCCCATCGCCAAAATCACCGCGCAGTTTCTGGCCTATGTCGACCAGTTGCGCGCCGGCGACATGGATGTGGCTGGAGATTTCATCTACACCGCCGCGCTGCTCATCCACATCAAGAGCCGGATGCTCTTGCCGCGCGCACCTTCCGGGCCCGACGACGCAGCCGAAGATCCGCGCCGCGAGCTGGTCGAGCGGCTGCTCGAGCACGAGCGCTTCAAGAACGCCGCGCAGATGCTGCACGAAAAGCAAATGCTCGAAGCCGCCTCGTGGACCAATCCCGGCATCCGCGAGTTCCAGCAAGATTTGGGCGCAGAGCCGGAGATCGCCGCCGACACCACCGACCTGGTGCGCGTCTTCAGCGACATTCTCGAACGCGCGCGCAATCGCCCTATCCTCGATGTCGAAGAGGACTCGGTCACGGTCGGCCAGATGATCCAGTTCCTGGCGCGCCGCCTCACTATGGAAGATAAGCCGGTCGCGTTGCGCCGCCTGCTCAGCCACACCAAGTCAGAGCGCGCGCTCATCGCCATGTTTCTCGCGCTTCTTGAGCTCGTCCGCCTGCAGGCCATTTTGCTCCGCCAGGACCGCCAATTCAGCGAGATTTTCATCAAGAAGCACGCCGGCTTTGACGCGCTGATGAATCAGGGCCTCACCAGCGCCCGCGACGACTGGCGGTAGAGGGGTACAGCCGGTCTCCTGACCGGCGGTAGTGCGGATCTCCAGACCCGCGCGGTGCCCATCCTTCCTTCATCTTGAGCCTTCAAAAATCGGATGTCATCCTGAGCGAGTCCCGGCGTGCCGGGACGAGTCGAAGGACCTGCGGTTGCTTTTCGTTTTCTTCAGTGCAGCACAACCTAGGTGCCCCCGGTCCCTCGCATTTGGGGACCGGGGATGGCACGAGCCTAAACTCACGCCCCAACCGAGCATCAAACATCGTGGAGTCGTACGCCACCTTGTACACTGTCGATGATGATTTCGTTGCCCCGCAAACTGCATTCAGCGGCCGTAGTAACCGCCATCGCCGCCCTTGTGCTGAGCGCCCGCCCCGCATCGCTTTCCGCGCAGCAGCCAGCGCCGTCGCCGCCAGACACCGAGCTGTCGCAGATTCCGTTACCCGAACCGTCCGTTGAAGCCCTGCCGCTGCCGGAAGACCGCGGCGCCGCCGATGTCGAGCAGACGCTCAAACGCCTCGGCACCACCGCCAGTGTGCTAGTCATCGTCGCGCATCCCGACGACGAAGACGGCGCGCTCATGACCTATCTCTCGCGCGGCCTCGGCGTGCGCGTCACGCTGCTCACCCTCACGCGTGGCGAAGGCGGGCAGAACGCCATGTCGGCCGAGAGTTACGATGCGCTGGGCCTCATCCGCACCAACGAATTGCTCAAGGCCGACGAGCATTACGGCGCGCAGCAGCTCTGGGGCACTGAGGCCGACTACGGCTTCTCCAAGACCCAGGAAGAGGCCTTCGCCAAGTGGGGCCACGATCGCGTGCTTTACGACGCGGTGCTGGCCGTACGCAAGGTCCGGCCGCAGATCATCCTCTCCACCTTTGTCGGCGGACCCAGCGACGGCCACGGCCATCACCAGGTCTCGGGCGAAGTTGCGCAGGAAGCCTTCAAGGTCGCGGGTGATCCGAAAGTCTTTCCCGAGCAGTTGCAGGGTGGACTAGAGCCTTGGCAGCCGCTCGCCGTCTACTCGCGTGCGCCGTTCGCGCGCATCGAAAACGGTCAAATGTTCGACTACGCCACCGGCAAGTGGGCGCCTGCCCGGTTTCATAACTACGTCACCGGCGAGTGGACGGAGGGTGCGCCCAAAGCCGACGTGACGATTCCCGTAGGTACATGGGACCCGGTGCTCGGCCGCACCTATGTGCAGATTGCGCGCGAGGGATGGGGCAAGCAGATGTCGCAATACGGCGGCGCCAATCCCGCGCTCAGCGCGCCCGACTCGTCGAGCTATCACCTGTGGGCAGTCGCGCCTTCCGCGGCAAGCGCAAACGCGAACGCGACCAACACCAGCCTCTTCCACAATCAAAAAGTCAACATCGACGCCAGCATCTCCGGCCTCACACGGCTAGCCGGAAACGCTCCTCCCGCCTGGCTCAGCGATGGCCTGAAAAAAACTCAGTCCGACCTCGATGCCTTCATCGCCGACTGCCGCGATCAAGGCGGCGTCGACGGTGCGCACAAACTCGTCCCCATCTATCGCGAGACCATCGATCTCTACGCGCACATAAAAACCAGCGACCTGAGCGCCCAGGCAAAATCCGATCTCGCATTCGAGCTGGGCGAAAAAATCAACCAGTTCCAAATCGCATTGAAAGATCTGCTCGGTCTGGACCTCATCGCCTTCACGGCGGGAGGAGACGGGAGCCAGGGCTACGGCGGAGGCCGCGGTGCATCGGCCGACGAAACGGCGCGCAGCGTGTATCCCGGAGAAGACTTCAGCGTCCGCGTGCACACCTTCAGCGCCACAGCCAGCGCTCATCTCTCCAGAACCTGGACTGAATCCGTATCTGGCGCCACATGGACAAAGGGCGAGCCCACTGGCGCGCAGCAAGGTTCCGATGCGCTCCTTCACCTGCACGTTCCCGCCGACGCCCCGCCCACCGCGCCGTATTTCACGCGCCCCACCACCGAGCAACCTTATTACGACATTGCAAACCAATCCTGGCGCGAGCGCTCCTTCCCGCCCTATCCCCTCAGCGCCTGGGCGGAGTTCGTCTTCGACGGCGTTCCCATCCGTCTCGGCATGGTGATGCAAACGCTGGCCCACGTCGTTGGAGTGGGCGGCGTCTACCAGCCTCTCGTCGTCACGCCCGCCATCGGCGTGCGCGTCGAGCCCGAAGCACGGCTTCTGCCTCTCGACGGTTCTCCTCTGCCCGTGCGCGTCACGGTCCATGCCGAGCGCGCCGCCGACGGCACCGTCGATCTCAAGCTCCCCGAAGGATGGCGCTCCAATCCCGCGCAGCAAGCCTTCCATCTCAAGACCGCAGGCGACACCGAACCGCTGGTCTTTTCCGTCTCTCCCGCCGGCGACGTGGCCGCGCGCGCCTACACCATTCAGGCCGTCGCTCGCGTCGACGGCAAAGACTACACCTCCGGCTGGCAAAGCATCGGATACACCGGCCTGCTGCCCTATAACCAATACAAGCCCGCCGATTTGCGTACGCGCAAAGTCGACGTGAAGCTCGCGCCCGGGCTCCGCGTCGGCTACGTGATGGGCACCGGCGACACCGTCCCTGAAGCCATTGAGGCGCTAGGCATCGCCCCGCATCTCCTCACCAACGACGAGCTCGCCACCGCCGATCTCTCGCAGTGGAACGTGCTTATCATCGGCATTCGCGCCTACTCCGTGCGCCCGGAGCTCGCCGGTGCCGAATCGCGGCTTGAAGCCTTCGTCGAACGCGGCGGAACGCTCATTGTGCAGTACCAGAGCAACAACTTTCCCGCTCCCTTGCCGCTGGCCATGAAAGGCATGGCCGAACGCGTCGTCGACGAGCAGGCCCCCGTCAAGCTGCTCGATCCCTCCAACCCGCTCCTCACCACGCCCAATCGCATCACCGCCGCCGATTTCGATGGATGGTTCGAAGAACGCGGCCACGGCTTCCTCGATCACTGGGATCCCGGCTACACCGCGCTCACTGAAACCGCCGACCCCGGCCAGGACCCGCAACGCGGCGGGTTGCTCGTCGCTCATCGCGGCAAAGGCATCTATATATATGTCGCCTTTGCGCTTCACCGGCAATTTCCTGAGCTGGTGCCGGGCGCATATCGCCTGCTCGCCAATCTCCTCAGCGCCGGCAACGATCCTGTTTCATCCTCGCGGTAGCGAACCGTCGCGGGTCAGGCACGGCTGGCCCAAACCGCGCAACGCCAGAAACCCAGCACACGTCAAAAAAGCAAGGTTATCGTGAATAGACGTTAAATTCCCGCTCGTTTCCCTCCTGGAAAAAGTTCCGGCCGCAATTGTGAATTGTATGTGAATTCGTCAAATCTTAACTTTGCTCTGCGAGGCTTGGATGCGGAACGATGGGCAGGAATTTCGCTGTCGCGAAATTGCCTCCCCTCGCGCCCTCATCGTCGTGTTGCTCTGCGCCAATGAGGATAATGCAGATTTTTCCGATTCATTGAAGTGTCCGCAACGCAGAAGACGGGTGCGAGATGAGCGCATGCGGGCGCGGCCATGATTCCTAACGATTCCAAACGAACAGAGAGGCCTAAATGAAACGTATACTCTACGCGGCTGCCGCGGCCGTTCTGGCAGCCAGTCTCGTTGTTGCCCACGCCCAAACCAGCACCACTCCCTCGACCAGCCATTCCGGGTCGGCGATGAAAAAGCACGCGCCGGTCAAGAGACCCGCTGCCCCGCCGGAGCCTTCGGTCGCAGACCAGATCCAGGCTCTGCGCACTGAAATGCAGACCCAGATCGACAGCCTGAGAAACGATCTGTCCACCAAGGATGCCCAACTTCGCCAGGCGCAGCAGGATGCCGCCGATGCCCGCGCCGCAGCCAACAAGGCTGAAGCCGACGCCCAGGCGCAGCAGGCGGCCTTCACGCAGAACGCTGACGCCGTCACCACGTTGCAAAGCACGGTAAGCGATCTGAAAACCAACCAGCTTTCGCTCGCCACCACGGTCTCCGACGAAACCACGGCCATCAAGAAGACCATCAATAGCCCCGACGCCATTATGTTCAAGGGCATCACGCTCTCGCCGACCGGCAGCTTCATTGAAGCTGCAACCGTGTGGCGTCAAAGCGCGACCGGCGACGACATCAACACTGGCGCCACCAGCGTTCCGCTGCAGAACGCCGACGGCGCGGGAATAAGCGAGTTTTTTGGCAGCGCGCGTCAGTCGCGTGTCGCGCTGAAGGCGACTGGCAAGATTGCCAGCATGACCATGACCGGCTACTACGAAGCTGACTGGCTGAGCTCAGGCACGACCTCCAACAACAACCAGTCGAACAGCTACACGATGCGCCAGCGCGAACTGTGGGCCGACGCCAAGACGACCAGTGGCTGGGATTTCTCCGGCGGCACCGGATGGTCGCTGGTTACGGAAACCGCATCAGGCCTGACCCGCGGAACCCAGACCCTGCCGTCTACCATCGACGCGCAGTACGATGCGGGCTTCGTCTGGTCCCGCCAGGAGAGCTTCCGCGTAGTAAAGAACATGGGCACGAAGGCCTGGTTCGGTATGTCGGCTGAGAACGCCGAGACTCTGAACGCGGCCGGATCGGGCTTGCCCTCGAACTACCTCTTCGGCTCTACCGGCACCGGCGGCGGACTCTACGACAATCAGGCCAACTACTCCTTCAACCTTGCGCCTGACCTCGTGGCCAAGGTCGCTGTCGAGCCAGGTTGGGGACACTGGGAAGCCTTCGGCGTAGGCCGCTTCTTCCGTGACCGCGTCTATCCCACCACCGGCAGCCCCTACAACGATATGGAACCGGGCGGCGGCATCGGTGGCGGTTTCCGTGGTCCCTTGGCAAACAAGAAACTCACCATCGGCCTCAAGGGCCTCTATGGCACGGGCGTGGGCCGCTATGGCAACTCGACCATTGCTGACGTAACCGTTCGTCCCAACGGCACACTGGAACCCCTCAAGGCCTTCTCCGCGCTGAGCACGGTGGAAATGAACCCCACACCGCGCCTCAACGTCTACCTCAACTATGGCGGCGACTACATTTATCGTGACTTCGTTGTCAGTGGCACCAACTCCAGCGGCAACACGTATACAGGCTACGGTGTCGGCGGCCCGAGCATCGGCACCTCCATCGCCAACGCTCCGGCTATGACCGGCTGCTTGATTGAAACTGCTCCCGCTTCCACTTCCGCGGGCGCTGCGGGCGCCAACCAAACCGCTCCCGCAAACTGCGCCGGCAACAACAAGGATGTGCAGGAATTCGTTGCCGGCTACTGGTACAACATTTACAGCGGCCCCAAGGGCCGTCTGCGCCAGGGCATCACCTATCAAAACATCCGCCGCGATATCTGGTCCGGCAATGGCGGCACAGCCACCCAAAACCCCGGCAACGGCGCGCATGGCGACGACAACATGTTCTTCACCTCGTTCCGCTACTACCTGCCGTAACCTCCGGCGTCAGTCCAGGCCAAAACCAATGGGGCAATCCGCACCGCGGATTGCCCCTTCTCTTTAGCCCCATGCCTCGTCCTTTCGGCAGACTCATCGCAGAAAGGATGGGAAACCGCAATGCCAAAGACGCAAAAAGGGCAGCCCATCCGGGCTACCCTCTCTTAATGACCTGCTGCCTCGCTACTCGGCCGCTTCAACTGCCTTCGTCTGCGCCACGGTCCAGTCAGCCGCGCCCACCTTGAAGCGCGCAAACCGCCGCACCGTGATGTTCTCGCCCAGCTTGCCCACCTTCTGCGCAATCAGTTCCTTGATGCTCACGGCCTGGTCCTTGATAAACGGCTGCTCCAGCAGGCAAACCTCTTCATAGAACTTCGCCATCTTGCCGTCCACAATCTTCTCAATCACGGGAGCCGGCTTGCCCGTCGCCGCCGCCTGTGCGCGATAAATCTCTTTCTCGCGCTCCAGATCCTCCGGGGTCACATCTTCGGGCTTCACGTAGCGGGGATCGCTCGCCGCGATGTGCATCGCCACGTCCTTCAGCAGCTCCTGGAAGTCATCGGTCTTGGCCACAAAGTCGCTCTCGCAATTCAGTTCCAGCAGCACGGCAATCTTGCCACCGGCGTGAACATAGGAGCCCACTGCGCCCTCATTGGTCACGCGCGCGGCTTTCTTCTGCGCCGACGCCATGCCCCGCTTGCGCAGCACAATCACCGCGGCTTCCGGGTCGCCCTTACTCTCCTGCAGCGCCTTCAGGCAGTCGCCCATGGGCGCGCCCGTCATCTCGCGCAGCGCTTTCACCTGTTTCGCATCGATTTTTTCACTCACTGTCGTCATCTCTCTTGTTTTCCCCCGGCCACAGCCGGTCCGCGAACGCGTCGCGGATATAAATTCAACTTCAAACTCTACGCCCGCCATGTTTACGGCATAAGAAAAGCGTGGCCGACCATCGAAGCGGCCACGCTCCACTCAATGTGCGCATGGTCTCGCGCAGAAATTAACTAAAGACCGGCTTCGGCAGTCTCGACCTCATCGGCCATAACCTCCACGCCGACAGGCGCCTTGCGAATGCCGCCGCCCAGAACCGCCTCCAGATCGACCTCTTCCACCGGCGCCGCCTCCGCCGCCTCGCCGCTCTCTTCCGCGGCCGCGGCTTCGGCGGGCTCTTCCTGGAAGGCCTTATCGCCCAGCATGTTCACGCCCTCGGCCGCCGAGTCGGCAATCTTCGAGGTAAACAGGCGGATGGCGCGCAGTGCGTCGTCGTTGCCCGGAATCACGTAATCCACCACCGTGGGATCGCAGTTGGTATCCACCACCGCCACCACGGGTATGCCCAGCTTGCGCGCTTCCTTCACCGCAATCGTCTCGTTATTCGAGTCCACGATGAACAGCGCGTCGGGCAGCCGCTTCATGGTCTTGATGCCGGCCAGGTTGGCCTGCAAATGCTTGCGCTCCCGCTCCAGGCGAATCACTTCTTTCTTGGTCAGCAGGTCGTAGCGGCCGTCGGTGGCCATCTCATCCAGTTCCTGCAGGCGCTTCACGCTCTTCTGCACCGTCACCCAGTTGGTGAGCAGCCCGCCCAGCCAGCGCTGGTTGATGTAGGGCATGCCCGCGCGCGTGGCTTCTTCTGAAATTGCATCCTGGGCCTGGCGCTTGGTGCCGACGAACAAAATCGTCTTCCCGCTGCCGCATAACTCAACTACAAATTTCGACGCATCCTTGAACAGCTTGAGCGTCTTCTGCAGGTCGATAATGTAAATTCCGTTGCGCTCCCCGAAGATGTATTCCTTCATCTTGGGATTCCAGCGCTTGGTTTGATGCCCGAAGTGAACACCCGCTTCGAGCAGTTCCTTCATGGTGATGGTTGCCAATTGTCCTCCTTTGTGGACTGCATCCGGACGGATTCTGCAGTGGCCCGGATTTATTCCCCTCGCGGGGAGATTTGTGAAACCAGGGACTAAGGGAATCGGGACTGAGGGACTAAGCCGGCCGTTCTGGCATTCCTAGTCCCTTAGTCCCAAGTCCCTGAGTCCCTAGCAAGCGCTTTAGCGCTTGCTGAACTGGAACCGCTTTCTCGCGCCCTTCTGGCCGTACTTCTTGCGTTCCTTCTGGCGCGCATCGCGCGTCATCAGGCCTTCGGCCTTGAGCAGCTTGCGCAGCTCAGGGTTGAACTCGACCAGGGCGCGGGCTATGCCCATCTTGACGGCATCGGCCTGCGCGGCCACGCCGCCGCCGCTCACCGTGGTCAGCACGTCGAAGCTCGCCGCCAGTTCCGCCACCAACAGCGTGCGCTTGGCCGAAACCCTTTGCTGTTCCGTCACAAAGTGCTCTTCGAACTTCTTGCCGTTGACCTTCCACTCGCCCGTGCCGGGACGCAGAAACACGCGCGCGATCGCACTCTTGCGCCGCCCCGTCCCGTAATACTGCACCAGATCTGCCATTCGTTTCCTCTTAGCTCTCAGCCGTCAGCTCTCTGCTTCCAGCCGTGTCTTCCCTAATCCCTTAGTCCCTGCATTCCTAGTCCCTAGGTCCCTGTTTTCTCGTTCCCTTGGTCCCTGGGTCCCTTGTTCCCTGTCTTAAAGCGCCACCGGCATCTGCGCCCCATGGGGGTGCTTGTCGCCGCGGTACACCTTCAACTTCGTAGCCATCTGCCGGCCCATCTTGCTCTTGGGCAGCATGCCCTTGATGGCCTGTTCCAGAACCATCTCCGGCTTGCGGTTGATCAGCCGCGTAAACGACTCCTCGCGCAGCCCGCCCGGAAAGCCCGTGTAGCGCCGGTACAGCTTCTTCTGGTCCTTCAGCCCCGTCAACCGGATCTTCTCCGCGTTGATCACGATCACATGGTCGCCCATGTCAATGTACGGCACGTATTGGGGATTCAGTTTGCCGCTCAGCACACTGGCAGCCTTGGTGGCCAAACGGCCCAACGTCTGTCCGCTGGCGTCCACCACGTACCATTTGCGGCTAATATCCTTGCCGCTAGGAATAAACGTCGACATCTCGATTCTTCCCTCGAAAAAATCTCTGGGCTATAAAACCCTGGGCGCTGGGTGCCCCCGGGTCCCTCGCATTTGGGGACCGGGGAAACCACAATCCCGCACAAACCGCATTCGCCCATGCAAAACGCACGGGCCTCAAAATCTACCCACTGCCAAACAAACCTGTTCGGGTGAGAAGCTGCGGGAGTTCGTTCTCATCGGAACCCTGGCTGCGCCGGACTCTCGAATTCCGAGTCCCGCAGCCGGTGGCCTGCTCCGCTGGAGCCCCTAAACTCTTTCCAGGGCATCCCTCAGATCGGTCCGGGTGAGCACACCGAGACCCCAGGCGCAACACCGCGCAAGAACTTTAGAATACTGAAAAATAGGCCCCAAGTCAACGAAAAGCCCACCGCGGACGCCTGTGGATCGAGGCAAAACTCCCGCCGTTTCGCCAGAACCCTCCCCAAAACCTTCCAAGATACAGCACGAACTGTCAGGGCGCGCCCTCGAACCCCGCGGAAAAACCAGCCGGAGGCGCAAGCCCGCAACGCGGGCGCAATACGCTAGCCCCAGTCGCAAGACTGGGGACAACGCAACAGCCGTGCGCCTCAACCCGCTTCAGCGGGCGTCAGAACCATTCCGCGCAGATTTTGTCCGTCCTCGACCGGGTCATGGCGGCGCAACCCACGCCGGCGACCCCACTCTCCTCGTCTTCGCCTGGATCGGCCTCGCCGTTCACCCATGTCGTCCCAATCGCGGCCCAACTTGCGGTATCCTGATTAAGCGCGCCCGTAGCTCAGCTGGATAGAGCGATTGCCTCCGGAGCAATAGGTCGGGAGTTCGAATCTCTCCGGGCGCACCATCTACCCCTTCGACCCCTCCGATTCAGATCATGTGCCTTCTGACCTTGCTTTTCCGGGGCCGTCATCCTTTAATTCCGTACCAGTGAATCCCGCGAACCCAACTGCCCCGCGCGCGGCCCTCGCCCTCTGCGGCTTCACCGCGGTCATCGGTCAGATCGTGCTGATGCGAGAGCTGATTCAGGTCTTCAACGGCAACGAGATCGCGCTGGGAATCCTGCTCGCCACATGGCTTCTGTGGACAGCAATCGGCAGCGCGCTCACAAGCGCTTTTGCCCGCGCGCCAGTCTCACGGCGCAGCCGCTCGCGTCTCGCCGTCGCCGCGCTCGAATGCCTTTTGGCCGGGAGCCTTCCCGCAACCGTCTGGGCGCTGCGTTGCGCCAAAGCGCTCTTCCAGACCGTTCCCGGCGAGCTGGTCGGTCCGGTGCCGATGCTGCTCACTTCGCTGGTGTGCCTGAGCGTGTTTTGCGCGGCTTCAGGCGCTCTATTCGTCGCCACTGCGCGCATGATCGCTGCCGAACTCGGCCTCTCCGCGCGCGTTGCTTCCAGTGCTGCTTATCTGCTCGAAGCTGCAGGCTCTGCGCTCGGCGGAGTCCTCGCCAGCGTCGTCCTGGTGCGCTTTCTCGACGCCTTCCAGATCGCAGCCATCGTGAGCCTGCTCAATCTCTCCGTGGCCGTGGCGCTGGTCTTTCGCATGAAGTCTCGGCAGGTTGCGCTTCTCGCCGGAGCAGCCGCGCTGGCCACGGTTCCGCTACTGATCTGGGTCGCTCCACAATGCGACGCCGCGGCGCGCGCCTGCCTCTGGCGCGGCTTCCACGTGGTCGCCGAGCGCAACTCCATTTACGGCAACCTGACCGTAACTGAAACTGGCGACAGCGAAGCAGGCTCGATCCGCAGCCTCTACGAAAACGGCTCCATCCTCGCCAACGCGCCCGATCCGGCCGCAGCCGAAGAGGCCGTCGACTATGCGCTCCTTGAGCACGCCGCTCCGCGTCGCGTCCTGCTCATCGGCGGTGGCGTGAACGGCAGCGTCACGGAAGCGCTCAAGCATCCCACCATCGAGAGCCTCGATTACGTCGAGCTTGATCCGGCCCTCATCGCCATGGCGCAGCAATACTTTCCCGCGCAGACCGCGGTCTTCCGCTCGGACGGCCGCGTGCATCTGCACTTTCTCGATGGCCGGCGATTCCTCTCCGAAACCAGGGAAAAATTCGATGTCATCATGGTCGACGTGCCCGATCCGCAAACCGCGCAGTTGAACCGCTTCTACACGGTGGAGTTCTTTCGCATGGCGCGCGCACACCTCGCGCCTGGCGGGCTATTTGCCGCGCAGCTGCGCTCGTCTGAAGAGTCCATCAGTCCCGATCTCGCCGAGTTTTTGCGCTCCATCCGCCGCACCCTCGGCGAAGTTTTCCCGTACCAGGCCGCAATTCCCGGCGAAACCATTCATTTCTTCGGCGCCGGCGAGCCCGGCGTCCTCACGCGCGACCCGCAGCTGCTGGTTTCACGCCTCCGACAGCGCCATTTGGCCACGCAGTACGTGCGCGAATACTTCATTCCCTACCGCATGATGCCCGACCGCATGGAACAGGTGGAAACCGATCTCGCGCCGCTGCCGTCAACGCCCGTGAACCACGACTTTGCGCCCATCGCGTACGAATTTGACGTGGTGCTGTGGAGCGCGCAGTTCAGGTCGGGATATACCGTGTGGTTTCGCGCCGCCGAGCACTTGGACTTCGCCAAAGTTGCCGGCACACTAGCAATCGCGCTGCTCATCGGTGTCGTACTCATCGCTCTCCTTCCCTGCCGCGAGCGAGCAACTGCCGGTGCCTCGGTCGCAGCCACCGGATTCACGCTCATGGCTTTGCAGATCTTTCTGCTCCTCGGTTTCCAGGCCATCTACGGCTATGTGTACACCGAGCTTGCAATTCTCATCGGGCTCTTTATGGCAGGCATCGCGCTGGGCAGCTGGCTCGGAATGCGGCGCGAACGTGCGAACCGTAGCTGCACCCTCGCTGCGACGCAACTTCTGCTCGCGCTCGGCGGTCCCGCCCTACTGCTTGCCGTGAGCGCGAACGGAGGCTTTTCATCGCGCACCGCGACGTGGCTTGCGGCGCAAATCGTCTTTCCCGCGCTGGCAGCACTCGCTGGCATGCTCGGCGGTTTCCAGTTTGTCACCGCGGCGGGCATCTTTCTCCGCGGCCGCGGGCAGGGCGCGGGCTTCGGCCTGCTCTACGCCATCGATTTATTGGGTGGTTGCGTGGGCGCGCTCGCCCTGAGCACGTTTCTCATTCCGGTGTTTGGCTTCTGGCGGACGGCCTGGCTCGCCGCAGCGATCAACGCGGCAGCGGTTCTTCTCGCGATACTGGCGAGTCTCCGCCATTCCAACGCGGAGGGAACTCCACGCTGACGAGCGCCGTTTTCTAAACCCTGTTCCCTACTGCCTGCCGGGGTACCCAGCGAGCGATTCTTGCTCGATGGGGTGGCTAGTCCCTGCTTTTCTCGTCGAACACCACCGCCGTAAAGCTGAAGATGTCGGTGTTCTCCTCCCTCCAGCAACTCTGATCCATGCCGGCCTTGGCGCAGGTCTGATTCAAAAATGTCTCCCGGTCCCAATTCTGCTCCACGGGAACTTGCGGCAGCAGCAAGCCCTCGTAGCCGCCGTTCTTCATGATGAGCCCGTCGCGGCCCACCTTGATCTGCTCCACATCCGTCACGCGGCGCAGCGGCGAAAGCACGGAGATTTCGTAGGCGAGCTTGGGCAACTCCGCAGCCGTTACCGGCTGAAAGCGCGGGTCGCGCAGTGCAGCCAGCGTAGCCGTATCGCGCACCGTCATGTAGAGCGGCTTTTCCGGCGATGTGTAGCCGATGCAGCCGCGCAGTGCTCCACCCTCGGTGAGCGTGGTGAACGCGCCGTACTCGCGATTGAGCGTCTCGCTCTCCGGCGCCGTAGGCGCATAGGGTTCGCTTTTCGTGATCATGTACTCGACTGACTTCCGCGCCAGCGCCAGCAGTTCAGCCTTTTCCTCGCCGGTAAGCGAGAAAGGCGGTGTAGCATCGGCCGCTTGCACGGACTTCACAAAGACATCGGCGCTGTAGCCTACCACGCGCGTCTTGTCGCCTGTAATGTCGCCGGAGTTCGCATACTTCAGCACCTCCGCTTTGTTCGCGCCCATGCGCTCGGCGTAGATCATGGCGGCCACGATGGGCGCACCGCCGCACGCTTCCCAGATCCCCGGCTCGCCCGGGCCGCGATATTGAAAGTTGCGCGACATGCTGTAGTAGTCGTATGCCTCCAGCGCGTGCAGTGTCTTGTGGTCGATGCTCTCGGCGTCAGCGTAGGGGTGGTAGTGCGAGAGATCGGAGCTGGCCAGCACCAGCGTGTCGTGATCGTTGCGTATCATTTTGGCCAGCGCCACGCCCAGTGCGCGGCTGCTCTCGTAGCTCTGGTCGCCCATTACAATCGGCACCAGCTCAAAGTTGCCCAGGATCTTCTGCAGCCACGGCAACTCCACCTCGATCGAATGCTCCGGCGCATCGGCAGTGGCCTGGTGGCCTTTGTCTGAAAGCTGGATGGTCGAGCTCATCTTCACCAGCCGCCGCGCGAACTCCTTATCCACGGGAACCTGTCCGAGCGGCGTCGTGTAGGCATCGCCGTCGTACACCGAAGTGAAGTCGAAGCCCACGTAGTGCGAGGGCGCAATCACCACCACGCGCGAGTACTTGTGGCCCTTCAGCGCCGCATAGGTCCATGCAGCCACGGGTCCCGAGTATGGATAGCCAGCATGCGGAGCCACCGCGGCGATGATCGTGTCATCCACAGGCGGCGGCGCGGCCTTCGCCAGCAGGTCATCGATCATCTTCGAAAGTGCCTGCGGATCGGCAGGATAAAATGCGCCGGCAACGGCGGCCGGCCGCACTTTCGGCTCGCTAGCGCCCTCCGCCGCACGCACGTGCAGGATAGGCACAGTGACCAGGAGTGCAATGCATTGCGTCATTAACCAGGCCATGGTGGAACTCCTTGCGATCTTCATGAGTCAGGACCTCCTCAAGCACCATCAAGCGTGCCAGATTCCGGGGATGCTGTGCCGGCAATACGGGCACGTCGAATCCTTCCGGATAAGCATCTGGCTGGCCGTGAACCCCACGCGCTCCACCAGCATTTTGCGGCACTGCGGGCAGTACGTGTTCTGCGCGGGATGGCCGGGCACGTTGCCGATATACACGTAATGCAGGCCTTCGGCGTCGGCAATCGCCTTCGCCCGTTCCAGCGTGGTCACCGGCGTGATGGGCAGGTTCTTGAGCAGATACTCGGGATGGAACTGCGTAAAGTGCAGCGGCACATCCGGCCCGAGATTCGTCTTGATCCATGCGGCAAGACCGCGGAACTCTTCGTCATCGTCGTTGAGCGAAGGCACAACCAGGTAGACGATCTCCGTCCACTTGCCCATCTTGCGCAGGGTCACCAGTGAATCCAGCACTGGCTTCAACTGACCGGTCACCACCTTCGCGTAGTAGGACTCGGTGAAAGCCTTGAGATCGATCTTTACCGCATCCATTTTTCCGTAGGCCTGCTCGAGCGAATCGTGCTGCATATAGCCGTTCGACACCACGATGCTGCGCACGCCCGCTTCGTGCGCGGCGTCCGCCGTGTCCATCAGGTATTCGGCAAAAACCACCGGCTCGCTGTAGGTGTAGGCAATGGTCGGGCAGTCGTACTTGCGTGCGATATCGGCAGCCTTGTGCGGCGAAAGGTATTGCGCGGGAATCTCCTCGGGTCGCGATTGCGAGATGTCCCAGTTCTGGCAGAACTTGCAGTTCACGTTGCATCCCGCCGTCGCAATCGAGAAGGCATTGGTGCCGGGCAGGTAATGGAACAGCGGCTTCTTCTCGATGGGATCGATGTGGGCCGCGCACACCCGCGAGTGAACCAGCGTGTAGTAGACGCCGCCGTGATTCTCGCGCACGCCGCAGTAGCCGCGTTCCTTGTCGCCCACCACGCACTCGCGCGGGCAGAGCTTGCACTTGATCTTGCGGTTTGCCAGCTTCTCGTAGAACTTCGCTTCGAAGGTGAATTGCGCATCGTTCTGCGCTTGCGCACCCGCCGCCAACGGGCTGGCCGCGGCGGGCACGGCAAATTCACCGGCGCTCATCGCCGCTCCCGAGGCCAGCGCGCACATCAGAAACGCGCGTCGATCCAAAGCCATGCACGCGCCGCCTTCCGCTGAATCCAATTCACAGTTCATGTTGCACCTCCCTGAATCTCGACCACCGCGATACGCGCGGGATCGCAATGGCCGAGGCCGTGTTCGCTGTCGGCCGCGGTGGCAATGTAGCGCGGCGCGCGCTGCTCGGCTTCGAGCGTCTTCAGCCCCATCTCCGCGCGCTTGCGCTCAATCATCTGCCAGCCCGTGAAGTCGAGCGCCACTGCGTCCTGCGCGACCAGCAGCCCGTTCAATTTCCAACTGTGTTCCGGCTTGAATGCCGGGCCGCCTTCGTACATCGCGGTCGTCGCGTCGCAGATCGTGAGTTTCATGCGCGAGCGAATCTCGGGCAGCATGTTCAGGTCGGCCACGTAAGGGTCGCAGCCATTGGGGTGGTACTTGTTGGGATTGTGAATCGTACCGTACATGTTTTTGAGCGCGATCGTGACGCCGGCTCCGTCGTGGTCCTTGAGTACGGGCAGATTAATGAGCACGTTCGAAGAACGCGTAAGGATCTTTGAAAATCGGCTGCCCACGCTGCCCCACGCAGAGAGATCGTCTTCATAGCCCACGCGATCGGTGCCGTAACATTGCACGCGATCGCCGCCAACAACGATGCGAAAACCGGCGCGCTCCATTTCTTCGGTGTCGCGATCCCACACAATAATGTTGCGCGCCGGCACGCCCGCCTGCTGCAATCGCTCGCAAACCGCGTCAACGAGATCGACATTCGTCGCAATGCCGCGGCCGCCCAACGTATTCACCTTCAGACTCACCGTATCGCCCGCGCCCGCGACGCGGCGCCAAGCGGCGATGCCGTTTTCGTGCGTGGCCGGAGGACTGAAAAGAGACTGCACGGCGTTGTCGAGGAGCGTTTCGAGCCGGCGCGCATCAATGGTCGAACCTGATCCCCGCAGCAGCGGATCGCGGGCCACCACCACGCGGGACTTCGCGGCCGCCGTCTGCGCTTCGCCCGTCGCATGTAAACCGGCAACTCCCATGACTGCGGCGCCGGTCAGGCATCGCGCGAGAAAGTTCCGCCGGCTGCGGTTGCGCAGGTCTGTCATCAGCAAGCACCGGGGCGTGGTTTTCGGCCGTTGGGATCGGGCCGGGGAGGAAAGACACTTGGGCGGCTTGCAGTGAAGCGGCTCAAACGATTGCAGTTAGCTCCGAGGCGGATCCGCGGCGCCCGTGGACACACCACCATCTCTCATGGCTAACGCAATCAGGCGGCACTTGCAGTGATGCAAAACACCTGAGCCGGCCACGCCGGACGACGGACCGCAGTCCCAGATCACTTTTGAGGAGGCTTGGTGGACGCAGAAGGAATCGGACCTTCAACCTGTCGGTTAAGAGTTGCAAGGAAGGCGATTTCTCCCGTTGACTGTGGATTACTCTGGAATGCTCGGAGCCCTGTGTTTATAAGGGCTACGAGCCTCTTGCCACTACTCCCGATGACTCCGGTTTGCTGCCGAGAGTCCCCGGTGTTCCCCCGGTATGACCGAAGCACTCTTTTCGGCGGACCTGAGTGTACCGGAACATCCGTTACACTTTGGACCGGGGACATCCGCTACAAGTCCCTTGCGGAGTTGAGAGCTTGAATTGAGGTTGTGGCTGCTCTTTGCCGTTGCTCCTAAACCCCAACCCACCGTCGAGGCCGTGGTCATTTCCATGGCCTGCTTTGTGAAATTGCCGAAATCGCCGTTTTCCGGGAAGTTTGACTATTCGACGGCTAGCGGAGGATACTGCATCGCATCTAACTGTTCGAGTTTTCGGATCAGGTGCTACTCCAGGTATTCGGAGGAAATCCGCATGAAAGCTTCC
>Ga0181530_10001431_pt1 | contig 30104 bp, 18 predicted proteins | sample PEATcosm2014_Bin_42_FD_119769 | JGI IMG/M metagenome (GOLD analysis project Ga0181530, IMG submission 119769) | Peatland microbial communities from MTU Mesocosm Facility, Houghton, MI, USA - PEATcosm2014_Bin10_60_metaG | ecosystem: Environmental > Terrestrial > Soil > Wetlands > Peat | place...
ATCTGGCCCACGGGGGAAGACCAGCCCGTCGTTTCCACCATGAACTCAGTGGACGGCCGGATTAAGGCCAACGCGGCGATTGTGCCGGGCGGCTATCAAGGCGCGGTCAGCGTTTACGTCACGCAGACTACCGACGTCATTCTCGACATCGATGGCTACTTCGCACAGCCCGGCTCCGGTACCTATCAGTTCTATCCTCTGACGCCTTGCCGGGTGGTCGATACGCGCGACTCGACGAAGCCTCAGGGCTTGGGGCCGCCGGCACTGGGCAATATGGAGACGCGCGATCTGCCGGTGCTGACGAGTCCGTGCCTGCAGAACCCGCCCCAGCAGCCGCAGGCCTACTCGTTGAATGTCACGGTAGTGCCTAATCCAAGCGGTCAGCCGTTGAATTATCTGACGGTATGGCCCAGCGACCAGAACCAGCCGGTGGTGTCGACGCTCAACAATCCGACGGGGACCGTGGTGGCCAACGGGGCGATCGTGCCGGCGGCGGCAAACAATGGCAACATCAAAGTTTTTGCCTACGACAGCACCGACGTGATCATGGACATCAACGGCTACTTCGCGCCCCCGGGGCAGAACGGCTTGTCGTTCTATCCGGGCGCGCCGTGTCGCGCCTACGACAGCCGTAACAACAATGGGCAGCCGTTCCAGAACGAGCGCACGGTGAACATCGTGGACGGCGCGTGTGGGCCGCCGAGCAGCGCGCTGGCGTATGTCTTGAATGCGACGGTGGTGCCCAACAGCTTCTTGAATTATCTAACGCTGTGGCCCGACAGCGAGAATCAGCCGGTGGTGTCGACGCTGAACGCGTATGACGGATTTATCGCCTCGAACATGGCGATTGTACCGAACGTGAACGGGTCGCTCGACGCTTACGCCTCGCAATTGACACAGTTGATTCTGGACATCTCAGGGTACTTCGCGCCGCTGCCTCCTTTAGGGACAAGACTCCAAGAGCGTGGCAGCGGGCTCCGGGCGCGCCCAACCAAGGGGGTTGAACGAAGCACGCGTCCTTCGGGGAGAATGCTTCCTCACGCGCCCCAGTGCAAGCAATCGTTACACCAGCCCAGTTTTGCTCATTTCGGTTGTGCTGGCGGTGCCGACCGCTGATTCATCGTTTGCGGCCGCGTTGCCAGAAGCGCGCGGCAGCGTGAAGGACCGCAGCGGCGCCGTGGTCGAGCGCGCACAGGTAGTCCTGCACAGCGCAGGCCAGGGAAAAGCTTCTTCGTGATCTCCAATCTTTGGGGCTCGGTGAACCTGCTGCACGTAATGCCCACCAGCACGGTGCGGCCCGTTGCTGTCCGAAGGCTACCAGAAGCAGTGGTTTGACGGGCTACTTGCTTCCCCGAACGGTAAGGACCTGGCCTTCAAGGCTGAGGTGTGAACGGCAGCCTCCGGATGATTGACAATTCTTGATGGTGAAGCTCCTGGCGCGTCCGTCAACCGTGTGCTTCCTCTGAACGTTTACGGATGCTCGCATCAATAACTTCTGTTGGTGGGCAAGCGGACACTCGGCGCGCCCACCTTGCCCGATCATAGCGAAGATTGTCGGTTGGTCAGCCGGCACTCTGGCTAAGATGAGTGCCCGTTACGGTCACTTCGCGCTGGATGAGCTGCGCACTGCAGGCGAGGCGATCAGCGCGCCTGCTCCCCCTAGGAGAAGCAGGGTACCCGCGATTTTCACCGCAATCGGACGCACATAACGGCGGCCAGCGCGCTAACTGATTGAGAAATTTGGTAGGCCCGGCTGGAATCGAACCAGCAACCCTCAGCTTAGAAGGCTGATGCTCTATCCACTTGAGCTACGGGCCCACGCGGCTAGGCGCAAGGGATTCGCGCCGAATCCATTATCGCAAAATCGAAGTCATTTGCCGCACCCAACTGGCCACTGACCACTGGCCACTGAACTCACGGCTGAATCTTTAACGGCGCCAGCTCCGCAGCCTCAAATTGGTTCCACTGCTGGATCAACGCCGCAGTCGCTTGATGAAGCTTCGGCACCGCCTGCGCCGCCTGGGTCGTCGGCGCCAGATCGACCTCCTGCAACATGGTGAGCAGTTGCAACAAGGAGTCGCGAGTGCCTACCAGGCTCTCAGTGTGCGGACCGCGCCGACGTCTTCTCTCACCTCCCGCCACCGACTCCAGCTTCTTGCCCACCTGGTCGAGCTTCGCCGCCTCCGCACCGGACGCCTTTTCGCGCACGGCCTTCAGTTGCGCACGCGCAGCCGCGGCCTTGTCCACCACCGGTTGCAGCGCCAGCAGGTCCGCATAAACCTGACTCGACGCTTCGAACTGTGTCTGCAAATCCGCCACAGACGTTTTCACTCGCGGGTCCATTTCGACCATTAGCGGCTGTGTGTACTTCTGCCCATCGACGGTAAGCACGACGGTGTACTTTCCGGGCATGATCCAAGGCGAGGTCGGCTGCGGCGCGGTGTTGTGGGGCACAGCGGCGATCGGGTAGTCGGGCTTGATTCCAGCGACCGGCGCATAATGCAAGTCCCAGACGAAACGGCGAAAACCGGCAGCGTTCCATAATCTCTCCGGCGGGCGGAGCCAATACGCCGGGATTACCAGCTCCGGATCGGGCGGTGGCACCGGATCGGCGCTGGAATAGCGCCGCACCGTCTCACCGCTGCCATTCACAATTTCCAGTGTCACAGGGCCTGACAGCGAAAACTTCAAGTAATAGTTGAAGATTGCGCCATCCGGAGGATTCTGCCCCGCCGCTACATCCGGCGGCAGCGGCGTGTCGCTGTTGGTATCCCACCGCACGCGATAAGCCAACTCGGGAGCGAAGAGGTACGCATTGCCGGCGAGGACCTTGTCGTTCAATTGCCGCAAAGGAGTAATGTCGTCGAGAATCCAGAATCCCCGGCCATGCGTCGCCACCGCCAGATCGTTGTCCTTGACAAGCAGATCACGCACCGACGTCGCCGGCATGTTGAGCCGCAGCGATCGCCAGTGGTCACCGTCATCGAACGAGACGTAAACCGCGCGCTCTGTTCCGGCGAAGAGCAGCCCTTTGCGCTGGGGATCTTCGCGCACCGAATTCACGTTCTCGTTCGCGGGAATGCCGTTGACGATCTCGACCCAACTCTTGCCGGAATCCCGCGTGCGATAAATGTGCGGCCGCAGATCGTCAAGCCGCAGCGTATTGATGGCAGCGTAGGCAGTTTGCGCATCGAAGTGGCTGGCCTCGATCACAGACACCTTCTGCCACGCCGACAACTGTGCCGGAGTGACGTTGTTCCAGTGCGCGCCGTCGTCGGTCGTCAGCCAGATGAGGCCATCATCTGTGCCTGCCCAGATGCGATTGCCATCCAGCGGCGATAGCGCCAGCGCATAAATAACGCCGCGCTGCCTGGGCTGGGTAACTGGATCGGAGGCGTAGATGCCGACAGTCGCGGGCACTGCAAACGTCTTCCGCGTGAGGTCGGGGCTGGCCTGCTTCCAACTGCGGCCGCCGTCGCGGGTGGCCCACAGCGTGTTGGCGGCGAAGTACATCAGGTGAGAATCGAAGGGCGAGAACACAATCGGCTCAGTGCGGATGACGCGAAAATCCGGCGCGCCCAGCGGCACCGGCATGATGTTCTGCCCCTGCCCCGTGCGCCGGTCGTAGCGCGTGAGCTTGCCGCCAACAACGATGTCCGGGTCGAGCGGATCGGGCACAACGTAACCGTATTCCTCAGCGGCAACCGGATGCCAGTCGCGGAAGGTGATCTCGCCGTCGTTGCCGCGGCTGGCGATGCAAACCGAGCCGCTCTCCTGCTGCCCGCTGCACAGGCGGTAAGGAAACGCATTGTCCGCATTCACGTGGTAGAGCTGCGCTGTCGGCTGGTTATACCAGGAGCTCCAGCTTTGGCCGCCGTTCACGCTAATGATTGCGCCTTGGTCGCTGGTCAGGATGATGATGTTGGGGTCATTGGAATTGATCCAGATATTCTGATAGTCGTCGCCACCGGGCGCGCCACGAAAGCCGACCCACGTCTTACCTCCGTCGCTCGACTTCCAGGTCACCGTGCCGACCATGTAGATCACGTCGGGATTCTTGGGATCGATGGCAGGCACCGGCAAATCGCCGCCCCCGATGCGAGGTTTGGGGCGCGGGTCGGTGGTTACGGTTGACCACGTCTCGCCGGTATCGTCGGAGCGATACAGCTCGACGCCGCCCTTGGTAGCGACCGAAGCAAACAGCCGCCTGGGATCGCTGCGCGAAATCGTGATGTACGCCTGCGCAATGCCGCTGGGCAACCCTCCGGCAAGCTGGCGCCAGGTCTGGCCGCCGTCGGTCGACTTGAAGATTCCACCGCCAGTACCGCTGAACTCACCGTTCTCCCATGGGCCTTCGCGCGCCTCCCACAATGTGGCATAGACGATATTAGGATCGGTGGAATCGATCTCCACGTCGTTGCCGCCGATGTTTTCGTCCTTGTACAAAACCTTCTCGAAGGTTTGTCCGCCATCGGTGGAGCGGTAAATCCCGCGCTCCGGGTTCGGTCCATAAGGATGCCCGGCCACGGCAACGAAAAGCCGGTTAGGATCGTGCGGGTCAACCGCCATCATGGATATCTGCTGGCCATCGTGCAATCCGAGATGGGTCCAGGTCGCGCCCGCGTCGGTGGACTTGTAGATTCCATCGCCAACCGACAGATCGGGGCGATGCAGTCCTTCGCCGCTGCCGACATAGACAATGTTCGGGTCCGAGGGCGCAACCGCAATTGCGCCGATGGAGCCGGTCGGTTGCTGATCGAAAATCGGCTGCCACGTCCGGCCGTAGTCCGTTGTCTTCCACACTCCGCCGTTCACCGCTCCGGCGTAGAAAACATTCGGTTGGCTGGCGACGCCGCAAACGGCGCGGGTGCGGCCTCCACGAAACGGGCCAACATTGCGCCATCGCATCTCGGTGAGGATCGCGGTGTCGACTTGTTGTGCCAGGAGATGCGGCGCGAAGAAAATTAGAGCAAGGGGAAGGGAAAAGGAAAGCCCAATCAGAATTCGCTTCATCGACATCAATCAGTCACCTGTGTCGTTCCGGCCACAGCGTCGTGTTGCCCCGCGAAAGTGTAATCTATTCGCACATAACTTTGCAGGTAGAGGACCTCAGATTGAGCCATCATGTAAGACGTTTTTCTTATTCCATCGTTATTGTTCTGGCTGCGCTTTTTCTCAACGCTTTCGCTGCCGCGCAGACGGTCCCTCCCGACCTGCTCGCCGGCTTGCAATGGCGATTGATCGGACCGTTTCGTGGCGGCCGCGCCGTGGCAGTCACGGGCGTTCCTGGCGGCGGAGCCACGTTCTATTTCGGCTCGGTCGATGGCGGCGTCTGGAAGACGACCGATGCCGGCGTGACTTGGAATCCTGTTTTCGATGGACAGCCCATCGCTTCCATCGGCGCGCTGGAAGTCGCGCCTTCCAATCCTGATGTCATTTACGCCGGCACCGGCGAGTCCGATATCCGTTCCGCTCTCAGTTCGGGCGATGGCGTCTACAAGTCCACCGACGGCGGACAGACGTGGAAGAATATCGGACTACGAGATTCCCGGCAGATCAGCCGCATCGTTATCGACCCGCGCAATGCCGATGTCGTCTACGTCGGAGCGCTGGGCCACGCCTATGGCCCGAACAATCAGCGCGGCGTTTTCAAATCCACCGACGGCGGCGCTACCTGGACGCACGTCCTGGACAAGGGATCCAGTATTGGCGTCTCCGACCTGGCCATCGCCGCAGCGAGTCCCAACATCCTTTTCGCCGGTACATGGAACGCTCAGCGTCCGCCGTGGAGCACCTATCCCCCAATCAGTGGACCGGGCGGCGGAATCTATCGCTCCACCGATAGCGGCGCGACTTGGACGCAACTGACCGGCAACGGCCTTCCCGAAGGCGATTGGGGCCGCGTGGGCGTGGCCGTCGCCCCCGATGGCAAGCGCGTCTACGCCCTGATCGATGCGGGGAAAAAGTCTGGCCTCTATCGCTCCGACGATGGCGGCAACACCTGGACGCTCGCCACCAGCGATCCGCGCATCACCAGCCGCGGGTGGTACTTCATGGGCATCACGGTCGATCCCAACAATCCCGATGTCATCTACATGCCGAACATCGCGCTCTATCACTCGGAAGATGGGGGCAAGACCATCTCGATTGTGCGCGGCGCGCCCGGCGGTGACGACTATCACCAGCTTTGGGTTGATCCCAAGGATTCCTCGCACCTGATTCTGGGCACCGACCAGGGAACAACCGTCAGCATCAACCGTGGCGAGACTTGGTCGTCGTGGTACAACCAGCCGACGGCGCAGCTTTACCACGTCATCACCGACAACGAATTTCCCTACCACGTCTACGGCGCGCAGCAGGACACCGGCTCAATCGGCGTGCCGAACCGCACCGATCACGGCCTGATCACCGGCCGCGATTGGTTTATGGTCGGCGGAGGTGAGAGTGGCTGGCTGGCGCCCGATCCTATCGATCCCAACGTTCTTTACGCCAGCGGCGTTTATGGAAGCGTGGTGCGTTTTGACCGTCGAACTTCGCTCAGCCAGGACATCACGCCGTGGCCGATGCCCAACTTCATGAGCGAAATCAATCAGCGCAAGTACCGCGCCACGTGGACGCCGGTGCTGGTGCGCTCGCCGGTGGAGAAGAATGCGCTGTATTTCGGCACGCAGTATGTGATGAAGACGACTGACGGCGGATTGCACTGGCAGCAGATCAGTCCTGACCTCACCGGAGCCGCGCCGGACGCTGCCAACGAAAAGCCGTCCGGGCTGGTGACGGTGCAGAACGCCAAGCAGCGCGGCTTTGGGGTGGTCTTCAGCATTGCGCCATCGCCTTTGCAGGCCGGCGAAATCTGGGCGGGCAGCGATACCGGGCTGCTGCATCTCACGCGCGACGGAGGCAAGAGCTGGCAGGACGTAACGCCGCCCGGCCTCAGCGACTGGAGCAAAATCGCAATGATTGAGGCCTCGCACTTCGATCCTGCCGTGGCGTATGTTGCAGTGGACCGTCACCGGCTGGACGACCAGACGCCCTACATCTATCGCACGCGTGACTATGGAAAAACCTGGCAGCCGATCGCGAATGGAATCGCGGCCAATTCTTTTGTGAATGCAATTCGCGAGGACACAGAGAAGAGCGGGTTGCTGTTTGCCGGCACGGAACTAGGAATTGATGTCTCCTTCGACGACGGCGATCATTGGCAGCGGTTGCAGTTGAACCTCCCGGCCACCTCGGTCCGTGACATCACGATTCATGGCGACGACGTGATTGTCGCAACCTACGGACGCTCGTTCTGGATTCTGGACGACATCACGCTGCTGCGGCAAGTGAATCCGCAATCGCCGGCGGCGGCCCGGCTGTATAAACCTGCCACGGCAATTCGCGTGGATAACGACGTCTTCCTCGGCAGTCCGCTGCCGCCGGAAGAGCCTACGGCCAAGAATCCGCCCGACGGCGCGATTGTCGATTACTACCTGCCCTCGGCGGCGCAGTCGCTGACACTGGAAATTTCTGACTCCAGCGGCAAGCCGGTACGCCGCTTCACTAGTGGGCAAAAGAAGGAACCGTCGCATGTTCCGCTGGCCATCGCCGAGCGCTGGTTGCCGAAGCCTGTGGTTCTGGAGAACACTGCCGGCGCGCATCGCTTCGTTTGGGACCTGCGCTGGGGCAATTCAGGCGCAAATCCTGCGACAGAGGACGTTTGGGAGGAAGGCTTCGGCGCGCCCCGCGGGCCGCGCGCTGCGCCGGGGAATTATCAGCTCAAGCTGATCCTGGATGGCAACGCGTTCAGCCAGCCATTAAAGGTGGAAATGGATCCGCGCTCGCAGGCGACCACCGCCGAACTCAACGAGCAGCTTCGTCTTGCGCTGGAAATTTTCGCCGAGGTACGCAACAGCCGCAAGGCGCTGGCGGAAATCGCCGCGGTGAAGAAGCGGCTGAGCGAGATCGAAGCGCAAAGCTTGAAACAGCATCCCGACCTGCTCAGCCAGGTGACGGAGCTGGAGTCGGCCATCGGGAAGATCGAAAAGGCCGAAAGTACGATTCCGGGGTCGATCAGTGGACTTGAGTCAGCCGGCACTGGCTTGGGAGCCGCGCTCCGCGTCGTGGAAGGCAGCGATCGGACCGTGCCGTCGCAGGTGGTCGATCTCTATCGTGAGGCAAATCAGGTTGCAACCGCCGGCATTGCAGCCTGGACGCAGCTCAAGGGCTCGCGACTCGCGAAGCTGAATGAAGCGCTACAAAAAGCAGGCGTTGCGCCCATACAAATTTCCGCCATCGAACGTGAAGTGGACTACTTGATGTCGCGATGATTCGCGGCTGGGGTCAGGAAGTCTGTACTGGCTCCTCGGCGTAAGGATCGCGCAGGTAGCCTTCCACGGCGAAGTCTTCTCCGAAGCGATGCAAGGTGAGCGATTGCACGCGAGCGGCTTCGCTGATGCGCTGGTAGCCGGCGCCCAGCGCAAACGGAATTGAGCCGCTACCGGCCAGAATCTTGGGCGCATAGTAGAAGAAGATCTTGTCCACAATGCCAGCCGCGAGCGCGGCCCAGTTGACCATCGCACCGCCTTCAATGATCAGGCTGGTGATCTCACGCTGGCCCAGGTTATGCATCACACGGTTGAGGTCGGGACGGCCATCGACCGTAGGCGAGCCACTGGGGAAAGCGAGTGTGCCGTCGTCCGGCGTCTGTCGCATGGGCACCTGCTCAACCGCCACGCCACGAGATTCCAGTTCGCGCCGCTTGTTCTCTTCGGCGAAACAGCAGAAGACGATGAGATCTTCATGCGCGGTTTTTACCACCCGCGAATCGAGCGGCAGCCGCAGGCGCGAGTCGAGAATGACGCGCAACAGCCGCCGGCGGCGCGGCAGGCCGGTGCGGTCGGTCAGCAGCGGATCGTCGGCGATCACCGTGCCCACCCCAACCATGATGGCGTCGCTGGCGTGACGCATCTCGTGCACATGTGCCCGCGCAGCCTCGCTGGTGATCCAGCCGCCACTGGGCGCCAGCGATCCCAAACCCGGCTCGGCCTCGGGCTCGCCCGGCGGCGGAGCGATCTTTCCATCCAGCGTCATCGCGGTCTTCAGCGTCACGAAGGGAGTCTTGTGGCGAATGTATTTGGCAAAGGCTTCGTTCAGCTTCCTGGCTTCCGGCTCGCACAATCCCTCGTGCACTTCGACTCCCGCAGCGCGCAATTTGGCGAGTCCGCGTCCCGCTACCATGGGATTGGGGTCGCGCATGGCGGCGAAGACGCGCTTGATTCCAGCCGCAACGACGGCGTCGGCACAAGGGCCGGTGCGCCCCGCATGCGAGCACGGCTCCAGGTTCAGGTAGAGAGTCGCGCCACGCGCCCGGTTGCGCGCCTGCTCGATCGCCAGTACCTCGGCATGCTTGCGGCCTTCATGGGTGTGCGTGCCCCGGCCAACGATCTCGCCGTTCGAGGCGACCACTACCGCACCCACACAAGGGTTCGGCGACACCAGCGCGATACCTTGGCGAGCTAGCTCCAGCGCTTGCCGCATGAATTGCTCGTCGATAGTTGGGTCGCTCATTAATCGAACAGTGAATTCACAAAATCCTGCGGGTTGAACGGCAGCAGGTCGCCGGCTTTCTCGCCCACGCCGACGTAGCGCACGGGCAGTCCCAGCTCCTTGCAGATGGCTACCACCACTCCGCCCTTGGCGGTGCCGTCCAGCTTGGTGAGCACGATGCCGGTCACTCCCGCCGATTGCGTAAACAATCGTGCCTGCTGAAGTCCGTTCTGGCCGGTCGTCGCGTCCATGACAAGCAGGGTTTCGTGCGGCGCGTTGGCGCTGAAGCGCTGCGCGGTGCGGCGCATCTTCTCCAATTCGGCCATCAGGCTAGTCTTGGTGTGCAGACGGCCAGCCGTATCGACGATGACGTAGTCCGTGTTGCGTGCCTTCGCCGCCTGCATCGCGTCGAACAGCACCGCCGCGGGATCGCCGCCGGGCTTGTTCTTGATCACTTCGGTTCCAGTGCGATCGCCCCAGATCTCAAGTTGCTCGATCGCCGCAGCGCGAAAGGTATCAGCGGCGGCGAGCAGGACGGTTTTGCCCTGCGCCCGCAGCAAGTGAGTCAGCTTGCCGATCGAGGTAGTCTTGCCGGTGCCGTTCACGCCCACGACGAGAATCACCTCCGGCTCGCCATCAACCCTCTGCACCGGCCTTTGCTCGGCGGTGTTGAGGATTGCCAGCAGCTCTTCCTTCAAAACCCGCTTGAGCTCATCAACGTTGGCGACCTGCCGGCGATCGACCTTCTCGCGCAGTGCGTCGAGAATCGTTGCTGTCGTAGCCGTGCCCAGGTCCGCCGAGATCAGCGTGGCTTCAAGATCGTCGAGGGTCTCGCGGTCAATTTCTTTGCGCAAGGCGACGACATCTTCAATCCGCTCGCTGAGGCTTTCGCGCGTGCGCGTGACCGCCTCTTTCATGCGTTGGAGGAAGCTGGCTTTCTCTTCTGTGCTGCCGAAAAGGGTCTGAATCATGAATGAGTCCATCGCAAGAAGCGAAAAGTACGTGACTGCGCAAAGAAAAGCTTTGCAATAGGGAGCAGATTTCGGTAGTGGGTCAGTCTGACCATTGTGCTGTTAGTTTTGCTTGCGCGTGGGTTCTCCCACAAACACCAAGCACCCGTTTGGATCGCCAATGTGAAACTCAGTCATCCCGTACTCCCTGTCGAACAAATCCCGAATCCTGTAGCGGTTCTTAAAGGTTTTCACATGCTCCCATAGGGCCTGTATGTCAGAAACCTCAATGTATATCTCGGTATGCCCGCGGACACACTTCATGACCTCCTCGGATGCCGCCTTTTGGAAGTGGATGGTTTGGCCATCCCGCTCCACTATCGAGTATTCCGGCGACTTCATGGTTGGCGTGAATCCGAGCACGCTCTGGTAAAACAGAATGGTTTCTTCCATATTGTCAGTCGCCAGCATAGGGCTGATTCTTCTCGCTACGGACGTGCTTTTCATCACCACGGAGGTCTCCAAGCGCCTGACGTTATCGCTCTATCTATCGCGACATAATGGTGCAGCGGCAGAGGCAATGCGAGCTCTGTACTTCAGACTGACCCACGACTCAGATTTCGTTTCATTATGAAGTTTCATTATAGACAAGCGGTTGCAGCACGCGGTTCTGGATCGGGTTGGAGAATCGTAGAAAGTGCAACAGCAGGTCCCTGAACTCGCGCCCGCGGCCGCGTCAAATGCAGGTGCGGTAACAACGGTCACAGTGCTCGCTCGGTATCACACGGTTGATTGCCGGCGGGCGAAAACAAAAAGCGGACCGCGAAGAGCGGCTTTTTGTGTACTCTGTATGGCTGGACATACTTCCGATAGCCAATGTTCTTCACTACACGAACCACACGCCGACAATCCCACACCAGCGCGATCGTACGCCTGTGTTTATTGCTGGCGCTTCTCGCCACTTCAGCGTCGGCGCAAGTCGCTTCGCCGTGGGTCGATACCAAGCCGCTTTCGGTTGACACGGGAACCACCGGGCTGAAGCTCATGCTGCGCCGCCTGCACACCACGGCGCGGATGATGCACACCGTCGCACATCCCGACGACGAAGACGGGGGCATGCTTACGCTGGAGTCGCGCGGCCGCGGCGTAAGCATCGTACAGCTCACGCTGAACCGCGGTGAAGGCGGGCAGAACAAGCTTGGCAGTAACCTCTTCGACGAGCTGGGCATTATTCGCACCCTGGAGTTGCTGTCTGCCGACCGGTATTACGGAGTAGAGCAGCGCTTCACGCGCGTGGCCGATTTCGGATTCTCCAAGACGCCAGAGGAGACCTTCGAGAAGTGGGGCGGCCACGACATACCTCTCAGCGATATGGTGCGGGTGATTCGCACGTTTCGCCCAGATGTCATCTGCACCCGGTTCCAGGGAAATTCCCGCGACGGGCACGGCCATCATCAGGCATCGGGAATCCTGACTCGCGAGGCGTTTCGCGCCGCTGCCGATCCCACCCGCTTTCCGGAGCAGATTCGCGAGGGTCTGCAGCCCTGGCAGGCCAAGAAGCTCTACATGGACAACGTGCGCGGGACGGAAGACTGGTCGATCAAGCTGGAAACCTCGCAATCCGATCCCTTGCTGGGCGAGACCTATGTGCAATTTGGCTGGAAGGGTCTGAAGCATCAGCTATCGCAGGGGGCGGGCGCGTGGAATCCTCCCGATGGCGAGCGTTACAGCTACTACAAACTGATCGATTCGGCAATGTCTGACAAACCAGCTCCCGAAGCCCACGAAAAAGATTTCTTCGATGGCCTCGACACCTCGCTGCCGGGTCTCGCGGGCCGGCTGGGAGCAGACGAATCTAAGTTCCCGTGGCTGCGTTCCCGGTTGCGGGCAATTGCCAAGGCGGTTGACGAGGCAACGGCGGCTGCCGACCAGGATCCGCAATCGGCTGGTGCGCCCCTGTTGCGGGGATTAGAACTAACCCGCGGGTTAATCGGCAAAGTTGACGCGTCGAAGCTGTCGGGGGCGGAGAAGGCTGACCTGCTCGCCAGCTTGCGCACCAAGGAGCAGGAGTTCGAGCAAGCCGCAAACCTGGCTTGGAGAATAGATCTGGAGCTTGGGCCGGGCACTCCCGATGGCCGGCCCATGGCAGCCACTTTTCCCACCGGCGACGGCGATGTCCTGGCGGCGGTGATCACCGGGGGCAAGCCATTCCTGCTGCGAGCAACGCTGCACAACGGCAGCGCTGCGCCCATGGATGTAAGGCAGTTTGCGCTCGACCTGCCCGAGGGCTGGAAGTACGAAATCTTCCTGGACACAGTGCCGCAGAGTATCGCTGCCGGCGATAGCAGTGCGCTGACATTTCGGGTGACTCCGCCGATCGACGCCCAGCCCACGCAGGCGTACTTTCACCGGGACGATCCGGAGAATGACGCGATCTACAAGATCGACAATCCGAAGTATGAGACGCTGGCGCTGCCGCCCCCTCCGGTCGCGGCGCGAGTGGAGTACAGCATCAACGGCGCGGACGGGGTGATTCGCAGCTTTGCCCGCACGCCCATGCATGACGACAAGGGCGATGTGTGGTCGATGCCGCTGGTGGTCGTTCCGCCGTTTTCCGTCGAGGCTTTGCCGGCAACCCAGATCGTTACGGCAGGAAACAACCCCTCGGCGCAGTTGAGCGTGGTGGTTCGCACCACGGCAGACCGCGGGAGCGGGACGGTGCATCCGGAAGTGCCGCAGGGATGGGCAATCGAGCCGCAATCAGCGAACGTTGCCTTCACCGGGCCGGGGCAACGCGCGGCTGACTTCCAAGAGTTGCCCGATGGAGCCAGGGAATCACGCTACCAGGTTCGCGCGCTGCTGAATGCCGGCGGACGCGATTACAGCCAGGGTTACAGCCTGGTCGCGCGTCCTGACATTGGCGGTTTCTTCTACTACCAGCCTGCGCTACAGCGCGCCAGCGTGGTCGAGGTCAAAGTTCCGCAGGACCTCAAGATTGGTTACATCATGGGTGCGGGCGACGACATTCCCGACGTGCTGCGCGAGTTGGGGCTCGACGTCACGCTGCTTACCGCCGACGATGTGACGCGCGGCGATCTGGGCCGCTTCGGAACCATCGTGATGGGCATTCGCGCCTACGATACCCGCGAGGATGTGACCAAGAACAACCTGCGCCTGCTCGACTATGTAAGCAACGGCGGCACGCTGCTGGTGCAGTACAACACCTCGCCGGCCGACTTTAACGCGGGACACTACACGCCATATCCAGCGCAGTTGAGCCGCGCCCGCGTCACGGTGGAGCAAGCGCCGGTAACCATTCTCGATCCCCAGAGCCCGGTCTTCCACTATCCCAATCAGATTACCGAACACGATTTCGATGGCTGGGTGCAGGAGCGCGGGCTGTACTTCATGGACCAGTGGGACGCGCACTTCACCCCGCTGCTGGCCGCGAACGATCCTGGCGAGCAGCCGCAAAAAGGCGGGCTGCTGCTGGCCCGGCATGGCAAAGGGTATTACATCTACACCGGCTATGCGTTCTTCCGGCAATTGCCGTTTGGCGTGCCGGGCGCCATTCGTCTCTATGTGAACCTGCTGAGCGTAGGACATGAGCCAAAATAGTCCGGCGGAGCCTGAGCTCGTCCGTGGCATCGGCCTGCCGGAAGCCACCACGCTGAACATGATCGACATGATCGGCGTTGGGCCGTTCATCACCCTGCCGCTGGTCATCGTTGCCGCGGGCGGCCCGCAAGCCATGCTGGGCTGGGTCCTCGGCGCCGTGCTGGCGCTGTGCGATGGTCTGGTATGGGCCGAGCTAGGTGCGGCCATGCCCGGAGCGGGCGGCTCGTATCGCTATCTCAAGGAAATCTACGGGCCACATTCGCTCGGCCGGCTGCTGTCATTTCTGTTCATCTGGCAGCTCTCGTTCAGCGCGCCGCTGTCCATTGCCTCGGGCTGCATCGGTCTGGCGCACTATGCCGGATACCTCTGGCCCGGTCTCGAGCGCACAATCCTGGCGCATACGATGCACGTGGGCCTTCCGCTGATTGGCACGCTGGAAGTGAGAGTCCTCGTGATGCCGGCAACCTGGGTTGCGATTGCGACCGCGGCCCTCGCGGTCTTCCTGCTCTATCGCCGCATCACCGTTCTCGGCAAGCTGGCGGAGTTGCTTTGGGTCGGCGTCGCACTGGCCGTGGGATGGGTCATCGTCGCCGGTCTGACGCACTTCAGCGCCGCGCGCGCCTTCGACTTTCCGCCCGGCGCATTCACGCTCTCGCCCGCGTTCTTCATGGGCATGGGATCGGCGATGCTGATCGCGACCTACGACTATTGGGGCTATTACAACGTATGCTTCCTGGGCGGGGAAGTGAAGGACCCGGGCCGGACCATTCCGCGCGCGCTGATTATCTCGATCCTCGCCGTAGCCGTGATTTACCTGGTGATGAACGTAGCCGTGCTAGGCGTGATTCCGTGGCGGGAATTGGCGTCGGACTCCGGCGAACAGAACTACATTATCTCGGTATTCATGCAGCGGATCTATGGCACCTGGGCGGGACGGATGGTGACCGGGCTGATTATGTGGACCGCGTTTGCTTCGGTATTTTCCACGCTTCTGGGATATTCGCGTGTGCCCTATGCCGCGGCACTCGACGGTAACTACTTTCGCGCCTTCGCCCGGGTCGATCCCAAGCGGCGTTTCCCGACAGTGTCGCTGCTGGCGCTTGGCGGCGTTGCCATGCTGTTCTGTTTTCTGCGGCTGGCTGACGTGATTGCCGCGCTGGTGGTCATCCGGATTCTGTTGCAGTTCATCGTGCAGGCAGTGGGGGTGATGGTGCTGCGCCATCACCGTCCGGAGATGCTGCGGCCATTTCGCATGTGGCTTTATCCGGTGCCGGCGCTGATGGCAATCGCGGGATTTACCTTCATTCTGTTGGCGCGAAAAAACTTTCTGCGCGAGATTCGCTACGCGATCGCAATTTTGATTGCGGGACTGGCGATTTACCTCATTCGCTCGTGGAAGCGGTGCGAGTGGCCGTTCGCTCCGGTGGAGCACGCCTGAATAGGCTGCGCCCGCGCGGTTTGAGCCCCATCCGCGCGACTTGTAAGCCACGATCGCGGCGATGGGCTAAAATACTCACACCCCATTTGCCCCGGCAATCGGCCAGGGCCCGGCCCCGCTTTACAGCACAATTCTTAGTGGAGGGTTCGATGAACAAAGAAGTTATGACGGCGATTCTCCTATTGGCTTTGGGAACGTCAGGACCGCTGGCTGCGGCCAGTCCCCAAGCCAAGACTGACCAGCAACCCACCGTTGCCGCGGTGCTTGACCACTCGTTAAGCGGGGTCCAGCATGAAGTGGTCTCGGCCGCGGAAGCCATGCCCGACGACAAGTTCAACTTTGCTCCCACTCAGGGCGAGTTCAAGGGCGTGCGGACGTTCGCGCAGCAGATCAAACATATTGCCGCTGTCAATTACATGCTGGGCGCGGCCATCCTTTCCGAGAAGCCGCCGGTTGCATTGGGCGACGAGAACGGCCCGGACAGCATCGCCTCAAAGGCCGACGTCGTCGAGTTTCTGAAGGACTCGTTTGCCTATCTTCATAAGTCGCTGAACACGCTCGACGAGGGCAACATCCTGGGAAAAGTGCAGAGCCCGTTCGGGTCAAACAAAGTCACGCGGCTGGGCCTGGCGACGCTTGCACTCGGCCATCCTTTCGATCATTACGGCCAGATGGTGGAATACCTGCGCATGAACAACATCATTCCTCCCGCCAGCCGCAAGCAATAGCGGATTCCGGGAATCCATGCAGGACAAGGGGTGAGGGATTTGTGCACCCCGGTAACACGCGACTTGCTTGTCGACTCTATAATCAGTCCAGTACTTGTTTGAGCGCGGGCTTGAAACTTCTCGCCTGGCGTAGGGTTTCAGAGCAAGGGGACGAGTAAGAACAAGCTCGAACTGCCGCACATGAATCGATCACCGATATTTCACAGACTTCACGCTATGGCGGTGCTGATGACCACATCCAACGCACCGTTTTCGTCGGCTGCGACGTTTGTGGCTGCCACTGCCTGGCGGCGAATTTCCAAGGAGTTTACGGAATGAAGAAAGCTTTGATTTGTGCCCTGCTGGCCATTGCCATGGCTTGCTGCGGCACCGCACTCTACGCGCAGGACACCATGAACCAGGGGCCAGGCATGGGCCAGGGCGGGCCGCATCACATGCAGATGTCACCCGACCAGCGGCTACAGCACATGACCCGGCAGCTTAACCTCACCGACGAACAGCAACAGAAGATCAAGCCGATCCTGGAACAAGAGCAGCAGCAGATGCAAGCCTTGCATCAGGACACATCAATGTCACAGGAGGACCGGGCTGGCAAGATGCAGCAGGTCCGGCAAGGCACCAACGACCAGATCAAGTCGGTCCTGAATGCCGAGCAGCAGCAGAAGTTCGAACAAATGCAAAATCGCCGTATGGCCCCCGGCGGAATGCACAGCCAGCAAGCGCCTCCTCCGCAGTAGTGCTTTATGGACTTCATGAACGCATTCGGCTGGGAACAGCTCCCGGCCGGATGCTTATCCTGCCGCCCACTCCCTCCGCTTTTCCGCTTCGGCTTTGGTGAAGACGCCTGCGATGCGCGTGCCGCAGTTGGTGCAGCAGCCGTGCTTCAGCCGGTTTGACATCACGGAATGCCACGAGCGCGTGATCACTGTCTGCTTGCAACCCGGGCAGATGGTGTTCGCGCCGTCGGAATAGATGTTGCCCTCGTAGACGTACTTCAGGCCCATTTCAATGGCGATCCGGCGCGCGCGGTGCAGGGTTTCTGGCGGGGTCGGCGGCTTGTCGCGCAGCTTGAAGTCAGGATGGAAGGCGGTGAAGTGCAGCGGAACGTCGTCGCCCAGATTTTCCAGCACCCAGTCGCAAAGTTCCTTGAACTCCGAATCTCCGTCGTTCAGCGTGGGGATAATGAGGTTGGTGATCTCAAACCAGACGCCGGTTTCGTGCCGCAGCCACTTCAGGGTGTCGAGCACCGGCTGCAAATGTGTCAGCGTGATCTTCCCGTAAAAGTCTTCGGTGAAGGCCTTGAGGTCGATATTAGCGGCGTCGATGTAGCGGTAGATGTCGAAGAACGCCTCGCGCGTGATGTAGCCGTTGGACACCATCACGTTGTTCAGCCCGGCGCTGCGCGCCTCGCGCGCAATGTCGATGACGTACTCGCCCCAGATGGTCGGCTCGTTATAGGTGAAGGCGAGATGCGGTGCGCGATGCTCCAGCGCGACTTCGACCACGTGCTCAGGGCTGAGCGCTAGAGAATTGACCTGATCGGATTTCGCCTTCGAAATGTCCCAGTTCTGGCAGAAGAAGCAGCCCATGTTGCACCCGGCGGTGCCCATGGAAAGAATCTTGGTGCCGGGAAAGAAGTGGTTGAGCGGCTTCTTCTCGACCGGGTCCATCGCCAGCGCGGCAGGCCGTCCGTAGCCGAGCTGGATGAGCCGCCCGCCTTCATTCTTGCGGATGAAGCAGAAGCCGTGCTGGCCTTCTCCGATGTGGCAATGGCGCGGGCAAAGATAGCAGTGGAGACGGCCATCGGCCATCGTCTCCCACCAGCGCGCCTCGTGAACTTCCGGCTGTAAGGCTGTTAACTGCATGGTAACTGCTCTAACTCAATTGTACCGCTGAAAGGAAGCTGTGAGCTATCAGCTATCAGCCGTCAGCTTTTAGATCGCGATTAGCCTTTCGCTTTTCTCCGGATACGTTGCCGCCAGTCACCCCGACGCGTGATATTTCCCCTACCGCGCTACTCCAGAACCCGATACAGTTTTCTATGCAATAACCTGGAGGTCACTCTATGTTTCTCTCTCGTTTTGGTCGTCAGCTTTGCCTGATTTCCTTGATCCTGATTTTTGCGATTGCAACGGCATTTGCCATCAATCCTCCCACCATGCGCCTCGACTACTACCACACCGGCAACGCCACGCAGGAGATGTTCAGCTTTGATCGCGTGGTCTATGAGCCGCTGCTGTGGCCGGGCGACATGTCCAAGACCATCGACGACACCAACTTGGGCAACTATTTTTTCGAGGTGCGCGATCTGGCCAGCGGGAAGCTGCTGTACTCGCGCGGCTTCGGCTCCATCTTCAGCGAGTGGTCGGAAACCGACGAGGCCAAGCAACTCAACCGCACCTTCTCCGAGTCGCTGCGCTTTCCCGCTCCCACCAAGCCGGTGAAGATCGTGCTGAAAGAGCGCCGTGAAGGCAAGGACGTTGACTTCCACGAAGTCTGGACCACGACCATCGATCCCAGGGACAAGTTCATCGACCGGACGAACCCGCCGTCGCCGGGGCCGCTGCTGACCATCCAGAAGATGGGCGAGCCGGAAACCAAGGTCGATCTGCTGATCCTGGGCGACGGCTACACCGCCGGCGAGCAGGGCAAATTCGCGGACGACGCCAAGCGCGCCGTCGAGATCCTGTTTTCCACCTCGCCTTTCCGCGAGCATCGCAAAGATTTCAACGTTTATGGCCTGTGTCCGGTTGCGAGCGAACCGGGAATCTCGCGGCCTTCCAGCGGGCAATACCGCCATCCGCCGCTGGGCACCTCGTACGACACCTTCGGCAGCGAGCGCTACATCCTCACCACCGACAATCGCGCGCTGCGCGATGTGGCCTCGTACGCGCCCTATGAGTTCATCGAGATCCTGACCAATTCCCAGACCTATGGCGGCGGCGGAATCTTCAACCTGTACGCCACGGTCGCCATCAACAGCGAGTGGGCGCCCTACGTCTTCGTCCACGAGTTCGGCCACCACTTTGCCGGATTGGCCGATGAGTACTACACCTCCGACGTAGCCTACGAGGCGGAAACGGAGCGGGTTGAGCCATGGGAGCCGAATGCGACCGCGCTGCTGGATCCGGCGATGCTGAAGTGGAAAGACCTGGTGGTGGCCGGGACGCCGGTGCCCACACCGTGGCGCAAAGCGGAGTTCGAGGCGTACGAGAAGGAGGTCCAGGCGGAGCGCCGCAAGATTCGCGCGGAAAACCGCTCGGAAGCCCAGATGAATGCGCTCTTCGAAAAAGAGAAGAAGCACGAGGACGAGCTGCTCGGCACCGACAAGTATTCCGATCGCGTGGGAGCATTTGAGGGCGCGAACTACGAGGCGCACGGCTTCTATCGTCCGCAGGAAAACTGCATCATGTTCACCCGCTATGACAAGTTTTGCGCGGTGTGCCGTCGCGCCATCGAGCGGATTATCAGCCTGTACGCAGTGCAGTAGACTTAGCTGATGGCTGATAGCTGATAGCTGACGGCTGATAGTGGCGCGGCAATTCACGCGGTGCGGCGGGTGACAGACGATGGCAAATGAAGAGCATCTGGCAATCCTGAAAAAGGGAGTTGCTGCCTGGAATGAGTGGGGAAAACAGCATCCGGACATAAAGCCGGACCTTTTCAAAGCGGACCTCCGCCATGCAAACCTCAGCAAGGCGAACCTCCGCGGGGCAAGCCTCGGCGGGGCGGACCTCAGCGGGGCGAACCTCGGCGGTGCGAACCTCAGCGGGGCGAACCTCCGCGGGGCGAAGCTCGGAGGTGCGAACCTCCGCGGGGCGAACCTCGGCGGGGCGAACCTCCTTTTGGCGGGCGTCAACGAGGCGAAGCTCGGAAATGCGAACCTCAGCGGGGCGGACCTCCGCGGGGCGAAGCTCGGCGAGGCGGACCTCAGCGGGGCGAACCTCGGCGAGGCGGACCTCAGCGGGGCGAACCTCAGCGGGGCGAAGCTCGGCTGGGCGGACCTCAGCGGAGCGAACCTCCACGCAGCGACCCTCTTTGACGCGAATCTCCTCCGGGCGACCCTAAGTGAGGCCGACTTCAGCGAAGCCGCTCTGAGCGGAACTGTCCTTGCCGATGTCGATCTGAGCACGGCCAAAGGGCTGGAGACCGTAGATCACTTTGGACCCTCCACCATCGGCGTAGATACGATCTATCGCTCCCACGGCAAAATCCCGGAAGCCTTCCTGCGCGGCTGTGGGGTGCCGGACGACTTCATCGGATACATCAAGTCGATCACAGGTGCGATACAGTTCTACTCCTGCTTCATCAGCTATTCGGGCAAAGACCAGGAGTTTGCCGACCGTCTCTATGCCGACCTACAGGCCAAAGGTGTGCGCTGCTGGTTTGCGCCGCACGACATCCAAGGTGGCCGCAAGCTGCGCGAACAAATAGATGAGGCTATTCAGGTGCATGATCGGCTGCTGCTAGCCCTTTCCGAGGACAGCATGGACAGCGAGTGGGTAAAGGTTGAAATCCGCAAAGCCCGCAAGCGGGAACTTGAGGAGCACAGGCAAATGCTGTTTCCGATCCGCCTGGTTCCGTATGGGGTGCTGCGCGATTGGGTATGCTTGGACGCCGATGGCAAGAACTTGGCCGAGGAGATACGCGAATACTTCATCCCGGATTTTGCAAACTGGAAGGACCACGATTCGTTTCAGAAAGGGTTCGATCGGCTGCTGAAGGACTTGAAGTCGCCGGATGCAGGCGCGAAATCCGCGGCAACAGCTAAGGACTGATAGCTGACGGCTGAGAGCTGACAGCCTTTAAAGCCCGGTGGGCGCCCGGTTATTACTGTTGGGGTTTGGGCGCCCACCTTGGATTTGGGTTACTGCTATAGACGTGGAGCGAAAGAAAAAGTTCGGCGCCGATCATGAAGTTTGTGCGGTTTTACAATTCTTCACAATCGCGATGGTCGCGACGGCATTGCTCCGATACCGATCGGAATTCGCTACCCGGCCACGATCTCGTAGGGCCGCATCATCTCGTTGTCTTCGTGCTCCAGAATGTGGCAGTGCCAGACGTAGCGCCCGGTGTAGCCCTCGAAGCGCACGATGATGCGCGTCACCATCTTGGAGTACGCCGCAACCGTGTCCTTCCAGCCGGCCTCGTAAGGCTCGGGAGGCGTGCGCGGCCCCAGAAACCGGAATTCCTTCTTCGTCTGGTAGGTGAAGGGTTCGTAGTGCTGGCGATCGAGGATTTGAAAGCGCACCGCGTGCAAATGGATGGGGTGAGTGTCGTCGGTGGGATTGATGAAGCTCCAGATCTCGGTGCTGTTGAGCGCCGGCTTCTCGCTGATGGGATCGTGCCAGTAACTGCCGTTCAGCAGCAACAGCACAGATTCGCCAACCAGGTTCTGATACTCGTCGAGCGTGAGCAGGCGGGTCTTCACCGCTTCGGATTCTGGAATCCTGGGGACGGGACGCAGCTCGGCGGGAAGGGAACTGCTGTCGCTGGCTTTGTTCGCCGACACGCGGAATTGCATGATCACGAAGGAGTCGCTTTTCAGCACGATCTGCTCGCCCCGGCTCTCGCTGAAGTCAATGACGAGGTCGGCGCGCTCGCCGGGCGCGAGGCTGATTTTCTTGATCGCAACCGGAGCCGGCAAAAGACCCTGGTCGGTGCCGATTTGCTGGAAGCCGAGTCCGTTCTGTAGTGAGAGATGGTAGAAGCGTGCGTTCGACCCGTTCAGCACGCGGAAGCGATACTTGCGCGGCTCCACGTCGAGATAGGGAAAGAGTTTGCCGTTCACCAGAATCGCGTCGCCAAAGAGCTCCGGGACCCACGGCGCTCGCTCCTTGCCTGAGACTGGATAGTAGAGCTGGCCTTCGGGCGTGATCATGCGGTCGAAGATCAGCAGCGGCACTTCATACTTGCCGCTCGGCAAATTGAGGGCGTCTTCCACTGCATCGCGAACAAAAGCGGCGCCGAATAAACCTGCATAAATATTCAGGCGATTGATGCCCATGGCGTGATCGTGATACCACAGCATCGCCGCGTCCTGCTGGTTGGGGTAGTGATAGAGGACAGATTTGCCGGGCACGAACCAGTCTTCGGGAAAGCCGTCGCTATCGGGCGGCACACGCGCCCCGTGCAAGTGAGAGACGATCCGCACCTGCGGATTGCCGTCGGCCCCGTGCAGGCGGTAATCGATGGGCAGGAAATGCTGTTGCGGAAGTTCGTTGGCCCACTCAACAAGCAACTCCTCTCCGCTGCGCATTTCCAGCGTCGGGCCGGGCACAGCCGGGCCGAACGACCAGAATCGCGTCGGCTTGAGATCGCGGTGAATCTTCATCTCCACGGGCTGGGCCGCAAAACGGTAATAGGGAAGTTTTGTCTTGGGTAAAGACGGCAGCGACCGCGTTCCGCTGGGCGTAGCCACAGCAGGAATCGGCAGCGGGTCCACAAAGTTGGCCAGCGTACTGGCGTTGAGGGTGTTCGCCGCAGCGGTCGCCGGGTGCATCTGCATTAGGGCGGACAGCGCCTTCGGCCCGCCTAACCACGCGCTGCCGGCCAGCATTGAAGATTGCCGCAAGAAGGTTCGACGTGAACTCACCAGGTCCCCTTGGTCATATTACAAGCATGAAACGGCAAGGATGCAGACGGTGCTGCATCCATTGCCGTGGTTTCCAAAGTTATCAAGACTGCGAGCGCCCGGCTGATCAGGGCGTAGCGCAGCCCTTGGACGTTACCTCGCCGGTCTGGTCATTCAGCAACACATAGCGGAAACAGGTGTTGACCTGGACGCCGATCATGTTGTTGATGGGGTTGGCGATGGCATCGAACGATCCGTTGCCGATGCGCTCGCCACTGAGCCAGTTGTCTTCGATAAAGCGCAGGATCGAGCTCTGGTCGGTCACGGTGTGATCGACGTAATTCGGTTTTGCATAAGGGGAAATAAGCAGCAAGGGAATGCGAGGGCCGTAGCCGCAGCGTCCTTGCGCATGCGGACCGTCGATGCCGGCGAGCTGAGGCGGCACGGTGCCGCAAAGACCGTTGCCGGTCAGTCCATCCGCGCTGGTCTGCGAGGTATTGATGATGGGACCGAGCTGATGATCGTACCAGCCGTCCGAGTCGTCCCAATTAATCACGACCGCCGTGCTCGGCCAATACTGCGTCTGCATCAGGAAGTTGATGGTGTCCACGAGGAAGGTCTGCTCATCGATCGGATCGGAGTAGCCGGGATGTCCTTCCTGGTAGCCAGGCGCTTTCAGAAAACTGACCGACGGGAAGTTGCCGGCATTGATCGCGTCAAAGAAGTCGTGAATATCGTACTGGTGATTGCCCGCGTCGCCCTGGTGACCGATGCTGGAAACTGAGGTCGGACGGGTGTGCTGGAGGTTCTGGGTAGAGACGTAGTACTGGAACGGCTCGTGGTGCGGGATGTAATCCTTCTTGTTCACGCCGGTGATCGTGGACGTGTGCGAGCGGTTGCAACCGGTGGTGCCATTGGGATTGGTGATGGTCAGGTCGAAACCGCCTTCGAACCAGCCCCAGGTGATTCCAGCGGTATTCAACAGGTCGCCGACGTTGTGGCCGCCCATCTGGAGGACCTCACCGGAGGTAGTGGAGCACATATCGCCGAGGGGATCGGCATCGCTGATGAGCGTGTAACCACCGTTGCCGTCAGCAATAATCGCTCCCGTGCCGTTTTGGTTCTCGGTTACGCCGTTGGTCTGACCGGAGACCAGGTTCAGCGCGCCATCAGTGGAGGGCCCGAAGTTGGTGCCGTAAGAGTTGTCATTCAGCGCGAAATTCTGGGCGTAGTTCCACAGCGCAGTAACGGTGTTGCCGTCGTAGTAGCCCATGACCAGGCCGGTGGTGTCAACAATTCCGCCGCCACCCGGAGGCGGTCCGGCCACGCCGGTGTACAGCGGAAACAGGTCCATCAGACCGCTGTCAAACGACTGCTGTTCCGGCGTGTAATCGTGGTCCTGGTCGGCCGTCGCTGCCTCCAAAAGATCCAGCCGGAAGGGGTTGGTCGCGCCCGTTCCGTTGGCCGGATTCAGGTTGGGATTCGCCACGCTGAGCAGGCCGGCGATACCGTTGACGGTGGGAGTGAATGGCAGCGCGGTGAAAGGCGGCTCACCGGTGGGATTTGTGGCATTTGGGTAGGTCCCAAAATAGTGGTCGAAGGACACGTTTTCTTGGAAGATGACCACCAAATGTGTGATGGGAGTTGCGGTTGCTGGTCCACTCGCTGCGGGTTTGGCAGCGGGCTTGACCGAGGCGGCGTTCGCATTCGCCAGCGGCCCAAACATCATGACCGCCATTAAAGTAGTTGCCAGTATCTGACGCATAGTCTCCTCACCCCTCTTTAGTCCTCAGGCATAGATTCTGAGGTTCCACCTTAAATACTTGGGCAAGATCAATCTGTGTTGAACCGCGCGTTAAAAACAAATGAAAGGGCTAAGAAAATTTGGCTAATTTGGACAATCGCATTGCAATTGGATGGATACAACCAGCCTTGCTTTCTGAGGCGAGTTGCCAGACGTTAACATAGGACACATGCCGCAACCTGTTTCCACGCTGAGGAGGGCAACCGTCTGCGCGCTGGTGTTTGCTGCCTTGGTTGTGGTGGCGCCTTTCAGCGTCCGCGGAGTGGCTTGCGGACACGATCTCACCTTCCACATGAATAGCTGGATGGAAGTGGCCCAGCAGTGGCACGAGGGAATCGTCTATCCGCGCTGGGCCGCGAATGCCAACTACGGCAGCGGCGAGCCGCGCTTCCTTTTCTATCCGCCGCTGTCGTGGATTCTGGGCGGCGCGCTGGGCAGTTTCATCCCGTGGCTGTTTGTCCCGGTGGCATTCGATGGCTGCGCCGTGTTTCTTGCCGGGCTGGCAATGCACAAGATGGCGCGCGAGTGGTTCGACGAGCCGGACGCGACCCTGATCGCCGTCGCTTATGCGGTGAGCCCGTACATACTGTTAACGATTTACGTCCGCAGCGCCTTCGCTGAGCTGCTAGCGGCGTCCTTGTTGCCGCTGTTGGTGCTATGGATCGTGCGCGACCGTCCCGCGCGCGCGATGTTCGTTCCGTTGGCGCTGACCATCGCCGCAGTGTGGCTGACCAACGTTCCCGCGGCCATCATCACGACGTATGTCGCGGTATTGCTGCTGGCAGTCGTCACCATCTTCCGCCGCAACTCGCGTGTGTTTCTTTATGGCGTTGTGGCGCTGGCGATGGGACTGCTGCTGGCCTCGTTCTACATTGTGCCCGTGCTCTATGAGAAGAATTGGATTACGTTAGGACAGCTCCTGTCCGCGGGCGTGCGGCCAGCCGAGAATTTCCTTTTCGCGCGCATAGGTGAGCCCGAACATGACAGTTTTCTCCGGGCGCTGTCGTGGCTCGCCGTCGGCGAATTCGCGATTACCGGAGTCGGCATATTGCTCGCTCGGAAATGGCGCGGGCGCAATCCCAGGCTTTGGTGGTCGCTGGTCATCCTGTCCGGTGTGTCGCTCGCCTTTATGTTGCCCGTCACCCGACTTGCTTATCGCCTAATGCCGGATCTGCGCTTCGTGCAATTCCCTTGGCGCGGGCTGCTGGTGACCGGCGTCGCGTATGCGGTTTTTGTTGTGATTGCGCTGCCCAGATTCCGCGGCAAGGCTTCGCTCTACGCAGTCTTGTTCGTCACGCTCATCGCGGCCTGCAATCTGGCGCTGCAACCGCAATGCGACCCTGAGGACACGCCCTACATGATCTCGAATCTGTTCCACACGGGTTACGGCTACATGGGAACCGACGAATACGTTCCCGCCGGAGGCGACAGTTACGAGATCAAGCCCGGCTTCCCTGAGTATCGCTTTCAAGGCGTTGACGACGGCGCAGCCCCAAACGGGACGGGCGTAACACACTGGCGTGCGAGCAGCTATCGCAAACAGTTCACCATTGAGTCGCCGCAGCCAGTCGAGCTCGTGCTTCGCCTGATGAAGTATCCCGCATGGCGGGTTAATGTCAATGGCGTCGCGGTGACGGCGCAATCGGACGATCCCACCGGACGCATGGTGATCGCCGTCCCCGCCGGACACAGCGAAGTCGATGTTCGCTTCAGCCGCACCCCGGACCGCTGGCTGGGCGATGTTCTAAGCCTCGCCGCTTTCATCTTTCTGTGCGCATTCTGGTACGTTGAACGCAGGAAGGCACTTGCACTTGGCATTTAGCACTTAGCATTTAGCTCCGGACCGAAGCATCAAGTCGAGTGTCACGGCGGATGCGATCATTACCTGGCTTTCGCACGGGTGCTGGAGTTGATCGTCAATTGCTAATTGCTAATTGCTAATTGCTAATTGCTAATTGCTTCCTGTGTCTCTGTGGTGAAATAGAATCTTCAATGAAGCGTGTACTCGTAGCCACCTCCAATCCCGGCAAGATGCGCGACCTGGTCGGCGCGGCCATCGCCCACAACGTGCAAATTGCGATGCTGCCCGGCTTTTCATCGCTGCCGCCCGTCGTCGAGGATGGCGCAACTTTCGAAGCCAATGCGCGCAAGAAAGCCGAGCATTACAGCAAGTACGCGGAAGGCGAAATCGTTATCGCCGACGACTCCGGACTGGAGGTCGATGCGCTCGGCGGCGCGCCGGGCGTGCGCTCCGCTCGTTACGCCGACGACGAGCACCGTTCGCCGGAACACCAGCCAGCCGAGCCCGCGGACAATTCCAATCCCAATTCGGACGACGAGGCCAACAACGGGCGCCTGCTGCGCGAGCTGCATGACGTTCCCGACGAATTCCGCGCCGGCCGTTTCGTCTGCGTGATCGCCGCCGCGCGCAACGGCCACACCCTGGCGACGTTTCACGGCCACGCGGAAGGAATCATCCTGCGCGCGCCGCGCGGCCGCAACGGCTTCGGCTACGATCCCCTGTTTTACTTTCCGGAGATCGGCAAGACCTTTGCCGAGCTGACCGCCGAAGCGAAGGCTGGCTACAGTCATCGCGGCGCAGCCTTTCGCGCATTTCTCCAGTGGGAAGACGAAAGCGCCGATCGTCATCCGCACCGGCAAGAGTGAATTGTGTGTGCTGAACCATCGATTTGCCACACCTAAGACCGTCATTCGCGCGAGGCAACTTACATCGCCGTTGGGGGCGCGATCTTGCCGGGGCATGATGTGCTGGTTATAATCCGCGCACTGTTCGAATAACTCGAGGAATGCAGCATGCCCGTTGGAACAGCAGTCCACGACCGAACATTTGCTCTCTGCCAGAGCCTGAATTACCGCGAGTGGTCCGGCTTTTACGCGGTCAGCGTCTACGAGACGCATCATGAGCACGAGTACAACGCCATTCGCAACGCCGCCGCCCTTATCGATGTCACACCGCTGTACAAGTACATGATCACCGGGCGAGATGCCACGCGCTTCGTCAACCGTGTCATCACACGCGACATCAACAAGGTCGCCGTCAATCAGGTCATTTATTGCTGCTGGTGCGACGAAGCGGGCAAGCTCATCGACGACGGCACCATAACCCGGTTGGAAGAGAACCGCTATCGCTGGACCGCTGCCGATCCTAACTTTCGTTGGTTTCGACAGAACGCCATCGGGCTCGACGTACAGATCGAAGACATCACGGAACAAGTTGCCGCCCTCGCGTTGCAAGGACCGATGTCGGGAAAGCTGCTGAAGAGCATTGCCGAGGCCGACATCGAAAACCTGAAGTACTTCCGCAAAACCAGCGCGAAGATTGCAGGCATCGCAGTGGATATCTCCCGCACCGGTTACACCGGCGATCTGGGGTATGAAATCTGGATTCCGTGGGAAGACGCAGGCAGAGTGTGGGACGCTCTCATGGACGCGGGGCGGCGTTTCGACGTTCATCCTGCCGGCATGCTGGCGCTGGACGTGGCGCGCATCGAGGCCGGACTGATTCTCGCAGACGTGGATTACATCAGCAGCAAGAAGGCCCTGATTCCATCGCAGAAATATAGCCCGAACGAAGTCGGTCTGGGAAAACTCGTTCACGGTGAAAAGGAGAGCTTCATAGGGCGAGACGCGTTGCACGAAGAAATAAAGACCGGACCGAAACGGCAGTTGGTGGGCCTTGAAATCGAGTGGAACGAAGTCGAGGCGCTGTTCGACCGGATGGGTCTGGCGCCGCAGACGCCAGCCACGGCTTCACGCATTGCTGTGCCGGTGTACAAGGGGCGAAGGCAGGTCGGGAAGGCGACTTCCACTACCTGGTCGCCGTTGCTGAAACAACTGGTTGCCCTCGCCAGCGTGGAGTCGCATCATGCGCAGCCGGGGTCAAAACTGCAGGTGGAGATGACGGTGGAAGCGGAGCGCCATAAGGTAATGGCCACGGTGCGAGAGCTGCCCTTTTTCGATCCGCCGCGTAAGCGTAAAACCCCCGTCTAAGTGGATACGCGGCCCAGGGCGAATTGAAAAAAAAGAAAACCGCCAAGTGCGGCGGTTGCGGGAATTCAGCGAGAGCAGGTCATCATCCATGTCCGGTGGGGATCTTGACGGTCGATTCTTCCGGCGGGTAGAGCAGCCGCTCCACCGTACGGTCCATGGTGTCCAGGAGGCTGTCTTCGGGAACAGCTCCGCGAGCCTCCTGCAGCGCGGAGTTCCAGTCCTTCGAGCGCAGCAAGAGCGTCTCCGTGACCCTGCTTCGGGATGGCGCCGACACCAAGGTGTAGGCTAACCATATGCTTACCGCTACCAAATAAGCGGCGCTGTTAATCTCCCTCAATACGGCACGACGCAGGATTCCTTGATGGCTCATGCCGGTAACGACCAGCATGTTTACCGCTGCAAACCAGCCGAACCCCAATGAAATTCCGAACAACAGGCTGCGATGCGGGATGCCGAGATATTCGCTAAACAGCAGCAGGAAGAAGACCAATCCACACTGCATCAATCGGAGGCTGCGGTCCGCCAGCAAGATCACTTCCTGAATGGCATATTTTTCCGGCTTGTGAGCGGCATTGATCGCCCACATCACTCCCACCAAAAACACCACTAGCGCCGCCCATCGAAACAGAATTACTCCCAGATCGCGCAACGCCTCATACGGGCGAAAAGCATTCTTGAAGATTTCCTGAAGAACAGCGAATGAAAGGAGAACGCTAAGGCCGAGATTCACGTAATAAGCGTAATAGTAGATCGCATAGGAGTGCGTATTGACTATGGCCAGAACCGGTACCGAAATCACCTGAAGTATTGTGTAGTTGAAGAAGAAAGGATAGTCTTGGTGGAGTCCACGCCTGTACATGCACACCAAAACTCCAGCTTGGAGTATAGGCGCAGCAAACCAAAATACGTAATCGATAAAATGAAGGTTCATGACTCCATGGAAAATAATATGCGTGGGGTCGGCGGAACACAAGCACCATTTCGTACCCGGGCCAGTAATCGGCCCTAGGTTACTGGACGTAACCCTCCTAAGAAACCCAGTTCGGGAAAGCTAAGCCAAGAAACCAGCTTGGCTGTCCAGCTATTTTCGCCAAAGCAACATCCGGCTTCGCGGATGAGCCTACACCGCCAACAAGCGCAGGGGGTCGCCGCCACAGTTTTCGCCCGGAGGGCAGGTGGGCATGGGCGAGCCCTCGCCAGCCAAGAGGCGCAGGGGGTCGCCGCCACAGTTTTCACCGGGAGGGCAGGTGGGCATGGGTGAGCCCTCGCCAGCCATCAAGCGCAGGGGGTCGCCGCCACAGTTTTCGCCCGGAGGGCAGGTGGGCATGGGTGAGCCTTCGCCAGCCAACAGGCGCAGGGGGTCGCCGCCACAGTTTTCGCCCGGAGGGCAGGTGGGCATGGGTGAGCCTTCGCCAGCCAACAGGCGCAGGGGGTCGCCGCCACAGTTTTC
>Ga0181530_10001434_pt1 | contig 30054 bp, 20 predicted proteins | sample PEATcosm2014_Bin_42_FD_119769 | JGI IMG/M metagenome (GOLD analysis project Ga0181530, IMG submission 119769) | Peatland microbial communities from MTU Mesocosm Facility, Houghton, MI, USA - PEATcosm2014_Bin10_60_metaG | ecosystem: Environmental > Terrestrial > Soil > Wetlands > Peat | place...
CTGGAAACCCGGTAGCGGGCGTCAGCGTGACGTTTACGGCTCCGGCCACGGGCGCGTCGGGCACGTTCAGCAACAGCACTAACACGTTCACCGTGACGACTAACGCATCAGGCGTGGCGTCGGCCGGTTCGTTTACGGCGAACTCCACGGTAGGTGGCCCCTATACCGTGACGGCGGCAGCGACTGGTCTCAGTTCGGTGACGTTCTCGCTGACCAACACGGCCGGAGTGGCCACGCATTTCTTGGTTGTAGCGCCGACCTCGGCATCTCAGGGAGTAACGCTTAACTTCACGGTGACGGCCCTCGACGCGAACAACAACACGGTTACCGGCTATGCCGGGACTGTGCACTTCACCAGCAGCGATGGGGGGGCGACGCTGCCGGCTAACGCCACATTGACCTCGGGAACTGGAACATTTGCAGCGACGCTGATAACGACGGGAAGCCAGACCATCACCGCCACCGATACCCTGACTTCGTCCATCACCGGCACCAGCGGCCAGATCAGCGTGGCGGCCCCCTCCATACCCACGAATCTCACAATTACCAGCGGAATGACGGCGAGCACCCCATGCCAGGCGTCGAATACGATCACCATCAGCGGCAGCGTGACCGTCAGCGGCAATGTCACTTGTACGGCCGGGAGCCAGATCATTCTCCTCCCCGGTTTCACGGCAGTCGGAAGCAGCGGCACTACGTTTACGGCGATGATCAATCCGAATATTTGATAGCGGGCTAGGCAAAACGAACAATGGGCCAGAAGTCAAGAACAAGAACAAGAGCAAGAGAGTGAAGCGAACATGGCCGCGCGTCATCGGAACTAACAATTGCGCCAGGAGGTTACTGAACGATGAGACATTTTGCAAGATGGATTGGCCGGACCATTCGAGCCGGTCGTGCGAGTCGAACGCTGCTGCCAATCGCCGTTTTCACCGCGGCGGCGCTGCAAGCCCAGTTGAACACCACGACGCATACTCAGATGCCGAGCATGGTCATTGAGCCGGTAGTCGTCAAACTCTCGGGCGTTTATCCGCTGAAGATTGTCCGCCCGAAGGGGCCGTTTATTCTCTACATCGAGAATCGGCTACCGGGTCACGCGGCGCACTTCTCCCTCACGCTGAACCAGGCTAACGCACCCGAACTCATCGGGCTTGATACGGCCGTCACGACGCCGCGTTCACACTTGATTCTGGACCTTCTCCCCAATACCTATGTGCTTCATATCCAAAACCAAGGGATAAGCCAGAACATCAACAGCCAGAGTCGGAATGGAATGTCGGTAGCAATCCAGATCACCAACTAAAAGAAGAGGCCCGATGAGACTCCTATCTACCTCGTGCGCGTCGCTCATTGCGTTCGCTTGGTTGCCCTGTGCAGCGTGGTCCCAGTCCCAAGCCGTGCCTTTACCCGAGATGTCGCCACTGGACGGGACGACGCCCGGCATTAACACGCCGGGCAGCCCCGATGGCGTCTTTCACTTGAGTTCGCTCGACACCGTGAACCACGCCAACGGCCATCTGAACATCTCCATTCCCCTGACCGAGGCGCTCGGCCGCGGTGACGCCAAGGCGCCGCTGATCTTGCCCATCGAATCTCACTGGTATGTGCAGACGATAACGGCCGAGGCCTGCGGAGCTTCCACCAGTTCTAGCAACCTCAACTGTCAGAGGTACACTGGCTACCTACCTCTCAACGAGTCATGGCAGGCAGACGAGCCTAACATCGTCCAGGGCGCGATGCAGATGAAGGGCACCGGCGACGTGTGCAAGCAGGAGACGACTGGCCCCAACAACATCGTGTACCAGTGGAACTCCACGCTCACCAGGCTGACGTATACCGGTCCTGACGGAACGGAACACGATTTTCGCGATCAGAATGCGGGCGGGGTGCCGGTGCAGACCAGTCTTGGGGCCTCCTTCGATCGTGGAACCGTTTTCCAGGCATTCGACGGCAGCGACGCCCTGTTTACTTCCAGCAGCCACATCACAGAAAGCTCTGGGAATGCTTCGAACTCGTCCTGCATTTTTCCATCCACTAATACAGCTAACACCGTCGGTGTGACTGGCATGCTGCAGCTGAAGAACGGAACGACGTACACTCTAACAACTGGCTTTGTCACTCAGATTGAGGATCGCAACGGTAATACTCTGTCGGTTGGTAATCAGTACGGGACATACCCACTTAGCATCACCGACGGGCTCAACCGTCTGATCACCATCTCCGATCAGATACAGTGCCCAGTGCCGTCCGGACTTCCCGCGCTCCCCGCAGGCGCACAGGCGCAGTACATTACCTACCCCGATGCGAATGGCTCCCCCAGCTTTAATACGAGCACTCCAGCCTTGGCCGCGGACTTCTGCCCCAACTCCGTGAATTCCGGCGGTCACGTGATAGCGCTTACGTACCAGCCCTTGGATGCATTCGTCGTGCCGCAAAACACGGCGACGCTGTTTTCGGCAATCCCTTCTTGCATCGGATCCGCGTGCACCGAGTCGGGGCCGGGCGGAAATACCCAAATCCCGACGCCAGCGACACTATACGACCCAGCGGCCCTGCTCCAATCAGTACGATATCCGGATGGGACCAGCCTTACATTCTCCTATGATGTCTATGGCGACGTATCGCAGATCGTCTTGCCCACGGGCGGCATGTATCGGTACACCTATGGCATCACGGTCGGAACGTCTGGCTCAACCCTGCAGAATACTATCTGCGCCGGCGGTGGCACGTGCCCGTCCGGCTATGTGATCGAGTCATACGTAACGGAAAAGGACATCTATACAAATGCCTCCGATGCCACGCCCTCTCAAAAGGTTTTCTTTTGCCCATTAGGCAACTCGTTGTATGGCCCTTATTTCGCCCAGGCGGGCATCGTCATCTACACCGACGGTACCGTCACGAGCCCCTATACCGGGCCCCTCATGCCAGGCGGGGCCGCTGCGCTCGCCACCTTCTGCAGCCAGTATAGCAATGGTGGCCCGGGTGTTCTGGGGGTCGAGGATCATTACACGTACCCGGTCGATCAGACTCCGCCATTTTACAATACGTACTACAAGGGCTGGCAGGAAGGTAAAGAGGTTCAAACGAACCTGTACGACGGCAGCAACAACCTATTACAGACGGAGAAATCCACGTGGCAACAGAGGCTTTGCGACAGCTCTGAGATTAACACCCTCGATCCAGCAACCGGCCAGCCTCCCTGCTGGTTCGCAGGATACGAGAATGCAACCACACTGCCTTCGACGTTTACCAATCAACTCGCGGCTTCCGTTTCTCCGGTCATCCCGGAGCACGATCCGAGAATCGTCACCAAGACCGTGACGCTTGGCTCGGTGACCGCAACGGATCAGTATACGTACGACGACCACAACAATCAGATCGAGGACGACGAATCCGACTACACCGGCAGCCTGATCCGCGCGACCGTTACGAACTACCAATACGATATAGGCACGCCGAGCCTGCCGCCGTATATCTTGGACCTGCCTTCGGTACGGCAGGTCTGCAACGCCACCAGTCCGACTCTTGGGACGCTTTGCCCATCCGCGAACGTCGTGAGTGAAACGGACTACGCGTACGATCAAACTTCGCCTCAAGGCTATTCGAGCGTCACTTCCCACGATGGAACCAACTACGGCGCGGGGAGCGGCACGGCGCGGGGCAATGTCGCCACAGTGACGCAGAAGGTGACCGACCCGGTGAACGGCCCCTCCACCCTCACCTCGACCTACACCTATGATATTGCCGGCAACGTAGTGCAGACTCTCGACCCCCGCACCGTGCAGCACAATTATAACTACACCGATTCCAGTGGCGGGAGCACTTACGCGTTCCCGACTTCGGTGACAAGCTACACGGGTCTTAACGGGACAGGCACCGCGTTGACGGCCCGCGCGGCATACGACTACAACATCGGCAAACCCATATCCACGACGGATGTGAACGGCAACACGACGAGCTATGCGTATTTGGCGTCCGCGGGGGCAGACGCATTCGACCGCTTGACCGGCGTTGCGCGCCCCGATGGCGGGTCGACGACCATCGTATACAACGACACCCCCTCGGCCTTCAGCGTCACCAGCTACTTGGCGCAGAGCAGCGGCACCTACGAGGTCACCGAGGTCGATTACGACGGGTTGGGAAGGAAAGCCGGCAGCGAGTTGTCCGACGCAGGGAGCACCTCGACGACCGGCGGCCCTCCATCCGGGAACTGGATCGCTACCACCTACGGCTACGACGGGCGAGGTCGCCAATCCTGTGTGTCGCTGCCTCTCCGGTCGCAGAAGCCGTTCGCCACGTGCTCTTCCTCGAACGCGACCACGACTCTGTATGACGGCATCAACCGGCCGACCAAGGTCACCGAGGCGGATGGTTCCACTACCCAAATCGCGTACCTGAACAACCAGACGTACGCGCAGGATCCGGCTGGTTTCGTGCGGCTATCGGCTGTGGACGCCGCTGGCCGGTTGACCTCCGTGCAGGAAAACCCGACCTCCTCGTTGCCGTCGGGAATTACGAATGGGAGCGGCTCAACCACCACCTACAACACCACATACACATACGACCCGCTGGACGACCTCACCAGCGTAATCCAGACCGATCCCAGCGGCGCCGGCACTCTGCAGCGAACATTCACCTACGATTCGCTGAAGCGCCTGGTTAAGGCCGCGAATCCCGAAAACGGCACCCTCACCTACAGCTACGATCAGAGCGGTAATCTCTTGACGCGCACGGACGCCGTTCGGATGCTCACATTTTCCGCCTACGACGGCATGAACCGGGTGATTGGGAAATCCTACAGCGGCGTCATTCCTACGCCCCCGGTCACCTACAGCTACTGCGACGCCACCGGTACCTGTACCGGGGGCTGCAACGAGAACGGCCGCTTGGCCTCCGTAAGTACCATCGCGCTGGCGAGCACTTCAAGCAGCTACCCATCCGCCCCAGCCACCACCAATAGCTACTCGTGCTTCGACAGGATGGGTCGCGTGGCGAACAGTAGCCAGCAGATCGGCAACGCTGCGCCTTACTCCTTCTCGTATCTCTACGATAAGTCCGGGGCGCTGAAAAGCGTAACCTATCCCTCCGGGCGTACCGTGACGAACACCTTCGACGCGGCGGGACGGATCAACCAGGTCACGGGCGCGCCGTCGTCGGGCGCATCGACCACCTACGCCTCGGGTGGAAGTTGCTTCGCAACGGGCATCTACTCGCCGTACAGCGGCACGGGGATCTGCTATGCCCCACAAGGCGCGGTGGAGAACCTCTCGCTGGGAAATAACGTCACCGAGAACTGGAACTTCAACAGCCTCCTCCAGCCGACCCAATTAACGGCTACGCTGGGATCGACGGCGCTGATGACTCTAGGATGGAGCTACAACTCGGGAGCCGACAATGGCAATGTCGCGGGCCACACCATCCAACGGACCAGCGGGTTGGCGACGGAGGTCTATCAGAATTACAATTACACCGATCCGGCCAACCGCTTAAACTCGGCAAGCGAAGCGACCTCCCCATCCGGGCCGGCCGTCTGGTCGCAAACATACAACTACGATGCTTTCGGCAATCGGGCGGTGACGCCGTCCAGCTATATGCCGAATGCGGGATTCACGCCGACCGGGGCCGTGACTGCCGTGTATCCTAATAGCAATAACCGCTTGGTTCGCGGTGCGGGCGACACCTACGACGGCGCAGGCAACCAGATGGCTTGGGCAACGGCTCCCGCCAGCCAGTCGGGGAGTTGGTTCAGCTACGACGGCGAGAACCGGCTGCTCACGGCGAATGTGGCGAACGGAGTCGGTGTGGCCAGCTTCGTGTATGACGGCGAAGGACGGCGGGTGCAGAAGACGTCGGGTTCGGGGGCGACGTCGGTAACCACGACGTACGTGCATGATGCCAAGGGCGACTTGGCGGCGGAGTATAGCACGGCGGCGCCGGTCGTGACGGGGACCCAGTATCTGACGGCGGATCTCCTGGGCAGCACGCGCTTGATCACGGACAACTCGGGGACCCAAACGAACTGGCGCTGTTTCGATTATCTACCGTTCGGCGAGGAAATCCCGGCGGGCGAGAACGGACGCAGCGGCTGCTACGAGACGATGAACAGCCCGGCGCAGTATCCGACGTCCGCGGACGTGGTGAATCAGAAGTTCACCGGCAAAGAACGGGATGCGGAAACGGGGTTGGATTACTTCGGGGAACGCTACTTCAGCTCAGCCCAAGGCAGGTGGACCAGTCCTGACGCCCCCTTCGCCGACCAGCAGGCGGAAGATCCGCAGAGCTGGAATATGTACGGGTACGTGAGGAACAACCCCCTCAAGAACACCGATCCCGACGGCAGAGACTGCTTCCAGGGCGTGTCCAGTTGTGCCAACTACGTGCTTGGCGGACTGGGCGCCGTAGCGAACGCCATCAGTAGCGACGTAATCAATTTGCCCAATCGTGTCATTGATTCGGCGATTTCCCCGTTCACCAGTTTCCGATTCGGGGATGCGGTTCCGGCTGCGTTCACGCCCGTGAACCAGGACCAGCAGCAGGGGATGCAAGCAGCCCAGGCCGTGATGCTAGTGGCACCGGTTGCCGCCGCTCTTAGCGGCACGAAGGCAGTCGAAGCGGCGGCCGAGGTTCCGCTCGTCACACAGAACGCGGCCCGAGGTACGGCGAGCGAGGCCAGGGTTCTGAATGATATGGGACTTACCAAGAACACGGAACCAGTCGTCGCCAGTGAAGGCAAGTCGATTCCGGACTTCCAGACAAAGACAACGGTCGGCGAGATCAAGGACGTGAAGCAGCTGTCAAACACGCAGCAGCTCAGAATTCAACGGGAGGCCGCGCAGCAGAGCGGGAGAGAGCATGTGGTTGTAACGGGGACAAAGACGAACGTTACGCCGAACGTTCAGAAGCCACCGACGAAAGTAGTTCGGCGAGATGACTTGGGACCCAGCCAGTGAGTGCAAAGCAAGAATCCGAAGCTCTCCTGAACGCGCTACTACCGCTGGCGGAGAAGATGCTGCGGCAGTATGGTGAGTTCTATCCCTATGGCGGCTACATGAAGCCGGACGGGGAAATCGTCGAGGTGGGAGCGGGCGATCCCGATACAGATCATCCAAAGTCCAAGGACCTGATTTATGTGTTGCGGAGTTCTCTCCAGGAGTTGGCGGAACGAAACGAGTGCAAAGCTGTTGCAATGGTCTTCGCTGTAAGCGTGACGTTGCCGAACTCCGATCGCAAAAGTGATGCCATCCAGGTTACGCTTGAGCACTCGGAAGGCTATTCGGCCGACGTGTTTTTCCCGTATCAGCTCGTTGCAAACGAGCTGGTTTATGGGGAGACATTCGCACAACGAGGCAGAACCGACGTGTTTGCGCAGGCCTAGCAGCAGGGCGGTAGCACAGGTAATCAGCGAGGTACGGTGCGGCAGCGGAAGCAGCCAGAGAATCTCGATGCTTCGCATCGGCTGAGCTATGATACGCCACGCCGCGGCGGGTTCAGTGCGGGCGCAGCGTGGCCGCCTTCGAAACTCGCCCCGGCGAAACCAGTGACAGGCTACGTGTTCACGACTTTCCTGAGACGAACAGTCAGCGCCGGCCACCATATGTCGTGTCCAGACTGGCGCGGGTGGTGGCTGTCGGGCTGCCGCATCACATCACGCAGCGCGGCAACTACCGGCAGGACGTGTTTGGCAGCGACGGCGATCGGATCACCTATCTCGGCCTGATCTCGGAGTATTGCAAACCAGCGCGCCTCCGGCTGATCGGCTACTGCTTGATGACCAACCACGTGCACCTGATCGTGGTGCCGGAACGCGAGGATTCCCTGGCGCGCGGTTTGGGACAAGCGCACTGCCGCTATGCCCATTGCGCGAATGCCCGCCGGCACTCGACGGGGCACCTCTGGCAGAACCGCTTCTATTCCACGGTGATGGATGAGCCGCATCTGCGGTCGGCCATGCGCTATGTCGAGAGGAATCCGGTGCGGGCGGGCATGGTGGCCGATGCCGGCGAGTACGCCTGGTCTAGCGCCAGCGCACATCTGACCGGGTTGGATGTAACCGGAATGCTCGATCTGCAGTATTGGACAGCGCGCATGAGTCTGGAGGAATGGCGTAGCGAGTTGGGCGTGGCCGAGGAAGCCGATGAGCTGGCGGCTATTCGCATCCAAACGGCGACCGGGAGGCCGCTCGGATCGAGGGAGTTCGTGGCGGCGCTTGGGCGGAAAATGAGGCGAGTGCTGGAACCGCGCGCGATTGGCCGACCGAGAAAGCGCGGGGAGGCCGATGCACCCGGCGTCCTACAGACCGCGCTATCATTTGCACTTGGGCAGGAAAGGGGAAACACGTAGCCTGTCACTGGTTTTTCTGTCACTGGTTTTTCGACGACGCCTGGGGAAACGTCCTGAATACGACGGGCTCCACGCCGAACTTGTACCTATTCGGCGCAGAGCAGTATGATCCAGACCTTGGCCTTTATTACCTGCGAGCCCGCTGGGTCGATCCAATCACGGGGAGGTTCCTGACGAGGGACACTGATACAGGCGATCCAAAGGCCCCAGCTACGCTGCATAAGTATCTCTATGCGAATGGCGACCCCGTCGACTTCCGCGACCCTTCTGGCCACGCGGCTGGCGCGATAGCGATGCCCGGCGCGCCCCCAAAGGGAGGCGACATGGCCGAGTATTACGAATTGCTTCAGATAAGCCTCAGGAATGCGACGATCGTCGCCGCAACTGTCTACACGCTAAATTGCTTTGCCGTGTACGAATTCACGACGCAGGTCGGATGGCTTACCGATACGCCACTGGGGATACTCAATGTCTGCAAAGGCAGAAGAAACAAGGGGAATGTGACGTGCGTTTATAAATGCTACGCGCACATACCGGGGACGCCGAACCACGCCTCTATCGGACCGTTCTGGGGCAGGGCGACCGACACCAATTGCGGGAAGGCCTGCGCAACAGCCTGGGCCCAAATTGGTGCGCAGGTCGCAGGCATGCAGGCGATTCACTGCCCGATCTATGGGAAGTGCCCATGATAAGCGCGAGATCCAGTCGCGAGTGGCGAGCAGGGTATGCGCCCCAGTGCGCCCGCTTGATGGATGAACTTGGGGTTGCGACCCCCGAAGGCCTTTTGCGCTGCTGCGAGGACACTTCCGAAAGCTCGGAGGTGCGCGTCAAGGCATGCTATGCCCTCGGGTTTCTTAAGGCGCACAAGGCGGTTCCGGCCTTGATTAAGGCCGCTGACGACGATAACCCGCAGGTATCGTGCCAGGCGATCTTATCCTTGTCGGTTCTCGGAAGTCGGCGAGCTACCCGTCCACTGATGCGTATCGTCAGGCACTCGGCAAACGAGGAGGTCCGGAACATGGCGGTCCTCTGCCTCGGCCAGTTATGCGACAAGAGGGCGGAGACGCTCGTCTGCAACCTGCTTGCTCGCGCCGAATCTGAAGCCACCCGCAGCTACGCCGCCCAGGCGCTGTCGCGGCTATCACATAGCGAGCAATCGTTTCAGGCCGTCCTGAAGGCCTTAAGCGACGTACATGCGCTCGTCCGGTGGACCGCCGCCGCCGCCCTGGGCAGCATAGGCGACCGCCGTGCAGTTGGACCACTCCGAAGCGCCCTTTCTGACCGCGAGGTTATCCCGACTCTACCCGCCGAGGAAACTGTCGCTGAGGCAGCCAAACGAGCCCTGGATCAGTTCCTGCGCGCTGAGGCTGGCGCCCCGAAGGGGGTGCACAAAAGAGCAGCGGAAACGGAAAGGACTAGCGGAGGGCCGGGCGACCTTGCGTTCGGTGCTTGTCCGGGTTTCATCCGGTCCTTGTCCAGCTCTTGTCCGGCGTTTTTTCGGGCCTTGTTCGGCGGTCGTCTCAAGCGGTAAGCCTCCTTGCGATGGAGCACGCGGGAGATCTGCAGGCAGTCGCCCTTGTCGCGGAAGAAGACGCGGTGGTCCTGCGCGCGAAGCCGAATCATCGGCGGGTCGATGCCCTGAAGCTGTTTTGAGTTTCCCTCGCCGGTCGCCGGTCTGGGCGTAGCGAGCCAGCGTTTTGAGAATCTGCAAAGCGATGGGCTGCTCAATGCCGCGAACATCGGCCTTGGCCTGTTCGGTCCAGACGACGATAGAGCTTCAGAGCCATAAAATCTGCCCTGAGTCTATCGCTCATTGCACGCTATTGCACGCTGGGAAGGCCGTCTTTATGCAAAATATTGAAAAACATATGGTGCTGGAGGAGGGGGTCGAACCCTCATGCTCAGTGAAGAGCGCGGGATTTTGAGTCCCGTGCGTCTGCCAGTTCCGCCACTCCAGCGTGTCGGCGCGCGGCGCTTCTTCGAGTATAACAAGTTGGCAAGCCAAAACATGGCGGAAGGTGGTTTGGTATGCGGCGCAACGATCTTGGCGTTATGGCCAGCTCAGTGTGCTGCCTATCCCCCGAAATGACCCGGATTCAAGCGGGCAACTCAGAGTTGTCGGGCGAGAACGTATCAAAACCGTAACAAAACCAATTCCTTTGGAGCTGTGGGACTTGCCTTTGAGCGAAGGGCAGACTCCTCATGTAGTTGAAAAGCCGAAGAACGGGAGGGATGCCATGGAGCCAAAAGAAGCAAGGTGCGGGCTTCCCACGCAGGAGGTCACAGGATCGAGTCCTGCCGCGGCCACCATTAATGAAACGCAGCAATCGTATCATCAAGCGGGCGAAGGAAGCGGACGTTCCCCGGCGAGGCCGGCAATCAGACGCCCGGGGGATTTCTTGGCGCGCGGGGCGTCGGTCACAGCGCCGCGCGGAGTTGTTCAATCAGCGGCGCGGCCGATTCCGCGAACCGTTCCAGGTTTTTCAGCATTCTACGATACTGGGGAATCCGCTGGCATTCTTCGGCTGGCGGTGTGGGTGGCTCGCACATGGCTCGCACGCATTCCGGCACCCGGGCCAAGGTGATGCGGCTGTGTTGAGCGCCAATCAGCAGCCTGCCCAAGAAAGCGCCCAGATCGGCGGCGGCCAGTCCTTTGGGGAGGCTCTCACGCGCGAACTCGCCCATGGAATCCATCACCGCTGCGAAGAGCGCCGGCCAACGCTGAAGAGCCAGGAGTCCCTCGGCAACGTAGCGCAGCTCGCGCCCCGCCAATTCGATCCGGGTCCGATGGCTCCGGTAGAAATGGCTGAACCGGTCCAAAAATGCGCAGGCGGAAACGATGCCCGGCCAAGCCAGCGTCAGTTCCCAGGCCAGTCCCATGCAGAAAGGCATCTCACGCGGCGACAGGCCCTGCAGCCAGATAGCCCGACTCGGGGGCGCGCCTCCGGCCGGAAACTCCGCCAGGAGAAAGTATGCTTGATCCTGCCTATAGAGCGTGTTGCCCACGACAAATTGGACGGAGCCGTCCTTCGCGGACAAAAGCATGCGGTCCCCGCTCCACTGGGCGCCGGGTACGATCCCCACGCCTGTCACCTTGCCGATTTCCACCACCGCCAAAATCTCGACCGTTTTCCGGACGGCATCAAGTCCCACGGCTACTACGCTTCTCGGCAAATGAACCACGCCCTCCCGCTGCAGACACCACCATTGTATCCGCCGGGGATCACGGTGAGCGTGGCTGGTCCGCCGTCCACCCGCGTGTTGCCCCAGTTATCGCCACACGAGCTTTTGCCTCTGGTGCAAACCACCTCCAACCACGCGAATGCCCGGGTCTCAGCCATGCCAGGATTTCGCTCTTGGGTCAGGATCGGAACATACGGTGAAAAGTGCCCGTCGCCATTCGCGCTGTCCGTCCGGGCACACCCTTTCCCCGATGGTTGCACGGCGTCACTTTGCTGGTCCGCAGCCAGTGATCCGGCCGCGAATAACAGGAGCACAATCGGCGCACGATGCATATTGCTATCCCACTTCCGTATAACGAAATCGAACTATTCCGCGCAAAGATTGTTTGGTTGCTCGATCCGGGGGTCCGCCGGAACGGACTGATACCGGACCTTGCCATTGTACCCGAGCTTCGCGGTAGAGCACCTGCATTGGATCAAAAACGCTCCGGCTCGCAAGAGTCGCGCCCTGCCCGAACCTCATCTCGCCGGAGCGTTTCCGATACAGCGCGAGGACTTGACGCTTGCGATGCAATTGCCAGCAGTTCGCGCCGCATCCGCCTGAATCTTCGGCATGTGTACGCAGATTCGGCGAACGCAAGAAACCCGCCGTCTCCGACTGGGGTCTAAGGTTGGGTAGGCCCTAACTATGCGAGTACTGCCTGCCGCCGTTTGCGCTGGCTTAGTTTGCCTGTTTAGCATTCCGGCTGCCGTCGCGCAGCAGAGTGCAGGCGCGATCTGGAATGACCTGCTGGCCAAGAGCCCTCCTGGAATCGACCTGTCGCTGCGATTGATCGATCCACACAGCTATCGCGAGGGTGAGTTGATCCGCGCCGAGATGAGGCTGCCCGGCAGTCGCGAGCCTACCCCACACCCGCCGCCGGAAATGTGGCAATTCGCCGGGTTGCTGCTCGATCCGCCTACAAATTGCGGCTCCCTGGCCTCGCCTTGTCTTCAGTCGATGCCTCAGGGGATCTTCGTCTCAGGCAATTTCGGTTTCGGGAACGGAGCCAACCCTTCTGCGGTTTCCCTGAATATCTACCTTCCCCGGTTGCGGCCGGCACGCTACAGCGCGGCGGTGCTGGTGCGCAAGCTGGTTCTCAGCCCCGGAGCCATGGCTATCGTCTACGGGTACGCGGGCCCACCGCAATATGCGGTCTCAAACCCGGTGGAGTTTGAGGTGATCGCCGCCACCGAAGAATGGGTGAATTTTGCTATCGCGGCTAGCGCCGCCAAGCTCACCGCCGCCAACGGCAACACGTCCGAGGAACACGAGCAGCGGCGCGTCGCCGCGGAGCAACTCCGGTTTCTGGACGTGCCCGCGGCATGGCGTGCCTCTTTGACGCTGCTGTCCGTGGAGGAATACACGCTGCTCGAAGGACTCGAGGCGACTCGCGAGCCAAGGCGCGTTTGTGAGTTGATGCAGGCGGCGGTTCCGGCGCCATCCCAGGTCGTGTCGTCCTACTATTTGAGTGCCCTGGCCCAGATTTGTACGCGAGCGACTCTGCGGCCGGCTCCGCCTTACCCCAAGCTGCGGCCGGGTGAGAAGCCGCCCGAGCCCTCCGCCGAACAACTGCAGTATATTAGCCGGCATCGCGAATACGAGCAACGCGCGACCGGGAGGGCAGCCGCCAGCCTGGCCGCGAGCCTGGTCCGAAAACAGGGCGATGCGAAAGCCATTGCGTTGCAGGCTCTCCTCGAGCATGTGCGGCAAATCCGCGAGAACGAGCCAGGGCAGCCATTCCCCGCATGGCTCCCGGTTGTGAAGGAGGAATTCGCGAAATCGTTCGCCGGAATCGAGGGCTGGCGGCAGCGCCAGTTGATTTCGCTGTATGCGGGCACATTGCGGTCGCCGGACGTGATTCCGCTGCTCGAATCGGTGCTGGACGCCTGGAGACCCGGTGACTACTACGAAGCCTCGCACGAGGCGCTGCAGAGCTTGTATGCCATCGATCCGGCACGGGCGCAAGCGCGCATCGCGTCGGAACTGGCGAAAGAGCGGACGTGGTTGGATTCGCCGCAACTCGAACTGCTGCCGGCGAGCGCCGCGCGGATCAGCGACGACACGTTGATCGAGGCGATGGCCGCCGCGCAGCGCGCCGGCGGTTGGAACATGCCACTGCGGATGACGGCTCTGGCGAAATATGCCAGTCGCGAGGCTTTACCGCGCATCAAGGCCATTTACGAGTCCCAGCAGGATTTGTGCCAGCCGGAACTGATGGCCTATTTCGTGCGCGTTGACCCGTCATACGCCGATCAGGTATTTCACAGCCACCCGTGGGACATACGCGTCGCGGCGCCCCGCTGTACGATGCAGTATTTCGAGCGCACTCCACAGATCGCCATGGGGCCTGCGTTGGAGCAGTATCTGGCGGCGTACCTGATGCAAGGCGAAGTGCCTCTGAAAAGGAGCGCGGCGCAGTCGCTGGGGCGGTTCGGGTCACCCGCCGCAATTGGGCCGCTGTGGGACGCGTTCCGCTATTTCCATGACTACTGGAAAGGGAAGCAGGCGGAATTGGATCAGAATCGCGAGGGGGTTCTTCTGGAGGTCGAACTGCGAAACGCGATCGCGCGTGGAAGGCATTGGTTAGCCACGGAGGCCGACCTGCGCACCATCGAATCGTTATGCATCTCCGAACGGTGCGTGGGCGAGACACGGCAGGACCTGGCCGCCTGGCAAAGGCCCCTGAGAATCGAGGTGTACGCCGAGTTTGGCGGGATTGGAGCACACGTGGCGCAGTATAACGGGATCACATCGATGGACGCTCTCGAGGAGAAGTTGGGCCAATTCCCGAAGGAGACTCAGTTTCTGTTGACCGCCGGCGGCGATGGCGCCGGCGAGACCGACGCCCGCATTCGGGAATACGCTGCCGCCCACGGTCTGACTCTCGCTTTGCATTGATCCGGTCCGCTTGCCGAACGCAGGTGTTTGCGATGTAAGCCGGCAGCGCGTCAGCTCGCTGGGTCGGTGGTGGTCGCCGCGGGAGGCGGAATGATGTGCTCCGCATCAGCCAGATCATTGCCAAACACAGTCGCCAGACCGCCCGGCGAAATGGCCCCCAGGTACGATGCCGCGTTCACGATTCCCGCGGGCGCGATCACCGGCGTTGTGGCTGCCACGGTGGTGGACTTATAGACGCGGACGTAATCCACCAGCATGGTCTGCGGAAACGTCACGCTGGCATCCGGCGTCCCGAGGAATGCTCCCGGACTGCCGATCGCCACGTTCAGGATCAAAAAGAACGGAGCGTTGAACACCCACTTCGCGCCGGCGGGCAGCGATGCCGGCGTGAGTTTCTCGTAGGAAACCCCATCCAGAAAGAACTCAATCGAGTCCTGCGCCCATTCGATGGCGTAAATGTGAAAGTCATCGTAGACTGTCTCGCCGAATGGCAAGGTAGCAGATGTGCCCACACCACCATACGGCGGGTAGTCGGTCGGGGTCGAAGGACTGTTCCCGGGACCCGGACCATGAATCGTGCCGTTGTTCTTGCTGGCGTTGTTGTTATAGGCGCCGAAGTTCTCCATGATGTCGGCTTCGCCACAACCGGGCCACCCTGCCGTCGCGTAGTTTTCGCCCAGCATCCAGAAGGCGGGCCAGACGCCTTTGCCGAAAGGCAGCTTGATGCGAGCCTCAATCCGGCCATATTGCCAACTCAGGTCCGCGGTGTGTGTGGAGGCGCCTGGCGCCCCGGTCTGCAGCCGCCCCGAGGTGTAGTTGCCCTGCGCGTCTTTGGTTACCCGGAGCACCAGGTTGCCGTTGCCGTCGAGGAAGACATTATTTGCGGAACTGTTATTGGACTCTATTTCGTACTGGCCCCACCCGCTCCCGACATCGAAGTTCCATTTGGCCGGGTCGGGTGCGGTGCCCGCCGCTCCGTTGAACTCATCGCTCCACACCAGTTGCCAACGGCTGGTAGTCTGCGCCGCCGCGATTACGGCGGCCAGCAACAATAATAAGGCAACCCGGATTGTGCGCATTTCCTAGTCCCATCATGGCGCACTCGGTTGGCTACTTCAAATCAGCTTCACTGAAGCGGACTTGGCTGCTCTACGGGCTGGTTCCAGGATGGACTGCACCAAGTCCCCCAACCGTTCCGCGCGGCCAGCGGAACACTAGCCGGCGTTACCGTCAATCGCGGGGCGCTTTAGGCGGCGTCGTGCCGATTGAAGGCGACGGGTAGCGGCCTGGATTCCCTACTGCGGAGCGGTCAGGCGAGCCAGGCCCGCGCGAAGCGCAGGAGCCTGCTCCGTCCGACCGGTGGCTTCCAATCTCAGCAGCGCTTCGAGGACCAGCAGAATGTTGTAATCGGGTGCGCCGATGATCTTGTGCTGGAACGCGTGTTCGAAACGGTCGTAAGCCCGGCGATAGTCTCCGGCGCGAAGCGCGGCGTGGCCTTCGCGATAACTATGCGCGGCGTCGAGCGCTTGGCGGTCCATCTGTCTCCGCAACGGGCCCTCCATCTGGTCGAGCACGTTCCAGGCCGTGCGATAGTCCGCCACTGCCACCGCGAAGTCGAACACCTTTACTGCCGCCGTGCCATTGCGCAAATGGGCCACGCCGGCGCCGGCCTGGAGCGGTCCCACAGCCGCTCCCGCCGGCACAAACACGGCGGCGGACGGTCCGTAGAAGGCCGGCTGCCATCCAGGCATCTTGAGGAACGACCGCCACGTCTGGTCTTCCTCAAAATCCACCACCGCCACATCGCCGGGATGGCGCACCAGGAAACTCTGAAACTCCCGCGGGTCCCCGGTCCGCTGGAACCGGATGAGCTCCGGGAACCAGCTCAAGTAGGGGAACGATCGCCCGTCCGCCATCACCTTGTAGCGTGGATACAGGTTCCACAGCAGGTAGCCTCCGGCGTTGAACGTGTTGTAGATCCGCGGGCCGAAACTTCCCCGCTTCAGAAACGCGGCTTCTTCCACCGGCTGAAAGTAGCTGATCCCGAACCCCATCCAACTGCCGATGGCCGGCCGGTAGCGAGCCTCGTACACGGTGCGCACGCCGATCCCGACGAACAGCACCGCAGCGATGGCCGGGACCCAGGAGGGCCACCGGACTCCGCGCGCGATCAGCACGAATCCATACCCAAAAATCGCCGGCAGAAGAAACGTCGACCGGGCGTAGAGCATATTCAGCGGCAGGTAGGCCAGAAACAAGGCCGCCACTGTTAGCAGGGAACGCCGCCGGCCCGGCTCGTGGCGCCCGGCGCGCCACGCCAGAACGATCGCCCCCAGCAGCGCCAGGCTCATCCACGCCAAAAACTCCGGCAGGCGATAAAAACGTCCGCCAGCGCCGAACGCGGGCTGATATTCGTTGTTCCATGCGATGTCCGGACGCGGCACCCGGCCCAACGCGTAACTTGCCAGCTCCACCGGATACCGCCATCCATACGGCGTGGCGAGCGCCGCCAAGGCGCACAGGCTCCACGCGATCGCCACGTGGCGCGTCTCGCGTTTGGGTAACGCAGCCCAAGCCGCGGCTAGGCTGACGGCGAGGAACGGCGCGGCCAGAATGAACCCTCCGTGGACGTTCACCCACACCAGCGTCAACGCCGGGATGGCGTAGATCCACGGTAAGGCGTTGCGCCCCTCCTCGATTTCGAGCAGCGCCGCGAAATAACAGAACAGCATCGCATGCCACAACACCACCGACAGCAACGCGGGCTTGGGATACGTAGCGGTCACCGAGGCCAGCAGCGTAATCAGTATCGCGAGCCACGTCTCCGGCCGCCCGAGCATGCCGCAGCGCCGCGCGAACAGAGCCATCAGCGCCAGCACACCCAGGATAGCGGCGTAGCGCAAGCCGAAAATCCCCGCGAGTCCGAACGCCTTCCACAGTCCCAGCAACAGCAGTTCGCTCACCCACGCGCAGTAGATCGAGTCGTTGGACGTGGGCATCCAGGAATACAGCGTGTGATCGGGCTTCAGCGTTCCGCGGTCGAGCATCTGCTGGCCGTAGGCCATGTGCCAGAAGAGATCGCCGTCTTCGATCGGTTCGGCGAAGCGCAGCGCCGCCACGAGCAGCAGCATTGCCGCCAGCGCCACAACCACGCTGCGCCGATGGCGGTCCATAACGGCCGCTATGCCTCGGGATTCCTCAGCCGCCGCAGCCAGGTCAGCAGACCGGCCACCCCCAGACCGATCACCAGGAGCAGCCACGATGCCGGCGCGGGCGTGGCGGGTGCGGTCGCGCTCCCCGAGATTGTGTAGGATTGCGTCGTCAGGTAGGTGTTGGTGGTGACGTCATTGCGAGCCGCGTAATACTCGATGTTGGTGTTGACGTTGATATCAAGCTGCCCAGAAAGCACGATAAAGACCTCGGTCTGATTGTCGCCGACCAGGATAGCGGCGGGGCCAAAGGTATCTGTGGTGGTAGTTGTGATGTTTCCGGTGGCAGCGGTATCGCCGGTGAGCACGTAGGAGAGTTGGCTGCTCTGCAACACGGTTGAAGTCGAAGTCTGCGCTGGAGCGCCGAAGGTGGCATTGTCGCCTGTCAGGATCGCGTCCGCCGCTGTCACCGCCGCCTGCACGGCCGGATCGGTAAACGCCACAGCGAACGTCTGCTGATACACGTTCTGGCTACCGTTCAGTATCGCCTTCAGCGTCGTCGAATACCGATTCACCTGCTGGCTCACTGGCGTGTCCTGCGCCACATAAGTGCTGCTGGTGGAGTTCGTGACCACGGTCTTTCCGCCGGGGTTGGGCGCGGTGCAGTCCGCCTGCACTGTGCCGTTACATGCCGGACCTAACGAAGCGGCCAAAAGCGTATCGGCCTGGAGGACCGCATTCTGAGTCGGACTGTCAGAGGCGGACGCTCCCGAGGGCGGAATCGGAATCGTCACATCGAAGACCACGGTGTTTGACGTGTTGTAGCCGGTGATCTCGGTCTGGCCCGTGGAGGCCAGCGGCGTGATCACCGTGTACCCGCCCAAGGTCGCCGCCGAGCAGCTATATTGAAACTGCGTTCCGCACGAAGGCGGAGCGGCCTGCGCCAGCGCGGCGGCCAGCAACAAGCTCGATAGAAGCGTCCATGGCGAACACAACCGTTTTCCCTGGATCAACCTACACCTCCGGTTCGGCTTATACCAAGTATCGAGTGTACAACGAAAAGGCCCTAAACGCTTCTGGGGATACGAAGCGATGGCCGCGCTGCCTCGATTTCGCCGATGAATGCGCTGAAGATCGAGTAGCACGCCGCATCCGTAGGGGCTGCCGTCAACAAACGGGACAGCGCCAACGGACGGCCTGAGCGCCAGCGATGCCCTTGACAAGAGAATGGCCTCTTGTGATACTGGCGGCTTCAGTAATAACTGAAACGGCCGTCGGATGGTCTGCGCCTGGTCGAAGGCGATGCTCCGGGCAGGGTCGTGCGAAGGCACATGGTATCCCTGTACTCATTCGATGAGATCGCGCCGGGGGCTCTGGAATCGTCTGGCGCGTCAACGAAACGGTCGTTTTCGTTGCGTCCCGGAGGGGGCGCAAGAGGCCTCGTCATGAAATCGTTTCTACATCGCTGCACCCCGTTGGCGTTGCTTGCTTGCTGCGTCACGGCTCTGGCCGCACCGGCGCCCGGAACCAAAATCGAAATCAAGGACGGCTGGTACTATATCGATGGCCACAAGTTCTTCGTCAATGCCATCGGCTACGAGCCCGGTGCGCGTCCCGGCGAAGATCCTTACCGGCAGCGCGTCTCCAATCTGCCGGAAATCCGGCAGGATCTGAGCAACATCAAGGCTGCCGGGTTCAATGGCATACGCACGTGGTCGGAGATGACCGAAGACGAGCTCAAACTGGTGCAGGCATCCGGCCTGAAGATCGTCTTCGGAATCTGGATCAAGCCCGATGAGGATTTTGGCGATCCCAAAGTCGTGGAGCGGGACCTGGCGTCGGCGAAGCGCGTCCTGGCCTACACCAGGAAGTATGATTGCGTGATCACCTATCTGATCATGAATGAGCCGATGCCGGCGCACATCCGCAAGGTCGGAGCGCAGGCGACCCTGGATCTGTGGACCAAGCTCCGCGACCTGATCCATCGCGAACACCCGGGAGTCCCCGTCACGATCTCGGGAAACACGGCCATTACCGGCTGGCTGGACCTCAACGTCTTCGACGTGTACAGTCATAACACCTACGACTACTCGACCGAGGGGTCCAACTTTTCGCACGGCTATGCCAACACGAATCGTTTCGTAGCTGAACTCAACAGCGGCGCGAAGCCGGTGCTGGTCACCGAGTTTGGCCGCTCGGTCTCGCGCCAGGGCGCGGGCGCCGGCCAGTACGGAGGCAACACGTTGGAGACCCAGGCACGGGCCATGACCCGCGCCTATCGCGACCTGCTCGATTCGGGCGTCGCCGGCCTGTGCCCCTTCATTTACGCCGATGGATGGTGGAAGGGCGGCGAGCCTGCCGTGCATAACGACACGGCCGAAGAGTGGTTCGGGTTCTGGGGTTTCAAGAATTTGAACGACAGGACCGGCTATCCGCGGCCGGCGTGGTACGCGCTCGCGGAGTATAACCAGTCGTTGGTAGCCTCGCCCAGGAATCAGCAGTTCTACGTGAATGGGGTTCCGGTCGTAGCCTTTTTGGGACCTAAAGTCAAGCGGTTCCGTGTCATCTACCAGGACGCAGTGCTTTGGGAAGCGGCGCCCGACGCCCATGGATATGTCAGCGGGAAGCTCTCGTTCGCGGGCGAGGATCTCAAGGATCGCGAATTGGTGTTCGAAAGCTACAACGCCCAGGGCCGTCTGCTCAAGTACGAGTCGGTCGTGGTGCTCACGGGCAAGGAGCCGGTCGTGTGGCCCACGCTCGAGCTGCGCACCCCGGTCACGGACCTGGACAAAGCCAAAGAAGTTCCGGTGGAATACGAGCTCGCCAACAACACCGTTTTCTCGCTCGGAAGCGAGTTACGCTACGTCTTTGCCCCGCACAAGGGCTGGGAGCCGGGAGAGACCCACCAGCGAACGATCGACCCCAAGCGGAAACAGCAGAGTGTCTCGGATACGTTCCCGCTGCCCGACGATTGTTTTGTGCTGGGACTCTATGCCGGGACCGACATCCGCTACGGCAAGTTCACCAAGACCATCTACGCGCAGAAGTTTCTTTTCCGCGGGACCTGGGCCGACCCGATCCGCATCAAGTGAGTCGAGCCATGAGGGCCGGCCTTGGCGGACCACCTTCTCCAGCACTGCCGCGAAGATCTTCGCGATCTCGGCCTCACTGATGTGCAGCTCCGGCATATCTTCAATCAGACGCCTTCCAAGTCTTCACCGTTGTCATGTCAGGGCGGAGAGGGACAGATGGCCTCCTGGAGTTTCATGCGAACACCGCGGCGAATGCTCGCGCCGCGCGCGCCTCACACCCACCAGGCAGCGGCGGGCTGCTGGCGCATGACTAGGCCGTTCAGTAACTCGGCGGCCTTGGTGAGGCCTTCCTCGGGTGACAGCAGGCTGTCCTCGTGTTCGATCGAGAGCACATAGTCATAGCCGAACATGCGCAGGGTGGACGCGAACTCTTTCCACCAGCCGGCATCGTGACCATAGCCGCAGGTGCGGAAGATCCAGGCGCGATTGCGCTCGTCGGTGTAGGACTTGGTGTCGAGCACGCCGGTGAGCGGCAGGTTGCGGTCGTAGATCTGCGTGTCCTTGGCGTGAACGTGGAAGATCGAATCGCCCAGCACGCGGATGGCGGCGATGGGGTCGATACCCTGCCAGAACATGTGGCTGGGATCGAGATTGCAGCCGATCGCGGGTCCGGCGATGGAGCGCAGCTTGAGGATCGTCTCCGGGCTGTAAACCACGAAGCCGGGGTGCATTTCGATGGCAATTTTGACGCCATGATCGGCGGCGAACTGGGCGCGCTTGATCCAATAGGGCGCCACCACTTTCTCCCACTGCCATTTGAGGATCTCCAGGTAGTCGGGAGGCCAGGGGCAGGTGACCCAGTTGGGCCACTTGGACTTCGGCGAATCGCCCGGGCAGCCGCTGAAATCCACCACCACCGGAACGCCCAGCTTTTCCGCCAGCCGGATGGTCCTGGCGCTGACATCCTGATCGTGCCGGGCGCGCGCCGTATCGGGGTGCAGCGGGTTGCCGTGGCTGCTCAGCGCGCTGATCGAGAAGCCGTGATCGGCAAGCTTCTGCTTAAACTCGCGGAGTTCGCCCGCATTGGTCAGCATGCTCAGCTTGCAATGCGGATCGCCGGGGTAATTACCGGTACCCAACTCCACGGTATCGATATTCAGGCTCTTGAGTTTCTTGAGAACGTCTTCGAGCGACAGTTGCGACAACAGGGGTGTGAATACGCCGACTCTCACGGTATGTCTCCTTAGCCTCGAGAAAAAAACCATCCACAGAATATCACGGGGACGGGCTGCGCGGGTCTGCCCCCGCCGCAATCGAGCCGCTTCCACCGCTCCGGATTGGCCTATTCCAATTTCAGGGTCAAGATGGTCAGCGAGTGGGCGGGGAACTTGTAGACGAAGCCGTTTCCGGTTGGCGTGACGGCGATGGTGCGAGTGGTGGGGCGGACTTTCTTGTCGTCCTCGAAGCTGTTGACGGCTTTCAGGTCGGGGTGATTCAGCTCCCACACGGCGATCTCGCCGGAAGCGCGTCCACCAACGCTGTCGATGCGCGCGGCGATATCGAGCTTGGAACTCCGGTTCAACACGTTGATGAATGCGCGGTGGCCTTTCTCGTCCCAGGTGGCGGAGACATCCAGGTAAGAGACCTGCCGGCCGTCGTAGTCGTAGGAAGGAGCCGTCACCAGCGCATCGAGCGACTGGTTGCCGCGCTGTCTGCCGTACTCGACCAGCGGCCAATAAATGGTCTGCAGAAAGAGGCCGTCCTGGTTGGTCACAATCGGCGCAATCACGTTCACCAACTGCGCCAGGTTGGCCACTTTGACCACGTCGGCGCGGCGGATGAAGGAGTTGAGAAACATGCCCATGGCGAGCGCGTCTTCGGTGTTGTAACGCTCCTCGAGGCCCATGCGGCCGGTCACGAACTCGTTTGAGCTGCAGCAGGTCCGGTACCAGACGTTCCACTCGTCGAACGCGATGTAGATGGGGCGGCGCGCGGCCGGGTTCTGCCCTTCGCGGGCGGCCTTGATCAAGCCGTCGACGATGGCGATGCGCCGGTCGATGTCGGCTCCGGCGGCCAGGAATTTCTCGAAGTTATTGTCGCGGTTGCCGATGTAAGTGTGCAGGGAGAGATAGTCGATATCGTTTTTCAGATAGTCGAGCACAGTGCGATTCCAGCCAATCCAGTCGTAGCCGGGCGAAAAGTTGGAGCTGCCGCTGGCGATCAGCTTGATGGAGTCGTCGGCGCGCCGCATGGCTTTGGCCGCTTCGAGGGCGAACTTGGCGTAATCTTCGGCGTTGCGGTGACCCAGTTGCCAGGGCCCGTCGATCTCGTTGCCGAGGCCCCAGATTTTGACGTTCCATGGCTTGTCGCGGCCGTTGGCGCGGCGCAGGTCGGCATAGTAGGTGTGATCGGGCTCGTTGCAGTACTCGACCCAGTGGCGGGCTTCGTCGATTGTGCCAAGACCCGCGTTGATGCAAACGTAGGGCTCGGCGCCGACCCGTTCGCAATAGCGCAGGAATTCGTCGGTGCCGAAACGGTTCGATTCCAGGGCGCCCCAGGCGCCATCGCGCCGCACGGGCCGCTTCTCCTTCGGCCCGATCCCGTCCTCCCAATGGTAGCCGGAGACGAAGTTGCCGCCCGGCCAGCGGAGCAAGGAAACGTTGAGGCCTTTGGCGGCATCGATCACGTCCTTGCGGAAGCCGTCGGCGCCGGCCAGCGGGCTCCCTTCGTCATAGATGCCGCCATAGACGCAGCGGCCGAGGTGTTCGGCGAAGTTGCCGAACAAGTGAGGGTCAACCTCGCCGATGACGCGCTCGGTATCGATTTTGATGCGCGCCTGCGGCGGAGCCTGGGCGGCGGCGAGCGCGGCCGCGGCCAGCGCGGCAGCCAATGGGGCAGCGGGCCTCGCCAGGCGGCGCCAAATCCAACGATTCACTTTGGACGACATGGTCTATCCTTCCTCCCCTGCGGCGCCGGGCCGGATGCGGCTTGTCTTGCGCGGCGGGCCACCGGACGCCCTGCGCACTGGCGTACCGGACGCTTCGCGCGCTCATGCGGATTCAACGATCAAATTTGCGTACTGAATGGTGTCTCCGGTGCGGATCAGGCCGATTGCCTGGGGGACGCGCTTCTTGAACTCGACATGCGGTTCAAAGACCAGCGACACGCCGGAAAGCGCCTGCTCGAATTCCAATCTCACGTCGTTGCCATTTGCGCCGAGGAACTCCTTGGCCATGAAGGCCCGGCCAGCCACGAAGTTGGAACGGATCGCCCGGACCACGTCAAGCACTCTCGGAATGTCGTCGATCAGTGAGATGTCGATGGTCTCTATCTGCGGCCAGAACGGAAAACCGCGATCCGCGATCACCAGCGTATTGGTATGGCGGACGCGGCTGATGAGGGAATTAATCGCCGGGTTCAGGATTCCGCTTCTCAGCATAAGCGCGAGCACTCCTCCGCACAGAATCGCACAGGTTAACCCAGCCTGACCCTGACGCGCAACGATCCTGGCACGGGCTCTTCGGAAACCACGATCATGTATCCGCCGCCGCACCCGGAATACATGGCGCCGGGGTACCGGGATTGAAACCAGCCAAGAATCGCTTTCAAATCCAAATGAATCGCCGGATGCTGCACGGTGTGCGGCAGAATCGCTTCCCAGCACCGCATGCAATGGTTCATGGCGGCGCCGAGGCGGCGGATGTCGGTGTTCAGGATAGCGTCAAAACAGTCCTTGCCGGTGCGGCCCAATTGCGCGATCCACGCAGGATCCAGGTTGCGGATGCCCAAGGGACTGTAGCCGTCGGGACGCTGGTTGATGGGGACCAGAGAGAAAACTTTCTCCACCCAGCGCGCGATCTCCGGGTCGCAGCTGGACTCGATGTGCGCCGGAAACCTTCCCTCGTTGACGCCGGCATCGTAATCGAGCCGGTTCACACCGGGATACAGCAGCCCGACCATGTCTTGCGAGCCGGAAGGTTCGGCTTTCCCGGCATTCTCCGCCCAGTACAATTCGCGGACGAGAGCCGCCCGAGGCCGGTCGGGAAGCGCGCCGTCCCACAGGCTGGTGGCAATCCGGCGCGTGCTGCTGGCCATGCCACAGCGGTCCATGAACCATTGAGCCGGCTCCAGTGCCACCACCACCATGGATCCGGGAGGATCCGGGTTGAGCCTGGAGAGGAACGGCTGGTCGATCCACCCGCCCGCCAGCGCCATTCGATGCTGGATTGCGCTGGTGATGAAGGCGATATCCCCGCTCCGGCTCCGGCCATCCGGAAGCGACGCGGGCGAGGCCGCCGCCATGGTGAGGGGAGGCTCCACGACTAATCTTTCACTACCCGCTTTCCGGCCTTGCGATCCGCGTACTGTTGCGCGATCCACGCGTAGGTTTTTTCCATCCCGGTACGGAGCGGCGTGTGCGGTTCCCAGTCGAGCACGCTTCGGATGAACGTGTTGTCGCTGTTCCGCCCGGCTACGCCTTTGGGAGCATTCAGATCGTAAGTGCGCTCGAGTTTCACGCCGGCGATTTCTTCCACCATGGTCACCAGATCGTCGATCGAGATCAGTTCGCTCGATCCGAGGTTGATGGGCGTCGCAATCAGACGATCGCAGTGCATGATCTGGTCGATGCCGAGCACGCAGTCCTCGATGAAGCAGAAGCTGCGGGTTTGCGAACCGTCGCCCCAGATGTCGATGGTGGTTTCACCGCGGTCGAGGGCTTCGATCACTTTTCGGCTGAGCGCAGCGGGCGCCTTCTCGCGGCCGCCGAACCAGGTGCCGTTCGGGCCAAAGATGTTGTGGAAGCGGGCAATATGGGTTTCCAGCCCCCGTTCCGCCCAATACTCCTGGCAGAACATCTCGGAGATCAGTTTCTCCCAGCCGTAGCCTCTCTCCGCCATGGCCGGATATGCGTCCGATTCCTTGAGTGCGCGGACGTTGGGATCCTGTTGCAGGTCGGTATTGTAAGCGCAGGCCGACGAGGAAAAGAAATAGCGCTGGGCCCCGGCGCGCCAGGCCGCTTCAATCAGATGGGTGTTGATCAAAATGCTGCGCAGGCACTCGACGCGAAAGCGCTCGATGAAACCCATGCCGCCCATGTCGGCGGCCATGTTGTAGACCTCGGCCGCGCCTTCGACGGCCTGGATGGCGTTCTCTTTCTCGCTCAGGTCCATCGAGAGCGATTCCACGCCGGGCACCCGCTGATACCATTCCGGCAGCGGCTTGCGGTCGATGGCGCGGATCCGCGTGTAGCCCAGGTCGTGAAAGTATCGGGTGAGCGAACCTGCGATAAAGCCCCCACCGCCCGCGATGACGATCAGATCGTCGCGGCCGATCCTGCGGTCGATTCGTACTTCGGAGTTTTCTTTCATGACAAGTGGTATTTATGCGACGGCAGAGCACGGCCACTGACTTGCCCTCCCGCCGAGCGGTAAGTCCCGGCGTCCGCCGATTAACGATAAAGTAACCGTTCGTATTTTAACCGCCGGGAGCCGCTTCTGTCAATCCTGTTGTCGGGGTCGTATTAGTTGGCGGTCTGCCGGCTTCCCGCAAACCGGAACAGTCCCAACCCGGTTCGGGTTGGCGGCTTGGGATCCTCGGCGACGCCGAGGAAGTTGGCGACCAGTTGCCGCGTTGCCTTGGCTAGCGGCAGCCGCTCATCGAGAAAGTCGCCGTTCCCATACGCCTCGTGCAACTCCTTCGAGCAATCGCCGATCCGCGCCGAAACCGGGCGCCCCAAGGCGCGCTCCAGATCGCTAGTGGAATACGAGGCTCCCTTCGCCAGCCGGTTGAGAATCAACTGAACCCGGCCGCCGGTTATTCCCGGCTCGAGAAGCTTTTTTAAGACGCGGCCGGCCTCGTACAAGGATTGGATTTCCGGCGTTGTGACGACAAACAGCTCACTCACTTCGTCGGTCAGGTTGAGGGAGGCCGCGCCTAGACGTCCGAGATCCACCACCACGTAGCTGTAAAGCGCCCGCGCAAACCCAACGACGTGACGAACGCTCTCGACCTCGAGCGGATCGTGAAACCGCGTCGCGCCGGGTGCCTGCAGGACGTCGACTCCATGTGACGTGTGGCACACCAGGTTGCGCCAAAGGGACGCATCCAGACGGTGCAAATTGGTGGACGCATCCGCGGTGGTGTATTCGGAGTGCACATCCATCAAGAACGACGCTGATGCGGAACTGACGTCCAAATCCATCAGCAACACCTTCTGCTTGGTTTGCCGCCGCAGTTCCAGGGCCACATGGCACGCGAGCGTGGTTGCGCCAACCCCGCCTTTGGCGCCCAGGATGCCGACAACCGTAGCCAACTCAACGTCTGCCGACGCGGAGGCATTGTGCCGCCTCAGCATGGCGTATTCCAGGGCACGCGCCAGCGATTCGGCGGTCAGTGTGCCTTTCACAAGGCAGTCCTCGGCGCCCCGCTCTACGGCGGCCAGGGCCGTCGATCGGCTGTCGAGCTGCGTGAGCGCCACGATGGGCAGTCCGGGCGCGTGCCGCTTGACCGTCAACAGCATCTCCAGCCCATGCGAGTCGAGATCGACCAGCGCCACATCGAACTTGCGCTGCGCCAGGGCGTTTAAGGCAACCAGCCGGCAGTCGGCGGTTTGAAGCCGAAACACATGGTTCGCGGCGTTGGCTAGCAACTCCTCCACGAATCGGGCATCGCCGGGATTATCCTCGAGAAGCAGAACTTTGCATTCCTGCATAACCTACTCCCTTGAATGAACTAAGTGCCGATGCGTTGCAACGTATGACGAGCGAGGCGGTTGATCCATGATGGCAAACATTGCACGCTGGTTGTGGGTGAGTCATGGCATTCGCATCAAGAAACCACATAGATCCTGGCTGCTCAAGCGGACGCTGCACTCAGTCGCCCCTTCTGTGATGGCGACGATATCCGCAGCGTTACCCTCTCCATTGCAAGTGGCTTTCGCAAGTGCTTCCAGCGATTGCCTGATGCCGCTCGCGATGCTCTCCTGCGCGGCGGAGCCAAGGCTGGTTGTCGCTTGCTGGAACCGCCGAGACAACTCCCCGCCTTCCATTTCCCGAAATAGCGCCAGGATCTCGGCCGGGTATAACATTTCGTTTCGTCCGTCGCCTCTGGTTTTGTAAGTGCCTCCCGATGTGCAATAAGGCTTGTGCGGGCCAGAGGGAACCTCGATTCGATAGAACGGCTTTTCGGCACGGTTCTCCACAAAGATCGAAACCGGCACCGGCGGCACACACTGGCTCGCCTTGGCAAGGATTCTTAACTGCTCTCTATCTCCAACCGTGCACCCGACTAACGCGACTCTCTCTCTTCCGTTTCCATGCGTAGTCCGATTAACGCCAATCAGGATAGCTCCGCCTTTCTTCGAATTGGCAAAGCTGACAAGGTCGTCGCTCTCCAGCCCCGAGATAGATCTCTTGAAAGCCACATAGAAGTCTTCCTGCCGGCTTAGGAGTCGATTTGCACGATCGGAGATCGATTGATACTCCCCGAACACAGCTTCCAGCCGGTCCGGATCGGCGGCGGCGAACAACTTGCCATCATCGACTTGAATAAGTACAGCTTCGTTAGTCATGGTCCTACTGATAGGATAGTGTTATTAGTCGTGCAGCGCACCCCAAGTTAATTGTGGAGTTTCCCTCAAGCTGGCACCGAAAAGACCTTACCGCTTGGAAGCGGTACTGGTTTGCCGCGCCGACCGCTGCGGAGTATGGTACAGTTTGCTGAAAATGCAGTCACTCTATGAAGCCATCGCCGCCGCGCGCGTTTTCGATCTGGCGCAGCCATATTTTCCCGGCATGCCGCATCACCCGTCGCATCCTCCGTTCCTGTTCGGACTGGTGAAGCAGCACGGCGAGTACGTGGGTCCGGCAGGAAACAGCTCCGCCGCGGATTCGCTCGCGCTGGGAAGCCACGTGGGCACCCACATCGACGCGCTGTGCCATTTCTCCTGCGGCGGAAAACTGTTCGGCGGGGTCGAGGCGGCGTCCGCCCAGTCCTACCAGCAGGGCTTCAGCGCGCACGCAATCGATACGGTTGCGCCGATCGTGCGCCGCGGCGTCCTGCTCGACGTCGCCGGGCACGCCGGCGTGGATGCGCTGCCGGAGGATTTCGAAATCGTGCCGGAGCATCTCGACCGAATCGCGCGCGCACAAGGGATCGGCGTCGAGCGCGGCGACGTGGTGCTGCTACGCACCGGTTGGGCGCGCTATTTCGGAGACGCGGCGAGATTCGTGTCCGGGGTGCGCGGTCCCGGTCCGGGAAGAGCGGGCGCGGAGTGGTTGAGCCGGCAGGGAATCTTCGCCGCCGGATCGGACACGCTGGCCTTCGAGAAAATGCCGGACCCTGGAATGCCGGTGCATGTCCACCTGCTGGTGGAAAGCGGCATCCACATCCTCGAGTGCCTGAACCTGGAAGAGTTGGCCGCCGCGGGCGCGTGGACGTTTCTGCTGGTGGCCGCCCCGCTGAAAATCCGCGGCGCCACCGGCGCCCCGGTGCGCCCGCTCGCAATTGTTCCGTAGGAGCAGGGCACGCCCGGGCTGCGCCCTTGATATCCCGCTGGCGCTGGGGCGGTCCTCAGCGGCGTTGGAAAGAACACCGGCGAACAAACGATCGCGCTCGGACTTGGCCTTGCAGGGCTCGGGTTCTACCGGCGCAAACGTACCAATTGATCGGTATTGCGTGGGGCCGGCAAGCTAAAGCGTCTCTATCCCGTCCAGTCGGTGGCCAGCCGCACGAGCGTGCGCACGGGCAGACCGGTGGGGCCTTTCGGCATGTGGGGCAGGGCTTCGTCCAGATAGGCGGTGCCAGCGATATCCAGGTGGACCCAGGGTGTATCTTCCGCGAATTCTTTCAGGAAAATCGCCGCGGTGATGGCTCCGCCCCAGCGGGTACCGATGTTGGCAAGGTCGGCAAAGGGGCTCTTCAGACCTTCCTTGTAATCGTCGTCGAGCGGCATTGGCCACATGCGCTCGCCTTCGGCACGCGCGGCATCGAGCACGCGGTCGCGCATCGCGTCGTTGTTCGAAAACAGGCCCACGTGGATGTGGCCCAGCGCTACGACAATGGCGCCGGTGAGGGTGGCCGCATCCACCAGGTGGGTGCAGCCCTGCCGCCGCGCGTACGCCAGTGCATCGGCCAGAATCAGACGTCCCTCGGCATCGGTATTCAACACCTCGATGGTCTTGCCGGACATGGCAGTGACGATATCGCCGGGCCGCTGTGCGCGGCTGCCGGGCATATTCTCCACGCAGGGAGTGAAGGCCGTCACCGCCAGCGGCGGTTTCAATTGAGCGATGGCGCGCATGGCGCCGAGCATGGCTGCGCCGCCGCACATATCGTACTTCATCTTCTCCATGCCTTCGGCGGGTTTGATGGAGATGCCGCCGGTATCGAAGGTGACACCCTTGCCGACC
>Ga0181530_10001436_pt1 | contig 30031 bp, 24 predicted proteins | sample PEATcosm2014_Bin_42_FD_119769 | JGI IMG/M metagenome (GOLD analysis project Ga0181530, IMG submission 119769) | Peatland microbial communities from MTU Mesocosm Facility, Houghton, MI, USA - PEATcosm2014_Bin10_60_metaG | ecosystem: Environmental > Terrestrial > Soil > Wetlands > Peat | place...
ACTCCTGTGGCCCTTCGTCGCCCTCCGCCCTGGCTCCGGGGTGAAATTCTTGCGCTGCCGCGAGAAGACATCTGCGATCGGCAGGTCCCACAGCCGGTCCGGCGCCTGCCCCCGTCCAGTCTCACGTCCCGCGCCATCGTCCCCTGCGCCGCGAAACGAGACGTTCGTGAGATGCGGCCGGCTCCCCAGCGCCCTGCATGGCGCTCCTCAAACCGCACCCGCACCCCGACCTGCGCGCCCGCCAAGGCAATTGGGTGGTTTGCACAGGCCCTGCCGGTGCCTGCCCTTGGGCGCCTGACCCCGAGGGCTGGGGTCCATGGTGGCAAAGCCGACTGGCAGGTCCATAGCCTGCCCCGGCGAAGGCCGGGGGCAGCGGTCTGCCATTGCTTCGTTCATCCAATTAGCCTGCCTGCATGGTTGCACGGCATCCCGGGCCGCTTCATAGAAGCGTGGCGCACTCCGGATGCGGGGGGAGGGAATGCGGATACTGTCGGTTGCCAGGCTCTGGCTGTTTGCTGCACCACTGGTCGTCGCGGCCGTGCCGGCCTCGGCCCAATTGCGTCCACCGAGCGACAGCAACCTCAGCTATGGCGGGATGCTGGGGAAGAAGGCTCCGCCGGCGGCGCAACCGGACGTCCCCGCGCCACCCAGCGCCTGGCCAAGACTCGATCCTGGCGCGGTGCTTTGTCGTAGCGAGGACGACCTGGCGCGCCGCGCCGCGATCATGCGCGGTGAGCAAGCGGGGCCGGCTGATTGCCGGCCGATCTCCCAGCCGACGGCGATCCAGATCGTGCACCGGGCCGGGCCGGGCCGCACCGAGGTCAAGGTCACCGGCCGCACCGAGACGGGCTGGACCGACGCCTGGCTGCCGCCGACGCCCCCGCCGGGGACCACGCCGGTCAATGCGGGACAGCCGGCGGGCGGCAATCCGACGAGCAGTCGGTAGCGGGGGCGGGTGGCCTCGACCCATATCGTGGTCGGCGCCGGGCAGGCCGGCGCCTGGGCGGCCGTGGCCATGCGTCAGGCCGGCTTCGCCGGGCGCATCCTGCTGATCGGCGAAGAGACGTGGCGGCCCTACGAACGGCCACCGCTATCCAAAGCCGTGCTGACCGACGATCCCGAACCGCCGATCCTCTATTTCCACCCCGAGCAACGCTATGCCGAACTGGGGATCGAGCTGCTGCTGGGCAGCGCTGTTGTGGCGGTGCAGCCGGACGCGCACCAGGTGGTGCTCGCGGACGGGCGGGTGTTGGATTACGACAGGCTGCTGCTGGCGGTTGGCGGGCAGGCGCGGCGGCTGCCGATCCACGGCGGGGACCTGGCGCTGTATCTCCGCAACCTGGAAGATGCGCGGGCGATCCGTGGCCGGCTGGCCGGCGCGCCCCGGGTGCTGTGCATCGGCGCCGGGGTGATCGGGCTGGAGATCGCCTCGTCGGCGCGAGCGCGCGGGTGTGCGGTGACGGTGCTGGAGGCGCTGCCACGCGCGATGGGACGCGCGGTGTCGCCGGAGGGGGCGGCGTTCATCGAGGGATTGCACCGCGATGCCGGCGTGGCCCTCGAATTCGGGGTGATCGTCGATCGGCTGGACCGGGCGGCGGATGGCGGCGTTGCGGTAGCCTGCCGCGATGGGCGCCGCTTCACGGCGGATGTCGTCGTGGCCGGGGTTGGCATGCAGCGCAACCTGGCGCTGGCCGAGGCGGCCGGGCTGACGCTGGAAGGCGGCATCGTGGTCGATGAATTGGGCCGCACCAGCGCGGCGGATGTTTACGCGGCGGGCGACGTGACGGCGTTCTTCCACCCGGTGTTCGGCCGCCGGTTGCGGTTGGAATCGTGGCGGCATGCACAGAACCACGGCATCGCGGTGGGCAAGGCGATGTGCGGCGATACCTCGGCGTACGACGACGTGCCGTGGTTCTGGACCGACCAGCATGGGGTGAACCTGCAAGTGGCCGGTCTGCCGGCGGATGCGGCGCGCACGGTGGTGCGGCAGGGCGGCGGCCCGGGGTCGTTCGTCGCCGTGCATCTGGCCGAGGATGGCAGCGTGATCGGCGTGACCGCCGCCAACAATCCGCGCGAGATCCGTGCCGGCCAGGCGCTGATCAAGTCGCACAAGCGGGTGGACGCGGCGAAGCTGGCGGACGCGAGCGTGCCGTTGCAGCGGCTGATGTAGTGGTCCCCCGGGTTCGCGTTGCCGGCGGTCGTTCGGCGCAACGAGGCCCGGTTTGGTGTGTGGCCGTCCCGGCAACTCCGCGCGCGTGATCCCCGGGCGCGGCGGCAACACCGAATTCGCCGACATGCGCGCCGCCTACGACGCACTGGACGACGCCGCCGAGGCGGAGATCGAGCCGCTGGTCACCGAACACTCCAACGCCTATTCGCGCGAATTGGTCGGTGTCACGTCCGCGGCTACGGCGCCGAGCACAGCGCCAAGCTGCGCCCGGTGCGGCAGAGCCTGGTGCGCACGCATCCCGTTACCGGTCGCAAGTCGCTGTATCTCTCGGCGCATATCGGCACGATTGTCGGCTGGCCGGTGCCGGAGGCGCGCGCCTTCATCCGCGACCTGACCGAACACGCGACACAGCCGCGCTTCATGCATGTGCATGCGTGGCGGCAACGGGACCTGGTGATCTGGGACAACCGCACCACGATGCACCGCGCGCGCCGCTACAATGACCGGGGGGGAAGTGTGCGACCTCCGCCGCTCCACCATTCGCGGCGACGGCCCCACCGCGGAGCAGGTTGCCGAAGCGGCGTGATGGCATGCCTCGCCTCCCTTGTGGGACGGGGTTGGGGGGTAGCCAAGCGGCCGGCCGGTTGTCCCACCCTGCAACGCCCTCCCGCAAGGGGAGGGAGGACGCATGCAATCACACGCTCCGCATCACCTCGGCCCACTGATCGAGCAGTGGCAGCAGCGCGTCGGCTTGCGCGGACTCCAGACTCACGACGACGCGGGCGATGCCCAGATCGCGATACCGCCGCAGCGTGTCGAGCTCCAGCTTCGGACCCCACAGGGTGACCGGGATGTCAGCCGGATCGCGTCCCGCCGTCTGCGCCATCGCGCGGAACTGCGGCATGAACTCGCTGACGTCGCCGTATTGCGGGCGCGCGCGATGCGGTATCCAGCCATTGCCATAGGCGATCGCGCGGCGCGCACCGTATGGAAACGCGCCGCCGACGATCACCGGCGGGTGGGGTTGGTGCCGTGGCTTCGGCCAGGCGTGCATCGGTGGAAAATCCACCAGCTCGCCGTGATACTCGGCTTCGGTCCGCGTCCAGATCGCCTGCATCGCCTCGATCCGCTCGCGCATCAGCTTGAAGCGTGACTTGAAGTCGGTGGTGCCGTGGTCGGCCATTTCTTCGGCGTTCCAACCGGCGCCGATGCCGAATAGGAAGCGCCCGCCGGAGACCTGGTCGACCGAGGCCACCAGCTTCGCGGTCTGGATCGGGTCGCGCTGCGTCACCAGGCAGACGCCGGTGCCGAGCCGGAGCCGCTGCGTCACCACCGCGGCGGCGGTCAGCGAGACGAACGGGTCCATCGCCTCGGCGTATTTGCGCGGCAGGTCGCCGCCGGCGGGAAACGGCGAGCGCCGGGACAACGGAATATGCGAATGCTCTGGCGCCCAGAGCGATTCGAAGCCGCGTTGCTCCAGCGCTACCGCGAGGTCCATCGCGCTGATCGCATAGTCGGTGAAGAACATTGCCGCGCCGAATTCCACGCCGTTTCCCCCTGCCCTGGTCGGCGCGACCATAGCGCGCGGCAGGGCAGAACGTGAACCGGACCCGTGTGCCTCTCCCGCCGGGCAGGAGAAACGCCCTTTGGGCCGCATTGCGGTCCAACCGCCGGCGATGCGCCACCCCGTCATGCCGCGTGCAGGAGGGGAATGCCGACCGTCCCGCCGCCTTCGCCAGCGCTGCGCCGGCCATCCACGGTAGTGGGTCACTTTGAATGCCGCAATGGATGGGGAGCGGAGATTCCAGCACACAGGTTCGCGTGCAGCATCTGCGGTGTCCGATCCCGGCGTTGGCCCGCAAATGATCAATTGGGGACAGATGCCGATATTCATTGCGCGAGGCCGTGACACGCTGGATGCGATGAGGGGTATGCTTGCCAAACCGGAGGATCGCGCCGAGGCGGTTGTTCGCGAAAGCGGGTGGCAAGCCTATCGACGACGACATGATCTTTGGTGAATACGCCGGTCTCATTATTGCGGAACTTCCGAGCGACACGCTCGGAATATCGGTTATCGCGGCTTGGCCTGGAGTCGTAGCTTGCGCAGGCCGATCGAAGCGGTGGAAAGCGGTATCTTCGCCGTGATGGATGTGCAGGTCGCACCCTGCTACGCTCCGACTGCCTTGCGCGGCTGATCCAAAACTGCCTGGCGGCAAGGGTCATTGGGAGAAAGGCGGCCTTGCATGAAACCGATGAGTGAAAAGCACTTTGACATCCTGCGCCGGCACATGGTCGAGACAATCGGAATTCACAGTGACCTGATGGACGACGAGCTTGGCAAGGCCACGCTCGACGAACGGGTATTGGCGGCAATGCTAAGAGTGCCGCGGCATCGGTTCGTACCTGCACCGCTGGCGCATGTCGCCTACGAGGACGCGCCGCTGCCGATCGGCTTCAACAAGACGATCTCACAGCCCTTCATCACCGCGCTGATGACGGATCTGCTGGCGCCCGATCCGCACGATACGGTGCTGGAGATTGGGACCGGGCTGGGTTACCACGCAGCTTTGCTGGCAGAACTTGTCGCCCGGGTGTACAGCGTTGAAGTTGTCGAGGAGTTTGCCGGCGAGGCGGAATCGCGCTTGCGCCAGCTTGGTTATGATACAGTCGCAATTCGTGTCGGCGATGGGTCGCGCGGTTGGGCGGAGCATGCCCCCTACGACAAAATCATGGTGACCGCGGCGGCCGACGAGCCGCCGCCGGCGCTGCTTCGACAGCTCAAGCAAGGCGGGCGCATGGTCCTGCCGCTGGGCGCTGACGAAGCGCAGGTTCTCGCGGTGGTCCACAAGGAGGCTGATGGGAGGGTCCGCGTGCGCGAGTTCATTCCGGTGCGGTTCACGCGGCTGGAGACCGTCATGTAAGGTTCGATGCTGCGTGGACGACGAGACTGAGATACGGCTTTAGCAGGTCACATGGAAAAGACCGCCCTTTTTGCCGTGGGCCTTGTTGAAGGCATGAATCGCTTCGGGCGTCGGAGCGACCACCACATCGCAGCCCTTTTTTGCCAAGGTATGCCGCGGCCTCGGGGGAGAGATCGGCGTTCCCCTGCTGCCCGGCGCCGCGGATGAAGGTGTCGCAGCCTTTCTCGAAGACGCACTCCGTTGCCCTTTTCGACACGATATGCGAGGTGCCGTAGACCGTCGCTTGGGAGGCCGAGGCATGGTATCAGCCGGACGTATTCACGCTGATGCTCGCACGGCGGGGCGTAAACCACCCGCTCGAAGCCGATGTCGTCTTTGCGACCGGCGAGTCGAGCGGATTGTTGAGTGGGCGCACGGTCCTGCGCCACGGCGGCAATGAAGCCGACGGCGATATCACGTTCCCCCGGCGATCCCGACGACAGCCGGGTCGGGTGCAGCCTCGCCGGAGCCTCACCATGCACTATCGTATCGACGCATGGCGTCGGATGACCGACATGGGACGACGAGAAGCTGGTGAGATGCCGCCGGCCGTCAACCGCGCTGCCATCGCCAGGGTCGCCTGGCTGGCTCCTGCCAAAGCCGCAGAAGCGGGCCTTGCCGCCTGGGGATGTCGAGACTTTGGCCGATGCCGGTGGCCGTCCAGACTCCGTCCTATCCCGCGCTGCTATCGCCGCGTTCGCCCGGCTGGCTCCCCGACAAAGCCGACGTAACCTGCCGCGCCGTGGCCGGATCTATCGAGACCCTGGCCAATAACCGATGGCTGTCCCAGCACCGTCTCGCCTGATGCGGAACAAGATCAAAAATAGCACTCACGTGGGGCGAAACGAGACGCCCCTGAGGCACTGCCGGCCGGCAACCGCGCGGGCGGGCCATCGTGATTGCCGGTCTGGGTGGAAGTGCCCTGGCGCCGCAGCTGACCCTGCGTGCCGACCCGATCGCCCTCACCGTCGCCGCTGGCGCGTCTCGACCTCTCCCGCTGCCGGGAGACAGGTTGCAGGTTCGACATTGACAATTGTCCACTGGACTTTTGCGTCCCCAACGCGCGAAAAGGTGAGCTTCCCAACCCTGGACAAGCGATCCGCCCGACCATCGGGTGGCGAAGGAACAACGAATGGACGTGCGTCTCCGGTTTCCCCGTCGTCTGCGGACAGTTTTGCTGGTCGGGACCGCCTTCGTGGCCGGTGCCGCCGCCCTGCCGGCGGCCGGCATGCTGTTTGGCCTGCACTTCGGCATCCCGGCCGCCTCGGCGCAGGAAGAGTCGCGCAGCGACACCTACCGCCTGCTGACCCTGTTCGGCGACGTGTTCGAGAGGGTGCGCGCGGAATACGTCGATCCGGTCACCGACAAGGACCTGGTGGAGAACTCCATCAACGGTATGCTCACCGGGCTCGATCCGCACAGCTCGTACATGAACGCCAAGGCGTTCCGCGACATGCAGGTGCAGACCAAGGGCGAATTCGGCGGGCTGGGCATCGAAGTCACCCAGGAAAGCGGCTTCATCAAGGTGATCTCGCCGATCGACGACACGCCGGCCGCCAAGGCGGGCATCAAGGCCGGCGACATCATCACCGCGATCGACGGCAAGACCGTCCAGGGCATCAGCCTGAACGATGCGGTGGATCGGATGCGGGGCCCGCCCAACTCCAAGATCACCCTGACCATCAAGCGCGAGGGCACCGACAAGCCGATCGAGCAAGCGTTGCTGCGCGAGATCATCCACATCCAGGTGATCAAGTCGCGGATGGAGGCGGACAATATCGGCTATGTCCGGCTGACCCAGTTCACCGAACAGGCGGATTCCGGGCTGAAGGCGGCGGTGAAGACGCTAAAGCAGCAGGCGGGGGGCAAACTCACCGCGCTGATCCTCGACCTGCGTAACAACCCGGGCGGCTTGCTCGACCAGGCGGTGGCGGTGTCGTCCGACTTCGTCGACCAGGGCGAGATCGTCTCCACCCGTGCCCGTCATCCGGAGGACAGTCAGCGCTGGGACGCCAAGGGCGACGACCTGATCCCCAACACCCCGCTGATCGTGCTGATCAACAACGGCTCGGCGTCGTCGTCGGAAATCGTCTCCGGCGCGCTGCAGGACCACCACCGCGCCGTGCTGCTGGGCACCCGGAGCTTCGGCAAAGGGTCGGTGCAGACGGTGATCCCGCTGCCGGGCAACGGGGCAATGCGGCTGACCACCGCACGCTACTACACGCCGTCCGGTCGCTCGATCCAGGGGCTGGGCATCGCGCCCGACGTGACCGTGGCGGAGACGCGCGAGGAGCAACCGCATTTCGGTCCGGAGCGCGAGGCGGACCTGAACGGCACGATCAAGAACGAGGGCGGCACCGGCCAGACCGAGGCAGCGCCACGCACCGACCTGCCGCCGATCGCGAAGGAAATCCCCGCCAAGCCGCCGGAGGACTTCCCCAAGTTCGACCCGGCCAAGCCGGACACGACCGACTTCCAGTTGCAGGAGGCGATGGTGCTCGCCAAGGCCATGGCGGCGCAGAAGGCCGTCACGTCGAACTGAGGGCGTGATCCTGCGTCCTCCCGTCATGACCGGGCTTGACCCGGCCATCCACGCACGGCTGGCGGTGCGTGGATGGCCGGGTCAAGCCCGACCATAACGGGTGGGACAATGATAGGGCAGATGCTCGGCGGCTGGCGTGGCCTTGGCGCGTTCTGGCTGGCGGTGTTGCTGCTGGTCGGCGGCGGCGCAGCGGTGTTGCAGGTGCTCGGTCCGCCACCTCCGCCGCTGCATGGCCAGGCGGCGACGGCACCGCCGCCGGTCGCCGCCGCTGCCCCGGCCCCAGCGGTGGCACCCCGGCCGCTGGTGACCGAGCACCGCGAGGCAACAGTCGCCGACCGTCCGGGCCGCGACACACCTGGGCCGATCGCCGACCCCGATCCCGCGCTGCTGGAGCCGACGCCCGGCGCTCCCGCCGACATGCTGCCGCGCATTGCCGAGGACGGCCGGCGGCCGATGCAAGTCTATGCCGCCGGGTTCGACCGCAGCAGCCGGCGGCCGCGCGTCGGCATCCTGCTGGCGGGCATCGGCCTGAACCAGGATGACAGCAGCAAGGCGATCCACGACCTGCCGGGTGGCGTCACCCTCGCCGTCTCCCCGTACGCCACACGGCTGCCGAAGCTGCTGGCCGCCGCGCGTCTGGGGGAGCATGAGTACTTGTTGGCCATCCCGATGGAGCCGCAGGGTTTTCCGGCGAACGATCCGGGCCCGCGGGCACTGATGACCGGCCTGTCGCCGGCGGAAAATCTCGACCGCCTGCGCTGGCTGCTGGCGCATCTCGGCGGCTATGTCGGCGTCACCAATGCGCTCGGTGGCCTGCGTGGCGAACGGCTTGCCGGGATGGCGGACCAGATGGACCCGATCCTGGCGGAGTTGGCTCGCCGCGGATTGCTCTATGTCGACGCGCGACCGGCGGGATCGGGCGGCGTCGCGGTCCAGCACCATGTCTGGAGCCGTGAGGTCGATCTGGAGGTGGACGAACCGATCGACGACATCGACGTAAAGCTCGCCCAACTGGAGCAGATCGCCCATGACCGGGGCGATGCGCTCGGCCTGGCCGAGGCGCCCAGCCCCGTGACGGTGCAGCACATCGCGGCCTGGGCGAACGGTCTGCTCGAGCGTGGTTTGGCGCTGACGCCGGTCAGCGCACTGGCGCGGCCACCGTCGGACGTGGCAGCCTCGGCGCAATGAGCCTGCTGCCCTACCGCCCCAATGTCGGCGCCGTGCTGTTCAACCGTGACGGGCGGATCTTTGTCGCGCGCCGCGCCGATCTGCCGAATGCGGAAGGCGCTCCGGGCGGCTGGCAGTTGCCGCAGGGTGGCATCGACAAGGACGAGGACCCGCGCACGGCGGTGCTGCGGGAACTCGCCGAGGAGATCGGCACCGCCCGGGCACAGATCATCGGCGAACATCCGGATTGGCTCACCTACGACCTGCCGCCACATCTGGTCGGAGTCGCGCTGAAGGGGCGCTATCGCGGCCAGCGCCAGCGCTGGTTCGCCCTTCGCTTCACCGGCGAGGACCGCGACATCAGGCTCGATCTCGATCCGCACCCCGAATTCGATGCGTGGCGCTGGGCCGCCCTGGCCGAGTTGCCGGCTTTGGCGGTGGACTTCAAACGGCCGATCTACGAAGTTTTGGCTAGGTCTTTCGCCCGCTTCGCCAGCCCCGTCTGAACCGGCGACCGCCTGGACCAGCGAGAGGAACGGGTTCGATGCTGCGCCTGCGCGCCGAACAGATGATCGCACTCTCCGGCCCCGCGCTGACGCGTCGGATTGTCGTCGCATTGGGCGACAGGTTTCCGCTGGAAACCATGGCGATGAACCGCACCGCGCTATCCGCGCTGGTGCGTGACGCGATTGGCCGCGCGGCGGGTGCGGGGATGCGCACCGAGCAGCAGGTGCTGCGCTACACGGTGCTGGCGTTGCTGGTGCGCCCGGATTTCGAGACCAGCGAGGCGACCGCGTGGGCGCATCCGGTGCTGGCGGACGCGACCTTGTCCGCGGAGCGCAAGCTCAGCCGGCTCTACGCGTTGGCGCGGCGGGAAGGCTACGAGGTGGGATCGGCGAGGGAATAATGGCTTCCGCACCGCGGACCGGAGGGGTCGAGGCGCGTCAGCGGTGTGGGTAAGGGTGATCGGCAGTGGGTCAGTTTGAATCCGGGTGGAATGTTTTCCTGCAACTCGCGCGGCAAATATTGACCCAACCGCGTACCCTGATGTGCTGATTACGCAATCGATGGAAAACGATCTCCATGTCAGACGTCTCGACAGTCGCCAATTCGATACTCACCGGCGACCCGGCGCTCACCCATCACCACCACCTCTCCCTCAAACAACGCGAGAGCGGTGTACGGACCAATAGTTCGGCACACGCCCCTCGCGCAGCGCCTTCGCCTCGTAGCGGGTTGGCGGCCAGCCGGGGGGGCGTTCGGCCACCGGCGGCGGCGCATCGAACAGGTCCTGCGCCGCCATGACCTCGGTCACCCAGGCCTGGTAGGTCGGGTCATCGGTTGCCACGCGCCATTCCGCACCCGGCCGCAGCACGCGTCCCAGCAGCGGCAACAACACGGGATGCACGAAGCGACGCTTGGCGTGGCGCGCCTTTGGCCATGGGTCGGGGAACAGCAGAAACAGCCGGTCCAGGCAGGCATCCGGCAGCAGCTTCAGCAGGACACGGGCGTCATCGGGCCACACCAGCAGGTTGGGCGGCAGGGACCCGTGTGCCTCCTCACCGTCCGGGACCAAGCGCGACAGCAGCGAGCAGACGCCGTTCTCGAATGGCTCGCAGGCGATCAGGCCGATGTCGGCATGCGCGGCGATCTGCGCCAGCGCATGCTCGCCGCCCCCGAAGCCCACCTCCAGCCAAACCGCGCGCGGTCGGCGGGGGAAAGCCGCGAACGGATCGCCGGCCTGCGCCGCGGGGAACGCCAGCCGGGGCAGCGTCAGCTCGAGCAAACGCTGTTGGCGCGGCCGCAGCTTGTGGCCGCGGGCGCGGCCATAGAGTCGCTCCGGCGGCGGCTTCAGCGCCGAAAGGCTGACTTCAGCGCCGGCACCAGGTCGGTCTTTTCCCACGTGAAGGTGCCCTTTTCCTCGTCCGGCGTGCGGCCGAAATGGCCGTAGGCCGACGTGGGCACATAGATCGGCCGGTTCAGGTGCAGATGCTCGCGGATGCCGCGCGGCGTCAGGTTCATCACCTCGCTCAGCACCTTCTCCAGGCGCGTCGCGTCGACGTCCTTCCCGGTGCCCTGCAAATCGACATAGACCGAGAGCGGGCGGGAAATGCCGATGGCGTAGCTGACCTGGATCGTGCAGCGGTCCGACAGCCCCGCGGCGACGACGTTCTTGGCGAGGTAGCGGCAGGCGTAGGCGGCGGAGCGATCCACCTTGGTCGGATCCTTGCCGCTGAACGCACCGCCGCCATGCGGTGCCGCGCCGCCATAGGTGTCAACGATGATCTTGCGCCCGGTCAGGCCGCAATCGCCGTCCGGACCGCCGGTGACGAACTTGCCGGTCGGGTTGACGTGAAACTCCGCCTCCGGGCACATCCAGCCGCCCGGCAGCGTGCTCTCCACGATCGGCCACAGCATGCGCTTGATCTCGGCCTGCTCCAGATCCTCGACGTGCTGGGTGGACACGACCACGCTGGTGGCACCCACCGGCTTGCCGTCAATGTAGCGCAGCGTCACCTGGCTCTTGGCGTCGGGCAGCAGGCCGGCCACCGACTGGTCACGGATATGCCGCAGCTCGCGGATGCGGTGCAGGATGGCGTGGGCGTAGTGGATCGGCGCCGGCATCAGCGCGTCGGTCTCGCGGCAGGCATAGCCGAACATCATGCCCTGGTCGCCGGCGCCCTCATCCTTGTTGCCGCCGGCATCGACGCCCTGGGCAATGTCGGCGGACTGCGAGTGGAGGTGGCAGGAGATTTGCGCGTGTTCCCAACTGAAGCCGGGCTGGTCGTAGCCGATGTCGTGGATCGCCATGCGCGCGAGATGCGCCAGCAGGTCCGGCGTCACCGTCGAAGGGCCGCGCGTTTCGCCGGCAAACACGACGCGGTTTGTCGTCACCAGCGTTTCGCAGGCCACGCGCGAGTACGGGTCGGCGGCGAGGTAGGCGTCGAGCACCGTGTCGCTGAGCCGGTCGGCGACCTTGTCCGGGTGGCCCTCCGACACCGATTCGGATGTGAACAAGAACTCGCCGGTATCGCGCATGTATGCTCTCTCGCGTAGGGAGGGTGCGGCCGCAAACGACCACCGCCCGCGCCGAGATGCCGGGCCGGCGGTGTGTGGCGGAAAGCTGGGGGGGAATCAAGTACAACGGCAACAATCGCAGGGCGATCGGGTGAGGCAGAGGCGCCGCGCGGCCCGAAGCCAGCGCCGTCTCATCAGCGTCTCGTGTTGCCCCACGCGAGACGGCGCCGCGCCGGGTGAGAGGCGGGCGAGCCGATTGCCCAGCGTTCCCCGACCCACCGGTATCGCGCGGAAGGGTGCACAAAAGCGAGGTTTGACGCCGATCCCAGGCTGCCGCCCACAGGGATCCACCCGCTTCTCTTCGCCGGACCACTCCGCGTAGTCCCGCGGCCGAATCGCCTCAGATAGCGGGGAGGGCGGTTCGGCCGCCGGTGCATCGGGCGTCGCGGCCGCGGCCGGCGCCGGCAGCACCGCGCGGGGGCAGGCGCTCCAGCGCGTTGGTCATCGGGCGATGGCGACGCGCACGCGGCGGCACCAGACCTCCGGCGTGCCGGTGCGCGGCAGCATGTCGCGCAGGACTTCGACGGCCTCGTCGTAGATGTCCTGCTGGAGTTGGTAGGCGGGGTCGGGCTGCCGGACGTGCGGGGATTGGTCCATGGCGGGCGTATAATGTTAGTGAATTGTTTTATCAATCGGTTTTGGCGGCCCGGCGTGGAGATGGGCTTGCCAAAGACGCAGATTCATCGGCCGATCGCGCTGGCGCGCGGGGCCAGGACGATCGGGCTCTGGCGCGGCCGCCGGAGGCTTTTCCGCGGCCATCATGCTCTCCGCGACCGCCGGCGGCTTTTCCGCGGCCATAATGCTCTCCAGCGCCTCGGTCATCTGGCGGAGGACGTATTGCTCGGTCCGGGCGTCGCTCTCGCGGGTGACGGGGTTCGCTTGGCGCTTCCGGCGCACCGCCTGCACCTTCAGCAGCATCGACTGGTAGCCGCGCGCCACGCGCCCCATGCTGGCCGCCTGGTCACGGAGTCGCCCGGACACCTCGGGGTCGGCCGCGTGCTGCGCGGCCAGGCGCAGGCAGTCGCTGGCGTGGTCCATGGCGACGACGTGGTGGGCGGCGAGGGCGGCCTCCGCCATGTTGACCGGGGCCAGGGAGACGACCGCGGCGAGGGCGGCGCTGTCGCGCAAGGCCCACGCCTCCGGCGTGTCAGCCAGCGGCGGGGGCAGCGTGGCGTGCAGGATTCTGCGGACCTCGTCGAAGATGGCCCACCGGCGTTGCTCGGCGGGGTCGGGTTGCTGCTGCGGCGTGTCGTTCATGGCGGTTAGTTATAGTGTTAGTTAATGTTAGTGTCAAGGGCGATGGCGGCCGGAGTGCTGCAGGGCTGAGTGGCCCCGCCCGGCGGGCCGTCGCCGGAGCGGCGTGCCGCAAGTGCGCGGCGCGGCTGTGTAAGCGTCGCCGGGATGTGGCACGCTCGGCGGCGTAACGGTCGGTCACGGCGGCGCAGATGGTTCGCGCGGGTCTTCCTCCCGGCGGTGAACAGCGAATTCGGCACGACACCGGCCACGCCCACCCGCACCGCGACGCGGCGATCGCGAACTACCGCGGCCTGCTCACCGCCATGGGCAAGACCGAGGCGAAGATCGCCGCGACGTTCGCGTCCGCGCGAGTCCCTTTGGCACCGGCGCCCCTGCCGGGGACGGCAACACGTCAACCTTGAAAGCCGGTCGCAGGCCATCCCGGCCTTCGGCGACCACTCATTACCGCTTGTGGCATCGGCCGGATGGCGACGATATGCTGCTGGTGACGGCCCGTTACGACAGGGGAGCGCGACGATGATCCAAACCAGCTATGACCCCGAGGCGGATGCCATTCCGATCTGGTTCGCGGCGCCCGGCGTTGTCGCTGCCTGGACCGACGGCGTGGTGCCCGGCGTCATGCTCGATTCCGACGGCAACGGCCAGGTCATCGACATCGAGGTGCCGGGCGTTCGCCAGCGCATGCAGGGCGCGGAGCAAGCCGCGGTCGCACGGCCGGCCGCGCAGTAGCGAGACGCGCAGGACTCAGCGGGAGAGCAAGCGCCGGGGAGGATTTGGCGATGCCGCAGGTAGCCGAAAACATCGTCACGGAAGCGGTACCCGATCCGCATACGGATGGCGTGACCCTCGTCCGGGCGAGCGGCGCGACGACGGCGAGCAGCTTCGACCACCGCATCGGCAGCGGCGTGTTTTCGGCGTTGGCCGACCCCACCGTCTTCGCGCCGGCCGGAACGTCCGGCAATCTGGCCATCGACAGCACGCTCATCAAGGTTCATCGCACCGCAGGATCGCTCATCATGCAGTCTATCGTTCTCTGGCTATTCGCGCTCCTGTTCCTGCTGACCGGCCTGCCCCATCCGACGATGGCGCAACCGGCAACGCCAGGGACGGTTAGCCATAGACTTCCCGGCCTGGCCTGGTTCGGCCCCAGCGACTGGTACCCCTATGTGGTCAAGATGATCGACGGCAAGGAAGTCAGGGTACCTGGAACCGGGCCAAACGGCATCAACAACCAATTGAGCTTTACATTGCAGGGCGACTACAACGCCATGTTCCTGCCCGGTGCCGCATGGGATCCATCGGATGTCGGGATGCTCGTCATCGGCAATGTCGATGTTATGCCCAACGTAAATCCCGCTGGAAAAGCGCTGCTGGATTGGTCGAAGGCGCATCCGCAGGTGAAGATCGGTTTCTATGCCAACTCGCTTACAATCGGACCTGATTCCGGTTGTGTCAGCAGTGGCACCTACGGCTATCCGGTCAAAGGCACCCGCCTCACCCAAAGCACCGAAGGCTTATTTTATAATGACCGGACAGACTTTCCCTATCCGACCTATAACTACCCGCTCAGCGACTGGAACGGCATCCAGATATGGAAGAATTGGGGGGGACGGATCGACGTCATCCTGTTCGACACGCCCCTGACGGCCGGCATCAATCGTTGCAACTTCACAATACCACGGACCGTCAGCTTTATGCTGGGATATGTGCGGAAGATCCTGAGCGTCTATCCCGACGTCCAATTCTCAATCGAGCAGGGGCCGGTGTTCTGGACGGACGATCAATGGATCAATGCTTATTCGCTGCCGTTCTTCAGGGAATTCGCCAGACAGACCAACAAGCCCATCAGTTATGTGAATCTGGACATGCATCTTTCGGGAGATGTTCGCAAGCCTCCGACGCCGGCATTCACATCTATTGCCGCTGCGACGCGAGCCTTCGCGGCAGCCGGCGTCAAAGTCGGCCTCTACATCGTCGCCAACGCACCAGCGCCAGGCCAAACGCAGGCGCAATATCTCGCGGAGATGAATGGCTTTATGCAACAAGCGATCAATTTGGGCATCCCATTGGATCATCTGCTGGTCGATCCATACTCGGCCTACCACAATCCCAATTGGGTATTGAACAATCTGCCGGAATCCTCTCCTTCGGCGGTGACGTCGCTGCTGCCCCACTCGCATTAGCGCATGTCCACGCTGACCGGTATCGCCAGGGCCGACTGTCATTGCGAGGGGTGAATCGACGCGTCAATCTCCCGCCCGACGAATCGTCGGCGGTTCGTCAGGCAGGGGATGGCCGAATCGCTGCGCTTCTTGCAATGACCGGTGCGGTTGAGCGTTTCCACTCACGATGATGACGTGCCGGACGACCGGGTAGCGCGCGGCGAACCGCGCGGCGGCGTCGCTCATGCCATGCCGAGCACGTCCATCATCGCGTAGAGCCCGGGTGGCCGCCCCGCCACCCACAGCGCGGCGCGTATCGCGCCGGAGGCGAAGGCGCGGCGGTCGAAGGCCCGGTGGGTCAGCGCGATATGCTCTGTTGCCGCGGCGAAGATCAGCGTGTGCTCGCCCACCACCTGGCCGCCGCGCAACGCCGCGAAGCCGATAGCGCCGGTCTGACGGGCGCCGGTATGGCCGTGCCGGCCGCTCTGGATGACGTCGTCCAGCACGACGCCGCGACCCTTGGCCACCGCCCGGCCGATGCCGATCGCGGTGCCCGACGGGGCGTCCACCTTCTGCCGGTGGTGCATCTCCATGATCTCTGCGTCGTAGGTTTCGGCCGGCAGCGCGGCGCCCATCCGCTCGGCCAGCGCCAGCACCAGGTTCACGCCGGGGGAAAAATTCGAGGCATACACCACGGGGATGCGTTGGGCCGCCGCGGCGACGGCGGCCTCGTCCGCCGCCGACAGACCGGAGGTGCCGAGCACCCACGCCTTCCCGGCCTGCGCCAGCGCCGCGGCATGGGGCTGGGCGGCGGCAGCGGTGGAAAAATCCACCACCACGCCGGACGCGGCGGCGAGTGCGGCGATGTCGGCGTAGGGCTCCACGCCCGGGGGCATCGGCTTGGACGAGCCGGCACGGCCAATGCCGCCGACCAGTTCGGCTCCGGCGGCACGGGTTTCCTCCACCAGAAGCAGTCCCATCCGTCCGGTGACGCCGGCGATGCCGATGCGTGTGGCCATGTCCGCCCTCCCCCGCTTTGCTCCGACGATATCAGGCCTCCAGCAGCTCGGCGATGCGCGGCGTGGCCTTCAGGCCGCTGCCGGTCAGCACCAGCACCGTGGTCTGCTCGGGCGTGATGGTGCCGGCTTGCAGCAGTTTGGCGAAGGCAGCAACGGCCTGCGCCGCGGTCGGCTCGACATACAGGCCGAGTCGCGCCAGGTCGAACATGGCACCGACGATCTCCTGTTCCGACAGCATGACCGCGCCGCCATTGGTTTCGCGCAGCACACCGAGCACCTCGCGCAGCCGGATCGGCTGAGCGATGGCGGTGCCCTCGGCGATCGTGGGCTTGATGTCGGTCGGCACCGGCGTGTCGGCGCCAGCCAGGAAGGCGGCGGCGATCGGCGCGCAATTGGCCGGCTGGACGGCGAAAATGCGGGGGATGGCGGCGATCTCGCCGGCGCGTTGCAGTTCAGCAAAGCCGATCTCACAGCCGAGCACGTTGGAGCCGGCGCCGCACGGGGTGATGACATTGTCCGGCGCCCGGAAGCCGAAATCCTCCCACAGTTCGTAGGCCAGCGTCTTGGTGCCGTGCAGGAAGAACGGGTGCCAGTTGTGGCTGGCGTAGAAGATGGTTTCGGCGCGGCGGACCGCGGCGTCGGAGGTGTCCTGCCGCGTGCCGGGAACCAGCTCCAGCGTGGCGCCGTGCGCGCGCATCTGCACCAGCTTGGCCGGGCTGGTGGAGGCGGGGGCCATGATGGTGGCCGCCATGCCGCCGGCCGCGGCGTAGGCGGCGATGGCGGCGCCGCCGTTGCCGGAGCTGTCTTCCAGCACCGCGGTGATCCCCTGCGCGCGGAGCAGCGACAGCATGACGCTGGCACCACGGTCCTTGAAGCTACCGGTAGGCATCAGCCACTCGCATTTCAGGTGCACCGGCGCGTCGTGGATGGTGCGGCGGAGCAGCGGCGTTGTCCCTTCGCCGAGGGTGATCGGGTCGTCGGGTTGCAGCGGGAAGGCGGCGCGGTAGCGCCACAGGCTGCGGTGGGAAAAATCGATCTGCGCGCGGGTGATGCCGGGGAGTGCGGTCAGCAACAGGGGCGCGTGGTCGGGGCCGGACCAGCGGGGCTGGTCGAGCGGGAAGGTCTGGCCGGTGCGCGGGTCGAGATAGGCGGAGAGCATGGAGGGAGTTTGCGCGGCGGAAGGTGGAGGGTCAAAGGCGGTCGCTCTTATCGCAGGATACCTTGCGACCGCCGGGCAGCAGGTCCTTGCAGCAGAATGTCGGACGCAAGCCTGCGCGGTGGCCTCCGGGACGCGTCTGCGTAGATTCCGAGCCTACCGGCGGTGCCCGGGAGAAGCCATCTCAATTGCAACATCAAACCAGAAGGAAATTTCCCATGCGCTATTCCCTCTTGCTTCCGGTGGTTTTTTTGGGCCTGGGCGGATGCGCCACGCAGGAACCGCCACAGATGACCACCACCACCTACAACCCGGCAACGACAACCACGACCACGTATGCGGCTCCGGCGCCGGGGGCACCCTATGCGCCGATCGGCTCCAGCACGACGACGTATGCGGCCCCGGCACCGGGCTATATGGCACCGTCCAGCACCAGTACCAGCACCACCTATGTGACGCCGGCGCCGGGCTATATGGCGCCTGGCTCCACCACGACAGTGGTTCGCACGCAATAGCCGATCCACCGTCGCTCTGACCGAACGTGGAAGGTCCACGGCTGGGCCGTGACGGCGAGTATGAAGATTGCGCGGCCGGCCGCTTTTAGCAGCTCGACTCACCCGGGTGTTCGCCGGCGCGTCGCGGTTCGTCGGTGACACGCAGGGTCCGTTGCGGAATAATACCAAGCGGCGAAACGATCGACTCAAGGACGCCGCCACCATCGGCGCCACCATCGTCATGCCGACTCAGGTCGGCAGCCACGACTTTGTTGCTTGCAGCAGGGAAAGTCATGGACAGCCCGCCTCCGCGGGCCATGACGGTACGGGTGATCGTGCGCTACAACACGATTCGTTTATCCCTGACCACTCCCAAGCGTGCGTCGGGTAAGGGTGGTCGGAACGCTTCAAGTCCTCGCCACCTACCGACGCCTCTCACGCAGCGCGATATAGATACCCGACGCAATGATCATCCCGGCACCGATCCAGGTCCACAGATCCGGGAAATTGTCGAAGATCAGATACCCCAGCACCGTGGTCCCAACCAGCTCGACATACCCCAACGGCGCGATGAGCGCCGCGGCGCCAAGCTGGAAGGCGCGAATCACCAGGTAATGCCCGAAGCCGCCGAGCAACCCCAGGCAGCCGAACAGCAACCCGTCCCACACCGTGCGCGGCATCACAAAGACGAACGGCATCGCCAGGCTCATCGCCAGCGAGCCAAACAGGGCAGCGAAGATGATGCCCGTCGCGGCGTTGTCGTAACGACCGACCCAGCGCGTCGCGATCTGGTACAGCGCGTAGGCCAGCGCCGATAACAGCAGCAGCAAGGTCGCCGGGTCGGAGAAGCCGCTGCCCGGCCGGATCACCGTGACCGCGCCGGCAAAGCCCACCATCACCGCGCTCCATCGCCGCCATCCGACGTTCTCGCGCAGCAGCGGCACCGACAGCGCGGTGACGATCAGCGGCGCGGTGAAGCCGATCGCCGAGGCAGTCGCGAGCGGCACCCTCCCGATCGCCATGACGAACAGCAGATTGCTCAGCAGCATCAGGATCGAACGGCCGATTTGCACCGCCGGCCGTCGCGTCCGCAGCAGCGTCCACCGGTAGCGCGGCAGGAACACGATCAGCATGACGATCAGGTGCCCGGTGAAGCGCGCCCAGGTGATCTGCGCGGAAGGATAGTGCGCGGTCAGCAGCTTCACCGCGGCGTTCATGAAGGGGAACGTCGAGACGCCGGCGCACATCAACAGGATGCCACGCAGCGCGTCAGACAACCCGGGCGAGCTGCGCGTGGCATACGCTTTATCGCCGCGGGTCGCTGTCAAATGCCGGTCTGCCTCCGCCAATCCGGGACGGGCTCTGCCGCCGCACCCGATCCCGCGCCGATACCCGGCGTGTTACGCAGGTGAGGCAACCAAGCTGGTTCCTGCGGTTCCGTCCGATGCTGCGGGAACGCCGCCTCCGTGGCGGGACCCCGGGCCGCGTGGCGCGACGCTGACGCTGGCAACGGCCAGATTCCTTTCCCGGCAGATCGAAGCGTGAGCGCTCGTTCAGCCAGCTTGCCGTGCCGCGAGTGGCGCGCCTAGGCTTGGTGCCACCCGCCAGCAACGGAGCAGGGCCATGGCACGACAAGCGGCGTCGCAAGCGGACCAGGTCCGGTAGCGCGCGATGCCCCGCCACCTCCACCTCAACCTGTTCATCCACGGCCGCGGCCACCATGAGGCGGCGTGGCGCCATCCATCCGCCTCGCCGCTGCCGCTGACCGATATCCGCTACTACACGGACCTGGCGCGCAAGGCGGAAGCCGGGCTGTTCGATTCCGTCTTCCTGGCGGACACGTTGGGGGTGGGCGAGGACGTCGCGCACGCCCCCCGCACCTGGCTGGAACCCATCACCACCCTCGCCGCCCTGGCCGGGGCCACCACCCGCATCGGCCTCATCGCCACATGCTCAACCACCTACACCGAGCCGTTCAACCTGGCGCGGCAGTTCGCCTCGATCGACCACATCTCCAACGGCCGGGCCGGCTGGAACATCGTCACCACCTGGCTGGCGACCGCGTCCGGCAACTACGGCGGCACCGGTCCGCTCAGCCACGCCGAGCGCTATGAACGCGCCGAGGAATACATGCGCGTGGTGACGGGCTTGTGGGACAGTTGGTCGGACGACGCGGTGCTGGATGATCGCGCCGGTGGCGCCTACGCCCGCGACGGCAGCATCCGCGCGGTGAACCACGTCGGACCGCACTACCAGGTGGCGGGCCCGCTGAACATTCCGCGCGGCCCGCAGGGACGTCCGGTATTCGTGCAGGCCGGCTCGTCGGACACCGGACGCCGCTTCGCCGCGCGCCATGCCGAGGCGGTCTTCACCGCCCAGATGGAGAAGGCCACCGCGAAGGATTTCTACGCCGACCTGAAGGCGCTGGCTGCCGATGAAGGCCGCGCGCCGGACCAGGTGCTGATCCTGCCCGGCCTGAGCCCGGTGATCGGCTCGACCGAGGCCGAGGCCCACCGCATCGCGCGCGAACTGAACGACCTGAGCGATCCGGAAGTCGGCCGCAAGCGGCTGTCGGGCCGGTTCGGCGGCCACGATTTTTCCCACCTGCCGTTGGACGCCGTGCTGTCACCGGAGGATTTTCCCGATCCCGCCACGGTGCAGGCGGCGCGCAGCCGGACCGAAGTAATCATCGGCCTGGTGCGCCGGGAAAAGCCGACGCTGCGGCAATTGCTCGGCTACATGGCCGGCGCACGCGGGCATTTCGTCACCGCCGGCACGCCGGAACAGATCGCCGACCTGATCGAGGACTGGTTCCGCGACGGCGCCGCGGACGGCTTCAACGTCATGCCGCCGGTGCTGCCGGCGATGCTGGAGGTGTTCGTCGCCCAGGTGGTGCCTCTGCTACAGCGGCGCGGGTTGTTCCGCACCGGCTACGCGGGCGAGACGCTGCGGGCACATTATGGACTGACGCGGCCGGACGTGCGGTTCTAGCAGCCTGTCGGACCCAACGCCCCGACGGCATCCGCACGGGAATCGTAACGTCGATTCGCCGCCAGTTTGGATGTCGACTTTCGCCAGGCGAGGCCGGTTCCCGGCGTTGTGCTGATGCGGATCGACGCGACCGATCGTGCAGGCAAGGCGGAACGGCTGATAGCCGCCATCGACCGGTTCGGCGAGGGTCTGCGTGGCCGATACACGGTCATCGAGGCCGCCCGCTACCGCTCTCCCGCCCATTGCGGATCGCCTGATCGCCGCTCCGGTAGCCAGGCAAGCCGGCAGCGCGGCGTCAACTGACTCCCCCACGCCACACCCGTCCGGAACGAATGTCTGCTATCGCTGTCGTTGCTGGCGGCCGCTCACGAAAAGGCCCATATCGCGCGAAGCATGACCACACCCCTGACTGCGGGCGAGCCGCTGGTTCCGCCCTCCGGACCGCGCCGCCCCCGGCGCGAGCCTCCGCCGCCGCCACGTCGGCGCGGCCGCCATCCCTTTGTCCGCTTCGTCCGCGGCGTCTTCGGCGCCCTGCTCGGCATCGTCGTGCTCGGCGGTGCCGTCGGCGCGGCCGGAGGCTATGTCGCCTGGCGCCACTACAGTGCCAACCTGCCGGACGTGGACGGGCTGAAAAACTACCAGCCACCGGTGATGAGCCGGGTGTTCGCCGGCGACGGCCGCATGGTCGCCGAACTGGCCACCGAGCGCCGCATCTTCGTGCCCTTCCCCGCCATTCCCGCCATCGTCAAGCAGGCCTTCGTCTCCGCTGAGGACCAGAATTTCTGGGTGCACAACGGCGTCGATCCGCTGGCCATCGCCCGCGCCGGCGTGTTCGACGTGATGCATATGGGCTCCGGGCGGCGGCCGATCGGCGCCTCCACCATCACCCAGCAGGTCGCCAAGAACATGCTGCTGGACAACAACGAAGTCTCGATGTCGCGCAAGATCCGCGAGGCGCTGCTGGCGATGCGGATCGAGGACGTGATGTCGAAGCAGCGGGTGCTGGAACTGTATCTGAACGAGATCTATCTCGGCCTCGGCTCGTATGGCGTGGCGGCGGCGGCGCAGGCCTATTTCAACAAGGGTCTGGACCAGCTCACCTTGCCGGAGGCGGCGTTCCTGGCCGCCTTGCCGAAGGCGCCGAACAACTACAATCCGTTCAAGTTCCCCGACGCGGCGAAGGCGCGGCGCGACTGGGTGCTGGACCGCATGGTGGACGACCACGCGATCACCGTGGCGCAGGCGACCGCGGCGAAGGCGCAGCCGATCATCCCGGCCGAGTTCCGCCGCCCGGCGCCGGTGCCGGGGGCAGAGTGGTTCACCGAGGAGGTGCGGCAGGAACTGGTCCAACAGTTCGGCCAGGACGTGACCACGCAGGGCGGCCTGATGGTGCGCACCAGCCTGGATCCCGCGTTGCAGATTGCCGCCGAGAAATCCGTGCGCGACGGGCTGCTGGCCTACGACCGCAAGCTGGGCGGATGGCGCGGGCCGGTGACGCATCTCGACAACATCGCCCAGGCCCCGGCCGCCCAGGCCAAGCCCGGGGCTGCGCCGGCGCAGGATTGGACGGGTCCGCTGGCCCAGGTCGCCCGGCCGCCCGGCATGCTGCCGGACTGGCGGCTCGGGGTGGTCCTGAGCCTGTCCGACGGCGAAGCGAAGCTGGGCTGGCTGGAACCGGCGGCGCAGCCCAACCAGCCGCCGCAGGCCCGCGCCGGTGTGCTGACGTTGTCGGACGCCGCCTGGGCGCGGCCGGTGAAGGACGGCAAGCCGGGGCCGGCGCCCCGGAAGATGGCGGATGTCATGCAGCCAGGCGATGTGGTGATGGTCGAACCGACCGCCGCTGGGGCTGCCGCAGCGGCCGCATCCGCCACGCCGTCCGCATCCGCCGCGCCGTCCGCCGGGAAGTTCCGTCCGACTCCCCCCCCGCCGGCGACCCGCCTTGCGCTGCGGCAAATTCCGCAGGTGCAGGGCGCGCTGGTGTCGCTCGATCCGACCACCGGCCGCGTGCTGGCGCTGGTCGGCGGTTGGAGCTTCGAGCAGAGCCAGTTCAACCGGGCGACCCAGGCGCAACGCCAGCCGGGTTCCAGCTTCAAGCCGTTCGTGTACCTGACCGCGCTGGAACGCGGCCTTTCGCCCAGCCAGCGCTTTCTCAACGCGCCGGTCGTCATCGACACGCCGGACGGCAAGTGGCGGCCGGGCAACTACGAGGGCAATTTCGGCGGCCCGACGCCGCTGCGCGTGGCGCTGGAGGAATCGCTCAACCTGGTGACGCTGCGTGTCGCCCAGGTTGTCGGCATGCAGGCGGTGGCGGACAACGCGATCGCCTTCCACGAGGTGGACAACATGCCGCGCGTACTTCCGGCGGCGCTCGGCGCGGTGCAGACGACGGTGCTGAAGGAGGCCGGCGCCTATGCCTCGCTCGATCAGGGTGGGCGCGAGGTGCTGCCGACTCTGGTGGACAGCGTGCAGGACCGTGACGGCCAGGTGGTGTGGCGGCCGAGCGGCCTGGAATGCGCCGATTGCGCCGATCCGGCCAACCCGCCGCGCGTGACCGACGAGCGCAAGCAGATCGCCGACCCGCAAAGCGTGTTCCAGTTGATCACGATGATGCAGGGCGTGGTGCAGCGCGGCACCGGCGCGCCGGTCGCCAAGGATCTCGGGCGGCCGATCGCCGGCAAGACCGGTACCACGCAGGACTTCACCGATGCCTGGTTCGGCGGCTTTACCCCCGACCTCGTCACCGTGGTATGGGTCGGCTACGACAACCCCGCCACGCTGGGCAACAACGAGACGGGCGCCGCGGTGGCCGGTCCGATCTGGCACGACTACATGGCGGTGGCGCTGAAGAACCGGCCGGTGCTGGACTTCCCGCAGCCGCCGGGCGTGACGATGGCGCAATGGGATAGCGGTTCGGGCACGGTGACCGACGCGTTCAAGCCCGGCCAGGCGCCCGGTGCGTCCCAGCCGGTCGGCATGGGCGTCGCCAGCCAGTCCACACCGGACGGCGCGACGCCAGGCGCCGCGCCGGCCGCGGCCCATGGCGGCATCGACATGTCGCTGGGCGGGTTGTATTGAGCCGCCCCTTCGCAACAGGCTCCCAGTCACCCGGGATCAGACCGAAATGTCCGCCGAATCCGACGCCTTGCACGAACAGATCAAGCAGTCCGTCGCGCTGCTGAGGAGGCATCTTTGACTGGGATGCCGCCCAGGCTCGCCTCGCCGAACTGAACCACCGCGCCGAAGACCCGGCGCTGTGGAACGACGCCGCCGCCGCGCAGAAGATGATGCGCGAGCGGAATCACCTCGCGGCGCAGATCGATGCGGTGGTGAAGCTGGAGTCCGAGGTCTCCGACACGGTAGAGCTGATCGCGCTGGCCGAGGCGGATGGCGATGCGGCGATGGCCGAGGAAGGCCTCGCCGCGCTGCGCACCCTGGCGGAAGAGGCGAAGCGGCGCGAGATCGAAAGCCTGCTGTCCGGCGAAGCCGACATGAACGACGCCTATCTTGAGATCAACGCCGGCACCGGCGGCACCGAGGCGCAGGACTGGGCCGAGATGCTGGAGCGCATGTACACGCGCTGGGCCGAGCAACACGGCTACAAGGTGGAGTGGCTGGAAGAGAGCGAGGGCGAGCAAGCCGGCATCAAGTCGGCGACGATGCGGGTCAGCGGGCCGAATGCCTATGGCTGGTTGAAGACGGAAGCCGGCGTGCATCGGCTGGTGCGGATCAGCCCGTTCGATTCCGCGGCACGGCGGCACACGAGTTTCGCGTCGGTGTGGGTGTATCCGGTGATCGACGACAGCATCGACGTCCAGGTCAACGACGCCGATTTGAAGGTGGACACCTACCGTGCGTCGGGCGCCGGCGGTCAACACGTCAACAAGACCGAGAGCGCGATCCGCATCACCCATGTCCCGTCGGGCATCATCGTCGCCTGCCAGACCGATCGCAGCCAGCATCGCAATCGCGCGATGGCGATGGAGATGCTGAAGGCGCGTTTGTACGAAGCGGAATTGCAGCGGCGCGAGGCGGTGTCGGCAGCGCAGGAAGATGCCAAGACGGAGATCGGCTGGGGCCATCAGATCCGCAACTACGTGCTGGCGCCGTATCAGCTGGTGAAAGACCTGCGCACCGGCGTGGAGAAGGGCAACCCCGCCGCGGTGCTGGACGGCGACCTGGACGCGTTCATGGCGGCGGCACTGGCGGCGCGATCCGGCGCGACACGGAGCGAGGCGAGCGCGTCGGCACGGTAAGCAAGGCAGGCCGATGTGCCGAGGTTCCTCGTTATTGCCGGTTGACCACCCTCGGCCGGTCGTCACCCGGGAATGACGCCAAGGTTCGGTTTCTCGCCGCTGATTCAGCCGCCGTTTACCCCTGGCGGGCAAAACTCGCCACATGCCGACCCCCGACGCATCGCTTGCCCAGCCCTTGCAGGTGTCCCCGCCGGCGGTCGAGGCAACCCGCCGCGCCATGCCAACCGCGACTGCACCCAACCCACACGCCCTCTACCTGCAAGCTCTGCACCTGCTCCGGGCCGGCCACGCAGCGCAGGCGGCCGAGCTTCTCGCATCGGCCGTCACCGCCCTGCCTGGGCATGAGGGCGCGCGCGTCAACCTGGTGCGCGCCCTGCTGGCGGCGGGCGAACCGGATCGGACGCTGGAGGCCGCCGACGCGGCCCTGGCCGCCCTGCCCCACCACCCCGAGCTGCACTTCGCCCGCGGCACCGCGCTGAACGCCCTCCACCAACCGCACGCCGCGCGCGATGCGCTGCAACACGCCGTGGCGCTCGACCCGTCGCACGCGCCGTCGCACCTCAATCTCGGCAACGCCTGCGCCGATCTCGACGACCTGGAAGCGGCCGAGCGCCACATCCGGGCGGCGCTGGCCCGCGATCCGACGCTGGTCGAGGCACACGCCAGCCTCGGCTTCGTGCTGACCTCGCGCGGCGGCTTGGCCGAGGCCATCGGCGCCTGCGACAGGGCCATCGCGCTGCGCCCCGACTTCGTCCAGGCGCACTGGAATCTCGCCACCGCCGCGCTGCTGGCAGGCGACTTCGCGCGAGGCTTCGCCGAATACGAGTGGCGCAAGCGGCACGATCGGTTCCGCCGCGACTTCGTCGATCTCCCCGGCCCGGTGTGGACCGGCGACGATCCGGCCGGCCGCACCATCCTGGTGCACGCGGAACAAGGCCTGGGCGACACCATCCAGTTCGCGCGCTACCTGCCGTTGATCGTGGCGCGCGGCGGGCGGGCGGTGCTGGCCTGCGAGCGGCCGCTGTTGCCGCTGCTGGGAGCGCTGCCAGGAGCGTGCGTCATGGCGACGGACGCGACGCCACCGGGCGGGTGCGTCTTGCAGGCGGACGCGACGCTGCCGGACGTGCTTGTGGTGTCCAAGGACGGCACCCTGCCGCGCTACGACGCCTGGATCGACCAGATGAGCCTGCCGCACGTCTTCGCGACGCAGCCGGACACCATTCCGGCCGCCGCCGGCTACCTGCGTGCCGAACCCGCCCGGGCGGAACGCTGGCGCGCGCGGCTGCCGGGCGGGAGGAAAATCGGGGTGGCCTGGGGCGGCAATCCGGCGCACTCGAACGACCGCCGGCGGTCGTTGCCGCCGGAAGCCGTGCCGCGCCTGCTGGCCCTTGCCGAGGATGGCGCCGTCAACCTCCAGGTCGGACCGCGCGCCGGCGAGACCGGATTGGCGGACCTTTCCCCGCTGCTGAGCGACTATGCAGAGACCGCGGCGCTCGTCGCCAATCTCGACCTGGTGCTGACGGTGGACACCTCGGTGGCGCACGTTGCCGGCGCGCTAGGGGTGCCGTGCTGGGTGATGCTGCCGTTCGCGCCCGACTGGCGCTGGACGCTCGGGCGCGACGACACACCGTGGTACGCGTCGCTGCGCCTGTTCCGCCAGCCGCGCCCGGGCGACTGGGACGGCGTGATCGCCGCGGTGAGCGCCGCGCTGCGCGATAGGATCGCCTCTCCCGCAACGCGGGAGGTCAAGGCGCGTGAGCGCCAAGGGTGATCGGGTTGCCCCGTAGGCAGCCTCGCCCTGAGTCTCGTGTCACCGCTTCACACCCGAGGCGATCACCGCCGCGATCGGCAGCGCCAGCCCGTCCGCCTCGCGCCAGGCGGCGGCGTTCGAGTCGATGTCGGCAGCGATGGCGCGCAGCGCGTCGGGCGACTGCGCGTCGATCAGCGCGGCCATCCGCGCGGTGCCGGCACGCAACGCCGCCACCAGGCTCGCCGCATCGCGATGGCGCCAGACGCGGCGCTCGATCTGCGCCTGGAGCGAGGCGAACCCGGCGTCGCGCAACGCATTCAGGATCTGCTGCACCGAGCCGAAGCCACCCCCCGGCGGCGGCGCACCGGACGCGACGGCGTCGCCATGCCGGTGAACGGCATCCAACAGCAGTCGCCACGCGGTGTTCTGTGCTGGGTCCGCCCAGAAACTGACCGCGATCCGGCCGCCGGCGCGCAGCACGCGGAACGCCTCGGCCAGCGCCAAGGGCGGACGCGGCACGTGGTGGACGCCGAAATTCGCCACCGCCGCGTCGAACGCCGCATCGGGACACGGCAGCGCCTCGGCGTCGCCCTGGAGGAACGCGATCCCCGGGTGCGCGGTCCGCGCGACCGCCAGCATGGCGGGGGAAAAATCGAGGCCGGTGGCGATGGCGCCGCGCGCGGCAGCCTCGGCCGCGGCGACACCGGAACCGCAGGCCACGTCCAGCACGCGTGTGCCCGCGTGCACCGCGGCGGCGTCGAGCAGCGCCTCGACGAACTGCCCGGTGGCGGTGGCGAAGGCGGCGGCGAAGACGGGGGCCGCGCGCTCCCACCTGGCATGCTCGAAGGCACGGATCGCTGCGGGGTCGAATGCGAGGCTCATGGTCGTCCCGGGTCGGCCGGCGCGTGTGGGCGCCCTCGGCTGGTAATGGACAGCAGCATGGAGGCAAACAATGCCAGCGTGGTCGCCGCCTGGGCGATGCCGAAGGCGTTGGCATAGGCGGCCCGCCCGGTCCCGCCGTCCAGCACGGTGAAGAACAGGCTGCCGACCGCGGCCACGCTGACCGCCCCGCCGATCTGCAAGGCCGAGTTGATGACCGCGGCGGCGACTCCCGCCTGGTGCGGCGGCACGTCCCCGAGGGCCGCGTTATACAGCCGCGGCAAGGCGATGCCCTGGCCGAAGCCGGCGACCAGCACCGCCAGGAACACCGGCCAGCCGTCGAAGCCGTACCAGATCGCCAGCCCCGTCGCGCCGTAGCCCGCCACCTGGATGCCCATGCCGATCGGCAGCAGCGCATGGCGCCACCGCGCAACCATCGGCCCGCTGGCCAGCGGGCCGATGAACAGTCCTGCGCCATAGGGTAGGATGGCGAGGCCGGTGTGCAGCGGGTCGGTGCCGAGGCCCTGCTGCTGGTACAGGCTGAACGTGACGTAGAAGGCGGTGGTGAAGAAGAACAGCGTGCCGACCACGACCCCGCGGCGGAAGCTGCGAATCGCCATCAGGCGGAGATCGAGCAACGGCATGGCGCCACGCGCCGTGAGCCGCGCCTCGAAGCGCAGGAACACCGCGATCAGCGGCAGCACGGCGGCCAGCATGACGAAGGTCCAGACGGGCCAGCCCTGTTGGCGGCCCTCGGACAGCGGCAGCACCAGGCAGGCCAGGGCCACGGACAGCAGCGCCGCGCCGGCCGCGTCGATCCGCACGCGCTGCGAGGTGCTGGTTTCCGGCACCACCAGCCAGGCGGTGAGCAAGACGGCCAGCGCCACCGGCACCTTGAGCAGGAACACCGCGCGCCAGCCCAGCCCGAACGGACTCCATTCGACCAGCGCGCCGCCAAGGAACTGTCCGCACACCGCCGCCACCCCCATCATGATCCCGTAACTGCTCAGTGCGCGGGCGAGGTCGCGCTCGCTGGGGAACAAGGTGCGGATCGGCCCGAGCACCTGCGGCACCAGGATCGCCGCGGCAATGCCTTGCAGGATGCGGCCGGCAACCAGGGTGGCCGGCGAGGCGGCAAGGCCGCACAGCAGGTTGGCGGCGGTGAAGCCGGCCATGCCGAACAGGAACAGCCGGCGCCGGCCATACAGGTCGCCCAGCCGGCCACCGGTGATCAGGAAGACGGCGTAGGCCGAGGCATAGCCGGAGACGACCAGTTGCAGCTCGGCCGGGCTGGCGCCGAGCGACGTCTGGATCGACGGCAGGCTGACATTGACGATGAAGAAATCGACCGGCGGCATGAAGCCCCCGGCCAGCAGGACGATGAAGGCGATCCATCGCCCGGCGGGCGACAGGCGGGCGGCCGTTGACGTAGCGGACACGACGTTTCCTTGCGACCCGGGTGGTGCTGCCACGCCCCCGCGTCATTGCGAGCGAAGGCGCGGCAATCCCCTGGGGTGTTGGGCTTGCCCGCCGAGCTTGCTGCGCTTCCCGGCGTCTGGCAACTCGGTCCAGGCGACACGGACTGTGGGTGCGCGGTCGACTTACGCCTGGGCTCCGAGAAATTGGCGCTCCGGCATTCCCCTCCCGCCGTCATGGTGGGCGAAGGCCCCATGAGCGTTAAATTAGGGCGTTTGGGCGTCGGAACCGGCCACACCGCGTCATGGTGCGCCCCCGGGTCAAGCGCCCGGGGGCAGGCTCCGGCGCGCCATTCACGACTTGCGGTGCCGCTCGCAGGAAAGTCGTGGATGCCGACCGGAGCCTGCCGCCGGGCGCTTGACCCGGTGGTCGGCATGACGAGCGGCACCGGCCGTGCCCTCCAGCATGCTAATTTAACGCCTATGGGGCGAAGGCCCGCCATCCAAACCTTCTCCGCGCAGGCGTCACGGCCGGGGGCCTGCTGGATGGTTCTGGTGCATGAGCTTCTGCCGCCGCCGCCAGCGCCGCGCCGCACGGCCGATCGATAGCGTGCGGCTGCCTGGCCCGCGCCCGGCGTGTTCTGGTGCATGGGGTTTTGCCGCCGGTTCCGCACGGACGCTCGCAGGCGCCTCGTCCGGGGCACCCCGGGCGGGGGCCGGCGGAATTGGTGCAAGGGG
>Ga0181530_10001437_pt1 | contig 29992 bp, 40 predicted proteins | sample PEATcosm2014_Bin_42_FD_119769 | JGI IMG/M metagenome (GOLD analysis project Ga0181530, IMG submission 119769) | Peatland microbial communities from MTU Mesocosm Facility, Houghton, MI, USA - PEATcosm2014_Bin10_60_metaG | ecosystem: Environmental > Terrestrial > Soil > Wetlands > Peat | place...
AGCAGGTCCAGTACGAAGAGGTTGCAAACAAGGGGAAGACCTCGGCGGAGAACCTCAAGGTGAAGTGAACCGCATGTGGGGCGCCCGGCGCGCCCCTCCGTGGGGTTGGATCGTGAGTAGTCCCGATCAAAAGCCTGACGATCTTGACGCCATTCTCCGCGACGCGGGCGGCTTTCAGGGACTTGCGGTGCAGCTGGGCCAAGGCGACCCGAACGCATTTGAGCCAGCAGCAGCCAATGAGAACGTGCCACGCGAGCGCACAGGCTGAGGCGGCTGCTTCTGAGCCGACGGGGCTAAGTCCAATATAAAAGCCGCCGGGCGGTGGCGATGCGCGTTAGGCGGCCTGCCGCCGAACGCGAGCAACGAGGAAAGGCTTCAACATGGCCGGCGGTGATGACGACTATCCAGCGACGCGATGACGTTACAATCGAGAATGTCAAAAAGCTAATCATGCGCGCGATCGAGGAATACCGAAACGATCGCGATCCACCCGGCGCGCGGAAACAACGATCACCTGAAATAACGTAAAGGCCGGCGTGGCAATTGTGGTGACCGACGCCCGGCGGAGCGCTTTTCGCCATTGGCGCCTCGTGGCATAATTCTTTCTCAGGATACAAGTTGCTTCTTTTGTGTGATGCGCGAGGGCTAGACGTGACTACAAACGACGAGGTTCGGCTTGAGGTCGAAAATGTGGACTTACGCCGCCTTCTTGAACAAGCCGGGATCGATGCGGCTGAACAAAAAGGCGCGCAGCGATTGCAGCGCCTATTGTTGGAAGAATTGCACCATCGGGTGAAAAACACACTAGCCACGGTAATGGCAATTACGTCTCAAAGTTTGCGAGCCGCCAAAAGCGTGGAGGATGGCAGGCGCGCAATCGAGCATCGGCTTCTCGCTCTAGGACGAGTGCACGACCTTCTGCTAGACACAAACTGGACGAGTGCCCCACTCGCGGCGATTTTGAAAACTGCCACTGACCCGTTCGATACAAGCGGCGCGGGTCGGTTTTTCGTGCAAAGTTCGGATATTGAAGTCAGCTCGGGAGCCGTGCTCCCGCTGGCGATGGTTCTAAACGAACTATGTACAAACGCCGTCAAGTATGGGGCGCTCTCGAATGCAACCGGCCGGGTAGAAATCACCACGACTGTCGATAATTCCCTGAATCAATTCCGTTTGACATGGGCCGAAAAGGGAGGCCCGCCGGTTCCCGTACCAACTCATCGCAGCTTCGGATCTCGGCTAATCGAGCATAGCTTTGTAAGCCAACTCCAAGGCGAGGCCCATCTGACATTCGAACCTTCAGGGGTCGTTTGCGTCCTCGACATCCCGTTGGCTTCATTGAAGCCGCCACAATCAAATTGAGACACAACCGACTTACGGTTTGGGTCCTTCCCTCGCCTAGGAAAAAGAGCATATTTTGCAGTTTCGGGGTGCCGCGGTCATCATGCAATGGGACGATCTGCCTACGCATTAAGGAAGCCGAGGCTCGATCGGTAATGGCGCTTTGACACACTTCAGCCTTGCTTTGGGAGCTTCAAGGGTCATGCCGATCATCGCTCTTGTCGACGACGATCATAATATCCTGACGTCAGTGTCCATTGCACTTGAGGCCGAGGGCTATCTGATTATGGCCTATTCCGACGGCGCCTCAGCGCTAGAAGGTTTCAAGACGAATGCGCCTGACCTAGCCATTCTCGATATCAAAATGCCGCGCATGGACGGCATGGAGCTTTTGCAGCGTCTGCGTCCTAAGTCGGATATTCCGGTGATCTTCCTGACTTCTAAGGAGGAGGAAGTCGACGAGGTCCTCGCGCTCAAGGTGGGGGCGGACGATTTTATCCGCAAACCCTTCTCACAGCGACTGCTGCTTGAGCGTGTCAAGGTGCTACTGCGGCGCGCAACTCCAAAGGATAGTCCCGGCTCGAAGACGCCTGTCGAAAATGTGCTGGATCGCGGTGAACTACACGTGGATCCCGAGCGGCACACTTGTACGTGGATGGGCAAATCGGTCGCGTTGACGGTTACCGAGTTTCTTCTTTTGCAATTGCTCGCGAGCCGCCCGGGAGTAGTAAAAAGTCGCAACGCACTGATGGATGCCGCCTATGGCGATGATATCCATGTCGACGAACGAACCATTGATAGCCACGTCAAGCGAGTGCGCCAAAAATTCAGGATGGTGGACGGCGGCTTCGACATGATCGATACACTCTATGGTGTTGGGTACCGCTTTAGAGAAGTCTAATTCACCGATACCTTCAGGTTCTGGTTGATCAAATCGGACCTTCAGAATCCAAATGCGGAGTGGAATAATATCCAGACAAGCACAACCGCGATTGCACATCCAAGCACGATGAGCACTGCTTTTACGCTTGGGTTGCTCGACGGCAGATTGTCATTGATAGACGATGGGCGGGGTATCTTTACTGGCCGGTGTGGTTCATGAGCGTCCGTCATCGATATCTCCCATGATCCGAATTAAACTGTTCTAGCAAGTTGATATAGGTACGATGTTCGACGTTTCCTAGAAGTCATTGGCATTGTGTATAAGCCCATAAGTTCCTTTTTTGCGGATAGAGAGGGCACATGAGATGATGTTTACGATTGAGTTCTTCCGCATTCGCAAAGAGGGCAACGCGCACGCCACGCTCGCCCGCGTTACGCACATCTCGTCTGATCTGGAAAGCGCAAAGGTGAGAGCCAAATCGCTCTTCGATGTAGGCACTTTGAACATGCTGCAGAACCCTGATGGCCTGCGGATTTTGGACCAAGATGGGAAAGAGGTGTTCTTTTGGACGCCGGGGACTGACGAATATGATTTCAGATCAGGACCAACAACGAGCAGAGAAGCGTTTCAAGCAGGAAGAGCGCGCCCGGGATGGTCGAATGGCGATGACTGAATATGAAGCTCAAGCTCGCGCCACTCGCGCAAAGACTGCGGGTTTAAAAGCGCTTCGATTAGCTAAGGAAGCACAGGCGCAGACCGAGGAGCCACCCGCCAAGCCGACCAAACGGCGCACTACGCCTCGCAAGAAATAACAGCTCTTTGCACCTCGCAGCTCTGCATTGAGCTACGTTGCGGACTTGGCCCTGCCACCTTTACCGCTCCGCGGGGCTTTTTTTTAGCTACCTACCAGATACAAGCACCCGCGTTCATAACCGGAGACACTTATGAAAAATGGAAAAAAGAGACGCGCCTGGACATCCGTACAGGTTCGCGAACTGAAGACAATGGCGCGCAAGAAGGCCCCCGCTGCAAAAATTGCCAAGAAGCTAAAACGATCTGAAGGCGCAACGCGACAAAAAGCGTTCAGTATTGGATTGTCGCTCGACTCACGCGCTTGACCGACAGAAGCCTAAAAATTCACTGTTCTGTATTGCAGCCGCGAGGCCCCACCACTCACACGTGCGCGGGGCTTTGCTTTTAGGCCCATCGTCGCCACCGCGGACCAACCGGGCGTAACCACCTTGCAAATACGAGTCGCCCTTCACGCTGAAATTCACGTCACGGATTTTGGAAGGTTCGGCGGCGTGCCGTGGCTTGGTTGAGTGGGGAGTGGAGTTGGTTCGGCTGCCGTTACCCAGTATGCGGCGTTGTCGGCGTTTTCCGAATTTCGCGCATGTCTCCATGGTGTACTCTGGCCACCTCCCCATTGTTCCAGGCGATCGTAACCGCATCCCAACTCGTTTCGGTGATAATGCCACTATCGGCGGCATTGCCCCGCCAATAAACGCGAGCGTCCTTCTTGAGGGTCTTGGATTCGTCGACTGTCATTGTTGCACCGATGCGGCTGCATGCATCCACGCTTTGCCACGTATCGCTGTTTTGATAACCGGATTATGCGAGAGGCTCACGGTTCCTTCGCGCGCTTTTTCAATCGGGAAAACGCGCGGCCGGCAAACCGGCCAAGTTTGGTCGCAGTGGAGTCTAGCTCCTCGGCGTGGTCGGTACGGCCCGTCTCGAATGCGGTGAACCAGCGGCGGAAGCGGGCGAGTTGGTCCAGCGGCAGCTTGGCGACGGCTTCGGCGATTTCTTCGACTTTCATGGGGCGCAGTATACCCGTCTCGTTGCGCCGCCTAATCAATACTGCATTGGTTGCCCCAGCCCTTAGTCGGGGGACAGGGGAGGGCTGGGGCTTCCATCTTCGGGACGGCGGCGCGATAAAGCACTTACGCTACGAGCCATCCCGGCTACAGGTTTGTTACTTACTTAGGCCGCGGCCGCGAAGCGAATGCTGGGCGAGCCCACCACGCCGGCCTTTTCCCACGCGGTCTTCATTTCACTTGAGCCATACCAAGTGCGGGCTTTTGCCACGTCGGAGACATCCTGGAGGATGACCACTTCATTCGCGTCATCCGCGCTGCGGAACACCCCTGCCATTCGTGATGCCGGCAGACGCACGATTCTTCTCGTGGCCATTGTAACTCGTGCGCCATGCGTTGAAGTCCTTGACCTTGAAATGGAGAGTCAGGTTTTCGTTTGTGTGCTGTGTGTTCGTCATCGCAATTCCTCCAAACATTTTGTGAAGTATTGCCTGAATGTGATTATTCAACCAACTCACTTTAGCTAAGCCACAATGCAGCTAACGCTAGGGGCCTAAAAGAAACGTGATGAAGGATGTCGAAGAGTTCCATTTGCTCAAGCAATGGGCACGTCACGGATTGGGGAAGGGTCGCTTCCCTTTCACTCGGAGATGAGCGGCGCGGCGTGGTTGGTCGACTGCGGCCGTGCGGGGAGGGCGAAGGTTATTGATGTCGTGAACGTGCTCGAAGATCAGAAAAATAACACTCGCCAAGTAACCCTCTCGTCCCCACCTGAAATTCATCACCGGCACCGTCTATTGGCCTGCCGACGACTGAGAGATGCAAGCGCTCCCGCCCTTAGCGAGGAGCGTTATGCCCGAGTTCAACGTCCACAAATACACGCTACTGTGTCTGCGCTTGGCGGCAGAGTGTAGAAACTTAGCAGCAGATGTTCCCGAGCCCGACTTAAGGGCGCACTTCCTTTATATGGCGAGCAGATGGACGGAACTCGCGCATCAGCCTCGTGTCCTGCATTAACGCGAGATAAGCGACCGGGAACCAAGCGGCTCAGTCCACCAAATTCGAGCTCGTGATCAACCTAAAAACCGCCAAAACACTTGGCCTTGCCATGCCGCCGACGCTGCTCGGCCGCGCAGCTGAGGTGATCGAATAGACCTTTCGCAGTGCGTCATTTGCTGGTGCGAAAGTGACGCGATGGGTCTTGTGTCACGAGTAACGCCGGTCCAAACGGCGATGCGTAACTGTACGAGAGATGAAGGATGGCCCTTCGAGGTCGGCAATCAGGTGCTGGTCTCAAGCCACCGCAAGCTGCTGTGGTCAAAAGCCATGGTGGTGAGCGTTGCGGAAAACCGGAACGAGATTCCGGCAGGCAAGATTGAGAGAGGCGAGCGTAAGCAAACCGTCGGTGAAGTGTCGAAAGCGTTCAGATGATGTCAAAACCGGGGGCTGACCCTTCTCCCGGGATAAGCTTGGGGGATGCACTGAGACTGCCCAAGCGGCATCCGGCATGTAGACGGCGCGAAGCTCAATCAGGCTCTTGTACGGAACGTGAGAACCTGGCCGGCGATGCTAAGGGAAAAGGCGCAAGCGGCTCCAACCGCGAGGCCCAAAGTACCGATGCGCCGGAGAGGGGCGCACTGCCTCGTAGTAGTTATGAAGCGGGGTAATGCCCGTGGAGCAAAGGGGGCAGGTCATCGCCGTTGAACATGGGCCAACTGGGTCAAACCGGGAGGAGCCCGAAGGTTCGGCGAAAGGCGGCAGCCTTGGTGCGATGACACGAGCCGGATGATGCGAGAGTATCACGTCCGGATCTGTGAGGGTTGCGCCGTGCAAGTGCGTTGAACTCTGCCGCCTGAGATGGCGGCCGCGGTAAAGCCTAGCGAGCAGCCGCGAACCGAGTCTTGCGTGGTGTCCGGTAACGGCCACTGCGAAGCGTAGACAGGGAGGTTGTAGGCCGGAATAAAGTGAACGGGAAGATAGCCCCGAAATCGATCGTGATCGGAGGAGCCGACCCTGTCTCTCAAAGGGGAAGGCGGAATCGCAGGCCGCGCTAGAGTGCGAGTGGCCTGCGGTGCTCCCGGGGTTCGTACCGCCAGCATGCAACCAAAGGGATCAACGTGAACACGGGAGATCCATTCGGTTCAAACGCAAGTTTGTAGGGCCCGACAAGCCGGCAAGGTGAGGGAGGCCTGACGACCGAGTGGAAGTCATACTGACTGATAGTACTCGGAGGACGGGAGAGCCGGCCACATGGGGAAGCGGTCAGCGGCAGGTGAATTGTTCTTGGGCGACATGGGCTCCATTCAACGGGAGTTACGGCCTTCTACCCAGTGAGAAGATCAGCCGACCATGGAAACGAAACTTGAACAGATAGCAGTGAAAGCTGTGAACCAACTGCCGAAGAGCGTGGTGCGGGAAATCCGCACGCCACGTTCTGTGGGAGCCGGGGGCGGGTGACCGCCTCCGGCGACCCGGTACTCGGGGTGAAATTCCCCGGGTCTACTCGGCAATTGCTACACATTCCCAAGGTCCGGCGGAGTCCGCTTTACCCCTGTTAGCGACCAAATTGCTGCATTACGGCAAGCGCCGCTATTCCGACAAGCGATACCGCCTACTCGGCCGTGATATGCGCGGCCCGGATCAGCTTGCGCCATTGCGGCTCTTCGGTGCGAATGCGCTCGCTCAGTTCCTGCGGCGAACCAGCGATAGAGCCGAAATATTGCACGTCGAGAAACGTTTTCTGAACGGTCGGATCGGCGAAGATCTTGCGCACCTCGCTGTTGATCTTGGCGACCACGTCGGGCGGAATACCGGCCGGCCCGAACAGCGCGAACCACGACACCGCCGTGAAGCCCGGATAGCCGGCCTCGGCGATGGTCGGCACGTCTGGCAAGAGCGCCATGCGCTTCGGCGCGCCGACGGCGATGAATTTGACCGCGCCGGATTTCGACTGCGGCACGGCGTTGCCGACGCTGATGAACATCAATTGGATGTGGCCCGCGATCACGTCCTGCATCGCCGGCGCCGCGCCCTTGTAGTGCACGGCGACCAGATTGGTACCGGTGACGGTCTTGAACATTTCCATATTGAGATGGCCGCTCGAGCCGACGCCGTAAGTGCCGTAATTCAACTGGCCGGGCGTGGCCTTGGCGAGCGCGACCAATTCCTTGACGCTGTTCGCCGGCACCGACGGATAGAGGATCAGCGCATGATTGATCTGCACGAGACCGGTGATCGGGGTGAAATCGGTGAGCTTGTAGCGTAGGTCGGGGTAAAGCGTCGGATTGACGATGAAGGTGGTTTCGGGGCCGATGAACAGTGTGTACCCGTCGCCCGGCTGGTGCATCACATATTCCGCGGCAACCTGGTTATTGGCGCCCGGCTTGTTCTCGACCACTATTTGGGCGCCCCAGTCGGCGTTGAAGTGTTGCGCTAGGATGCGCGCGAGCATGTTGGTCACGCCCCCCGGCGACGCCGGCACGATGATGGTGATTGGCTTCGACGGATAAGTCTGCGCGTGGGCGTTCGGTGCCGCGGCGAGACACGCGGACACCGCCACCATGTGAAGCCATGATTTCATCGCCGTTCCTCCACTCGTGGACTACTTCTTCGTGTCGGCATATGGGTAGAGCCTATGGCCACAACCGTCCAAACGATACTTTCTGCACCGGGCTCGAAACAACCGAATACAATCGCTGCCATTCTCTGACGTGGGAAGCCGGCCGCATCGAACTGACCGTCTAACACACCGGTGAGGGATCGCCGACGGCTACAAGGAGGAACGCATGTTGTGCCGGACGATGGGAATGGGCAAATCAGCCCTGTCGCTGTTAGTTCTCCTTACATCCGGGCCACTTTCAGCGGCGCGGGCCGAGACCATCGATCAGCTATATGAGAAGGCGAAGCCCGAAAAGGCGCTAGTGTTCTATACTGGTGGCGGGCCGGCAGCGGCTAAAGCGGCGGCGGACGCTTTCGAGAAGCGCTTCCCGGGCATCGCCGTCACCGCCAAGGGCGACTTCAGCAATGTCCTCGACTCCGAGATCGACCAGCAGCTCAAGGACAACAAGGTCACTACGGATTTCGTGCAATTCCAGACGGTGCAAGATTACCCCCGGTGGGATAAAGCGAGCGCGCTACTGCACTTCAAGCCCGACGGCTTCGACCAGGTTCTCCCTGCAATGAAAGACAGGGACGGAGCCTGGGTGGCCGTGACCGCGATTCCAATGTTCTACGGCTATAATCCCGAGAAGGTGCAGGAGCCCGACGTGCCGAAGTCGGCGCTCGATTTTCTCAAGCCGCAGTTCGGCGGCCACATCGTCACCGTTTACCCCACCGACGACGACGCCACCCTCTACAATTTCGATTTGATCGTGCAGAAGTACGGCTGGAATTACATGCCAAAATATATGGCAAACCAGCCCTATTTCATCCAAGGCCATCGCGATGTCGCAGCTCGCGTTAGATCGGGCGCTGATTTCGTCAGTTTCGATATCAGCAATAGTTCTCGTATCGGCGGCGGCAACCTGATGATCGTGATGTCCGAGAAAGATAAATCGCCGGTCTTCTTCACCGCGGGCGGCATCCTCAAGAATGCGCCACATCCCAATGCCGCAAAACTTTTCCTGACCTGGATCTTAAGCAAGGAGCAGCAGGGCCGCGTGCCTGCCTTCTATTCACCGCGCGGCGACATGCCGCCGCCGGAGGGGCTGCCGCCGCTGACGAGCCCGCATTTCGCAAACGGTTATCGCGATTTTCTCGGCGATGGAGCACGGCTTCCAGCGCTGCGGAAGCGCTTCGAAGTTTTCACCGGACCGGTCACGAATAAGGCCACACAATAAATCTTCCGCGCGTCCCGCCAAGCGGCCGAGCGCTAGATCGCATACCAGGAGTTCAATCAGGAAATGCCCATGGCTAAGGTTGGAAGGTGATCAATCACCAGGTCCGGACGTCCCGGGGAAGGGTCATGCTCAACGGTTGGTTTCGCCTCGATATGGTTGCCCTGGCGCTGGCGATTCACGCGATCGCCGCGACGCCAAGCCTAGCCCAACAGTGGCCCACGCATCCGGTGCGCTTCGTGCTGCCGTTCGGTCCGGGCTCCGGAGCGGACACCGCCGCGCGGCTGATCACCGACACGCTGCAGCAGAAATGGGGCCAGCCCATCGTCATCGACGGCAAACCTGGAGGCGATGGCCTCTTGTCGCTGGGAACCGTCGTGTCGGCAAAGGATGACCATACGTTATTCTTCGGGCCAAGCAGTATCTTCGTCGTACAACGCTACGTGCACGAGGACATGACCTTCGATCCCGAGACCGACCTCGCGCCGATCGCGGGGGTCGCCAAGGTGCAGATCGCCGTGGCCGTGCCGACGAGTCTCGGCATCTCCACACTGGCCGAATTCGTGGCGCTGGCGCGCGCCAAGCCAAGCGAGACGAGTTATGCGGTCGCACCAGGATTTTCCGAATTTGTATTCGACGGATTCGTCAAAGAAAACGGCCTCTCGATCGCCAAGGTTCCTTACCGCGACATCACCAAGTCGCCGGTAGATCTCGGCGAAAACAGAATCCAGTTGTGCATGCAATCCTATGCCGCGATGCGGACCTACGCGCAGACCGGAAAAATCAAGATCATTTCAATCAACGATCGCGAGCGATCGCCCATCGCGCCGGACATTCCCTCCGTGGTGGAATCCGGATTCCCATCCTTGCTCGCGAGTCCCGTCTTGGGCCTGCTCGGACCGCGCGACATGCCGATCGACCTGCGCCGGCGGATTGCGGCGGATGTGCTCGCCGCGCTCGACGACAAGACGATCGGCGAAAGATTGGCGCTCACGGGGCAGCCGGCCGCGCCGATGGGCGTCGATGCGTACACCGCCGCACTCAAGGAGCAATACGCGCAAGTCGCCCGTATCGCGTCTGTGCTGGGAATCGCGCGAAAAAAGTAAGTATCATCGTCGTGGTCGGTCACGCGCGTGCGACGGCCGGCCATACAGCCGACCGCCCAGCACGCGATGAAATCTCGCGTCGCACCGCGAAAGGCCATTTGGAACATCGACATGCAAAGCACCGAGGTATCGCCGATCAAGGTCATAATCGTTGGCGGCGGCATAGGCGGACTCACCGCAGCGCTGGCGCTGCTCCAGCGCGGCATCGATGTCGACGTGTACGAACAATCGGCCGTGCTCAAGGAGGTTGGAGCTGGCGTCCAGCTTGGCTCCAACGGGACCCGGGTTCTGTATGCGCTTGGCCTGCAGGATGCCCTGGCCAGCGTTCAGGTCATCCCTTCTGCGCGCGAGATACGTCACTGGCGCACCGGCGAGACCTGGAATTGGTTTGATCTCGGCGCAACGTCGGCCAAACGGTACGGCACACCTCACGTCATGCTTCATCGCGGTGACCTTCTCAGCATACTGGCGGAGGCTGTCCAGCGTCTGAAGCCTGACGCGATTACGCTTGGCAGGAGGTGTGTTGCAGTTAGCCAGACTGATGAGCACGCAGAGGCGAGCTTTGCAGACGGCCGCGTGGCGAGGTCGGCTTTCATTATTGGTGCAGACGGCATCCACTCACAGGTGCGTGCCTGTCTATTTGGCGCCGGCCGTGCCGAGTTCACGGGTTGCGTGGCCTGGCGTGGTCTGGTGCCGATGGACCGGCTGCCGGAGCACCTTGCACGAATGGTCGGGACGAACTGGCTCGGACCGCGCGGTCATGTACTGCACTACCCGGTGCGGCGCGGTGAGCTCATGAATTTCATCAGCATAGTCGAGCGCGACGACTGGCAGGTGGAATCCTGGACCGTTGAAGGTAGCAAAGGTGAACTCGCCAATGACTTCCTTGGTTGGCACCAGGACGTTCACACTCTCATTGACGGGATCGACACTCCGTACAAATGGGCCCTGATGGTGCGCGGCCCCATGGAGCGTTGGACGCAGGCACGCATCACCTTGCTCGGCGACGCTTGCCATCCGACCCTGCCATTCCTGGGACAAGGCGCGGTCATGGCGATCGAAGATGCCTACGTGGTCGCAGCCTGTTTGTCGAAATATGCGAAAGAGCCGATGGCAGCGCTCGGCCGCTACCAGGACATCAGGCGGGATCGCACTGCGGCCGTCGTGCGCAAGGCTCACGAGAACCGCAGACAGGCGTTCAGCCCTGAGCTCGCCGACGAGGATGCAGTTGCAATTTCGGTAGCCCGCGAGTGGCAACAAGTGCGCGCGAGAGAGCGCTTGGATTGGCTTTACGCCTACGACGCCACCGCAGTCCAAATTTAAGGTGTCATATGAGGCGCTCCAGGCTGTTTATCCCGTTCGTTTTGCTGTTTGCGCCGCTAGGCGCCCACGCCATGACAGGCGACAAAGCGGAATTTCAAAAACTCGCCGATGACGTTTATGCCTTTGTCGGCAAATTGAATGACGCCAATGCCATGGCGATCGTGACCACGCAGGGCGTGGTGGTCGTGGACACCGGCAACAATCCGCCCGAGACGCGCATTCTGCAAAAATTCGTTCAATCGGTGACGACGCAGCCGATGAATGATTCCAAAAACAAAGTGGCTATATCGACGTGGAATACCGAGCATAATTTCTCCAACAGGGTCGGGCTGCTTTAGATTGTTCTAATTCTGCCCCATCGGCCGCCTCGCGCAAGCGCTTGGCCGTTGGCGTCCTTCACGATGAAGGATTCCGTGCGTTCCTCGATCGACCAGGGCGGCGGGAAGCGGCGGGGCATCAGCGTCGCGCCATCGCAGTATCGAGAGCTATCCTACCGACGTCTGTAATCACATAGCGGGGCGACGTTCCTTGGATCACGCGACGCTCGACATAGGCCGCCTTTATCAGTCGTGCGAGCATTAGCGGCGCTTGAGGAACAGGGCGACCGCGCTCGCCGGCCCCCCTCAACTCCTTCAAAAGCCGGATCTCGTCGTCAGTTAAGCTGTAAGACATAAGAGCTCGGGAAGCGGCGGGGAGGCTATCGATTTGGGCGCCCTATCTGTTTGACTTCGGAAACGAAAGTATCCTTTGGCGTCCATCCGTGCACCGTGCGGCAGTAGGGGCATTGGGAAAATGTAATTCTGTCGGGCAGCTTATCGATCTGTGCCAGATCGATATCGACGTGCGTGGGGATCAGTCTGTTCGTTTTCGGGCATTTGAACATCAACTGCGTCAAGAAAACCTCCACCAGTCACCGGCGAAGAAGGACGGAGTTTATCCGATTCGGGATAAGCGGGCTCGCAGCGGCAACAGGTGGGCCAGCGAGTGAATTTGCGGCCAATGGCCGCGGCCAATTTGCTGTCACAAAACCTTGTGCACGGTGAAGGAAGAATCAGATAGTTGTTTGTTTGATTAGAACCATCGTGCTGACGCAAATCCCCACCCCGACCCCCCCGCGTTAGCTTAGATGGCCTCATGCGACGGAGATTGGCCTCGATCCCCTGGTCGAGGCCTTTTTCGTGGCATTCATAGCCAATCGCCACGATACTAAATCAGGATGACGACGGCGGCCATGATCCCAATGATGATGGCGGCGGCTACCCGCACGTCATCGTCCACGCGCGGGGTCCGAGGCCCTCACGCCCAGGTGGGCTCAGCGGACGGCCTCGGCTCCTGGGCGTCGGGGTCACCCTTGCCGTGGATGACCGCTCTGCACCGGTGATCTCAACCGGTCGACGCAACACTTTATCCGAGAGGGAAAAGATCGATTATAGGCCGATAAGTCAGAGATTTCGTGGTGGTACGGCGACCACGACCATCCCGATTGTCTTTCAAACGGGCGGCGACCCAGTTCGGCTCGGCCTCGTCGCGAGCCTGAACCGGCCGGGCGGCAACGTCACGGGCGTAACCCAATTGAACGAGGAGGTTGCGACGAAGCGACTGGAAGTGCTGCACGAACTGGTCCCCACTGCGAGCGTTATTGCGCTCCTGGTCAACCCGGCCGTCCCCGCTCTTGCCTCAATCCAATCGAGTAATTTTCTGTCGGCGGCCCGCGCCCTCGGTTTGGAGCTCCCAATCCTCAATGCCAGCACCGAGCGCGACTTCGATGTGGCCTTCGCAAAGCTCAACCAATTGCGGGCAGGCGCCTTTGCCGCAAGCGCCGCCGGAGTAGGGGTCGCAGCAATCACGGTCACCTGACGATGCACCAGATCGGCCGCCAATGCGGGCAATCGTTCGTTTCGATTGTCGGCGAAGCGGGCTCGTGATCGGCGGCGGTTCGTTTTTCTTCGATCGGCAAGAACAGCTCGCCGCATTGTCCGTCCGCCACGCGAGGATGCGCGGCAATTCGACGCGCAAGAAGCGCTAGCCCTGCCGCGCCGCAAGGCCGCGTTCCAGCAGGAACGCACGGATTGTGCACGTGCTGGTGACTGGCGATTCGCTGCCCTCACGCGCGCGCGCGAGACTGGGCGGCGCGATGCTGCTCGACCGGCTCGGGCCGCCTGGTCGGTGCAGCGGCAGCTGCCCGCACGATTCGATGGTGAGGTCGCCGGCGGCGCCGTCGAGATTTTCGTTTTAGTGAATCTGGTTGGGGCGACGATGGAGCTCGGGCGGTCGGGGCGATCGATGATCGAGTGGTCCCGAAGAATCCGGCGCGGCGCATTTCGGCTTCGGCGGCGCGCCGCTGCTCGACCTGCTCGGGCCGATGGTGAGGCCGCCGGCGGCGCCGTCGCCAGCCGGAAATGTCGGAGAGAGAGCACGCCGCAGGCGTCGATGTTCCTGTGCTTGCCCCACGTGTTGGGACGGTACCACTCCAAGATAAACAGCATCGCCTTCGTGTCCACTTTGCGAACGGTCTCTGGTACAGGGTTTCGCTGCCCCCACGCGCGGCATCGCGACGATCTTCAATGAAGCAATAAACATCAGCGAAACGGCGGGCGTATCTAAGAGGCCGTTTCGCAATTGATTGTCAGGCCCGGATTAACCGCCGCGCAAGATCGGAGCGGGTCAGCGACTCGTTAACTATCGCCAGTAACTCGCGGTTACCCGGCCATGTGGCACGATGGCCAAATGACCACGATCAAAGCTCTACACGATCAGGCGCGGCGCGCCGTCGCCGCTGGCGAGGCCAAGCCACGCTACGCGGCCGAATATCTCGCCAAGGCGGCGAAGCTTGGCGCGACGCAACGGCAGTCGGCAAAGGCCATCGGCAATTTCATCGAGCGTTATTTGTCGTTTGAGGGCCGTCTTGCCCGCCTGCCGTTCATCGGCCGCAACGTCTTTATCGGGGTTCTGGCAGCTGCTCTGTCCATGGCGAGCATCCCGTTTTTCGTGCAGGGGGGCCTGTGGTGGTGGGTCGGACTCCTCGACGTAGTTGTCGCGCTCGCGCTGCTCGGCGTGGGCGTTGCCTCGCTGTCGGTGCGGCGTTTTCACGATCTCGGCTTTTCCGGCTACCACGCGATTTGGGTCGGCGTCGCGCAAACCGGGTGGGGCCTGCTGCATTATGGGCCGCCGAAAGTTGTGCTCGCCGCTTTGCCGCACGCCGCCATCGGCGCCTGGGTGACATTCTGGGCAGGGAATGCCGCAGCCAATCGTTTCGGCGAGTGACGGATGGCAATCCTGGTCATCTGGACTGTGCTCGCGATCGTCGCGGCGATCGTCGCCGGCAATAAGGGCCGATCGGGCGCTGGCTGGTTCTTCCTGTGCCTCCTGCTCACGCCGCTGGCGCTTCTGGTGCTTTTGGCGCTGCCGACACTCGCCGCGCCGGGGACCAAGACGTGCCCGCAATGCGCGGAGACCGTAAAGGCCGCAGCGAAGATTTGCCACTTCTGTCACTATGAGTTTGCAGACAGTGCGCCCGGCCCGTTTGACACGCCGGAGAATGTCGCGCGGCGTGATCGATGGAGCACGGCAGTCGAAACGCCGAAAGACCCGCCGTCGACGCCGGAGTATATCGCGCTGCGCGAGACGCTACGCGAGCCGCCGATGTCGGAGAGTGCGGCGGTAAGCGTGGGGGCGATAGGCAGAAACTTGCTGTACGCACTCGCCGTGTTCGTGGCGTTCGTGTTCGCATTCGCGGCTGTCGTCATAATCGTGGGAGTGAGACATTGAGCAAAAAACCGGAATATCCCGGCGCGAAGCGGCCATCGTATGCACGATTGTGCAGGGCGCTCCTTCGGATCAAACTTCGCGACGATTTATATTCAGACGGCGACCGCGCGAAGGCTAAGGCGTGGCGGATGCTGTCGTGAGCAAACGGCAAGATCGCGAGCTTGAACGCATCTATGCTCAGTATGGCGGCAAGGAAAAAGTTGACGCTAGGCTTAAGCAAATAAAAGCCGAAATGGAACGCGAACGAAAAGAGCGCCGCGAGCGTCATAAGCCCTATCGCCAGCAAAGCGGAGTGTTGGTCATCAAGGAACCAGAGAAGCCGCGCGAGTCCTAACAAGAGCGCACTTTCCGCGACGCCGTTGGCGCATCGGCTTATATCTTTGCAAGACCATTCAACCATGCCTCGACGGCACGTTTAGCTCTGTCGATTGTCTCTTGCGTAAGAGACTCATTTTCCAGTGCATGGCTTAAGCCTAAGAGTGCTGTTCCTACTTCACCGCGCACGTTGTCGAGAGACTGTTGGCTTGAAAGGTTCCGTATCGCGTTCGTCGCGGTCCGGAAGGCGCTGCGCAGAACAACTATAGCCACGTCGCTACCCGCGGGCGGAGTTGAGGGCATCAGTACGCTAATGACGGCTTTCGCTTTGTTGGCGGCGCTGAGTTCCTCGTCGATGCTGACCATTCGACACCTTCCCGGATGGTGGTCAGTCACCCCCCACTTGGGAGCTTATCACACGGCTGCGGAGGGAAACGGCTCAAAGCCGATGTCCCTGCCCGCCCAACCCGGATGTTGAATGGTCGCGCCTTTGTTGCCGCACTCGGAGCGACCGACGATGCGGCCGCTGTGGAGCTACGGGGTCGACGGCGCGCCGACAAGCCCTGATCGAAAGCCGCGTTGACTGCTCAATGTCGAGCTCTCTCTCCCGATTTTCCGGCTGGCGCTCGCGGTCTTTATCCCTTGGCGAGGGGCTGACGGATTCGACCGGCGCGCGGGATGGCACCCGCGCTGATGCTGTGTTGGATCGAGGGCGGCGCCGGCTTTTTTCTTTTTAGCTGTTTGCCTGGCGGCGCCGTCGAGCTACCGGGTCGATCGCGGCCGGCACCTGGCGTCGTCGCCATTCGGCGGGGGAGCGCAGGTCGGTCTGCGTCACAGCCGGAATGTTGTTGGCAGATTTCGGGTTCGGGGCGACGATGGAGCTCGGGCGGTCGGGGCGAACGAGATGATGATGATGCGGCCGCTGCACCGCCCAGCCGGCTCGCGCAGGTCGGTGGGGGCGCTTGCACTCGCTCGTGCAGCGCTGCGGCCGCCGCGGCACTCGCTCTCAGCACGGCGTGTTGGCCTTAAAGTCCCGTGCGGTCTTGACTATGACACCAAATATTCCGTGCTTAAAAAGCATCATGCGCCATTTGGACAGGTCTTGCTCTGAGATTGGCCTCCCCCTCTCGGCATGGTCAGCCCTGTTTCTGTAGGATTCGAGGAATGATGCGTGCCTTTCGAGAAATGCCGCCATGCTCCTCACGCACGAAGCGAGCCCTGGTGAAAGCCTTTCAGATTTCTTGGCCGAGCGGATCGCGCTAAGGCACCCGCCTAACGTTCTCTCTTTAATTTGATAACCCGGTATTTCGTCTTCGATGCGATCACAAGGGCACGACGCTACAGCATCCCGGATGGGTCGACTCGGTTGTCGGGCCTCAGCCCTTTCCAGCCGATAGTGGGGATGGGGTTGTCCTGCCCCGCGATCAGCAGGTCGCAATCGGCATTCAGGTCCGAGTGGCCCTCGCGCCCCCGGATCGACGCCTGATTCGGCAAGTCTGTGACGTGCTTCACACTGTGCCTAACCCACCGAATTCGTTCCAAGATGATCGAGCATCTTGAGTCAGCGTTGGCGCTCGCGGACGAAACGGCCGATGGCGATGCTGGATATTTGATCGAATCTGCTCTCGACATGATCCGCGCCGAACTGTTACCGGGCAATCTCGATTTGCCGCCCCCAAAGAAACCCAAGTGACCCGCTGAGATAGGGGCAACACTCAATGTCAATGGACATTGCAGTAGAATCCAGCGGGGAGGAAATCCTTTTATATTTCCAAATCGACGCAGAGGGAGTCGATGCCCAAACATTTGGGCGCGCGCTGATATCATTCGATGCACTGTATCGAGCAATAAATGGAGTCGCCAATCCTGGTCTTGAAATCGAAATTGAATTTATCCGTTCCGATCAGGGAAGCATCCGCGCAATCCTTCGGTCATTCAAGAAGGACACGAAAACTCTCCTAGACCATCCCTTCCTCTACATCATCTTTCCATTGTTGCTTGCGATCTTGGCAACCGCTGTCACATCTCAGGACGTGAAAATCATCGTCGAGGATGACAGCTATATAGTCAAACATGGGAAAAGAGAAATTGTACTGCCCCGCAACGCAGAGCAAGTTGCAAAACGAGTTGAGCATGACCCGACTGTCAGGCGAACAGTCCGCGAGTTTTTCGCCGTCGTAGAATCCGATCACAACATTAAAGCTGTTGATTTTCGATCACCGACTATCCCGGATGAGCCGGTCATTCCGATAGATCGTGAAAAGTTTGCCGAATTGCGAGGGCTTCCCGAGCTTGTCGAGTCGGAAATGCCGAAGTATAAACAAGAGACATATTTTCGCCAATCCGTCGTGGTCATCACGGCAGTCCTCGAAAAATCAAAGCGTAAATGGCAGTTCCTCTGGAACGGCAATAAAATTTGGGCGGACATTCTTGATGACAGTTTCTTTGAAAAGCTTCTTTTGCACCTATATGAATTCGGTCAGGGCGATACGTTGGTGGTCGATTTGGTCGCCAATCAAGAGCTAAACGAATTCGTCAAGGCGTATGAGACAAAGAGCTATCACGTGGTAAAGGTCCATTCCCACAGCAAAGCGCCGAAGCAGCCGTCTATGTTTTAGAAGGCCCAGTCGGCAAGCTCATTAGTCAATTCAAATTCCTGCTCGCCAAAGTGCGCCGTGTTTAGATCATAGATTGTCTTGCCACATGTGATCGCACCGAGAACAGTACAGCCAGCGGCGGTTAACGCATCTTCGGCGGCCAATAGCGAACTGCCGGTAGAAATTAGGTCATCAATTAGGATCACCTTTTTGCCTTTCAGGGATTCGTCGACTTGCAACAGCGGCGCGAGCACTTTGCGATTGCGGCTTCCGCCTTCATGCGCTTTTGTTAGCGCCTGTTTCCATTTCAGCCCGCCGACAACTCGTGTCGCGAGATCGGTACCGCTCACCGCTTCGTTAGTCATGACCAGTGTTCTGAATGAGTTTGCGGCCAACAATCCATCCTTTGACGGCACCGGCACCAATACTGCATCTTCCGCGCCGCCGACGCATTTCGCAATCCATTTGCCGAACGTGGGCCGTACCAAATTAAAGTTTTTCGCGTTGATTGCTTGGGCGTCAAAGTCGGAAGCTTCAAGCCGCCGTTCAACATTCACGAGGACGGCCAAAAGATTTCGCCAACTAGAAACCGGCTCGGCCAAGTCACACCAGGTGAGTCAACCACGGACCGGAGAATGAAAAGCCAACGTCCAGCTGACTGACACGCGGCGGCTTGATACAAGGTGCCTGACGTGTTGGATGCTTCGACGATGACCGTCGCATCTGAGATCACTGCCATCACACGATTTCGCTGCGGAAAGTTGGACCGAAATACTGACCTTCCCTCTTGAAAAGGAGAGATAAGCAAATGGTGTCGCCAGATTTCCTCCTGTAACTGAGCATTCTCAGTTGGCGAAGCCTTTGACAGCGGTGTGCCGATGACAGCAATTGTTCGGCCGCCGTTGTCTATGGCGCTTCGATGGGCCGCGCCATCGATGCCGCGCGCTAAACCGGACATTACTACAACGCCAGCGCGGACAAGCTCGCGAGAGAGTCGAGTGGCCCGCGATATCCCTTCTAAGCTCGCATCGCGAGTCCCAACAATCGAAACCATCGGATGGTTCGCAAGGTTGAGATCGCCCGCATAACAAAGCTCGATATCAGTGTGCGATTTGTCTTTATGAAAGAATTCCAACTGGCTCGGTGTGAGCGGAAGGCGCCCCGAAGTGTGGAGCAATTCGCCGAGCCGAATCCGACGCGTATCTAAAGGGCCAGTATACCGCTTCGGCGGGTCAAAGTTTTGAAAGGACTGTTTCCGCTGCGTCGGCATGACGGGCACCGCATTCCGAATCATGATAGCACCCCTTGAGGCAGGATATTGCGTCATTTTAAGGGATTGTCCCCGGCTTGTTGGCGCAAGGTCAATCGCGGTCCTGGCGGTAATCACATGTCAAGCAACGCGCCGACCAGGGCGCTAAGGAAGAGCGAATTAAGGTAGGCGCTATGGACTCCCAAAGAGCGCAGGAACTGTTTCAACGCTACGCGCCGTGCATGGCCTACGTCGCTGTAACCGACGCCGAAGGCAAAGAAAGCATCGGTAGCGCGTTTCATATCGGGGAGGGCGTTTTTGTTACAGCCCGCCACGTGGTTGAAAATGTAAATATTAGCGAAGTGAAGATGACGCACGAGCTACGGCGTCCATTGCAAGAGGTAATTCCCGAATATTCTGACGATGCGATTGCGGAGATTACAAAGACTATTGGGCAATCCCCAACGTGGCCCGTCTTTCAAGCTCCATCAAAAATAGACAAAGGTCCGTATTTCCATTCTGACGCGGCAATAGATGTCGCAGTATTTGCGGTAAATGGGCTCCATCCAGAGACTCCGCATGTACCCTTGGGGCGCCATCTCGACGACTGGATCGGACGTATAGAGTTCGTTCTCTCAGAAGTGCTGGTGCTAGGGTATCCTCCGATACCGCTTACTCGGGAGGCGCATCTTGTAGTAGCTCGCGCCGAAGTAAATGCGATCATCACGACACCGCCGAATTCAAAAGTTCAGTTTGTAGTTTCGGCGACTCCGCGAGGTGGGTTTAGTGGTGGCCTCGCTCTATCAGAATACGATTTCGCGCTTGGCGTCATAAGTTGGAGCCTCATTAAAAATCATGAAGCGGCTGAGTTGGGTTTCATGGCAGTGATTTCGGTCGAGGCTATCTACGAATGCCTAGCCGCTCATAAGCTATTGCCCGAAGTTCAAAAGGCGGGCTGGAATGATTTTTGGAACACCGACAATTGGGATTTCCTTGTCGAGAGGCAGCTTGGAGCAGCCGAACTGCTAGCCAGCGTGAGTCTTTATGACGATGGAAAGCAAGTTTACGTTGGTCTTTATTGCCGCGAACCGGTTGCGATGAATGAAGGGCTATCGGCCGTTGCACGCGCGGCTGACGGAAAACAGAAGGATGTCTCAAGAAGTAGCGATATGCACGCTCGAATTACCTTTGAGGGTGACCACGATCAAGTTATGGCAATTGCACGTAGGGCCGTCGCCTCCGCGTGTGCTTCCATGGAGGCTCTTGGATACAAGCCGGGCGGCCAACATCCTCGCGACGCGGCTGCGGTCTGACGTGACGCGTGGCCGATCTTTGGCGTACAATACCGGGATGCTCGCGCTTTCCAGTTTGGAGCCGATCTTGTTTGAAGCCGGAGCCCTTTTGACGCAGCCATAAAGGTGCGTGGACATAGTTGAGAATCTCAATTCAAATCGCAGAAGCCGTGAACAGCAATGGCCAGCCAGGATCAGCTAAACGCACTTGCGAGAAGAGGCGTCACGTTGCTTCGTGTCCAGGGGGAGCGGTGGCGATTAATCCGTGAAACAAGACTCGCGGGCACTCGCTTTTCGCTTACGTTTCCACACGATGTAGCAAAGGAAGCGCGGAGTAAATCTTTCGTTCTGATTGCCGTTAGCGGCGAGGAGACCGGTTTGCATGTTGGGTTCGTCACCTCCGTTCAAGCAACTGCTACATTCGACTCTCGCGTTGTATTCGACGAGTGCCGGGCTATTCAGCCCAGCTCGATCAGCGAGCTATTGGCTTCAATCAAAGAACCTGAATTGCAAAACGGTGTTCGCAATCTCATTCGTTCCGATACTCCGTTGCGCGCTATTAGTTCAAAGCTGGGAGCACGGATTATCCGGGGCGTCGCGGATATCTCGGCAAACCGCAATGCCCTTGATCGAATAATCGCACGGTTAGATCAACCTAGGCGCTTCAACAATGCCCGAGCTTTACAACAAGATGCACTTAACCTCGCGCTGCGTGCTTTCGGCATCAACGAGGGAGCAAGTGAAGTTTTCCTCGATGGCGATACTGCTTTGGGACGCGTGCGACTCCAAGAGGACGCAGTAATCGCGCACGACGCACGCTGGCTACCGGGTTGGCGATTTGATCAAAGCGATCTAACCGGCCGAGCCATTTTTCTAAAAGACGACGCAGCGCTGGAAGTGTTTACAGCAAACAAACTACCTTTGGAGGAGCTATTCGGCGTCGATCTGATTTATCTGAATGTGAAGCGCGGATCGTTGGTGTTGGTCCAATACAAAATGATGAATACACAGCGCCGCGCTGCGCCCGAGACTCCTGAGTGGCTAGTGGCCATCAACCAGCAATTCATGGATGAACTAAATCGGATGGAGCGATTTGATCGAGACTTGTCCGATGGGCGTCCTTATCGACTTAATAGCGGGCCTTTCTTTTTTAAGTTGGTAAAGCGCGATGCAGTGGCGAATTCGGCCGGTATTCTTTTGAGCAAAGGCCATCTTGATCAACTCCTAGCTGACGGACAACTGAAAGGCCCGCGTGGTGGTCTACGCATAAGCTTCCAAGCTCTCGATGGTCATTACCTTCAAGGCGAAGCTTTCGTCGAGCTTGTGCGTTCTGGATATATTGGCTCACGGGGAGCGATCACGGCGCATTTGCAAGCATTAATCGAGGCAGCACTAGTCGGTGGACGAGCCGTCGTCGCCGCAATCGAGACTCCACAGGAGCCGAGCAGCACTGCCGAAGGTGTGACGACCGATTATGACCCGACCGAATTCCTCTAACGTCACTTGATCCGCTCCAAGTAACCGTCGCGGATTATAATTCGGCGTCATGCGGTCACCGCATCTTGCCAGCCTTGCGGCTTTCGACAGACTGATACCCGCGCCGCTTAAGCACAGCGTCAATGCCTTCGATCACGAGATCATGAATCTTGATCCGCTCATCGTAGGCAATCTTGCGCAGCGCATCATGGACCTGCCCCGGTAGATACAAGCTTGTGTGCACCGTAGCGGGTGCCTCCCTGACCGTCCGGGAGGCCACCGGCACGCCGGAGCGATTGGCGGGGGTTCGGGGGCGTCTCGCCACGTAGGCTTCTCCTTGGGCTTCCCAATGGGTCTCATGGCCACTCTACCACGGCTGTGAGCAGGTCGTCGCAAGCGTCACGGCTTCACGCCCCTATGATCTTGTAGCATTGTAGCGCTATAACATTGAAATTCTGGCTCCGGCGTCACACATATACCAACAGTTGCCCGTGACAGAAGCACCGCGATGCAGGCCAAAACGGCACGATTTATCGGCTATTTCCGAGTTTCTACGGTCCGCCAGGGTCGATCCGGCCTTGGGCTTGAGGCGCAACAGGAAGCGGTTCGGCAATACTTGGCAAGCGTAGGCGGCACGCTGACTGCCGAATTTACCGAGGTCGAGACCGGCAAGCGCAATGCCCGGCCCGAACTGACAAAGGCCCTCGCCGCCTGCAAGCGGCTGAAGGCAAAGCTCGTTATTGCCAAGCTTGATCGGCTCTCCCGCAATGTCGCCTTCCTCAGCGCGATGATGGACGGCAAGACAGAGTTCATCGCTTGCGATAAGTGGCTTGCATTGGAGCGATGTCAAGCACGAGATTACAGATTGGTGGCATTGTGCCCGCTCACTCCACGAACTGCAGAGCCTCGACGACCGGTGCTTGCAGGACATGGGAATGTCACGCTGCACCGCAGATTTTGAAGCTGCCAAACCGTTTTGGATGCCCTAACCGCGCGGCGGCTTCAGCATGGCCGGTCTCCCGGCTGGTCTCTTCGCAGGTGTGATGTGTGACACAGCCGTCCCGCCCGGCCACTGCTAATGGTAATCATCGGTACAGGGACGGTGTGTTATGCTCACAAGAAACGCGTACTTAGTCCGAGAGCGGATTTATCCACTCGCATCTCTTTTCGTGGCTTTGGTGTTCACGTTCGGTTTGATTGGCCTTTTGGGTTGCGGCCTTCTCGTACTCATGGGCTACTGATCGGCTCGACACGCGGGCGCGGCTGAGCGGCTAGTGCTGCAGTCCCAACAAATCCTGGTCGCGTTCGGCTCGGAATATGTTGCTGTATAGGCTTGCGATCCATTGGCGTCCGCTCGATGTCACATTGAGATAGCGTATTGCGGTCTGAATATACGGCGACACGCTGTTCCAATAGAATTGCGAATACTGGTCGACGAGATCGGTCGGTGACGAATAGCCAAGTTGCCTGTTCATCCCAATCTCCTCAAACTCGTAATAAAGCGCATTGGCTTTTCGCAAATAGTGTGGATCGCCGAGTTGACCGATCAGATCGGCAGCCCGCAACAACGATCCTTCTTCGTCCATTTCCTTGACTTCGGCAGATGTGGATATCGGAAAACGGGTGAATTCAATCGCGCGCACTATTCTGTCGGCATCAAGCTCCTCAATTGCCTCTATACGATCCCGCGCAAACAGCTTGGAGCGGTCGACGTGATAAGGCGCAAGCGCTGCGTCGGAAGAGCCGCGCGGCAGACGAACTTTGCGGCCACTCTCGTCGACGACGTAGCCGTCTGCTCCGTCGCCTTTCACAATGCCGCGCACATACCCGATATCGTGTACTAGACAGGCAACGATGAGATGTGCGTAATCGTTGGGCGTCGTCGGTGAAAGCAGCGCTCGCCCCATCAAGATGTCATGCCCGGCGAGCGTCACCAGCATTGTGTGTTCGACATTATGATAGAGGGCGTCACTGTTGCCGATGCATTCGAGCGCGAGCCGCGCAGCGGATGGAACTAACTCGGTCAAACGTGCGTGCGATGATCCAAACCGTCGCTTCATGTCTGAAGCGAGAAAGGAGCCCAGTGCCTCTGCGGCCAGTTCAGGGACTGTAAGCATGGACTAGACCAACATCCGCGCGGGATGATGAACTTCGTGAATGAGATTGCCGCTATGGAGGGACGTTGGCAAGCGGACGACGACTAGTGTTTTGAAACCATCGTCAGCACGAGATCGATGGATGACAAAGCGGTAGGAGATAAAATTTTGCCGATGCCATTGGTCGCGTAGCCCAGACCAAAAGGGTAAGTAGTATCAAAGCTGCTTCCGGTGACCACGCTACCTGTGGCGGTCCCTAAACAGGCCCCCGGTGCAACCCTGTGACTGCCCGCTGATCCTATCTCTGCTTCTCCCGGCCACTTGCTGTGCGCGCACAGCAAGGCAACGATACCGGCTATTGATTTCTCAGTTTGTTATCGCGGTACAAAATTGAAGACCGACTGGCCACAAATGGTATTCGGTCGAAATCGACCCATATTGACCTATTGAAAAGGCAGAAGCCCCAACCTTGCGGCTAGGGCTTCGCGTGATGTGGCTGTTCAATCCGTGCGCGCTAGCTCATTTACTTTGCCGCCTTCGCGAGGCCCTTGCGCAGATCATCCGTTCATGACTGGTACGATCTCGGTTGCTGCATTGAGATTTAAGAAAAGCGGCTCAACAACCTCGACAATCTGAGACGGCTCAGCAAGATCAAAAAATATCATTCCACTGCGCTTACCATCCAATGGCGCGAAGTACGCAGCTTCGGGTTTGAGTTTCTTCATTATCGACTCTAACGTCTTTCCGAGCGAACCGTCTTTAACGGCCTGATTTCCCTTTTCGACGGGAAGAGTAAATTTAAGCATCATGCGCATTGTCGTCTCCCTGTTATGAAGCGGAATTCTATCGGATTATTTCCACGAAACGCTATCCTAGGGCAGGTACTGTCGAATTTTCGCGAGCAGTTGGCGCGGACTGTAAGGCTTCGGCACATATTCATCACAGCCAGCCGCCCGTGCCTTCTGCTCCTCACCACTGAGCGCATAGGAGGTGACCGCGATGATCGGGATCGAACGCAACGCCGGATCGGCCTTGATCCGTCGCGTCACCTCGTAACCGTCTATGCCCGGCAGTTGGATATCCATCAGGATTAGATCGGGACGCTGTTTCGCCACGGCTTCGAGCGCCGCCTCGCCGCTCTCGGCCTCCATGATTTCGTAGTCGGTAGCGGAAAGCAGATCGCGAATGATTTGGCGATTATCCTCCTGGTCCTCCACCACCAGAATGCGCTTGCTCATGCCGTGACCGCCTGCTGGACAGCGCGAACCGGGACGGTGAAAGAAAACGTCGAGCCCTGGCCCACCTGTGACTCGACCCAGATTTTGCCCCCGTGCATCTCGACGATGCGTTTGGAGATCGCAAGGCCCAAGCCGGTGCCACCCTTCTTGCGCGTGATCGCATTGTCAGCCTGCTGGAATTCCTGGAACAGCTTGGCCTGATCGGCAGCGGAGATGCCGGGACCGGTGTCACGCACGGATAGATGGAATGACCCATCGGTCGCGGTGGCTTTGATAACCACTTCACCAGCATCGGTGAACTTAATGGCGTTGCCGACGAGGTTAATCAGCACCTGTGTCAAGCGTCGCCCATCGCCGTATCCTGCTGGCATTTTGGAAGCCACCTCGACCTTAAACGCGAGCTTCTTGTCGGCGGCCAGCGGTTCCAGTGTGCTACGGACGGTCTGGGCAATGTCTTCAAGGGAGTAATCGGAGAGATCGAGGACGAGTTGGCCAGCCTCGATCTTCGACAGATCGAGTACGTCGTTGATCAAGCCAAGCAGGTGTCTGCCGTTACTCTCAAGCCTTTTAAGCACGCCCATCGTCTTTTCAGGCAGTTGCCCGTAGATGCCGTCTGCCATCAGTTCGGTGTAGCCCAAGATGGCGTTCAGCGGCGTGCGCAACTCGTGGCTCATGTTGGCAAGGAACTGTGACTTGTGCTGGCTCGCGACTTCAAGTTGGCGGCTCTTGTCCTGGATTTCGTCGAACAGTCGCACGTTCTCGATGGCAATCACCGCTTGGTCGGCGAATGTGGTCACAAGCTCGATCTGCTTTTCCGTGAACGGCATGACAGCAGTACGCATCAGGCCGATGACGCCGATTGCAACGTCCTCGCGCATCAAGGGCACGCCGAGCATCGATCTATATTTTCCGATGCTCTGGTATTCGAGATAAGTGTAGTCGGGATCAGCAAGGCAATCCGGCAGATGGATCGTTTTCTTCTCCAGGCCGGTGCGACCGATCAGTGACCCTCGCCCGATGGGAATCGGATTCTGGGCCGCGTGCTGGAGAAAGGCGTCTTCGGCATTGTTGGCCGCCGCTGAAAGATACTTGCCATCTCGGAGCCGGAAAATCACCGCGAATTCGGCATTGCAGAGTCGGGCCGCAGTCTCGACAATGGTATTGAGGACAGGCTGCAGATCGAAAGCCGAGCCGCTGATCACCTTGAGTACGTCGGCGGTCGCGGTTTGCTGGTCCAGCGCGACGCTCAATTCCTCGGTGCGCTGTTGCTCAGCATTGAATAGCCGCACGTTCTCAATGGCAATTGCCGCCTGATCAGCAAAAGTCGTCAGAAGAGTAATGTCCTTTTGCTCGAAGGGTCGCACCTCAGTCCTACGAACAAGGATAGTACCGAGCGCGCGGCCTTCACGGATCAGGGGCACAGCCAGGATACTGCGATGCCCGAACTTGATCGCAAGTTCTCGTCCGAGCGCAAAGTCGTCGTCAGCGTTCTGCAGGTCGGCGATGTGAATTGACCGCCGGTCGCAGATGGAGCGACCCATGACGGTGGAGCGATCTAGCTGTACCTCTCCGATGGGCCGCCCAAGGTCGCCGAACGTAGCGCCGACGCGTATTACGTTTCTCTCAGCGATAATGATATCGACAATCTGTGCCTCACAGATGCGAGCGGCGTGTTCGGCCACCGAATCTAGCACCGGCTGCACGTCACTTGGCGAATTCGAAATGACACGCAGGATTTCGCTGATCGCCGTTTGCTGTTCCAGCGCCTCGGAGAGATCGCCAGTGCGCTGTCGCAACTCATTGAGCAGCCGTGTGTTCTCGATGGCGATGACGGCTTGGGCAGCGAAGTTCTGCACCAGCGCAATCTGCTTGTCGGTAAACGGCTGAACTTCCTGACGATAAATCGTGATGACGCCGAGTACGGCGTCTTCCTTGCTCAGTGGCACTTGTAGCGCTGTGCGCGCTCCACCGAGATCGACAAGAGCGCGGCGCTGTGGATCGCCGGTTCGGTATGGCTCCTCCGCCGCGAGATCGAGGTTATGGATGAGGCGCTCTCCGTGCAAAAAACGGTAGGGCGCTGTGCCGGGACTGGGAATAGCGGTCGTTTCGGCGAGGAACGTTGCGTAGGGTTGTGGGACGCCTCGCAGCGCGACGGCGACATAGCGATCCTCTTCCATCGTCCACAGGCCGCCGAAGTCCGCTTCACAAAGGTGCATCGCCTTTTCGAGCATTGCCTCGAACACCGGCGCAAGTGCGCCGGGCGACGCATTGATGACCTGCAATACCTCGGCAGTTGCCGTCTGCTGCTGCAGCGATTCGCTAAGTTCGCGTGTTCGCTGCTGCTCGGCCTCGAATAGACGAGCGTTCTCGATGGCGATTGCCGCCTGATCGGCAAACGTCTCAACCAGCGCAATTTGCTTTTCCGTAAAGGGTCTGACCCCTTCCAGGTGATAGATCATCATGACGCCTAACAAATCGTCACCTTTGAGGATCGGCACCCCTAAAACTGTCCGTATCGCCTCAGCGTCTTTCGCGCCGTAGGTATATTCTGGATCGACCCGTACATCAGGAATATGGATTGTGCGCCGCTCCAACGCTGCGCGGGCCGAGCCACTGTGCCTGCCGGGTCGAATGGGATGTTGCTCCACCCACGCCGTGAATTCTGGGGGGGAATTGTAAGCAACTGCCATCCGCAATAGCTCGCCATCAAATCGGAAGATGAATGCTCTGTCTGCGCCACAGAGCCGGACCGAGCTTTCGGCAACCGTCTCGAACACTGCATGGAGATCGAATGCAGAGCGGCTGATAACCTCTAGCACTTTTGAGGTTGCAGTCTGCTGCTCTAAGGATTCCGAAAGGTCATCGGTGCGCTGGCGTAACTCGTTGAGGAGCCTCGTGTTCTCGATAGCTATCACAGCCTGGGCTGCGAAGTTCTGCACAAACTCGATCTGCTTGTCAGCGAAAGGCCGAACTTCCTGGCGATAGATGCCAATCATTCCGACAAGCACATTCTCCTTAAGCATCGGTACTATCAGGAGCGTGCGAGCGCCGCCGAGTTCAGCGACGCCGACCATCCCTGGATACCGTTCGATGTAAGCCTGATCCGCCAAGACATCCGCGACATGGACCGGCTGTTTCGTCTTTGCAGCCCTGCCCATCGGGATCATTGGGTCGGCCCGGATTGGATTTTTCTCTAGGTACTCATCCCACGGGGGCGGCAAGTTCCACTTTCCAACGGCGCGAAACTCATTTTCTTCATATAGAAATAACATAGCAAATTTCGCCTCGCAGAGGCGCACGGCGTTTTCCAGCATAGACTGGAACACGGGCTGTAAATCGCCCGGCGAGCTACTGATAACTTTCAGAACGTCGGCGGTGGCGGTTTGCTGCTGTAGGGATTCGCGCAGTTCGTTGAGCAGACGCGTATTCTCGATGGCGATGACGGCCTGCGCGGCGAAGTTCGTAAGCAAAGCAATTTGCTTATCGGTAAACGGGCGTACCTCCTGGCGGTAAAAGACGAGATTCCCGATCAATTCGCCTTCCTTAAGCATCGGAACGATGATGAACGTTCGCGCACCTGCAAGTTCGACGATGCTGACAGCCGCAGGATCGCCCTGCTTATAGGCATCTTCCTGGCTGTAATCGGCGATGTGGACCACGCGTTTGGTCGCAATGGCACGTCCAAGGGCATTCTGCGGACTAGGATTGACTAAGGGGTTGCGCCTTCGCGCTTCGGCATAGGCGGGTGGCGGATTATGCATCGCTGCAACGCGGAAGGCACCGTTCTCACGCAGTTGCAGGGTGCCGAATCTGGCTTCGCAAAGGCGCGTGGCGTTGGCAAGCATGCTGTCGAAAACCGGCTGCAGTTCGCCAGGAGACGAACTGATGACACTAAGAACCTCAGAGGTTGCCGTCTGCTGCTCCAACGACTCGGTGAGATCGGTCGTGCGCTGGCGCAGTTCATTCAGCAGCCGGGTATTCTCGATGGCGATGACGGCCTGGGCGGCGAAATTCTGCACTAGCTCGATCTGCTTGTCGGTGAAGGGGCGCACCTCCTGGCGGTAGATAATGATTGCGCCGACCAGTTCATCTTCCTTGAGCATTGGGACGATGACTTGGGTTCGTGCATCCGCCAGTCTTGCCGCGATACCGGGTATTGCAGAAGCGGCGTCATCGGCTGTGTGACTCACGCCTTTGGTGAGCATGACGCGTTCGAGTTGGCCGCCCGGTATCGGTTGAAAAGGTCCACGGCGACGATTGAATTCCGCGTAGTCGGGTGGCGCACCAACCTCCGCTGCGAAATGGAAGGCTTCACCATCAAAACGGTACAGCACGCCAAATTCGGCTTCGCAAATGCGCGTGGCGTTCTCTAGCATCGCCTGAAATACCGGCTCCAGTTCGCCGGGCGAACTGCTGATGACTTTCAGCACCTCCGACGTTGCGGTCTGCTGCTCCAGCGATTCGGTAAGATCGTTCGTGCGCTGCCGCAATTCGTTGAGCAGCCGCGTGTTCTCGATGGCGATGACGGCTTGGGCGGCGAAGCTCTCGACCACCGCGATCTGCTTGTCAGTGAAGGGACGCACCTCCTGGCGGTAGATGCCTATCAGGCCGATCAACTCACTGTCCTTGAGCATCGGCACTGCAACGAAGCTGCGC
>Ga0181530_10001442_pt1 | contig 29960 bp, 28 predicted proteins | sample PEATcosm2014_Bin_42_FD_119769 | JGI IMG/M metagenome (GOLD analysis project Ga0181530, IMG submission 119769) | Peatland microbial communities from MTU Mesocosm Facility, Houghton, MI, USA - PEATcosm2014_Bin10_60_metaG | ecosystem: Environmental > Terrestrial > Soil > Wetlands > Peat | place...
CAAGAGCCTCTGTTGAAGGCAGGATAGAGTCCCGAGGCGTTGGACTGATTTATCCGGTTGGCGGTGAGCCCGGAGCCCGAGCAAAGATCGGCTTACAATGAACCCGCAAGGGAGTTGTAGGAAAAGGTCAGCGAGGGTCTAAACGCGAGCTACTGGCCGAGAGGAATGAGTTCAACATCACCTCGGGACTCTCTACGTTTGCGCGAAGATTAAAGATTGTGGAGAGACGGGCGTCCCCGCCCGTTGCAGGCAGCTCCATCCAGGCCGGCAGGCAAGCGAGACTTCGCATCGCCCTAACTTCGAAGCAACAGCAGGCTATTCTGGAGCCGGACGTTGATTTTCAAAGGAAGGCTCGATGTCGCTCAACGACAAGCTCACGCGCAGAGAGTTCCTGGTAACAACTTCTTCGGCGGCCATCGCTGCGACAGCGCCTCTGGCTGACGCGCAGAGCAACGCAGCCGCCGCGAACCCGGGCGGAGTGGGCGGCCCGGAAGGAACTTCTTATTCGGAGGAAGAGCTCTTCCAGAACGGCCCGCAACGCACCTTCAGCGGCGATCGAGCTACCCAGATCGCGATGCCGTTAGGCGGGATCGGAGCTGGCTGCATCTGTCTGAATGGCTACGGCGGATTGCAGGATTTCTCCATTCGTACCCGGCCCGAGACAACCGCCTTGCCGGAAACTTTCAGATCCAACTCTCCCGAAGCGGCTTTTGCAGTGCTGCACGTGAAGGGAGCGGCTGGCGTGACCAAGATGGTTCAGGGGCCGTTTCCGGTTTTCAAGATCTATGACCAGGGTCTGCAAGGGCAGGGGCTGCGAGGCGGCGGGTTCGAGGGATTTCCACGCTTCGGAAAATGCACTTTCAAGGGGGAATATCCTTTCGGAAAAGCCCAGCTCAGTGATCCGGCGGTTCCGCTGGAGGTAACGCTTACCGGATGGAACCCGTTCATACCCTTGGACGACAAGAACTCGGGAATACCTTGCGTTCTGCTGGAGTACACACTCCGCAACGTCTCGGTCGGTGCGGTGGAGTATGAGTTTTCCTACCACCTCTCGCATTTGGCGCCGGGATGCGGCGATGATGAATCGAAGAGCCGCAATGCGGCGATCCCCGGAAAGGGCGTATTCCTCTACAACCTGGAAGAGCCAAATGCGGAAGCATACGGAAGTGCGAGTCTGACAGTCATCGGAGAGCCGCCGCGCATCAAGGGAATGTGGCTGCGCAGTCCTGGTTGGGAATTTGATTCGTTGTCGGCGCTGTGGCGCGAGGTTTCCACTGGGCAATTCACCAGCAACGATGGATCGAACACGGTCGACACCGGCGGACGGAACGGAGCTTCGATTCTGCTGGAAGGACGGTTGGAGCCGGGAACGTCCCGAACCTACACCATTGTGATCGCCTGGCATTTTCCCAACGGTTACGTGGCGGCTGGCGGCCTTCCCCTTCCCGAAGCCCAAGGCAACGACGGGTGCCGTTCTTACCCGGACGGGAAGTCCGCGCTTTGGCGGCCCTACTATGCCTCGATCTGGAGAGACGCGCGCGAGGTTGCCCTGTATGTGGAGGAGAATTACTCCTCATTGCGGGCGCGCACGCTAGCATTCAAGGAAGCGCTGTTCTCTTCCACCCTGCCGCCGTATGTCCTGGACGCAGTCTCGGCCAATCTCGCCATCCTCAAGTCTCCGACCGTGCTGCGTCTGGAGAATGGCGACATTTGGGGCTGGGAAGGATGCTTCCCCGATGCCGGCTGCTGCCATGGTTCGTGCACCCACGTATGGAATTATGCGCAGGCGTTCGCTCACCTCTATCCGCAACTGGAGCGGACGTTGCGAGAACTCGAACTCGGCCGCTCCATGGACCAAAACGGTCACGTCACCTTTCGCGCAGCGCTTCCGGAAGGCCCGGTCAAACACGATTTCCACGCTGCCGCCGACGGCCAGTTGGGCGGAATCATGAAGGTGTTTCGAGACTGGCAGATTTCCGGGGACACGGCGTGGCTCAAGAAGATGTATCCCTTGGCCAAACGCAGCCTGGACTATTGCATTCGCACCTGGGACCCCGATCGCCAGGGAGGATTGTTCGAGCCGCATCACAATACCTACGACATTGAGTTTTGGGGTCCGGACGGCATGTGCACCAGCATTTACCTGGGCGCGCTCTCGGCGTTGTCCCAAATGGCGGCAGCCGCGGGTCAAAGTGAAGATGCCAAGTCTTATCGGGACCTGGCCAATCGTTGCGCGCGCTTTATGGAAGAGCAACTCTTCAATGGAGAGTATTACCAGCAGAAAGTGCAATACCTGGGCCTGCGGAACACTTCCTTTGCCACCATGGTTGCCGGGGTCGATGAGCACAGCAGCGAAATGCAGAAACTCCTGAAGCGCGAAGGCCCCAAGTATCAGTATGGAAGCGGATGCCTCTCGGACGGAGTCATTGGGGCGTGGATGGCTCGAATCTATGGGATCGAAACTCCGATCGCCCGCGACCAGGTGCGAAAGACGCTGCACGCCATCTTCAAAAATAATTTCAAGACCGACCTCAGCCAGCATGCCAATGCGCAACGCTCCGGCTATGCCATGGGGCGCGAACCGGGATTACTGGTGTGCAGTTGGCCGCGGGGCGGCAAGCCCACGTTGCCATTCGTGTACTCCGATGAAGTTTGGACTGGCATTGAATACCAGGTGGCCTCGCATCTCATTACGGAAGGTTTCGTCAAAGAGGGCTTAACCATCGTGAAGGCGCTTCGCAGCCGTTACGACGGGAGAATTCGCAACCCGTGGAATGAATATGAGTGCGGCAATTACTACGCCAGGGCGATGGCCAGTTACGCGTTGCTGGGGGCGCTGGGCGGATTCCGTTACTCAGCCGTGGAACGGACACTGTGGTTTGGGCCCCGGCTCGGCATTCAGCCGTTCCGCACATTTTTCTCCACGGCGAGCGGCTTTGGAACGATTACGCAGGACGCCAGGACGCTCCGCGTTGAAGTGCAAGAAGGCGAGCTCCAGATTGAAAAGCTGGTTCTGACGAATGAGGCGCAAGCCAGAACTCTGGACTGGAAGGCCACGGTCCGGCCCGACGCCCCTGCGATCAAGAACATCTGAAGCGCCAGCGCGACTTCGCGCTGGCCTCACTTCCCTTCGATTCCCGGGCCTCCCACGACAAACAATTTCGGAATGCGCTGCTCGAGCGGCGGAAGCGCTGGGAACGGGGCGTGAGGCTCGGTCTGGTACCAATAAGCGACGGAATAGTAATTGTCGGAGCGGTGATTGGCGTGGCCGTGCTCGATCGAGGCCCGCAGCGACTTGGTGAATGTGATCGGTGAATCGAGGTGGAAACGGTACACCGACCAACGTCCGCCAGCTTTCTCTTCGCCTTTCACTGGGGCGCCATAGAGGCCGTACGAGAAAGCTTGGTCGCCGAAATCCCAGGCTCCCAGAAAATAGTCTTCCGAGCCGGTGCCGTTGATCGAAGGCAGAGTTTCGCCATCGACAAAGAACATGTCGTCGCCTTCTCCCCACCAGCCATCCTGATTCTCGAGCACCGACATGGTTACCCCGACGAAGTGGCCTCGGCCGGTCGCTTCAAGCCAGACATAATTGCCGTCGCCGTTAAGGTTCTTGCGGTCGTTAACCAGGGGATCTCCATTTTCCTTCCACTGGTTGGTCCAGCCGCGGGCGGGAGCCGCTTGACGGTACTGCGCGTGGAAATAGAGCTGGTCGGCGGACAACGGTTTCGGGTAGGCGCGGTAATCGATATTGAAATAGAATGCGTCGGTCTTTTTCTGGCCTTCGTTGGTCACGGTAATGCGTCCATGCTTCTGGAAGGGCATGGGGAAATAGCAGTTCATAGCCTGGCGGGAGCCGACCGAGAGCGGCACGGACTGGTAGAGAAAATACGAGCCGAGGCCCAAGCCGAAGAAATCGCCGATCGGCGCCTCGACGCTCGGGCTGGATTCGCCGTCCCAATACATGCGCAGGACGAGGGTTTTGAGGTGGTTGGGATCGTCGCTGGCGATGGTGACCCAGATGTGGCTGACGACGGCGGGCCCGTCGGCGTCGAGCAGAGTGAGCGTGGCTCCGGGAGCGATCTCGCGGGCGTCGGCGTTTCCGCCGCTGCGGTCGTAACTCGACGAGCGTTTCTGGACATAGTCTTTCGCCTGCGGAAGAGAACCGAGCCAGGCATCGGGACCCTGGGCTGCGGCGGAGAGAACCAACATGCAGAAGACGAGGAAAGAAGCGAATGTTTTCATGAAGCCTCCAAGTGGAAGGTGTGCGTTCGTGGCTCCGGGCTCAGGCGGTGAGTTGCACCCACAGGATACTCGCCATAAGTGCGGCCGTCGAGGAGTCCGCAATTTTGGTAGTGTTGCAGTTTGAAATCCACAGGGCCAGCGCCGTAACACATCCCGAGAACGCCAGCTTAGCCGCGGTCCGAATCGTGAGAGAAGCAACCGAGAATCGATAGACTCATTTCACTGGGAAACCCTCGGTTGGAAATGGCAGTGTTTCCGGCGTGAATGGGTCAACACTGCTTCTCGGTTCATAATTGCGAAGAAAAATTTCCCGCAGCTTGTCAGATGCTCGATAAATCCTGCCTCGTGTTTCGCCCTCGGCGATCAGGAAACCGAGATCAACCAGCGAGCGCAATTCAATGCTAGCTACCTGCTGCGATACCTCGGCAGAATTCATATAGTGAGACCTCCTGATGCGGTAGCCAAAGGCGGCATCAACAAGCGCGGGCAATGCCCTTTCATTCACACTCTTGCGCAGCAATAGTACCTCCACTTCATTCCATATACGTTGTGTCATGCGGCTGCGCTGCAACAGCCATGCCGCCTGCCGATAGTGAGCCACGAGATTGAATCTGATCCATTTTCGGCAGTCATTTTCCGGATGGAATTGGCCTTTGCCCACCTCTGCCAGCACGTCATAATATTCGTCGGTGAATCTGCCCAAATACTCTTCGACGCTGCAGAATGGCGGCTCAATGATCTGCTCTCGGGCCAGTATCAGGGTTTGCAGGCATCGCGCCATTCGCCCGTTGCCATCGGAAAACGGGTGAATCATCACGAGATTAAGATGGCCCAATGCGGCTCGAATCATCGCCGGGACGCCTGTTCTCTCGTTAAGAGATTCGAGAAGCTCGCCCATTAACTTTGGCACAAGCTCCGCGTCGGGCCCCTCGTAAACATTTTCTTGTTTTTTTTCATCTCGGACGAATATGACCCCTGACCGATAGCGTCCTGGGTGTCTCTCCAACTCGTGCTGCATCATCATAAAGTGAAGGCTTCGGATCAATCCTTCGCTATAGGAAAAGTGTGGGTCGTTCGCAAGTTGAAGAACATAGGTCATCGCGTTTCTGTACCCGAGGGTGGCAAGCCATTCCTTTTTTTCGGCAGCCAATGGCTCATCGTCTTGGATGGCCGCCATCACGTCATCCCTCGTGACGTTGATCCCCTCGATGCTGTTGGAATGTCGAATGTTTCTCTCAAAAGTGGCCCTCCGCAACACGCCATACCAACGGCCAGGCGTGCTAATGGAGTTCCTTAGGGACTGCCGCATGGCGTTGATCTTTATCAGGACTTCCATCTCGGTTGGGAGCATCTTCGGGCCGGTGAATAGCATGTTGTCCTTTCTTATCAATACGATAATATTATATAATAATAATGTTATATATACACTACTATTATATTATAGTGTTTTCTCGATTCGCCCAGCGACCGTTTTGCAGCTTTCTCTCGGCGGCGGTAATCACAGGCGTGATGTCCGGCCCAGAGCCCGCTTCAGTCAGAGACTTTCCGCAACGGCGCAAGCCGCGCCCCTTCAAAACAGAATCATAAGCCGCTCAGAACTAATCCCGCGTCCGGATTCTTCCCGCGGCTGGCGATTGCGTTTGCGCCTCCTGACGTGATCCCGGTCACAGCGGGGGTTGACGGCAGTTGGCATAGTGTTGGAGTGACCTACGCTCGGCTGAGGCGGTTGCGGCGGTACTCCCAGGGCATCTTTCTGCTGGTTTTTGTGGTCCTGCTTTTGCGGACGGAGTTTCGCGGGTCTTTCCACTCGAGCGGGGCGGAGATCCACCTGGAATATCCGGTGCGGATGTTCTTCGAGATCGATCCGCTCGTGGGAATCTCGAATGCCCTGGCGAGCGGCGCACTCTATCGCGGGCTGCTGTGGAGCCTGGTGGTCATCATTCCCACGCTCTTTTTTGGCCGCATTTTTTGCGGGTGGGTGTGCCCGATGGGGACGCTCAACCATTTCTTTGGCAGCCTGAAGTCGGAAAGCAAGCGGGGCAAACAGCTAATCGAATCGAACCGCTACAAGCGCTGGCAAACCACGAAGTACTACATCCTGATCGCCAGCCTGGTGGCGGCGCTGCTGGGCACGGGAGTAGTGGGCTGGCTGGATCCGTTTTCATTTCTTACGCGATCGTTCGGGCTTTCGATCTTGCCGGCGTTCAACTATCTGACCAATGCCAGTTTGAAGGTGGTGGAGACGAAGAATCTCCCAATCGTGGGCCTGATCGCTGGCTTGCTGCACTGGCTGCTGGGCGCGATGGTGCTCAGCTTCCGGCAGCCTCATTTCCGGCAGGGGCTGTTCATAGGTGTGCTTTTCATCTTCATACTGACGCTGAATTTTCGCGTAACGCGATTTTTCTGCCGCGCGCTATGTCCGCTGGGAGCGCTGCTGGGCGTGCTGTCGCGGTGGTCGATTTTGGGGCTGCAAAAGCACGAGGCGGCTTGCGATAACTGCAACCGATGTTTGTTGACCTGCCAGGGAGGCGACGATCCGATCGGGGGCGTGCCTTGGCGCAAGGCGGAATGCCATGTCTGTTTGAACTGCATCGGAGAGTGCCCGCATGACGGGCTGGAGTTCAAGTTCTTTCCGCAGGGGCAGACGGTGGCCGGGCCGAATCTCCAGCGGCGCAAGGCGCTTACCAGTCTGGCGGCGGGCGCGGCGATGATTCCGCTGATGCGCAGTACGACGGCATTTGCGGCGGAAAAGGACGAGCGGCTGGTGCGTCCTCCCGGCGCGCTCGAGGAGTCGGAGTTTCTGGCGCGCTGCATACGTTGCGGCGAGTGCATGAAGGTTTGCCCCAACAACGCCTTGCATCCCGCGCTGACAGAGGCGGGACTGGAGGGGATCTGGACGCCGGTGGTGGTGCCGCGGGTGGGCTATTGCGAAGCCAGTTGCGTGTTGTGCAGCGAGGTGTGCCCGACGGGGGCGATCTGGGAGACGACTCCGCAATCCAAAGGCTGGGTGGTGGACTTGAAGAGCGACACCAAGCCCATACGGATTGGGACGGCGTTTTACGATCGTGGGCGCTGTCTGCCCTGGGCGATGGCGACGGATTGCATTGTTTGCGAAGAGTGGTGTCCGACGTCGCCCAAGGCGATCTATTTTCAAACGGACGAGGTGATCGACGCCAAGGGGCAGGTGAAGACGCTCAAACAGCCGCGTGTGGACCCGGAGCGGTGCGTGGGTTGCGGAGCGTGTGAACATGCGTGCCCTTTGCAGGACCGGCCGGCCGTTTATGTAACGAGCATCGGAGAGAGCCGGTCGAAGACGAACCAGATTCTGCTGAATCAGCGACGGAAAGGCGCGAGATCATGAAGATGGATGCAATGAAGCTGAAGCGCGCGGCGCTGGCCGCGGGATTGGCAGCGGTAGTGGCATTGGGCGCAGGCTGCAAGAAACAGGCGGCGCCGAACACCGTTTTTCCTGCCACGAACGAGGTGTCGGGATGGACGAAGGTTGGAGAGACGCGCACGTTCGCTGGCGACGATCTTTCGAACTACATCGATGGCGGAGCGGATAAATATTTGAAGGCGGGCTTTCGCAGCGTGGCGACGTCCGATTACAAGTTCGCCGATTCTAAATCGAACGACCAGACGCAGGTGACGGCCGACGTTTACACGATGGCGACGGCGGAGGGCGCGAAGACGATTTTCGAATCCGATCCGGCGGGCGACGCCAAGAGCGCTCCGGTGGGCGAGGTGGCGCGGCTCTATGCCCAGAGCCTGGTGTTTCGGAAGGGGCCGTATGTGGTGCAAATCGTGGCCTATCAAACGTCGCCACAACTGCAACCGGCCATGGTCGCTCTGGGACAAGGCATCGAAAAGAAGTTGGCTCGGTAGAATCACAAGAAGTTCGAAGCGCGATCGAATTCATAAGGAGCGTTGATGACCGACAAAGCGGGAGAAAGCCGGCGTGAGTTCCTGAAGAGCTGCGTTGCCGGAGCGGTGGTGGCCGGCGTGGGCGGGCTGAGTCCAATGGCAGCGGCTGCGGACCAGGGCTCGAGTGCGAAATCCAAGGTCGTGATCGCGCGCGACGCCCAGCTTTATGGGACCAGTTCGACGCCCGACGCTGCGCGGGTGCAGAAGTTGCTGGATCGCGCGATGCAGACTTTCTACGGCTCCAACGATCCGGTGGCGCCCTGGAAGAAGATCGTGCGGCCGGGCGAAGTGGTCGGGCTCAAGGTGAATATGCTGGGCGGGCCGGGGCTCTCGACGAACAAAGTGCTGGCGGAGGCAATATGCGAACGGCTGAAACAGGCCGGGGTGAAAGCCTCCGATATTGTGATATGGGACCGCGACAACGAGGGGCTGGAGCGCGCCGGGTATCGTCTCTCAAACGACGGCAACCGCGAGCGCATTGTCTCGACCGAAGACAAGAGCGCCGGCTATGAGGAGAACGCTTCAGTGTACGGCAGCGTCAACACGCGGCTCTCGAAGCTGCTGACGCGCACTTGCCAGTGCATGATCAATCTTCCGATTTTGAAGGACCATGAGGGCGCGGGGGTCACGCTGGCCATGAAAAACATGTACGGCGTGATTCACAATCCGCAAAAAATGCATCGCAACAACTGCTGCCCCTACGTCGCGGACCTGAATATGCTGCCGGAGATCAAGGAGAAATTCCGGCTGGTGATTTGCGACGCCATGACGGGATGCTACGAGGGGGGCCCGGACTTCAATCCGCGCTACGCGTGGAAATACAACGGCCTGATGGTGGCGACCGACCGGGTGGCGCTCGACTACACGGGCTGGCAGATCATCGCGCGCAAACGCGCCGAGATGAAGATAAAGACGCTCGAGGAAGCGGGGCGTCCTCCGAAATACATCGCGGTGGCGGCCGATGCGCAACATGGTTTGGGAACCAACGATCCGGCGCGAATCGCAGTGCTAGAGGTGTAAGAGATGGCGGACGAGGAAAAAGCAAAAGCGGGCGCGGACGGTGGGAGTACGGCTGCGAATCCAGCCGCGAAGACGCCGGAGAATCCAATCGGCCGCCGCGAGGCGATGCTGCGCGTGTTGCGTCTGGCTGGGATCGGAGCCGGAGCGGCGGCAGCGGGAGTGTGGCTGCGGTCGCGGAGCGTGCGGCCCGTGGAAGCGTTGGTCACCGGAGCGCGGCGCAATCATGCGGTTGCGATGGACGCCGCTCTGCCTGAAATGGCCGTGATCCAGGGCGGCGAGCCGCGCCAACTTGTGCAGCGGGCGCTCGCGGAACTCGGCGGCATACGGCGTTTCATTTCGCGCACGGATGTTGTCCTCGTCAAGCCGAATATCGCCTGGGACCGCGTGCCCGAACAGGCGGCCAACACCAATCCTCTGCTGGTGGCCGAAGTGGTGCGCCAATGCTTGGAAGCGGGAGCCAAAAAAGTCATCGTGACCGATGTCAGTTGCAACGACGCCAACCGCTGCTTCCAGCGTTCGGGCATTGCCGAGGCGGCGCGCGCGGAAGGCGCGGAGGTGATGCTGCCCGATCCCGCCAAATTCAAGCGAGTGGATTTAGGCGGCGATGTGTTGCAGGACTGGCCGGTGTTTCAGGCTTTCCTGGAAGCCGACAAAATCATCAATATTCCGGTCGCGAAGCACCACAGCCTGACCGGCTGTACGCTTGGCATGAAGAACTGGTACGGAATTCTGGGCGGGCAGCGTATGCAGCTGCACCAGAGCATTCACCAGAGCCTGGCCGATCTCGCCGACTTCATGCGTCCCACGCTGACTCTGATCGACGCCTACCGCGTACTCCTGCGCAATGGCCCCACTGGCGGCAATCTGGAGGACGTCCTGTTGAAGAAGACTCTGGTGGCGGGCACCGATCCCGTGGCGCTCGATGCCTACGTGGCCAAGGCCTATTGGAATTTGGAAGCCTCCGCCTTGCCTTATTTGAAAATGGCCAGCGAGCGCGGACTGGGCACGGCGGCGTTTGAAACCCTGCGCACCCGCATGGTCACACTGGACGGCAAAGCTTGATTTGCTGATTGGGGAACAATGAGGGGAGAAGAACACACCTGCGGGGTCACACTAGCACTCTTGACATAGGTACCACACATGTTACCATCTCAATTAGTAGAGGTCCTCGAATACCTCGACTGGCATGGTCACAGCCCCTACGCAGAGTGGTTCGAAAACCTAAGTGCACCAGCCGCAGCCAAGGTGGCTGTAGCGATTACGAGACTGGCGCAGGGTAACTTCTCCAATGTAAAGGGAGTGGGCGGCGGGGTTTACGAGTACCGAATCTACTTCGGGCCCGGCTTGCGGATTTATCTTGGGAAAGACGGGGAGCGTCTAGTCATCCTGCTCGCCGGCGGAACCAAGAAACGGCAACAGAAGGACATCGAGGAGGCGAAGGCCAGATGGCAGGACTATAAGAACAGAAAATCCCACGAGTGATTCAATTATGCCCTTGACCCGCGATTTCAAAGAGACCATTCAAGCCCGAGTGCGGCGTGACGCCGCGTTCCGCAAGGAGTTGTTGCGCGTAAGTGTGGAATGCTTCGTCTTGGGAGACATCGAAACCGGGAAGGCTGTGCTGCGCGATTACATCAACGCCACCATCGGTTTCGCCGCCCTCGCGGAAGCCACGAACCACTCTTCCAAGAGCCTGATGCGAATGCTCGGTCCCTCCGGCAATCCGCAGGCGCGCAATCTGTTCGAGATTGTCGAGTATCTTCAGCGCAAAGAAAAAGTACACTTTAAGGTCATTGCGAGCATCCGCCGCAGCCTCGCGCAAGCCCGCAACGGCGCAGGCCGTCCGGTCGATGAAGTGTTTGACGCCCTGCAACGCCAACATACTTGACACAAGCGCCTATAATGAAATTTAGATAGAGACCCCGCGCGAACGCGCCGTTTTTTCACTAAGTTCTTTGAAATCTAGACTTTGCGCGATTTAGTAAGTCCAGGTCATTGATTATAAAGAATAATGCTTCCGATGGCTCCAGTAACTCCTTATTCCGGAATACTTTACCTCTAAGTCTTTTAAACTCAAAGACCTAGCGGAAATTTCTTCCTAAGGGCAATAATATACTTGACAAACCCACGCCATTCTGTTATGTTTCAATCATGGACAGCCCACAGACATTACAGCAAGCGATTCAGTACTTTAGCGATGAACAGGTTTGCATTGACGCGGTAGCAGCGATGCGATGGCCGGATGGCCCACAATGCCCTGAGTGCAAAGCTTTCAAGCCGTATTACCTCAAGACTCAGAAGCGTTGGAAGTGTCGGGAATGTAGACGACAGTTCAGCGTCAAGGTTGGAACTGTGTTCGAGGATTCGCCAATCACTTTGAAGAAGTGGATGCCTGCGCTTTGGATGCTCACCAACTGCAAGAATGGCGTGAGCAGTTGGGAACTGCATCGCGCCTTGGGCGTCACACAGAAAACCGCATGGTTCATGCTGCAACGTCTGAGACTGGCGATGCAAGCACCGGATCGCGGCACCAAGTTGGGCGGCGGCAATCCTGCGAGCGAAATTGAGACAGACGAAACCTTCATGGGCGGTCTGATTAAGAACATGCACAAGGATCGCAGGCTACGCTACAACCAGTTGGGCGGAGTGCATGGCAGCAAGACCATCGTGCATGGAATCCTCGACCGCGAAGCGCGCCAGCTTCGCGCCAGGGTGATTCCCAATCTTCAACGCGATACTTTGCAGACTGCAATCGCAAAGAACGTCAAGTTTGGTTCTACCGTTTACACTGATGAATGGATTGGATACGACGGGCTGCGGAGCCGCTACATGCACGAGGTCATTAACCACTCAAATAGCTATGTCAAGGGCCGCGTGCATACCAACGGAATCGAGAACTTCTGGAGTCTGCTCAAGCGCGGGCTGCGCGGAACCTACATTTCAGTTGAGCCGTTCCATCTTGACCGCTACCTTGATGAACAGGTTTTTCGATACAACAATCGCGCCACACCGGAGAACCCGTTGAACGATTCGGACAGGTTTTTACTGGCTCTTTCGCAGGTTGCGAACAAACGTCTCACCTACAAGGAACTGACTGGCAAGGACGGCTCTACGACGCCTGTCTAGTCCGTATCGCAAGAAACGTGGCCCGAAGCCGAGGTGTTAGGTTTTGGGCCGCGCTTCGGCTTGCCTTCGTCCATACTGTGCTTGTATTCGAGAGCGTTTTTCAACTGCGTCTTGCTGCAATTCAGCACCCGGCGCAGGCCAGTCTCGAAGTTCTGCATTTTCTCCGCTGACGTCGTTTCGGGATCAGGAATAGACTTCATGCGCCCATCATAACGCATCAATCGGAGAATGCAATATGGATGACGAAACCATAAACGAGTTCATCGCAAAGATCAGCGAACAAATGTTTATTTTGCAGAAAAATCAATTAGAACTGAAATCCGCCGTGACCGTTCTGAAAGGTCTCGCAGTATTGGAGATGAATCCTTCTGATCCATTAGAAGGCGCAAAGCAGCTTCGGAATCTAGAAAAGACTCTTTTGAATTCCGAACCAAAGCATCAAGAGCTAGAAGAAGTTCTTGAAATAATTGAGGCTTTGAAAGTTGCGAAAGATCATGGTGTCGGCGGGATACATGAGGCTTAGTTTTTGAGCTTGCGTTTGACATAGAGCAATCTCCTGCGCTAATGTGCGCGTAGAGATCGCACGCGGCCCGGACTGGCATCCGGGCTTTCTTATGACAGAACTTTTCCATGGCCCGCGCTTAAAGATTGAACGGGCCAAAGAGCACATCAATAATCTTAACCGCCTTATTGACCTTCTCGCTGCAAGTGGCTTCTACACTCTCAGCATCCACAGCAATCCTAACAGCGGAGATGATGTTCTTCAGATTGAGGTGTTCCAACTCGTTCCGAAGAATTTCGCGCCGGTCATCGGAGACGCCCTTCACAATCTGAAGAGTGCGCTTGATCTCACCGTCAATGAAGTTGTTTTCAGCCGACTCGGTTACTTTGATGACCATACTAGGTTCCCATTTAGAAAAACCCGAGATGGAGTGATAACGGCCATCAATGGCGCTCTGATAAAGCAAGCCTCCCCAAAGGTCGCTGAGTTTATCGTGGATTCCGTAAAGCCGTACAGTGGAGGGAATGATCCCCTGTGGGCCTTGCACGATCTCAACATTCTCGATAAACATAGGCTCTTGCTTCCAATCGTGAATGTGAGGGTTGTGCATGATATTTGCATTGAAGACGAGGGACACAGGCAACACGTCATAAGCCCATGGGCACTGACGGGAAACCGCATTGCTACATTCGAATTGATCGGGCACAAAAATAGCAAGATCACACACAAGGGAACACCGACCTTGCTGATACTGTTCGACCAGGGACTTGTCTGGGAAGGAAAACCTGTTGTTCCATCTCTCCATCAATTGACGGAACTTGTCAGCGACATCGTGGGCAGTATCGAAGCGATCTTCCTCAATGAGAAAATCTGAACAGGGCGGCATTACTGCGACGGCATTCACACGGCGATTCTAAGCACAAAGAACGACGTCTTGGGTTAGCGAAATATATTAACACCTTCCTAAGTCTATGATTCCAATATACCGGGGGGATGGGGGGTACCCCACCAGTACTAACTAGTAAACATGGTTGGAATCGGAATCCAAGCTTCCGCTAACGCGACGAAAAAACCTTAGAATCGAACAAATTCAGAAATTCTATTTTCTTTTCTGGCGGCAAAAACGACGCCTCAAAAGAATTGCGCGCCAACTCCCGCAATTGTTCGTCGGTGAAGGCGAACGCTTCCTGCGCCAGAGCGTATTCTTCGGCGAGAGAGGTGCGAAACATGGCGGGATCGTCGCTGTTCAGGGTCACCATCAATCCCTGGTCAAAGTAGCGGCGCAGCGGATGTTGCGCCAGCTCGGCGCAGCAGCCCGTCCGCAGATTGCTGGTCAAGCAGACTTCAATCGGAATTTGGCGCTCGGCCAACTCTTGCATCAATTCCGGATCTCGCGCGGCAGTGAGGGCGTGGCCGATGCGTTCGGCCTTGAGGTTGAGCGCGCCCCAGATGGATTCCGGTCCGGCGCTTTCTCCGGCGTGGGCGGTGAGATGAAGGCCGTGCTCGGCGGCGCGATAGTAAATCGCGGTGAACCACTCGGGCGGTCCGGCGCGCTCGTCTCCGCCAATGCCGAACGCGACCACGTTGCGCTGGCGAAAGCGGATGGCGAGATCGAGCACGCTCTGCGCTTTTTCGGCTCCGAACTGGCGGACGGCATCGAAGATCCACAAGAGCGACAAGCCGAAATCTCTCTCTCCGCGCTGGCGGCCGCGCTCCAGCCCTTCGAAAATCGCGGGGAAATCCTGCTTGCGCCAGAGGCAGACGCCCACGGAAACAAACACCTCGGCATGTAGAACGTTCTGCGCTTTCAGCCGTTCCATCAGGCGGTAGGTGATTAACTCGTAATCTTCGGGAGTGCGCAGGTGTCCGGTCACATCCTTGAAAGCCGAGAGGAAACCGGCGAAGTCTTTGTAGTTATAGAGCTGATGGACTTCGGCTAGCGATGCGCCTTCCATCCCGTGACGCTGGCGAAGTTCGAGCAGCGTCGGCGGTTCGATCGAGCCCTCGAGGTGCAGGTGGAGTTCGGCCTTGGGCAGCGAGAGGACGAAGCGAGAAGGCTCGGCCATGCGGAGATTCTATAGGATCGGGTCATCGGGCGATCTAAGTACACGATCAGAAACAGATGGCCCGATCACCCGATGGCCCGATTGCTTTTGCAGAACTCGCTGTGGTGGCGGCTGTAGAAGATGTAAATTACCAGCCCGAGCGCGAGCCAGATGACGAAGCGCAGCCAGGTGATTAGGGTCAGGCCGAACATCAATCCGCCGCAGAGGAGCACGGAAATCAGCGGGAACCATGGGACGAAGGGCACGCGGAAGGCGCGCTTGCGATCGGGTTGATTGCGGCGCAGCAAGATCACTCCCAGCGAAACCAGCACGAAGGCGAACAGCGTTCCAATGTTGGCGAGGTCGGCGGCGTCTCCGATATCCACCAGACCGGCGGGAATTCCGACGGCGAAACAGGCGATCCAGGTGGACCAGTGCGGCGTTTTGTATTTCGGGTGGACGGCGGAGAAGAGCTTCGGCAACAGGCCGTCGCGCGACATGGCATACCAGATGCGCGCCTGCCCGTACTGGAAGACGAGCAGCGAGGAGATCATGCCGGTGAGCGCCCCGATGACAATCACAGACCGGAACAGCGGGTGCACTCCCAGATACTTCATCGCGTAGGCGACGGGGGCTTCGGCGGCTTCTCCGGAAACGAAGGTCGTGTACTTCATCATGCCGAGCAGCACGATGGCGACGCCGACATAGAGCAGGGTGCAGACAATCAACGACGCGATAATGCCGAAGGGCAAATCCCTTTGCGGATTGCGTGATTCCTCGGCGGCCGTGGAGACGGAATCGAATCCGATGTAGGTGAAAAAGACGATTGCGCCTCCGGTGACGATGCCGGCAAAGCCAGAGGGCGCGAAGGGGGTCCAGTTGGCGGGCTTGACCAGCATGCCGCCGACGACGAGGAAGGTGAGGATGGCGCCGATTTTAATGGCGACCATGATGTTGTTGGTCTCGGCCGATTCCTTCACGCCGCGCACCAGGAGCAGCGTGAGAATGAAAACAATGAGGAAGCCCGGCAGATTGAAGTAGGCGCCAGTCCACTGCCCACCAGCCCAGACGGGGCTCGCCCATTTGTAAGGCAAGTTGACACCGAAGGCGGCGAATTGCGCTTTCGTATAACCCGCGAAGCCTACCGCGACGGCGACGTTGCTGACCACATATTCGAGAATCAGATCCCAGCCGATGATCCAGGCAAAGATTTCACCGAGGGTCGCGTAGGAGTAGGTGTAGGCGCTGCCGGCGATGGGGATCATCGAGGCCAGCTCGGCGTAGCACAATCCGGCAAAGCTGCAGGCTATGGCCACCAGGAAAAACGAAATGGCGATGGAGGGTCCGGCGGGCGGGCGGCCGTGCATTAGCGCTCCGGCGGTAGAGCCGGTGCGCAGAAGATTCACGATCACGTCGAGCGCCTGCGCGTGCAGGAGGGAAGGAGCCTGGAAATATTCTCCAGCGGCAGCGGTGCCCGTCAGGACGAAGATTCCCGAGCCGATGATGGCGCCGATGCCGAGCGCGGTCAGCGACCACGGGCCCAGCGTTTTACGGAGCCGGTGTTGCGGGTGCTCCGAGTCCGAGATCAGTTTGTCGATGGACTTGCAACAGAAAAGCTGGCTGTTGGAAGTGCGGACAGCGCTCGCTCCCGGCTCTGGGGATGATTGCGACAAGAGTTGGTCTTCTCCTCACAACGGGAGTCGGGCATGGGCGCTGGCCCATGCCCGGCACTGCTTGCGGCTGGGGCTAGCGGCTTACCGCTTTGCCTGGCCGCGCGCCATCTTTTTCACTTTGCGCTTTTTCGATCCGCGGGCGTAGTCGCGGGGTTTCTTCGGCTTTTCCGCTTTGATCTTCTTGCGGGAGGCTCGCTTGGCTTTCTTGCGTTCGTCTTTGGCTAGCTTCTTGGTGTTTGCCATGATTACGGTCGGTTTCCTCTGATGATTAGTTTAATATGCTTTCGAGAATGTACGGTCGATTTTTCCGCGGACCGTCAGGCTTTTTCCAGCTGGGCGAATTTCTCGACCAGCTTTTTCAAACCAAAGCGAGGGAATTGTACCGTAATCTTAGCATCTTCCCCATCCCCTTCACGGCGGCAGACTGTGCCTTCTCCATATTTGGGATGCTTCACTTTCTGGCCGGGACGGAATGCGCGGCCGGATTTGGGCTGGTCGGCGGGCATTTTCGGAAGGTTGAACTTCTTGCCGCGCGAGGCAAAAAAATCGGCAATGTTGTCAATGGAGTTGTAGCTGCGGTGCGGGGTCGGCGCCTTCGGCTTCACGCGCGCCGGATCCCAGGCGGCGCTCTGGTCTTCGTCTTCGTAGGAGTAGTGGGCGCTTTCGGTGGGAAGACCTCGGCGAGCTGGGCGGACGTGGGCGCCCGCCACCACACGGGCATCCGTCCCCACACGAGCTGTGCTTCGGCGCGATCCGCCCAACTCTTCCACCAGCTTTGGCGGAAGCTCTTCGAGGAAGCGCGAGGGGACGCTGGCCTCGGGCAGATCGGTGCCATAGCGGCGGCGATAGACGGCGCGCGACAATATCAGAGTATCCATGGCGCGGGTCATGCCGACGTAACAGAGGCGACGCTCTTCTTCGATGGCATCGGGCTCGAGCATGGTGCGGGAGTGGGGAAACAGGCCTTCTTCCAAGCCGGCGAGAATGACCAGGGGGAACTCCAGACCTTTGGCGGCATGCAGAGTCATGAGCGTGATCTGGGCGCGCTCGTCATACTGGTCGGTATCGCTGACCAGGGCGGCGTGATCAAGGAATTGTCCGAGGGTCTCGCCGCGGTCGCGCGAGTCCATGGCGGCGTTTACCAATTCGCGCAGGTTCTCGATGCGCGATTGAGCCTCGGGCGTGTCTTCCTCTTCCAGTTGCTTGATGTAGCCAGTGCGGTCGATCAGGAATTTGAGTAGCTCGGCGGTATTGGCGGGCGCGGCGGGGGCGCGGAACCCTGCGACGGCCTCATCCGCGTTCGGTCCGGTGTCGAAGTTAAAGTCGGTTGGATCAAAGCTGGTATCTGGCAGGTCCGCGACGCTAGCAGGCTCGCTCGCGTGAGCGGGCGAGGACGCCCGCTCGACAGCCGGCGGGACGCCGGCGCTACTGTCTTTGCTGGCGCCGCTTTCTTTGGCCGCGCCGCTTTCCTCCAGTCGCTCGGCGTACGTCCCGGCCAGCATGGCGCGTCCGTCTTCGATCAGCGTGCGGAAGCTCTTTAGCGCGGCCAAGGCGCGCGCCGACAACAACTGGCGCGTAATCGCTTCGCCAATCGCGCCCCACATTGATAATCCCGTTTCGAGGGCGAGCCGCTCAATGGTTTCGAGGGTCGTCTTGCCGATGCCGCGCACCGGCGTATTGACGACGCGCAACAGCGATACGGAATCATCCGGATTTTGGATGACTTTTAAGTACGAGATCATGTCTTTGATCTCGGCGCGCTCGTAGAACGAGAAGCCGCCGACGACGCGATACTGCAACTGATAGCGGCGCAGCGCTTCTTCGAATAAACGCGATTGCGAATTGATGCGGTAGAGGACGGCGGCGCGCGCGGTTTCGCCGTTTTCTGCGGACTGGCGCACGTAGCGGTTGATAGTGTCGGCGGCGAACAGCGCCTCGTTCTCGCCGTCGGGCGCTTCGTAGTAACCGATCTTCGCACCGCCCTGCCGCGCCGTCCAAAGAGTCTTGCCTTTGCGGCGGACATTGTTGGCGACCACTGCCGACGCGGCTTCGAGAATGTTTTCGGTGGAGCGGTAGTTCTGCTCCAGGCGCACGATTTTTGCTTCGGGAAAATCGCGTTCGAATTCCAGAATGTTGCGAATGTCGGCCCCGCGCCAGGAGTAGATCGACTGGTCTTCATCGCCCACCGCGCAGACGTTGTGGCGATCGCCGGCCAGCAAGCGCATCAATTCGTACTGCGGACGATTCGTGTCCTGATATTCATCGACCAAAAGATACTGGAAGCGCCGATTGTAATATTCGCGCACGGCCGCGACCGATTTGAGCAGGCGCATGGCTTCGAGCAGCAGGTCATCGAAGTCCATGGCATTCGCTTTGAGCAGTTCCTTGCGGTACTCCTCGAAAATGTGGGCGATGCGCTCGGACTTCGGATCGGCCGATTGCAGGTAGATTTCCTGGGGATCGAGCATGTGGTTCTTGGCCCAGGAAATGCGCGAGAGCACGTTGCGCGGCGTGAGTTGCTTGGCGTCGAGGCCGAGGCGCCGCATAACGCTTTTTACGACTTGCTGTTGATCGGCCTCGTCGTAGATGACGAAATTTTTCGTGAGTCCGATAGGAGGCTGTCCCGGCACGGTCGAGGGAATCCGCAAAGCCGCAATGTCGCGCCGCAGCACGCGCACGCAAAACGAATGGAAGGTCGAGATCACCGGCTTGGCCACGCTGAGACCGCCGACCAGCTTTTCTACGCGCTCGGCCATCTCCGACGACGCCTTGTTGGTAAACGTGACGGCAAGAATAGACTCCGGCATTACGCCCATGCGCTCGATCAGGTAGGCGATGCGGAAGGTGATGACGCGCGTCTTCCCGCTGCCCGCTCCGGCCAGGATGAGCACGGGGCCCTCGGTGGCTTCGACGGCTTCGCGTTGTTGCGGATTTAGATCGTCGAGGAACGACAAAAGAGAATAGCTCCGAGATGCGCTGAGTGGATTTTACAGGATTGACGAGACCGAGCGGCTCGCCCGCCGGAGACATATAATAGTTTGCAACTGTACTTGTGCACAGCGTCGATTATGTCCTCAAGTAAATTTTTGTGGATTTTCGCAGTTTTGCTGTTTCTTCCCTCCTGGTGCCTCGGCGAAGGTCCCAAGCCGAAACCCGACCCTTTGACCTACGTGGGGCGGGGAGCGTGGTCCAGCGAGTCGATCTCACTGTTCAACGAGTTTGGAGGTTTCGGGTGGAATTCCAAGAGGGAGGCGTCTTTCCACTCTCCGGATCACAAAAAGCTTGTTCGTATTCACTCGCAGAAGGTGACGATTTCGATTGAGGGCAAGGAATACATAACCGACTTCTGGACAAGATCGAGCGCAGAGTTAGGGTGGGCGCCGGATTCTTCCCGCTTCTTTCTGACGTGGACCGACGGAGGGGAAACAGGCGAATGGCACGTCGATGTGTACGACATTACCAGTCATGGGCTGAAGAGAATCAAATCGGTTGATTCGGCTTCCAAGAAGGACTTCGACCATTTTGTTCGCTCTCGGCCAAGGCGACCAGAATCAGTCGAGCCTTTCTGGGACACGGACCTCTATTGTTCTCCCAATGCCGTGGCTTCACAGTGGCTCGGCAGCGCTACGGAGTTGCTAATATCAGTTTTAGTGCCAAACGTGGGCGACTGTCGGTATTCTTCAGAATTCAGCGTCTACAGGGTAGAGGTACCCTCGGGTAGAATCCTGCAACGTTACACGGCAGAGCAAGCCTACAAGCAATTCAATCGTGACAACCTCCCATTGCGTACTAACTAGTCTTTCCGTTCCCGGAGGCGTTGACTCGCTCCGATTGCTATAATTAAAAATTGCGCCTATGAAAAAAAACAGGCTAGCAGCTACGGCCACTGACAACGCCAACGCTTCTGCTCGCCGCCTCATTCGCTCAACCACCGTGCTCTGCGTGCGCCGCGACGACAAGGTTGTGATGGCGGGCGACGGACAGGTCACGCTTGGGGAATCCGTCATCAAGCACGGGGCGAAGAAGATTCGGCGCCTCTATCAGGACAAGATTCTGGCGGGATTTGCCGGCTCGACGGCCGACGCTTTTACTTTGTTCAGCCGCTTCGAGGCCAAGCTGGAGCAATATCACGGTAACATCGGCCGCGCCGCCGTCGAACTCGCGAAAGACTGGCGCACCGATAAATATCTGCGGCATCTGGAAGCGCTGCTTTTGGTCACCGACAAGGAAACCACGTTCCTGTTGAGCGGACAGGGAGATGTGATCGAGCCGGATACGGGCATTGCGGCGATCGGCTCCGGCGGCCCATTTGCCCAGGCGGCGGCGCAGGCGCTGGCGGATCACACCAAGCTTTCGCCGCGCGAAATCGCTGAAGAAGCAATGAAGATTGCGGGCCGGATGTGCATCTATACCAATGACAAGGTGACGATCGAAGAACTGTAGGTAGTTCTCAGTTCCCGGTTCTCAGTTCTCAGTGAGAATGAGAATCGGATGGTTCTTGGGTTTTTCTGAGAACCGAGAACTGGGAACTGAGAACTTTATTATGGCAATTTACTTACCCGGAACCGCCGAAGAAGAGCAGGTCACGCTCGACGAACTGACGCCGCGCGAAATCGTCGCCGAACTCGACAAGTACGTTGTCGGGCAAAAGGACGCGAAGCGCGCCGTCGCCATCGCTCTGCGCAACCGCATGCGGCGGCAGAAGCTCGTGCCGGAAATGGCGGAAGAAGTCATTCCAAAAAACATCATCATGATCGGGCCCACGGGCGTGGGCAAAACCGAGATTGCCCGGCGGCTGGCAAAGCTCGCCAACTCGCCGTTCCTGAAAGTTGAAGCTTCGAAGTTCACGGAAGTCGGCTATGTGGGGCGCGATGTGGAATCGATGATCCGCGATCTGGTGGAGATCGCCATCGAGATGATCCGTGACGAACGGCTGGAAGATGTGGCCGATAAGGCGGAACTGAACGCGGAAGAGCGGTTGCTGGATATTCTTCTGCCTCCGATCACGCCGCGCGCGGCGGATTCGAGCGCCGGCACGAGTTCGACCGGGGGAGTGGTCATCGACGGCAGCACCAGCCTGACCGAGTCCTCCAACCGCACGCGCGAAAAACTGCGTCAACAATTGCGCGAAGGCAAACTCGACGACCGCACGGTGGAAATCGAAACCCGCGAGCGCAATTTTCCTTCGTTCGAAATTATTTCCAACCAGGGCGTCGAAGAGATGGACGTCAATCTCAAGGACATGTTGCCCAACATCTTCGGCCAGCGCACCAAGAAGCGGAAGATGAAAGTCAATGAGGCCTTCGAGTACCTGATCCAGGAAGAAGAGCAGCGCCTGATCGACATGGAGCAGGTCACGCGCGTCGCCATCGACCGCGTGGAAAACTCCGGCATCATTTTTCTGGATGAAATCGACAAGATCGCGGGGCGCGAAAGCGGCCATGGGCCGGACGTTTCGCGCGAGGGAGTGCAGCGCGACATTCTCCCCATCGTCGAAGGCACCACGGTTAACACGCGCTACGGCATGGTGCGCACCGACCACATTTTGTTTATTGCGGCGGGCGCGTTCCACGTTTCAAAGCCGAGCGACCTGATCCCGGAGTTGCAAGGGCGCTTCCCCATCCGCGTGGAACTGCAATCGCTGACGATGGAGGACTTCGTGCGCATCCTGACCGAGCCGAAGTCTTCGCTGACCCGGCAGTACATTGCGCTGCTCGAAACCGAAGGCGTCAAGCTGGAATTCACTCCCGACTCGCTGGAAGAAGTCGCGCGCTTTGCGTTTCGCGTGAATGAAGGCACGGAAAACATCGGAGCGCGCCGCCTGCACACCATCATGGAGCGCGTGCTCGACGAGATCAGCTTCGAGGCGCCGGAAAAGAAAGGCGAGCAGTTCCTGGTGGACGCGGCCTACGTGCAGAAGATGCTGAGCGAGATTGTGAAGGACCAGGACCTTTCGCGGTACATACTGTAGAAGTTCTTCACCACAGGGGACACAGGGATAAGTTCTTCGTGGTTGTCATTATGTTCTTCTCGCGAGTCGCCCGCGCTCACATCTGATAGTCTTTCCTTTCCCCATGAATTTGCATTTTGGAAAGTTGATGACGGTGACGGCGCTTTGCTTGCTAATGGCGGGTTGCGCGCAGACGGGGCCTCCGCTGCCGCCTTCGCTCGAACTGCCCAAGCCGCCTACGGACCTGCGGTTCAGCCGCAAAGGCAATCAGGTCACTCTTAGCTGGAGCGAGCCCCGGCTTACCACCGACCGGCAGAGCGCGCGCTACATCGGCCCGACGCTGGTCTGCCGCAGCGTGGAAGCTGAAATCACCGAATGCGGGAATCCCGCCGGCACGCTGGCCGCGCCAGCGTCGAAGGCCCCGCATAAGCCGGGCTCGGCGCGTCATGCAGCGCCGCAGTCAGGCTCCGCACACCCCGCTCCACAGACCTACACCGACACATTGCCTGCGGCCATGCAACAGGAGGATCCGTCGGCCGAAGTTACTTACGCGGTCGAGGTCTTGAATCGCAACGCGCGCGGCGCGGGATTGTCGAATCGCATTCGGGTGCCCGCCGTGGTGACGCTGCCTCCGCCGGGCGATCTGGCCGCCACGCTCACCGGCGATGGCGTAGTGCTGACCTGGACGAGCGCAGGGGAGTCACAGTCCGTTGCCAGTCACTTGTCCGGTCAATCGTCCGCTGAATTGGCGCCCGCGTCCTCCAGTCTGCAACATCGTTATCGGATCTACCGGCGCGAAGAAAGTTCGGGCAAAGATGCGATTGCAGGTGAGGTTGCCGTGGGCGAAGCGCATTTCACGGACTCCAGCTTCGAATGGGAGAAGATTTACCTTTACCGGATCACCGCCGTGAGCATCATCAAGCAAACGGACCGCGAGGCGCAGGTTGAAGGGGACGACAGCGCGCCGGTGCGCGTGGTGGCCCACGACGTCTTTCCGCCCGCGGTGCCTGCGGGATTGCAGGCGGCGTACTCGGGCGAGGGGCAAAAACCGTTTGTGGATTTGATCTGGGCCCCGGTGACGAACTCGGATCTCGCGGGATATAACGTGTATCGCAGCGAAGCAAGCGGCGCAGTAGAGAAGATGGCCGTCAAGCTGAATTCCGAGTTGGTAAGAACGCCGTCGTATCGCGATAGCGCGGTTGCCTCCGGCAAAACTTATAGCTATTCAGTCTCCGCAGTGGACGTGCGCGGGAACGAGAGTCAGCGGTCGGAGGAAACCAGCGAGGCCGTTCCCTAAAGGGCCGCGCCCCTTTCAAAGAGATTTGTGAGGCAGATTCTACAATTGGTGCATGCCCCAATCCGCCGATCCCGGTGAAATCGAACGTGGCGCGCTGCTCCTCCGCGCCGGACGGCTGGTGGCTTTCCCCACCGAAACCGTTTACGGCCTGGGAGCGAACGCGCTCGACGCCGAGGCTGTCGGGCGCATCTACGCGGTCAAACGGCGGCCAGGCACGAGTCCGATCATTGTTCATGTGTCATCGATAGAGATGGCGCGGTCGCTGGTGGCGAGCTGGCCGGAAAGCGCCGAGCGACTGGCGCGGCGCTTCTGGCCGGGGCCGTTGACGCTGGTGCTGGAAAAGCAGGCTGCAATTCCGGCTATCGTCACTGCCAGTCTTTCCACAGTGGGGCTGCGCATGCCGGCGCATCCGGTGGCGATTGCGCTCATTCAGGCGGCCGGCGTTCCCGTGGCCGCGCCTAGCGCCAACCGGTTCACCGAACTTTCTCCCACCACTGCTGAGCACGTCCGGCGCAGCTTGGGCGACGAAGTGGATTTGATACTCGACGGCGGGCCGTGCGAGGTGGGCATCGAATCGACGGTGATCTCGCTCGCCGAGCCCAGGCCGACGCTGCTTCGTCCGGGAGGGATTTCGCGGACAGAGTTGGAAGATGTCATCGGGCCAGTCGGCTGGGCGGAGGAAGTTCAGGCGGGAGCGCATGCCGCGCCTGGAATGCACCCGCGGCACTACAGTCCGCGCACGACTTTATATTTGGCGGTCGATGGGAATGTGCCGGATCGAGGCCAGGGAATTTACCTGCGGCATGAACATGCGGCGAGCCGAGCTGGCGTCCTCACCGAGCAGATGCCCCGATCGGCAAGCGACTACGCAGCGGCGCTCTATGAGGTTCTGCACCGGGCGGACGCGGGGAATTACGACTGGATTGCGGTCGATCTCCCGCCCAGCACGCCCGAGTGGGAAGCCGTCAGGGACCGGCTTAAACGAGCCGCTGCAAAGTAATCGAGCGGGCGCGGACGCCCCATCAGCGACTTCACTTCGAATCCAGTTTCTTTAGTCGCACTTTCTTGGCGTTCATTCCCCTTCTGCTGCCAATATCCAAAACGCAAGCATGCCCAGCCCGGACACGGGGGCGTGCCAGCGCAGTGAACTCGGTCGCCAGATGCCGCCGATCCCAAGAATGATTCCGCCTAGAGCAAGCAGCGTTCCCAATGCGTATATCCGCATAGCGCGAGGGTCGTAAAACGGGTAGCCGCCAGTTGTTTGAGCGTGAACTATGATGAAAATCCCAAGCAGGGCCGAGGCCGTGGCAAGAATGAACCCAGCGAACGACAGGATGGAGGATACAGTCCGCAGTTTCGGTAGGTTAATCCAGCGTATCCAACCCCAGACCAGTGCCACGGGTGAGGCGAGATAGCCGATGACGGCCAAGATTACAATGATCACTTGCACGGTTGTACTCACGAGTTCAGCCCTCGCTTTAGGTATTGTATGCGCGTGACAGGGCAACTGTACGCAGATGCCGGGGTATCGGAGCCCACACCTCCGGTGAATCTTTCCGGGCTGCTTTGTCATCCATAAAATGACTCAAGACTCCTGGAGGAAATGACTAATGCCGCATGAACTGCCGCCGCTGCCGTACGATTACACGGCGCTTGAACCCACCATCGATGAAAAGACGATGCACCTGCATCACGACATGCATCACGCCGCGTATGTCAAGAACCTGAACGCGGCGCTGGACAAGCATCCCGAGCTGCACAAGAAGAGCGCGGAAGATTTGCTCCGCGACCTGAACGCGGTGCCCGAAGATATCCGCGGCGCGGTCCGCAACAATGGCGGAGGCCACGTCAATCACACCATGTTCTGGAACATCATGAAGCCGCATGGCGGAGGCGATCCCACCGGCGCGATCGGCGATGTGATCAAAAAGACTTTCGGCGACTTCAAGACTTTTCAGGAGAAATTCAACGCCGCCGGCGTGGGCCAGTTCGGCAGCGGATGGGTGTGGCTGGCGGGCGATGGTAAAGGCGAGGTGAAAATCCTCTCCACTCCGAATCAAGACAGCCCGCTGTCGCAAGGACTGTATCCGATTTTCGGCAACGACGTTTGGGAGCACGCCTACTATTTGAAGTACAACAACCGGCGACCCGAGTATCTGCAAGCCTGGTGGAGCGTGGTGAACTGGGAAGAAATCAACAAGCGGTACCAATCGTCGCTCAAGAAGTAGCTCGTGTGGGGACGGGGCCATGCCGCGTCCCAGCCGAGCAAAGCTTGGCACTTGCCTGGGGTTAAAGCATAAGATAAATTGCAAATCGTGAGGCATCTCGCGGTTTGGAGGTTGCCATGCGGAAGCCCGCGCGAGCTCTTGCACTGACGCTGATCTTTGCGTTTTTCTGCTCGGCGCAGGAAACCAAGCCCGTTCCCAAGACAGCCTACACCCCCGTTCCCGTCAAGGCCGCGCGTGAGCCGAACCCGGTGAAGGCCACTCCCGAGTCGATCGCCGAAGGCAAGACGGTCTACGGCTACGATTGCGCCCAGTGTCATGGGGCGCTCGGCGACGGCAAAACCGTCGCGGGCAAGCAGATGAAAGTCCCCGACCTCACCGATCCCGATCTGCTCAAAGACCGGAGCGACGGCGAACTCTTCTATATCATCAAGAATGGCGCCGCCAACATGCCTCGCGAAGCCGACCGCGCTCAGGCCGAGCAACTCTGGGACCTGGTCAACTACGTGCGGTCGCTGGCCAGGAAACAAGTTCCTGTCGAAGCGACGCCCTCGAAGTAGATTCGGATCACGCGGCGCGCGAATCGGAAGAACAACTCTCAACTTTCAAAGAATTCTCCGATCCGCGGCCAATACTTGCGAACGATCAGGTCGGTGCTCAGGTGACCGCCGCGGCGGAGCAATTTCAGTCTCACTCCCGTACGCCGCGCGAATTTCTTGACCGATTGAGCGGGAACATACGGATCGTCCTCGGCATGAAACATCATGACCTTGGACGCAGTCACTTCGCTCGCGTGATAGGCGGGGTTATAGAACTTCCCACCATGTAGCTTCTTCCAGTTTTGGCTGGATAGCTGGTAGCCGTTCCCAAACGCCTCGCGAATATACGAGGCGTAACTCGGATTCGATGTTTCTTTCTTCTGCTCGCTCTTGAGGATCGCCCAATCGACGACCGGGCAATTGGCAACCACTTTCTTCACGCGCGGGTCGAGCGACGAGAGGATTGCCGCCGCCCCGCCGAAACTTCCTCCGATTACAAACAGTTCATCCACGTGCACGCGGAAGCGGCGGCCAAACGCGAGTTCGCGAAACTCTCTCGCTAGGCCGTCAATCACGTCGAGAATATCTTTGTGCGGCGATATTTCCAGGAATTTGCCTCCGCTCTCCCAGGATCCGCGGTAGCGCGGATAAAACACCCAGTATCCCTTGCGCGAAAGGAATTCAGCCAGCGATTGTTTGCGCGGGATCGAAGGCATGCCATCGCAAAGGATTATTGCCCTGTGTATTTTCCCGGACCTTGCCGGAGGCAGGAATTCAGTGACAATTTCGCGTTTGAATCGTGTTCTGAACATGGCGTTTCGCAGTTTCAGGCTTCCTCCGGCGCCGGCGTTCAATGCACGTGAAAGAAGCGGTCCAGCAAAAACATGCATGCGGCTCCGACGAAGACCAGGAGGGCCATCTTCACACCGGGCTCTTGATTCACTTCAGGGATCAGATCGGACGCGGCCACGTAGATGGTGACGCCCGCCGACAGGGGCAAGCCAAAACCCACTTCGTGACGGAAGACGGCCATGGTCATTACTCCGGCGACGGTTGCTACGCCCAGCAGGACGGACGCTCCCCAGGCCGAGGCGCGGCTTCGGCCGCTGGCGAGCATCACCGACGAGATGGTGAAACCTTCGGGAATTTTATGCAGAAAAACCGCCAGGAAGATGATCCAGCCGAGCGCTGGCGATACGAGAAATCCCGAGGCGATGGCGATGCCGTCAAAAAAAGTGTGGATCAGCAGGCCCATCAATACCGAATATCCTTTGTGAGCATGGACGAATTGGTCGGCGTGGGTCTCTTCTCCGAAGTGGAAATGCGGGGTGACGGTGTGCTCGAAGAAATGAATGAGCAGGTATCCGAGCAGGATTAGAAAACCGGCATACTGGCCACGCAGTTTAATGCTCTCCGGAACCATTTCGACGAGCGCCGTCGCCAGCATGAAGCCCGCTCCCAGGGCGACGAAGTAGCGGAGGTAGGAACGCTCCCAATTTCGCTGGACGATGATGGTGCCGCCAAAGACGTTGGCGCCCGCCGCGGTCAGGCCGAGCAACATACTGATTAGGATGGGAGACATTGAAAAGAAGGATAGCAGGTTGCAGTGGGAGGTGGTCAGTGGACGGCTCCGGCGGGTCAATCTGTACCTGCTAGAATCCGCGTAGTATCTCGCCGGTTGCGATGGTCCAAACGGGGGATGCGGAGTTGGAGAAGAGATTTGGAGAGGAGTACGCTGCGTATCGTGGGCAGGTTCCCGCTAGGCTGCTGAGACTGAGAGTATGAAACAACCGAACAGAGTTGCAGACTCAACTAGAAATCTAGTGACAGGACTATTTCAGCAAATCCTTGACACTCTACCCACTGGTTGCGCGTCGCTAAGTGTTGAGCCATCCAAAGATCCCGAGATTATCAGTGTGTTACTCGTCCCCTCTAGCGAACGCAGCGCGAAATTCGGGGTTGTGCTCATGGGAGAGAGATTTGACAGTGTGTTTTTCGGAAGGAGCCCCACCTATACTCATTTCGAATGCCCTTGGGAGATTGGTCTTTCTCGTTCCGCCGGGCTTGACCAGCATCTCGACGTGGTCTCAAAGATGTGCCTTGGCGTGATTGCCGGAAAGTGTGAGCACCGCATCGAGCGTCGTTGGACTCGAGGTGTGATCCACATTAGCGAAAAGGAGGGGTACCAAGTTAGGGACGTAGGTATCCTGAGGCTTATCTGGCCACGACGAAATCTACAAGCTGTGCAGTATGAACCTTATTTTCCTGGTGCCGAGAGCCAAGCCCAATCCTCGTCACGACTATCGGTATAATTCGATTTAACTGAAAGCTGACAACTGATAGCTGACGGCTGTTCCTATGCGTTTCGAACTTTTCATCGCAACCCGGTATCTTCGCGCCAAACGCCGTCAGGCGTTTATTGGGATCATCACGGGGATTTCCATCCTGGGAGTGGCGGCGGGAGTGGCTTCGCTGATCGTCGCGCTGGCCGTCAATAATGGGTTCCGGCAGGATTTGCAGGCGCGGTTGCTGGGTTCGACGGCGCACATCAGTCTGCTGCGAGTCGAGAGCGACGGGATGAGGGATTGGCGTCCGCTGCTGGATAAGTTGTCGAAGCAGCCGCATGTGGTGGCGGCGGCTCCGGCGATTTACGAACAGGTGCTGATTTCGCGCGGGCCGCGGGCGCGCGGTGCGGTACTGAAGGGGATGCTTCCGCAGTATGAGCGGAAGGTCAGCGATCTGCTGAAAACGGTGACGGCGGGATCGGCGGCGGCGCTGGAAGAAGCGCCCGCTGACGACACGGGCGGGGCCGAGCTGCGCTCGGCTGGACAGCCGGGGGCGGCTGTCCCTACGCGGACGCTAACGGGCGAGGGCGCCCGTCCCCACACAAGCACTTCACTCACTTCTTCTCCCGACGATCTGGCTGGGGTGCAGCAGCGAGTCGCGGCTATGCCTCCGATCATTCTTGGGCAGGACATGGCGGAGGGGATTGGCGCGACGGTGGGGTCGGTGGTACTGGTGACTTCTCCGCAGGGCGAACTGACTCCGTTTGGCATGGTGCCGAAGTACATACGATTTCGGGTGGCGGGAATTTTCAACTCCGGTTTTTACGACTACGACTCTTCCTGGGCGTTCATACGGCTGGCGGACGCGCAGGAATTGTTCGGGCTGGGCGACGTGATCTCGGTCATCCAATTCAAGATTGACGACATTTACCGGGCGGGCGAGGTGGCGCGCTCGCTCGAAGAGGCCGCCGATCTTTTTTCAGGAAGCCACGGCTTTATGTCCACCAGTTGGATGGAGCAGAACAAGCCCCTGTTTCGCGCGCTGCGGTTGGAGCGGGTGGTGACGTTCATCACCATCGGGCTGATCGTGTTCGTGGCCGCGCTCAACATTTTGATCTCGCTGATCATGATG
>Ga0181530_10001447_pt1 | contig 29916 bp, 28 predicted proteins | sample PEATcosm2014_Bin_42_FD_119769 | JGI IMG/M metagenome (GOLD analysis project Ga0181530, IMG submission 119769) | Peatland microbial communities from MTU Mesocosm Facility, Houghton, MI, USA - PEATcosm2014_Bin10_60_metaG | ecosystem: Environmental > Terrestrial > Soil > Wetlands > Peat | place...
AGAAGCTTGCCTGGTTGGTCGCGGGCAAGACATTGCCAGGTTGCCACCGGCGGCCGATCCAGCGCGGGCACATTCGAATTTTCACTCTCCGCGTGCCGTACGCCTGCTTCAGCCCGATCAGGCTGCGGCGGATTTTTCACCCACGCTCCGTCGTGTGCTCGATATACGCCGGGTCGCCTCGGCGCACCGCGCGCGACACCGGCTGCGGGTCCTCCATGCAGCCGCCCAGCATCTCCAGCAGCGCCCAAAACCAGCCGACTGCGCTTTTCGGCTTGACCGAAAGGGTGAGAGGTCCATGCACCAATTCCCTCTGCTCCGGCACGGCGAGTGACGGAACCGGAGCCGGCCGGGCCCCGCGCGGAGGCGTTGGCAAAACCCCACGCAACAGAACGCGCTTCGCATGGCGCGCGTCATGCTCTGGCGCCGACCCGTGTGCCGCCGTCGCCAAAAGCCCATGCACCAATTCGCTCTGCGCTGGCGCGGCCGGTGCCGGAACTGGTGACGGCGAGCGCTGGTGCGGAGCAATGGGCAAGACCCCGTGCAACAGAGCGCGCCCCGCATGGCATGAGCGGTGCCCCGGCGGCGGCAGTGCGAGCAGATGCCGCGGCAAAACCCCATGCACCTGATGGGCGGCGCGCTCGCCAGGCCGGGGTGCTCCGCGATGCAGCAGTGCCGATTGCGCTACACGCGGCAAAACCCCATGCACCTGTGCCGGCCGCCGCCGCAGCGCCGCCCCGCACCGACAATGCCGCCGTCCGCCGCGCCGCTGCCCAATGGCGCGTCGCGCCGCGTAAACTGGGACGGTCGGGAGACATGGGACGGTCAGAACACCGGCGATGCCGCGATGAAGCAGATTGCCACCGCGCGCCGGGTACGCTTCGCTGCCGCCGCGACACAAGGAGCCCGCCGATGCGCATCAGCGTGGTGCAGATGAACCCCGGCGCCGACAAGGACGAAAACATTGCTCAGGCGCGCCGCCTGATCGGCGAGGCGGTGGACGCCGACCGCCCCGACATCGTCAGCCTGCCGGAGGTGTGGGACAGCCTGGGCGGCGACCGCTCGGTGCGCAACGCCAACGCCGAAACGCTGCCCGCGAAAGGCTCCAACGCGCCCGGCGGCCCGGCCTACGAGTTCCTGCGCGCGACCGCCCGCGCCACCAAAACCCACGTGCATGGCGGCTCGATCATCGAGAAGGGGCCGGAAAAACTGTTCAACACCACGGTGGTGTTCAACCCGGACGGCACCGAGATCGCCCGCTACCGCAAGATGCACCTGTTCGACATCGTCGCCCCCGACGGCACCGGCTACCGCGAGAGCGCCACCTACGGCGCCGGCGACGAGGTGGTCACCTACCAGGCCGACGGGGTCAAGGTCGGCTGCGCGATCTGCTACGACATCCGCTTCCCCGACCTGTTCTGGAAGCTGCGCGAAGCCGGCGCGGAGGTGATCTTCCTGCCCTCCGCCTTCACCCTGGCGACCGGCAAGGACCATTGGGAGGTGCTGATCCGCGGCCGCGCGATCGAGACCCAGTGCTGGTTCGCCGCCCCCGCCACCTGGGGCAAGCATCTGGAGGGCAAGGGCGAGCCGCGCTTCACCTATGGCCACTCGCTGATCTGCGATCCCTGGGGCCACGTGGTGACGAAGGTCTCCGACGGCACCGGCTGGGCCACGGCGCGGATCGATCCGAAGGTCACCGCGCGGGTGCGGCGCGACATGCCGGTGCTGGAACACCGGAAACGCCTTTGAACGACCAGCCGCAGGTTGTGGCCCCGCCCCGGCAGGACGCGTTCGTCCCGGGACGGATCTGTTTCGCCGCCGCGCCCACGCCGCTGGCCACCGATGCGTTGAACCGCCTGGTGGCGCGCTATGGCGACTGCCCCGTGGCGCAGGCCACGGTGGTGGTGCCGCTGGGCGGCGACGGGTTCATGCTGGAGACAATCCACCGCGTGCTGGAGCGCCGCATCCCGGTGTACGGCATGAACTGCGGCTCGGTCGGCTTCCTGATGAACACGTTCAGCGAGGACGATCTGCCGGAACGGCTGACCCGCGCGCAAGCAGCGGTGCTGCACCCGCTGCGCATGCGGGCGGTGACGCGCACCGGCGAGGTCAGCGAGGCGCTGGCATTCAACGAGGTCAGCCTGCTGCGGCAATTGCGCCAGAGCGCCAAGATCCGCATTACGGTCGATGGCAGGGTGCGGCTCGCCGAGTTGTCCTGCGACGGCGTGCTGATTTCCACGCCGGCGGGGTCCACCGCGTATAACCTCTCGGCACACGGGCCGATCGTGCCGCTGTCGGCCAATCTGCTGCCGCTGACGCCGATTTCCGCGTTCCGTCCACGGCGCTGGCGCGGGGCGCTGCTGCCCAGCTCGGCCCATGTGGAGTTCGAGGTGCTGGAGGCCGACAAGCGGCCGACCGCCGCCGTGGCGGACTTCACCGAAGTGCGCGATGTCGGGTCGGTGGCGGTGAGCGAGGATCGCACGGTGTCAGTCACCGTGCTGTTCGATCCGGACCGCGGGTTGTCGGAACGGATCATCGCCGAGCAATTCACCGTCTGAAGCGCGCCGGCCGGGGATTGGCGGTCCGCCGCTGCGTGTGCGCGATCGGCCTCGGCTGGTCCGGCCATGCTGCGGCGGCGGGATAGGTCAGTGTTGCTGTCTTTTTGACCCAGATCAAAGCCCCGGCGGCGCGTGGCGGGGCAGGGTTCGCGCCCTGTGCAACCGTCAGGGGAACCCGCCCGCATGAGCGTCACCCATCCCGACCCGAGCTTTGACTCCGGACAACACCATCTGAAGCCGATGCTGATCGCCGTCCTCATCACGGCGGTGACGGTGGCGATCGTGCTCGCCTGCATCGGTCTGCCGCACTGAGTTTCGAACCTTCCCGCGCGCTGCGCGCGGGGTTGAGCCGCGAAGCGGATCGACGCGCCGCGACGCGGCGGGTGAGGGCGATCGGGTCGGCACGCCGCATCCTGCCGCCGGTGTGCCGACTCGATCACCTTCGGTGCTTCGCACCTAAGATCTCTGCCGCCGACGGCGGGAGAGGTGTAAGGGCGGCCGGGCCGTGCCAGGATCGTCCCGCGCGCCATCGCGCGACACGGGAGACGCCAGCATGACCACGCCCCTGCCTGCTGCAAACCCTGAGGATGTCGGCCTGTCCGCGCCGGCGCTGACCCGTCTCGCGGTCGCCCTGGAGGACCGGGTGGCGCGCGGCCACATCCCCGGTGCGGTGGCCCTGGTCGCCCGGCATGGCAAGGTGGCGTTCCACCAGGCGTTCGGCGTCCGCGATCCGGCCAACCCTGCGCCGATGCCGCTGGACGCGATCTTCCGCCTCTATTCGATGACCAAGCCGATCGTCTCCGTCGCGGCGATGATGCTGTTGGAGGAGGGCCGGCTGCTGCTGAGCGATCCGATCGCCAGGTATCTGCCCGAATTCGCCGAACTCCGGGTCGCGGCGTTCAGTGGCGACGTCATGGCCTACACCGACGCGGACCGCGCGATCACCGTGCAGGACCTGCTGCGCCATACCTCCGGCCTGACCTACGAGTTCCGCGGCGACACCCCGCTGCACAAGGCCTACATGGCGGCCAGGGTCGACCGGCTGCGGCAGACCAACGCGGAGCAAGCGGCGACGCTCGCCAGGCTGCCGTTGCTGCATCAGCCGGGCACGTATTGGGAATACAGCCGCTCGACCGACGTGCTGGGGCGCCTGGTCGAGGTACTGTCCGGCCAGACCCTCGGCAGCTTCCTGGCCGAGCGCATCCTGCGGCCGCTCGGCATGGACGATGCCGGCTTCTCCGTCCCGGAACCGCATCAGGGCCGCATTGCCGAGGCGTTCCCGCGCGATCCGGAAAGCGGCGTCGCGGTGTCGTTGCTGAATGTCAGGCGCACGGCGATCTTCGAATCGGGCGGTGGCGGCATGGTGGGCACCGCGATGGACTACGCGCGCTTCTTGCACATGCTGCTGAACGGCGGCGCGTTCGGACCCACGCGATTGCTCGGGCGCAAGACGATCGAACTGATGACGGCCGACCATCTGGGCGGGATCGAGTCGTCCGACCTCCTGCCACCCGGCCATGGCTTCGGGCTTGGCTTCGCCGTGCGGCTGGCGGCAGGGCTGGCACCGTTCCCCGGCTCGGCCAGCAGCTATTTCTGGGGCGGCGCCGCGGGGACGACGTTCTGGGTCGACCCGGCGGAACGCCTCACGGCGGTGCTGATGATCCAGGCCCCCGGCCAACGCGAGCACTACCGCGTGCTGTTCCGCGACCTGGTCTACGCGGCGGTGGTGGACTGATCAATAATACCAGGCGCTCTTGATGCCTGCGTCTTGCGTCATGGCCGGCCCCCGGACGTTTGACCCCGGTGTCGGCATGGTCAGACCGTCTTGAGCGGCAGCGGGGTCACGCTCTCGGAGCCATCGATCAGCGGATCGAACGGGAAGTGGGCGCGTGCCGCGGCGGCGTCGGTGATTTCGACAGTATCGCCGACGACGTGTAACCCGTAGCGCACCATCACTGCCAAAGTTCGTGAGAACGTTTCCCGGGTCATGCCAAGCTGCCAGGCGATGCGCCGCTTTTCGAGCACCAGCCGCACCGGCGTCCGCAGATCCTGCCCGTGGAAAAGACCCAGCAGATAGCAACCAACCCGCTCCTCCGCCGAGCGCAGCTTCAGGTTCTTCGCCAGCTTTACCTGACGGCGAAACTGCGCCGCCTGGCAGGCAAGCACGGCCAGGCACATCGCGTGGTCGGTCGCCACGGCGTCGCGGAAATTCTCAGCGTGGATGAGGACAAGCTGGGCGTCCTCGACCACACAAGCGCGTGCCAAATAGGGTTGGCGGTTCAGCACCGCCGCCGGCAGCAGCAGATCGACCGGATGCACGGTTTCGATCAGCGCCTCGTTGGTCCCGTTGACGGCAAGCAAATCCACCCGGCCTGCCAGCAGCAGTTGGGCGAAACCCGGGATTTCCGATTGCTCGAACAGGATGCTGCCTGAAGGAACCCGGTGCAGCACGGCCTGTTGCGCCAGCCGGTCGAGCGTTGCCGCGGGCACATGCCGCAGCCAGATCGTCCGGCTCAGCGCTTCGCCTGGCGTGGCAGACAGCGCGCCTGCTGTCTGGCCGGTGGCCCATGCAGCCTCGGCGGAACTAGGCAAATTTCACTCCTCTTGCAGCTTACGCAGTCATTTGGCGCCGCCCGAAGAGTGGCGGCGCTATATGATGTAAATCACTCATATACATCACGTTCATCACGTCTGACTTTGATCCAGATCAATGCCCGCCCCTACCGCCTGCGACAGTCTAGCCCCGAACGGCGCGCCACGCGCCGCCAGACCGACCCGTTGACTGGCTTCACCGCACGCCCTGGCCCTTCCGGCCGACGCGCTGGGCAGGTGAGGCATGCTGCAAGGAGAGCGAGAGGTGGATGGATTGACGCCGGCGAATGTCGCGACCGAGCCCGGCGCGAGGGAGCGCAGTGGGCTCCAGGGCAACCCGCGCCAGGGCCTGATCATGGGCACCTGGGGCTTCTTCATCGGCTTCGCCGCGGTGGCGTTGTACGGACCTGCCGCGCACGCGTTCCAGCAGTCGATGCAGCTTTCGCCGCTGCTGGTCGGGCTGCTGGTCGCGGCACCGCAGCTCACCGGCTCACTGCTGCGCATCCCGTTCGGTGCCTGGGTGGACAAGGTCGGCGGCCGCCTGCCGATGCTGACCCTGTTCGGCGTGTCGATCGTCGGCATGTGGGGGCTGGTATTCATCCTGGTCACCGTGCCACACGTCACCGCGGCGCTGTATCCCATCATCCTGCTGTTCGGTTTCATGAGCGGCTGCGGCGTTGCGTCGTTTTCCGTGGGCGTGCCGCAGGTGTCTTACTGGTTCCCGCGCAACCGGCAAGGCACGGCGCTGGGCATCTATGGCGGTGTCGGCAACCTGGCGCCGGGCGTCTTCACGCTGATCCTGCCGTTTGCCATCGCCGCGCTCGGCCTGGCCGGCTCCTACCTGGCCTGGCTCGCCTTTCTGCTGATCGGCACCGGCATCTATGGCTGGCTGGCACGCGACGCCTACTACTTCCAGCTTCGCGCCCGGGGCGTCGGCGCCGCCGAGGCGCACGACATCGCCGAGCGCAACGGGCAGGAACTGTTCCCGCGCGACTCCGTCTGGGGCGCCTTGCTCATGGCGGCGGACGAGACGCGCACCTGGGGCCTCACCTTCCTGTACTTCGTTTCCTTCGGCGGGTTCCTGGCGCTGACCGCGTGGTTCCCGACCTACTGGATCAACCTGCACCATCTCAGCCTGACCAACGCGGGCATCCTCGGCGGCGTCGGGTTCTCCCTGCTGGCCGCGGTGGCGCGGGTGGGCGGCGGCTCGCTGGCCGAGCGGTTCGGCGGTGAAATCATGGCGGCATTGTCGTTCGCCATCGTGCTGGTTGGCGCGGCACTGCTGACCGCGGTGATCGCGTTCCCCATCAACGTCGCCGGCGAGTTGCTGATCGGCCTCGGCATGGGCCTGGCCAATGCGGCGGTGTTCAAGATGGTGCCGAAATACGTGCCGCACGCGGTGGGTGGCGCCTCGGGCCTGGTGGGCGGGTTCGGCGCCCTGGGCGGGTTCGTGATCCCGCCGACCCTCGGTCTGTTCGCCGGCGCCATGGGCGATGCCGGCTATTCCGGCGGGTTCTTTGTCTATGTCGTGTTGGCCGTTGCGGCGATCCTGGTCTCCATCGGGTTTATCCGCACCCGCAACCGACCGATCGCACAGTGAGGGCCGGACAATGAGCCATTTCCTCGATCGCCTGACGTTCTTCCGCAAGACCGTCGATACCTTCGCCGACGGCTACGGTGTCGTCACCAACGAGCCGCGCGAATGGGAAGACGGCTATCGCAAGCGCTGGCAGCACGACAAGATCGTCCGCTCCACCCACGGGGTGAACTGCACCGGTTCCTGCTCGTGGAAGATTTACGTCAAGGGCGGCATCGTTACCTGGGAGACGCAGCAGACCGACTACCCGCGCACCCGCCCGGACATGCCGAACCACGAACCGCGCGGTTGCTCGCGTGGTGCCAGCTATTCCTGGTATCTGTACTCGGCGAATCGGGTGAAGCACCCGATGGTGCGCAGCCGCCTGTTGAAGCTGTGGCGGGAGGCGCGCGCCATTCGCACGCCGGTCGCCGCCTGGGCCTCCATCGTCGAGGATGCCGAGCAGCGGACGAGCTACACCAGCAAGCGCGGCCTCGGTGGCTTTGTGCGGGCCACCTGGGACGAGGTTTCCGAAATTATCGCCGCGGCCAATGCCTACACGGTGAAGACCTATGGCCCGGACCGCGTGGTCGGCTTCTCGCCGATCCCGGCGATGTCGATGGTCAGCTATGCCGCCGGTTCCCGCTACCTGTCGTTGCTCGGCGGCGTCTGCCTGAGCTTCTACGATTGGTATTGCGACCTGCCGCCCGCCAGCCCGATGACCTGGGGCGAGCAAACCGACGTGCCGGAAAGTGCCGACTGGTACAACGCCGGCTTCCTGATGCTGTGGGGATCGAACGTCCCGCAGACTCGCACGCCGGACGCGCATTTCTATACCGAGGCGCGGTACAAGGGTGCCAAAAGCGTGGTCGTCTCGCCGGATTATGCCGAGGCCACCAAGTTCGCCGACCTTTGGCTGCATCCGAAACAAGGCACCGATGCCGCGCTGGCGTTGGCGATGGGCCATGTGATCCTGCGCGAATTTTTTCTCGCCCGCAGCGTGCCGTATTTCCAGAACTACGTCCGCCGCTACAGCGACCTGCCGATGTTGGTCCGCCTGGTGCGCCAGGGCGATCGGTATGTGCCGGAACGCTTGCTCCGGGCCGACGATTTCGCCGATGCGCTCGGCGAGGCGAACAACCCGGAATGGAAGACCGTTGCCCTGGATGTCGGGAATAAACCGGTCGCGCCGCTGGGTTCCGTCGGTTTCCGCTGGGGCGAGGCGGGAAAATGGAATCTTGAGCCGAAGGACGGCGGCGGCGGTGATGTAGCGCTGACCCTGACGCTCGCCGGCGACAATCCCACCGCGCCGGTTGCCTTCCCCTATTTCGGTGGCACCGCGACCAACGGCTTCACCGCCACCGACCATGCCGATGTGCTGACGCGCAACGTTCCGGTGCGCAGCCTGACGTTGAAGGACGGCGACACGCTGGTCGCCACGGTGTTCGACTTGCTCTGCGCCAATTACGGCCTCGATCGAGGGTTTGGCGGCGACAACGTCGCCAGGGATTTCGATGAAGAAAAGCCGTTCACGCCGGCCTGGGCAGAGCATGTCACCGGCGTGCCGCGCCACCACATCATCCACGTCGCGCGGGAGTTCGCCTCCAACGCCGAAAAGACCGAGGGCCGTTCCATGGTCATCCTCGGTGCCGGTCTCAATCATTGGTACCACATGGACATGGCGTATCGGGGGATCATCAACCTCCTGGTGCTGTGCGGCTGCATCGGCAAGTCCGGCGGCGGCTGGTCGCACTATGTGGGCCAGGAAAAGCTCCGGCCGCAGACCGGCTGGGCGCCGATCGCCTTCGCGCTGGATTGGAACCGGCCGCCGCGCCAGCAGAACGGCACGTCGTTTTTCTACGCGCACACCGACCAGTGGCGGTACGAGACCCTGAACGTTGCCGAAATCCTGTCGCCCACCGCGCCCGCAGGCGACTGGAGCGGTTCGCTCGTCGATTACAACGTGCGTGCCGAGCGGATGGGCTGGCTGCCGTCGGCGCCGCAACTCAAGCAGAACCCGTTGACCATCGCGGCGCGTGCCAAGGCGGCGGGGCTGGAGCCGAAGGACTACGTCGCGCAGGCGCTGCGTGCGGGGCAATTTCCTCCCCCTCCCCTTGAGGGAGGGGGGCGGGGGGAGGGGTGCGTACTGGCACCGTCGTCGCCCACAAGCATCCCTCCCCCCAACCCCCTCCAACAAGGGGAGGGGGAGCAGTCCTCCCTTGAACTCTCCTGCCACGACCCGGATGACCCGGCGAACTGGCCGCGTAACATGTTTGTCTGGCGTTCCAACCTGCTGGGCTCCTCCGGCAAAGGCCACGAATATTTCCTCAAGCATCTGCTCGGCACCAGCAATGGCGTGCTGGGCAAGGATCTGGGCGCCGAGGGACGCGAGAAGCCGCGCGAGGTCGCGTGGCATGAAGCAGCGCCGGAGGGAAAACTCGACCTGCTGGTAACCCTCGACTTCCGCATGTCCACGACCTGTGTCTACTCCGACATCGTCCTGCCGACCGCGACCTGGTACGAGAAGAGCGACCTCAACACCTCGGACATGCATCCCTTCATCCATCCGCTCTCCGCGGCGGTCGATCCGGCCTGGGAAGCGCGGTCGGACTGGGAGATCTACAAGGGTATCGCCCGCGCCTTCTCCGCAATCGCGCCAGAGGTGCTGGGCAAGGAAACCGACGTGGTGCTGACGCCGATCATGCACGACACCGCGGGCGAGTTGGCGCAGCCCTACGACGTGCAGGATTGGAAGACCGCGGGGACCACGCCGGTACCCGGCCGCACCATGCCGACCGTAACGATGGTCGAGCGCGATTATCCGGGTCTGTATGACCGCTTCACCTCGATCGGACCGCTGATGGAGAAGCTCGGGAACGGCGGCAAGGGCATCGGCTGGAATACCCAGCACGAAGTGGAGTTCCTCCGCGCGCTCAACGGCACCGCACCGAATGGCGGCGCGAAGCTTGATACCGATATCGACGCCATCGAAGCGATTCTGAGCCTGGCGCCTGAGACGAACGGCGAGGTCGCGGTGAAAGCCTGGGAGGCGCTGGAAAAATTCACCGGCCGCGCGCATGCCCATCTTGCCCGCTCCAAGGAGGACGAGAAGATCCGCTACCGCGACATCCAGGCGCAGCCGCGCAAGATCATATCCTCGCCGACCTGGTCAGGCATCGAGAGCGACAAGGTCTGCTACAACGCGGGCTACACCAACGTGCACGAGCTTATCCCGTGGCGGACGCTGACCGGCCGGCAGCAGCTTTACCAGGACCATCTGTGGATGCGGGCGTTCGGCGAAGCGCTGGTGACCTGGCGGCCACCGGTGGATACCAAAGCCATCGCGCCGGTGCGCGGAAAGCACGGCAACGGCAATCCGGAAATCGTGCTGAACTTCGTCACGCCGCACCAGAAATGGGGCATCCACAGCACCTACACCGACAACCTGCTGATGCTGACCTTGAGCCGCGGCGGCCCATGCATCTGGATCAGCGAGGCGGACGCAAAGCAGGTCGGCATCGCCGATAACGACTGGGTCGAAGCCTACAACACCAACGGCGCGCTGGTCGCCCGCGCGGTTGTCTCGCAGCGCGTCAACCCAGGCATGGTGATGATGTACCACGCACAGGAGAAGATCGTGAACATGCCGGGCAGCGAGGTTACCGGCCAGCGCGGCGGCATCCACAACTCGGTGACGCGGGCCGTGATGAAACCGACGCACATGATCGGCGGCTACGCCCAGCAATCCTATGGCTTCAACTACTACGGCACGGTCGGCTCCAACCGCGACGAGTTCATCGTCATCCGACGCATGAACAAGATCGACTGGCTGGACGATACCAGACCGACCATCCAGCAGAAGGCGGCCATGCTATGAGAATTCGCGCTCAGGTCGCGATGGTGCTGAACCTCGACAAGTGCATCGGGTGCCACACCTGCTCGGTCACCTGCAAGAATGTCTGGACCAGCCGCGAGGGTATGGAATACGCCTGGTTCAACAACGTCGAGACCAAGCCGGGCGTCGGCTATCCGAAGGACTGGGAGAACCAGAAGCGCTGGAAGGGCGGTTGGACCCGCCGCCGCGACGGCAAGATCGAACCGCGCATCGGTGCCAAGTGGCGCGTGCTGTCGAAGATCTTCGCCAACCCTGACCTGCCGGAGATCGACGACTACTACGAACCGTTCACCTTCGACTACGCGCATTTGCAGAATGCGCCGGAAGGCAAGGCGATGCCGACGGCCCGCCCGCGCTCGCTGATCACCGGCGAGCGAATGGAGAAGATCCAGTGGGGGCCGAACTGGGAGGAAATCCTCGGCGGCGAATTTTCCAAACGCTCGCAGGACAGCAACTTCGAAGGCGTGCAGAAGGAAATCTACGGGGCCTTCGAGAACACCTTCATGATGTATCTCCCGCGCCTGTGCGAGCACTGCCTGAACCCGGCCTGCGCTGCCGCTTGCCCGTCCGGCGCCATCTACAAGCGCGAAGAGGACGGCATCGTCCTGATCGATCAGGACAAGTGCCGCGGCTGGCGCATGTGCGTGTCCGGCTGCCCCTACAAGAAGGTCTACTACAACTGGTCGTCCGGCAAATCGGAAAAATGCACGTTCTGCTTCCCGCGCATCGAGGCAGGGCTGCCGACGGTATGCTCCGAAACCTGCGTCGGCCGCATCCGCTATCTTGGTGTCATCCTGTACGACGCTGACCAGATCGAAGCCGCCGCCTCGGTGCCCGACGAGGGCGATCTGTACGAAGCGCAGTTGAAGGTCTTCCTGGACCCGTTCGATCCGGGCGTGCAGGCGCAAGCGCGCGCCGACGGCATCGCCGATGCCTGGCTGGAGGCGGCAAAGCGCTCGCCGGTGTGGAAGATGGCGATGGACTGGAAGATCGCCTTCCCGCTGCACCCGGAATATCGGACGCTGCCGATGGTCTGGTACGTGCCGCCGCTGTCGCCGATCCAGTCGGCCGCCGCGAAGGGCGATCTCGGCGAGGTCTCGGGCATGCCGGACGTGAAGTCCCTGCGCATCCCCGTACAATACCTGGCCAACCTGTTGACCGCCGGCCGCACCCAACCGATCGAACGCGCGCTGCAACGGATGCTGGCGATGCGCGCATATATGCGCAGCAAGACGGTGGACGGCGTCATCAACGACGGGATCGCAGAGCAGGTTGGCCTGTCCGGCAACGACATCGAGGAGATGTATCAGCTGATGGCGATCGCCAATTACGAGGATCGGTTCGTCATCCCCACGGCGCACCGGGAGACCGGCGAGGACGCCTACCAGCTTCGCGGTTCCTGCGGCTTCTCGTTCGGCGACGGGTGCTCCGGCAAGACCGGCTTCAACCTGTTTGGCGCGAAGACTGCCAAGGACAAGACGCCGATGGAGGTCGTGTGATGACCCGCACCTATCGGGCGCTCGCGGCGCTGCTGTCCTATCCCACCGAGGCGTTGCAGACGGCCACTGACGAAATCGCCGCTGTGCTCGCGGAAGAGGGCATCGTGCCCGCCGCCGGCCGCGCCGCGATCGATGCCCTGCTGCGTGAGATCGCCGGGGGCGATATCTACGAACTCCAGGAACGCTACTTCGCGCTGTTCGACCGCAGCCGCACGCTGTCGCTGCATCTGTTCGAACACATCCACGGCGAGAGCCGCGATCGCGGCCAGGCGATGGCAGACCTGATTGCGCTTTACGCCAGCCACGGGCTGGAGATGACCGCCGGGGAGTTGCCGGATTTCCTGCCGCTGTTCCTGGAATTCCTGTCGCTGCTGCCAGATGCGGAGGCCCGGACGATGCTGGCAGAACCCGCCGGCATCCTGCGCGCCCTGACCGACCGGTTGGCCAGGCGCGACACGGCCTATGTCGCCGTCATGGCAGCGCTCGCGGACCTCGCGCAGGCACCGACGGCCGGCGTTTCAGCCATTCCCGAGGAGGACCCGAACGACCTCGCGGCGATGGATGCGGCCTGGGAAGAGGCAGCGGTCCACTTTGGTCCTGGCGAAGCGATGGACGGTTGCAGCACGGACCGGCTGCGCACCCGTTTGCGCGCTGCTTCGCGCGATGTGACGTCGTCCGTCCAGACCGATGCGCCGGCGCCGCAACTACGTCATGGCGGGCGAAGGCCCGCCATCCACGACTTTGCCGCGCAGATCGACGAAGTCGTAGACGCCGGCCTCCACCGGCATGACGACGCGCACGACGTTCACGACGCAGCCGCAGCCTAGGGAGATCCGACCATGAGCACCTGGCTGAATAATGCCCTCTACGGCTGGTATCCCTACGTGGCGCTCACCGTGTTTCTGCTCGGCAGCCTGCTGCGCTTCGACCACTCGCAGTACACCTGGCGGACGGGCTCCAGCCAATTGCTGCGGCGGCGGCAATTGATCTGGGGATCCAACCTGTTCCATGTCGGCATCCTCGCCATCTTCGCCGGCCATTTCTTCGGCCTGCTGACGCCGGTGGCGGTGTTCGATGCGCTGGGCATCAGCCATACCTTCAAACAGCTTCTGGCGATGAGCTTCGGCGGCGTCGCCGGCGTCGCCTGCTGGATCGGCATCGCCATGCTGGCATCCCGGCGATTGCTCGACGCGCGCATCCGCAACACGTCGAGCTTCGGCGACATCGCCATCCTGCTGCTGCTTTGGCTGCAATTGACGCTCGGCCTCGCGACCATCCACGCATCGGCGCAGCACCTGGACGGGCATGAGATGGTGAAGTTCATGAACTGGGCGCAGGGCATCGTGACATTGCACCCGGGCTCGGCGGCGCTGATCGCCGACGTCGATCCCATCTTCAAATGCCACCTGTTCCTGGGCATGACCATCTTCCTGGTCTTCCCGTTCACCCGATTGGTCCATGTCTGGAGCGTGCCGGTCTGGTATCTCGGACGCACCGGCTATCAGGTCGTGCGCACCACCCGGCCTGTGGCGCGACGGTCGAACGATGCGGCCGCCGTGGCCGCTATCGCTTCCATCGGCGCAATTCGCCGGCCCCCGGGTGCCGCCTTGCCGCAACCGGCGCACGGGGACGACTGAACCATGCGCACCATCACCATGCGGTCCTCCGCTGCGCAGCCGGTCGTCGTCAACGACGCGGTCATCGCCAGCGCGGACATCGCGCGCGAGGTGCAGAACCACGCGGGCAGCACGCCGAAACAGGCGTGGGACGAGGCGACCCGGGCGCTGGTCGTGCGCGAACTTCTGTTGCAACGGGCGCGTGCCCTGGCCCTGGTCGCCGAACCGCAGTCGGAAAATGGTTTGCGCGAGACCGAGGATGAGGCGTTGATCCGGGTTCTGCTGGAGACCGAGGTGAGAACCCCAAAAGCCGACGAGGCTGCGTGCCGGCGTTACTACCAGGCCAATCAGGCGCGGTTCCGCAGTCCGGATCTGTTCGAGCCGCTCCACATCCTGTTCCAGGCCGCCAGCGACGACGCGACCGCCTACGCGCAGGCCGTTGCAAAAGCCGAAGTTGTGCTGGCCGAGCTGAAGTCCGCTCCCAACCGATTTGAAAGCATCGCGCGTGCCCTGTCCGATTGCCCGTCCGCGACCGATGGCGGTCGTTTGGGGCAGGTGACGCGTGGTGACACGACGCCAGAGTTCGATGCCGCCATGGTGTCCATGCAGGTCGGACAAATGTGCTCCGAGCCGGTGCGCACCCGCTACGGCGTGCATCTGCTTCGGCTGGACCGGAAAATCGCCGGCCAGGTGCTGCCGTTCGCGCAGGTTCACCAGCGCATCGCGAGCTATCTTGAGGAAAGCTCCTGGCGTCGCGCCGTCGCGCAATATGTCGCGCTGCTGGCGGGCCATGCGCATATTGAAGGTTTTGCCATGCCGGGGGCTGCGTCCCCGCTGGTGCAATAGGAGACGGCAATGTTGGGAGAAATCGTGGGTGGCCTGACGAACGCCACGATGGCCGAGGCTGTCGTCGCCGCCGTCGCCAGGCCGGAAATCATGGAGCGCATCCGGGCGGCCGCCGACGCGGGGGGAATTCCGGTTGGCGCGCTGGTCGCATCCAAGGTCCGTCACCTCATCGACCATGGGGCTGAGGATATCTGGCTGGACCTGCTTGGCGTGATGTCCGGTTCCCCGCAGCCAGGCGCGGCTGCCATCGAGCGGATGATGGCCCATGCGTTTCCGGACCCGGTCCGCGTGCGCATCAAACGGAGCGGCGGGTGAACGCGTTCGCGCCGGCGTGGATCGCACGATCTGCCGTAGCGTCCTGGCGGGGCTTCACCCGGTCATCTATCGCGACAGCTCGGTTACCCAGATGGCAGGGTCGAGCCTGGCGATGACGCTGTGCGGCCAATGAGCAACGCAATCACCATCAACGTTGGGCGACGATGAGCAGTCTGGTTCGCGATCCCGCGCGCGAAGCGGGGTCCATTCGTGGCGCGCGCGAGTTCAAGACCATCGTCGTCATGCTGCGGATGTATTGCCGGGCCCATCACGGGCCGACGAACGCATTGCTCTGTCACGACTGTCTTGAGCTGCACGACTATGCCCGCCGCCGCCTGGAACGCTGCGTGTTCGGCGAGACCAAGCCAACCTGCGCCAACTGCACGGTGCACTGCTACAAGGCCACGATGCGCGAGCGCGTCAGGCAGGTGATGAGCTGGGCCGGGCCACGCATGCTGTGGCGCCATCCCGCGCTCGCCGTCTGGCACGTCATCGACGGGCGTCGGCCGGCCCCGTCCCTTCATCGGCCGCGATAGCGCACCTGCAAGGTCGTGCTGCGCAGAACAATGCCGGCCAGTACGCTGACGGCGGCGACCGCGACCAGGATAACGGCGGCGCGCAGCCACGGTTGGCCGAAGAACCGGCGCTCGGCGACGAGGTGCCAGGTTGTCCCAAGCCAAATGATGGCAGCGGCGTAAGCGAGCCATTGCAGAACGCTCAGGCTCCAGCGCCGGCGCACCAAAAACAGCAGCGGCGTCGCCAGGCATAGCGCGGTTGGGAGCAGACTGCCCTCGCGCAGGAAGTGGGCGGCGATCAGCCAGGAGGTGATGACGTAAAGCACGAGTCGGGCGATCATTGCGCCGTCCTGGTCCTGCTATCGTAGATCCGCATTGACCACGGACGAGTCATACCAAGCGCCCTACCGATTGGCTCTCGGCTGGTTCGCACGTGTCGCTCCTCACGTCATGGCCGGGCTCGACCCATCTATGCAGCCGCGGTGCCGCGATAGATGGCCGGGTCAAGCCCGGCCATGACGGGTGGGGCGGTCCGTGCCGTACGTCAATGTTTCGGCCGGTTGGTATCACACCGACTGACCGAACGTCCTTCATTCCGGCCACCGTTTTTCCGGCAACAGGCCGCGATGCACGTCCATCCCGAGTTCCAGGCTCTGCGCGATGCGGCGTGCCTTTTCCATCAGCAGTTCGACTGCCGGCTCGGCGCAGTTGGCGCGCGCGGTCTGCTCGAACAGTGCCAGCCATCGAGCGAAATGCTGCGGTTCCAGCGGCAACGTCAGATGCGCGGCCATGGGCTGGCCATGATAGCGGCCCGTCATCAGCGCAACGGATGACCAGAACGTGGCGATCCTGGCGATATGCGCCTCCCAGTCCTGCACCGCATCGAACAGGTGGCCAATCACCGGGTCCTGGCGCGCGGCGGTGTAGAAAGCGCGTACCAGGCGCTCCAACACCGCATCGTCGAGGCCGGTCGCCGACTGGATTTTTCGGGTGATCGCTGCACGTCGTTCGGGCGTTTCAGGAAAGGCGATAGAGGGTGTCGCCGATGGTGTGGTCACGGTCGGTCGTGTGCGTCCTGCCACCGGACGTGTTGCAGGATCATCCTTGCCTGAAACTGCGGCCGCCGAACCGACAGGGGGTGACGACAATGCGGTCATCGCGGCTACCATCCGAACAGATTCACACCCAGGCTGCCTGCGACAGCGCCGGCGACCGTCAGCAGGCTCAGCGTCAGCAGGACGCGGTGCAGCCATTCCACCACGCGGTAGGTCGCTTCCGGCGCGGAGGCAGCGCGGCGGGCGAGCAATCGCTCCAGGAACATCGGTTCGATTATAAACAGCATCAAGGTGAAAATGAGCCAGGTCAGCACCATGGCGTGCATCCACCAGAAGTTGGCGGACCGGAACCAGCCCCAGGCGTTCAGCCGCCACGCCAGGTAAAAGCCGCTGACCCCGGCGACAGCCGTCGTGATCCGCGCCTGCCGGGCAAAGCGCTCCTCCAGGGCGTGGAACACGACGAAACGCTCCGCGGCGGGATACGACCGCCGAATGCTCGGCAGCAGCACGGTCGTGACCATCCCGACGCCACCGATCCAGAGAACCACAGCAAGAACATGCAGGACACGAGCAAGCACGATGTCCGTCACGGTACGTCCTTCCGATTGATGCTTCGGGTGGGCGATATCGGGCCAGGTCGCCCCTGCCAGGCGCGTCGGTCAACCGGTGAAGCGCGGGAACAGCACGTTGTTCTCGGTATGAATGTGCTCCACGAGGTCATCGGCAAATTTCCTGGCGCCGACATAGAGCGCGCGCCAGGTCGGGCAGGCGTCATCGGGGATCGCAAAGTCGCCGGTCAGCCGTTCGAGTTCGCGCAGATGGACACCGTGATCATCATGCTCGGAGAGCAGTACGGCGATGGGTTGCGCGATCATGGGATGGCCGCCACGGCGCATCAGCGGGAACAGGATCAGTTCTTCCTTCTTCATGTGCACTTCAAGTTCGCCTGCCATTGTCTCGAACAGGTCGGCGAGGCCGCGCGGCACCGCCGGGTGGGCCTGATGAACCGCTTCCACCCGGCGCGCGAGGCGGATCAATTCCGGAAGTTCGCGGCGGTGCGTTGCGTGATAGCGCGTCTCGATCATCGCAATCAGTTCGTCGGTCGCTTCAGGGCGTTCGGCTGGCAGGGCCAACGCGGCGAGCGCTGCGAGATCGGCTTCCAGATCCGCCAGCTTCAGCCCTTTCGCGGTTGCCGCTTCCGTCAGCGACACTTTGCCGCCGCAGCAGAAGTCGAGCTTGGTGCGGCGAAATATGCCGGTCGCACCGGGCAGCGTGGTGGCGATGTCGGCCAGAGTGCGGTCGGCATAACTGGTTTGTGCGGCGACGGTCGCGCTCATAACGGCAACCTCCAGGCCCGCCCGGGGCGGGAACAGGCCCGCGGGACGCGGCGGGCTTCGGCGATCGCCAATTAACTGGTATTAGCGATACCAATTATATATCCCCGGCAATATGGTATTGTCAATGCCAATTTAGCGGAGTCAGCCCATGCGCCTGCTCGCATCCACCGACATCGCGCTGCGCGTGCTTATGCTGCTGGCGCGCGAACCGCCCGGACATCACCTGAGCGTCGAAACCCTGGCGCGCGAACTCGGCGGCCTGTCGCGACATCACCTGCATAAGATTGTGCAGGATCTGACGGCATTGCAGGTGACCCGCACGGTGCGCGGTGCCGGAGGCGGCGTCATGCTGGCCGTGCCGCCGGAACAGGTCCGCCTGGGAACGCTGGTGCGTCAACTGGAGGCCGACCAGGCGCTGGTCGAATGCTTCCGCGCCACGGGATGTTGCTGCACGTTGACGCCGGACTGTCAGCTCCGCTTCATGCTGCGCGACGCCGGGGACAGTTTCTATGCGCAGCTTGAGGGGCACACCCTGGCCGAGTGCCTGCCGCTTGCGCGGCCTTCCAAGCCCGGCGGGGCGCGCAGGCGGCGCGCGCCGAGGTGAGCCGGATCAGCCGCCCTTGACGTCTCTTGTCAGCAACGCGGGCATGTTCACGTCGCTGCGTCCGGCCAATACCTTCTCTTCGTCCAACATAGGCTCATCGTCCGCGGCGGGCTCGGGACGAGACCTCTCCCTGAGGGCGCGTTTCCAATGGTCGTGCGCCCGACCTTCGGGGCGGCCCTCGCGCTCCCAAATGAAGTATGCCCTGTCGCGGATCAGCTGCTCGTTATTGCGATTGGCTTCAGGCATGCTCCGCTCACTCCTTCTCAAAATTGATCTGCCCGCCTGCCGGACGCCGGTCCGGAACCCCAGTGCCTATTTTCGCGGCATATCGGCGCAATTCCCACGCTTATGACGTTCGGCAAAAACTTTAACAGGGTCAAGCCAAATTTGCGCGGATCGGCGTCGTGCATGTGGGCAACCTTGGCGCAACTGCACGGCCCCCACGCCGGGTCCGGCGTCACCAGGAGAGCGAGAGCGCTCGCCATCATTGGTAGCCGGGGACGATTCCCGCCGGCGGTGGGCCAGCCTGTCGCGTGGCGTTAGGGGGTGCGAGGCTGCTCAAGCGAAGCCACGCTGTTGACAATCGGGCGTGGAGCAGCCTCGACTGGATTCGGTGGAATCCGGGTGAGACACGCGAAATGACGGCACCTGTTGATGTTCTGATCATAGGCGCGGGCGCATCCGGCGCCGCCGTCGCCTGGAGCCTTGCCGAAACCAAGATGCGCATCGTCTGTCTGGAGCAAGGCGACTGGATGAAGCCGTCCGAATATCCCAGCACGGGCCGCGATTGGGAAGCGCGTCAGCTCGCCGACTTCCATTACAATCCGAACCGGCGGGCGGGTGAGACGGATTATCCGATCAACGAGGACAACTCGCCGATCAAGATTGCCAATTTCAATGGCGTCGGCGGCGGCACGGTGTTGTACGCGGGGCACTTTCCGCGCTTCCACCCTTCGGACTTTCGGGTGCGCTCGCTGGACGGCGTCGCCGATGACTGGCCGGTGGACTATGCGACGCTGGAGACGTTCTACGACGAGAACGACCGCATGATGGGCGTGTCGGGGCTGGCGGGCGACCCCGCTTATCCGCCACATCAACCGATGATGCCACCGCTGCCTTTAGGCAAATCCGGGACGACGTTGGCGCGAGGGCTCAACGAACTCGGCTGGCACTGGTGGCCGTCGGATAGCGCGGTGGCCTCGGTGGATTATGAAGGGCGAGCGAAGTGCATCAACCTCGCCCATTGCACTGCCGGTTGCGCGCAGGGAGCGAAGGCCAGCACCGATATTACCTACTGGCCCGCCGCGATCCGTGCCGGCGTCGAACTTCGTACCCGCTGCCGGGTGCGGGAAATCACGGTTAACCAACAAGGCATGGCATCCGGTGTCGTGTATTACGATGGGGCGGGTGTCGAGCACTTCCAGGCGGCCGAGGTGGTGGTGCTGGCCTGCAACGGCATCGGCACGCCACGCATCCTGTTGAATTCGGTGTCGTCGCGGTTTCCCAGTGGCCTGGCCAATTCCAGCGGGCTGGTGGGCAAGAACCTGATGTTCCATCCCTATGCGCGGATTTTCGGGTATTTCGACGAACCGCTCGACGGCTATCGGGGCCCAGGAAACTGCATCTGGAGCCAGGAGTTCTATGAAACGGACCGGTCGCGGGGGTTCGTGCGCGGTTATACGTTTGAGTTCTCCCGCGGGCAGGGCGCCGTGATGGCCGCGGTGCACGGCATGGCGACGGGCCGTCTGCCCTGGGGTGGGGACCACCATCGCGCCTACCGCGAATTGTTCTGTCGCCGCACCGGCATGGTGGCCATCTGCGAGGATCTGCCGGAGGAACACAACACGGTCACGCTCGATCCGGTACTGAAGGACAGCAGCGGCATTCCGGCACCGAAGATCGACTATACGTTGAGCGAGAACAGCCGCCGCATGCTCGATCACGCGGTGGGGCGGGCCAGCGAGATCCTGCGCGCCGCGGGGGCGCGCGATGTGGGTTCCGAGGCGCCGCTTGCCGACGGCGGCTGGCACCTGATGGGGACGGCGCGCATGGGCACCGATCCCGCCCGGTCTGTCGTCAATGAGTGGGGCCGTAGCCACGACGTGAAGAATCTGTTCATCGTCGATGGCAGCATTTTCGTTACCTCGGCGGGGGTGAATCCGACTCGCACGATTCAGGCGCTGGCGCTGTACGTCGCCGATGCCATGAAGCAACGCCTGGCAACCCTGTTCGATTGAGATACCCGCGCAGCACACAGCCTGCCCCGCCGGGGATCCTGTGCTGCGCTCGATCGGATGCGGGCGCGTGCGCCGCTTTATCGCGGCGTGACCTGACCGTGGCACCAGCAGTCAGCGTCAACCGATTTGCTCCATGGTGGCCACGTCACCGGCGAGGGTGGTGCGGCGGACATCGCGGACCTCGTTGCGGTCAAACCGGCGGGCGCGATGCATCGTGGTGCGGTTGTCCCAGATGACCAGGTCGTTGACCTGCCATTGGTGCGCATAAACGAAGCGGTCTTTGGTCGCGAACTCGGTCAGATCGCGCAGGAACATGCGCGCCTCGGGGATCGTCCAGCCCAGGATCGTTCCCGCGTGTGATGACAAGAAGAGCGACTTCCGTCCGGTTACTGGATGGATGCGCACCAGGCGCTGGCGAACCGGACGGAACGCCGCGCGTTCCTCTGCTGTGAGGTCGGTGAAGCCGATCGCCTCGCGCGAAAACAGCAGCGAATGTTCGCAGATCAGGTCCGCGATTTCCTGCTTCGTGCGATCATCCAGTGCGTCATAGGCCGCGCGCATGTCGGCGAATTCCGTGTTTGCGCCCCAGGAGGGTAGGATACGCCCCGACAACAGCGAATATTTTGCCGGAACCGGCCGGAACGAGCTGTCGGAATGCCACAGGCGATCGCCCAGTTTGAAGAACCAGACACGGTCCCGATCCGACATGATGTTGCCGGACCGGTCGAGATTGGAGAAATCCGCGATCCCGGGGCCTAGCCGTGATTCTGCCTTTTTCCGAATGTGGCCGGGGGTGTTGTAGCCTTCCAGCTCTCCGAAATGCCGGGTGAAGTCGATCTGCTGTTGATCGGTCAGCGGCTGATCACGAAAGACCAGCACGGCGTACTGGTCCATCCCGGCCTCGATCGCCATGACATCGTCAGGTGACAAGGGGCGTGCGCAGTCGATACCGGTCACTTGTCCCACGAACACCGGATGAATTTGGTGGATTGCAACAGACATCGCGTTGTCTCCTGATGGCAACTGGCGCTGACATCGACGCTTGGTTGGTTCGTACTCGCACTGGCCGTGCCTCCCCACGTTGCGGCCGCGCCTCTCGACGTCATGGCCGGGCCTGACCCGGCCATCTATGGGCCGCTGGTGCCGCGATGATGGCCGGGTCAAGCCCGGCGATGACAGTTCGCTGCACCGGTCACACGTGGCCGACCGCCCATTGTTGTGCGGTACGAGGAGAAACGCGGGGGAGGCCGAAATGGTCGCGCAACGTCTTGCCCTGGTAGTCGCGCCGGAACAGGCCGCGGTGCTGCAATTCCGGCACAACGAGAGTGACGAAATCGGCAAAGGCGCCGGGGAAGTATGGGGGCAAAATATTAAACCCGTCCGCCGCCCTGCCGACGAACCATTCCTCCAGTGTGTCGGCGATGCGTTGCGGCGTGCCGCAGACGACCCAGTGGCCGCGCGCCGCCGCCGTCAGGTTATAGAGATCGCGCAAGGTCATCTTCTCGCGTTGCGCGGTTTCATAGAGCACATGGGAAAAAGTCCGGCTGCCCTGGAAGGGCGGCGGCGGCGGCACCGGTCCGTCGAGCGGATGGCCGGAGACGTCGTAGCCGATCCGGCTGGCGACCAGCGTCGCCGCGTTGGTGGGCGTGAGCCAGCTTTGCAGTTTCGCCAGTTGCTCTCGTGCCTCGGCGTCGGAAGCGCCAATGATCGGCATGACTCCGGGCAGTACGGCAATTTCGTCCGGCGACCGGCCGTATTTCGCCATGCGTCCTTTGAGGTCGGCATAGGCGATCTTTGCGGCTTCCAACTCCTGCACCACCGAGAAGACGACGTCGGCGGTGCGCGCCGCCAGCTCCAGCCCGGAGGGCGAGCCGCCGGCCTGGATGATGACCGGATGCCCTTGCGGGCAACGCGCCATGTTGAGCGGCCCTTTCACCTGGAAGAACCGGCCCTTGTGGTCCAGCGCGCGAACCTTGTCAGGATCGATGAATCGCCCGCTCGCCTTGTCGGCGACGATCGCACCGTCGTCCCAGCAATCCCACAATCCCCTGACGACATCGACGAATTCATTGGCGCGTTGGTAGCGCAGCTCGTGTTCCAGATGCTCATCGCGGTTGAAGTTGAGCGCCGCTTTGGGGTTGGAGCTGGTCACCACGTTCCATGCGGCGCGTCCGCCGCTGATATGGTCGATCGAACCAAAAATGCGGGCGACATTGAAGGGTTCGGAAAAGCTGGTGGAGACCGTCGCACCAAGGCCGATATGGGTGGTCGAGGCGCTGAGGACGGTAATGAGCGTGGTGGGTTCGAAGCGGCACATGAACGACGGATGGTCGGTCGGCTCCATCACCATCGAGTCGGAGATGAACAGCAGGTCGAATTTTCCCGCCTCCGCGATGCGGGCGATCTCCTGGATGACGGGAAGCTGCATGTGGCTGGTCGCGGCGCCCTCATAACGCCAGCCGGCGGTATGGTTGCCGGTGCCGAGGACGAAAACGCCCATATGCATCTGTCGACTGCTCGCGTTCATGGCGTTCGATATCCTCCGCGCTGCCGGTCGGTTCCAGCCTACACGCGTTCAGTCCGGGCGGGTAGTATCGTGTCGAACAGTGCGCGGCGTTTGCCGGGATGAACGGGGAGGAATGACGCGATGCGAATGATCGTGGTGCCCAGGTTGGGCGGGCCTGAGGTACTGACGCTGATCGACGCACCGATGCCGGTGGCGGGTGCAGACCAGGTATTGGTAAAGCTCGACTATGCGCTGGTGGGCTTCGCGGATGTGTACCAGCGTGAGGGAGTCTACCGCGCCAGCAAGACATTGGCTGCGGGCGAAACGCCGCTGAAAATCGGCGGCGGCGGTGCCGGGACTGTCGTTGCGGCAGGCGACCGAGTGACCGATTTCAAGCCGGGCGACCGCGTGGTGTACGGCGAGCAACTCGGATCCTATGCGGAGTACGTCGCGGTGCCGGCGTGGCGGGCCACCAAGGTCCCTGATGGCATCGACCTGAAAGACGTCGCCGGCCTGCCGTCGCAGGGCGCGACCGCGCATTATCTGGCGCATGATACCGGCAGGCTGGCGCCCGGGACGACCTGCCTGGTGCATGCCGCGGCCGGCGGCGTCGGCCATGTGCTGGTGCAGCTTGCCAAGCAGTGCGGTGCGACCGTGCTGGCAACCGTTGGCAGCGGCGCGAAGGCGGCGTTTGTCGAAGGTCTGGGTGCCGACCGTGTGATCCTGTATCGCGACGAGGATTTCGTTGCCGCGGTGAAATCCTGGGGTGATGGCAGCGGAGTCGATGTCGCCTATGACGCGGTGGGGCCGGCGACGCTGGACAAGACGATCCAATGCGTGCGGCCACGCGGGCTGGTGGTGCTGTATGGCAACACGTCAGGCCTGGTGGAATCGATCGCGCCGATGGCGTTGGGCAATGCCGGCTCGCTGTTCTTCACGCGCCCGCGGCTGGCCAATCACATGCGCGACGCGGCGGAGACCGGCAAGCGCATGGACGATCTGTTGGGCGGCATCAGCAGCGGTCGGTTGCGGTTGGCGTTGGCGGAGACGCTGCCGCTGGAACGGGCAACCGACGCGCATCGGTTGATCGAATCGCGCGCCACGATCGGGCGCGTGTTGTTGTCGATCGGCTGAAACGAGAGCGGCGGGATGCACCATGCGCCGTGGCATTCACCTGCCCTGGCGAACCGGCCAGCCCCGAACTCATCCGTCGCCGCTGGCGAAGGAACGCGCCAAGCTGCCGGGACAACATCATGTCGTGGGGAGAAAGGACAACGCCATGCCGAGCTTCGAACATGACCGCGCGCGTATCTACTATGAGGACTATGGCCAGGGATTTCCTATCCTTACCTTCGCCCCCGCCGGCCTGCAGTCGGTGATCGGGGTTTGGAGCCAGCCTTCGGCACCGATCAACCCCACCACCGAGTTCGCGTCGCGGTACCGGGTCATTGCGATGGATCAGCGCAATGCCGGCGGTCGGTCCCATGCGCCGATCACCGCGCAGGACGGCTGGGATACCTACACGTCCGATCACATCGCATTGCTCGATCATCTGAAGATCGATCGTTGCCATCTGTATGGTCAGTGCATCGGCGGATCGTTCATCCTGAACATGCTCAAGGCGCAGCCGGCGCGGATTGCCTCTGCGGTGCTGGCGCAGCCGATCGGGCGCGTGGGTGCTCCGGCGACGGCACGTACGGCCCGGTTCCAGGGGTGGGCGGACTCGCTCAAGGACCACCCCGAGGCGACCGAGGCGGTGCTGGATGCGTTTTGCCATAACCTCTACAGCCGTGGCTTCGTGTATTGCGTGGATCGGGGATTCGTATCGACGGTGCGGACGCCGTGTCTCGTGCTGGCCGGCAACGACGAAGCGCATCCTTATGCGATTGCCGAGGAGCTTGCGAAATTGCTGCCGGACTGCGCGTTCATTCCGGAGTGGAAGACTGGCGCAGCGCTGACGTCGGCGCGGGCGCGCGTGATGGAATTCCTGGCGCGGCATACGCCGGGCAGGGGATGATACGAGCGGCGGTCGCGCCAGGCGTCGTGTCAGCGGCGTGTTCGCCGCTTATCCATGGAGAATATTGGCGTCCCCTACGGGAGGGGACAAATGGCGCACAGAAGCTCAATTAGTGCCGTATTTGTTGGGTTTTTTGACATAAACCTTGTCAAAATTCCTTGTCAAAGATGCCTGTCGAGCCAGGTCCACCCAGCATCCTCGGTCCCGCCACCATCACCGCCAGATCACGGGCCAAGCATCCCCAGAAGCCTGCCCAGGCCGTCCAGAACCCTTTGGCTATCGTTGTCGCTGGCCGTCAGAGGAAACGTCTTACGGCTTCCCAGCGTCATCCTGGTCCGGCGCCGTAGATCAGGGCGAAGGCATGGTTGCGCCGGATTATCGTGCCGCCGGACAGCGACCGCCTACGTTCCTTGAACCTCCCAGCACTGCTGGCAGGAGGGTCTTGGCGACCGTGCCCTGATTCGGCTGCCCGCCATCCTCGTATTCCACCATCCTGTCCACAGGTTTCACTGCCGCACTTTGATATGGATCAATGCAGCGAACCGAGCGTCCTGGGCGCCAGATGACCCGCCATCACCAACGAGGCTCTCCCTGCGGGCGCACATCCTGCCCCGTGTGCCCTCCGCCATCACCGCCAGATCACCGGCCAAGCGGCGCCAAACCTGCTCAAGCCGTCCAGCAGCATTTGGCTACCGTTTGTCGCCTGCTGCCCGAGGAAGCGTCTCGCCGGTTCTCAGCGTGATCCTGGTCTGGCGTCGGAAACAAGGGCGGAGGAACGGTTGAGCCGGATGATCGTACCACCGGACTGACACCGTCTGCCGTGCGCCGTGTGGGTGCGGCGTTGAAGGTGATCCTTGGCCTTGTCTGAGTAGCGTAAGCCGATAGGACGGCAGCCGTCGCACATCGTCCCGTGCGACGGCTGGCTTCCTCCCTGCCACCTTGGCGTCCGGCCAGAACGCCACCATATGTTCACGGTTTGGGCAAGGGACGGGACAATGCAAACTTGGCGAGTGCGGCTATGGCCAGACGGTAAAGACGACGGACAACCATACCAAAAGGTTGACGCTGATTCCGCCCTGGAAGCGGCAGAACAACTCTACGGCTCCGCATTGAGCGATGTCGGAAGTATGCACCAAATCCGAGCGTTGGTGCATGTCACCAGGGGAAACGTATCGTCTCCGGTCCCGTTTTACGACCGTTCATGATGCGCCACCGCTAATTGCGACGTTCTCAACACCATTGGGGGAAACCAGATGGCCGACGAATGGACGGACGGACAGAAAACCCGAATCGCCGTTGCCGAGTTGATCGGCGCATTAGTCAAGACACTTGGCGAGACTGACACCACAATCCCGGTTCGGTTCAAAGGTCATTTGGAGCAAGCCTATTACCGGGTGAAGAGCTACGAGGACTCACAGCACGAAGTGCTTGAGGCCATCCGGTGGTGTGCGGAGACCGCCAACAAATAGGTGGAGCTTTCAGGAACCAAACGGCTACATCGCCGGCAGCCCAGCGATGGCTTCTATGCCAGCCCCAGCCGCTTCCAATCCACCTTACGCAGCAACGGTAGGGCGGCAATAAGGATGTTCACCCCGTAATCAGCATCCTGCCAGCGCCAAGACTTACGAGCCTGATAGGCCGAGATAGCGGCGAAGATCATCAGGCACAGCATGATGTCGTTGAAGGTAATTTCCTTCATCGAAAGCACTCCTTGAACAAGGAGGCGGGCAGCGTAGCGCCATCTTGTGTCGAATGGCAATCACTTTCTACCGGATATTGTGGCTGACTGGCGGGAAGGCTCGCCACCGGCCAGCTACCCGGTATTGGCGAAAACGGCTGAACCAGAGGCAGTCGCCGAAGTCGCTACGTGGTGGAAGATCGTGTTTGACTGTGCGGCATCGTCCGCCAGATCGGCGTAATAGATTTGCGAGACAGCCGGAACATGGTTCAGTGCGTTCGCCACGTCTTCAGGGGCAAGCGGCTGGAGGATACGAAGGGCGGCAAAAGCACCAAAAATAGCGATGCGCAGCCAACGCTTTGGTAATGTGTTCATTGATATAATTCCTTGAATTTGTTGATAAAAAAAGTATCAGTAGCAGAAGAATAATAGCTGCAACAGAAGCCAAATAGCTCGGAAAGTCTCATCGACGTTGGGGCGCCGCAGCGCCAAAACAACCCGCAATCTTCACAGGTCTATCCTGCGCATGCCGCATATCTCGGCCATGCTGGAACCGCTCTGGTCGGGCGCCTATAAGACGGCTTGTCCCAACAAGCCGATATTAGGTCGACCATGCAGAGGGCAAACGATAATGATGCGTCTCAAAAGTGGGAAGCACGAAGGCAAGACAACCGGAGAGTTGCTCATCAAGGTGCCCGATTGGGCACAATGGATGCTTGCGAACTATCCTGACTCACCGGTCAGTAAATCATTGCGAGACTTGGAAGAAAGATTCGACGCCCGACCATTCGAAGTAGAATGTGCGACCTGCCATGAGCCAGCGGCACTCGCCACTGCATACCAAGGTATCGGGTTCAATCTGATGTTTTGGTGCGATGATTGTGATCCATATGGATCAGGAGCAAGGTCTGGCACATTGACACGAATTCGCACCGTGGCCGAAGCCCTGCGGCATGTCGATATGACATGCGATGGCAGCCAGCGCACCCAAAAGCGAGAGATAATCAAGGAACTGGCGCAAGCAAAAGGTCTCTCAGGTCGACTCACGGAAGCTCGCCTCACCCAATTCTTCGGCTTGTAGGAACATGTATTGAATGATCGCTGCCCTAACCATCCCGATAAGTTTCTTCGCACTGATTGTCGCCTTATTTTCGTTGGCGGTCAGTGCTGAGAAGTTTCGGCTTGACCTATACAACAAGCGATTCGAGATATATGTACGAACCGTCAAATTCTACCAAATCCTGATACGGTCGAGAGAGAAAGACGAACGCTTTTCTGCTCTACAGGAGGATTTCATTTTCGCTTGCCGGGAGTCAAAGTTTCTATTCAACCCTAAGTCGGGTGTGTACGATCTGCTTAACAAGCTCAACAACGCATCCTTCAAGATCATCGGCTTGCACGACATGCCGAAGGGCCTTCCGCCTGACCACGTCATAGCGAATGACAAGCAGATTCATGAGGCTCTAATGCTGTGGAATTCGAGTATGGAAGCCCTCGAAGACCTAATGGCCCCATATCTTAATTACCATTATGCCTACCTACCTTTTGCTTTACTGAGCGGTATGCGGAAGAACACCTAATTCAGACCATCAATCACGGCACGCTGGACGCAAAGACATCCAATCGCCACGCCAGGAAACAGATATTGACCACGGATCATCATACCCTTCTGTGAGTCAAACTTCTTCCCGTCCAGTCTGACATGAGACTTATGGTTACAGACCGCAGTCATCCACACGCACTTGGCGATGCCAAGGTCTTTGTGTCGAAGCTGGTCCCGTCGTGCTCTTGATACATTCCCAAAGAGCCGTGCAACCATCCCGGCTTCCTGCTTCGTGAGGTCATACCGAGAGGCAGCGAAGATGGAAATTGCGTGCAAATTTTGTCGGGCCTCGAAAACCGTTCGTCCGATTTCCGTTGTTGTATCGAAGCTGATAAGCTGCCGGTAATCGTCTTCGATCAGGTTTGCTTGCCTTACGGATAGGTCAAGCAGCCGAACGAAATCGGATGCCGAATATCGGGGATCGCTCGCTTGATCCATCCCAGCTTGTGCTTCTGGTCGATGTGGCCGCCATAGGCAGCCCCAGCCCCAGTGTCTCCATCCTCGTGTCCAAGGATTTGGTTTCGAATTTCTACCGGGCATTCTGCTTTTCTGAAAAGATGCACCACTGTGTGTCGGAGGGAGTGGAATGTGTGATGTTCGCCGAAGCCAAGGCGGGTCTTCAGCCGTGTGAATCGCTTGCCCAAAGCGTCACCACGCCTTCCATATTTGTTTGCCTTCGATGGTATCAGGAAATCTCCCTTCTTGACGGACTTCGTCAGCCGCTCAACCAACGGCGCAATCTCGGGATGGATCGGAACATCCCGAACTCCAGCCTCGGTCTTCTCTTGCAGGCGAAGTGATAGGATGCCTTCCACCTTGATGACTGAATCGGTCTTGAGTGCGGCAAGACCTTCTCGGCGTCCGCCAGTGAAGGCCGCCAGCCGGATCAAATCCTGCAACGGCTGGTCCTTCGCCGATGCTGCGATCAGTCGGATCACCTCTTCCGGCTCGAATCGCTGGCGCTTATCCAATGCCTTTTCCACCTTGGTGCGCCGATCTCGTATCTGGCGTCCGCCAAATGGGTCTCTATCCTGAGAAACATATTCATGGGCTTGCATCCACCCCCAATACGATCTCAGTGCGCTGACCTTGCGGCGCACGGTAGCGGCGCCCACGCTATTCAACTGTTCTTCGATCCAGGCTTGGACATTCCGACCGGAAAGGCTTCCGAGTGTTTCGGTGACGCTTGTTGAGAATTGCTTGATGTCGGAGACCGCCTGATCCAGGGTCTTGCCGTTCAGGTGCGTTTTTTCTTGCCAGTCGTCGAAGTGTTCCAAGAAGTCGGTATTGCCGTCGCCGGAAACCGAATCGGCGCCATTTGCCCCGGCTGGCAACATTTTGATGCGAGCCAATAGACCCCTCGCCACGGCCCGCAATTCTTCCTCGCCCATCAACGCCAGGGTATCATCGGCCAGCCCGTCCTCGGCCTCGGTGATGGCGTCCAGACCTGTTGGCTGGTTCCTGTAGTAG
>Ga0181530_10001448_pt1 | contig 29915 bp, 29 predicted proteins | sample PEATcosm2014_Bin_42_FD_119769 | JGI IMG/M metagenome (GOLD analysis project Ga0181530, IMG submission 119769) | Peatland microbial communities from MTU Mesocosm Facility, Houghton, MI, USA - PEATcosm2014_Bin10_60_metaG | ecosystem: Environmental > Terrestrial > Soil > Wetlands > Peat | place...
AAGTTGCCTCCTTGGGGGAAAGAACATCGCGCTCAACGGAGTCTTTCCCTCAAGGTACAGTCTCATCCTTTACCTGATTTGCCCACCTTCAAGCAGGGCCGCTCTCTCATAATGCATTGACCCAGTTGCAGGCTCTCCGACAACCCCTCCCACTCCCTAAGCAGCTCCGCGTGTTCCGCTTTATGCTGCTCCAGTTCCTGCGCCTGGCGCTGGCTCTCCTCGGCGTTGACAAAGTTTTGCAGCGCCGCTTCGCAGTGGGTGATGGCCGCCTCGACGCGGCTGATTTCTTCTTCCAACTCGTGAGCCCGTTCTTCCATCTGCTTGCGCTTGATCGGATTCAGGCGTTTCCTGGCCTCTAAAGCCGTCGGGTGCCCCATCCTATCCGCGTTCTTTGCGGATAGGGTGGGATGCGCGACCTGGGAAAGTTCGACTTCGGTCTTTCTGACCCCTGACCCCTGGCCCCTGACCCCTGGCACATCCTCCAGCGTAGGCGCCACGCGCGGCCCGCCCTCCTTTCGCCACAAATAGTCCTCGTAATTGCCGGGAAAGACTTCGACCTTCCCGTCGCCGATCTCAAACACGCGCGTGGCCAGCTTGTCGATGAAATACCGGTCATGCGAAACGAAGACCACCGTGCCGGTGTACTCCATCAGAGCGCTCAGCAGAACGTCTTTCGCCCGCAGGTCGAGGTGGTTGGTCGGCTCGTCCAGCAGCAGAAAATTCGCCGGGTGCAGCAGCAGCCGCAGCAGAGCGTAGCGGCCGCGCTCGCCGCCGGAGAGCACTCCGATCTTCTTGAACACGTCATCTTCCGAGAATAAAAAACATCCCAACAGGCTGCGCAATTCGGTCTGCGAGGAGCGTGGAGAAAGTTCGCCCAGGTCGTCAAGAATGCGGGCCTCGGGGTTCAGTTCTTTGTACTGGTCCTGCGCGAAGTAGTCGGCCTGCACATTGTGGCCTAGGCGGAATTCCCCCTGCGTGAGCGCTTCGCTCCCCGCCAGCAGCGTGATCAGCGTGGACTTGCCCGCGCCATTCACGCCGACCAGCGCAATGCGGTCGCCGCGTTCGATCATAAAGCTGACGTTGCGGAACACTTCTTTCTCGCCGCCGTTGTTTCCCGGAGACCTCTTCCCGGGATAAATCTTGCCCACGCTTTCGAATTCGGCCACGATGCGCCCGCTCGCCTTGGGCTGCGGGAACGAAAAATGAATGGTCTTTTCTTCCGGAGGAATCTCGATCCGCTCCATCCTTTCCAGTTCCTTGATGCGGCTTTGCACCTGCTTGGCCTTCGTGGCCTGGTAGCGAAAACGGTTGATAAACACTTCGAGTTGCTCGATGCGCTCCCGCTGGTTGCGGTAGGCAGCCTGCAATTGCTCGTTGCGCTGCGTCTTCTGCGCCAGGAACTTGTCGTAGTTGCCTGTGAAAAACCACAGCCGCTTGTTCCAGATTTCGGCAATCTTCGAGACGGTCACATCCAGAAAATAGCGGTCGTGCGAAATCAGCACGAAAGCGTACGGATAATCCTGCAGATATTCCTCGAGCCAGTTGCGCGCCTCCAGATCGAGATGGTTGGTCGGCTCGTCCAGCAACAGCAGGTTCGGTTTCTGCAGCAGCAGCTTGGCCAGCGCCAGGCGCATCTGCCATCCGCCGGAAAATTCGTCGGTCTGCCGCGTCCAGTCTTCCTTGCCAAAGCCCAGGCCCATCAGGACCCGGCCAACTTCGGCTTCAATGGAATATCCGTCGCGGGTGCGGAACTCATGCTCCAGCCGGTGATAGCGGTCGGCCACGGCCGAGTATTCGGGGCTGGTATGGTCGAGCTCCGCGATGCTATGGGTCAGAGATTCCAGTTCCTGCTCGATGGCGCGCAGGTCGTCGTAAACCGACATGCCCTCAGCGAAAACCGTGCGGCCCGAGAGCGTGAGGCCGTCCTGCGGAAGATATCCGGCCGACGTTCCTTTCGCGATGGTGAGCGCGCCGTAATCGAGCGTGTCCAGACCGGAAAGGATTTTCATGATCGTGGACTTGCCGGTGCCGTTCGCCCCGACCAGGCCGACACGGTCGTGGTTGGTAATCAGCCAGTCTGCGTTTTCGAAAAGGAGTTTGTGGCCGAAGCGTTTTCCGGCGCCGGAGAGCTGGATCATGGGCTGGATTTATCGTAACAGGGGCCAGGGCTCAGGGGTCAGGGGGCAGTGGCCGGGGCGCGTGGAAAGCTACAGAGTTTGGGGGTAATGTCTCAGTTTGCGGAAACCCTATCGTGGGGAAAGCCGCCCCAGCCGTCCGGTCGAGCGCAGCTCGACCGCGCAGTCCGTCCGAGGGCCAAAACAGAGACGCCACCAGTTTTGGCCGCAGCTCGACTCTACCCGAAAGCGCGGAGGGTGGACTTACCTGTTAGCTGTTCCGGCTCTTCAGTACTTCCACGGCCTTGTTCAACTGATCATCCACCGTGTTCTTGGGCTTGGCCTCCTGCTCGGGAGCAGCGGGCTGCTCCTCATCTTCGGGGACGACGCTGTCGTCGGCGTCCGCTACCAGCACGTTGGGTGTGATGGCTTCGTCCTGGATAGCCTTCCCGCTGGGCGAGTAGTACTTCGCCACCGAGAGAATCAGGGCACCGCCATCGGGCAGGTCAATCGTTTTCTGCACCGAGCCATCGCCGAACGTCTTGTCGCCGACAACATCGCCGCGCGCGTTCTCCAGAATCGCCGCCGCTACAATCTCAGCCGCGCCCGCGGTGGCCTTATTGACCAGAACCGCGACCGGCAGGCTCGTGATCGCTTTGGCCGGATCCGCATTGAACGCTTCCCGCGGATACTTCTGTCCCTGCAGATAAGTGATCGTTCCGTGATTGAGGAAAAGATTCGCTACCGCGACGCCTTCGCCTTCATCTCCCTTCGCGCAATCGCGCAGGTCCAGCAGAATCTTTTTCGCCCCCGCCTTCTGGAGCGCGTTGATCTTGGCCCCGATCTCCTGCGCCTTGCCCCTGGTCAACGCCGCGGCTTTGAGATAGCCGATGCCATCTTCCATCATCTTGTCGGTCACCGCAGGAATGGTTTCCACTTCGCGCGTGATCACAACCTTCTGCGGCTCCGCCCGGCGGGCGCGAACGACGGCGATATTCACATTCGACCCCGGCGTACCGGCCAGCAGGTTGCGAATCTCGGGCAGCGACATCTCCCGCGTGCTCTGCCCCTCAATGGACTCAAAAATGTCGGTCGGCTCAATCCCGGCCTTCTCCGCTGCCGAGCCCGGCAGCACCGAGACCACGTCCGCATATCCAAAGCGCTTCGAAACCACGGCCCCAATTCCACCCTTGGCTGCGTTTTGGTTTTCTCTGTACGCCCTGTAGGCCTCCGCCGACATATAGCTAGAGTTCGAATCCAGCGACTCCAGGAGGCCGTGCAGCGCTCCATCGGTCACCTTCGGAATGTTTGGCTCCTCGACGTACTCGTTCTGCACGCGCTCGAGCACTTCGCTGTAGACCTGCAACTGGCGGTAAGAGCCGTCGTTCGAGGAGGCGCGGCCTCCCATCGAACCCACGACGACGAAAAGTAATACGGCAAAGGAGGTGAAGAGAATCGCTGCTTTGGTTTTCATGGACATCAGTTTGGCCGTCTTCTGGAAGGAGGCACTTCCTGAGAAACTCTCTGCATTATATATCGATAGATGCGGCTTGCCATCCAGCGGCTGCCCAAATTGAGCCTCGTCGGTAACGCGGGGGCCCGAGACGCGCCAAGAAAGCAGGCAAAATCGAGACCGGCCGGCGAAACAGGTTGCCGCGGAGTCGACTGAAACCGCAGCCTCCCAACGCCGTCTTCAACAAAACAAGCAACTTACAGCTACGATGCCGGTTTGAAACCGATTGTCAGCTTCGTCTGGACTGACACCGCCCGCCCGTTCATCATGTAGGGCTTGAATTTCCACTGCTTGGCGCCGTCAATGGCGGCGCGGGCAAACGCCAGCGATCCCTGCAGGAACTTGGCATCCTGCACGGCGCCATCGCGGCCAATCAGGAGTTGCAAAACCACCGTCCCCTGCTGGCCCTTGGCGCTGGCCGGGTAAGCGGGCGCGGGCTGATCGGTCAGAAGGCCCCGCGCCGTGGCTTCGGGAATATCCACGGGCTCAATCGAGGGCAGCGCGGCCTCCACCGGCTTGTTGCCGCTGGCCTCGGGCGTCATCGAAGCGATGTCCGACTTCAGGCTGGAGGGAATCCCTGCCGGACCGGTCGCGGGTGTGGAAGCGGAATGCGGCAGCGGACTGATCGGCGGCGCGGGCTGCGCCGGAACCGGAGCTACCGGAGAAGGCGTTGGGGAAGCGGCCGCCAGAGTGTCGGAGCGCAACTGGGCCGCGGCGGCAGCGGCGGTTGAGGCTGGTGAAGCAGTTCCGCTGGTCGCCGGTCCGCCGACCGGGGGCGCGCTCCCAGATGCCGGCTGAACCGTCGGGGTTTCCTGAGTCTGGGTCGCGGGGGCCTGCGCCTGATCGCCCGGATTCGTTCCCGTGCCCTCCGCCGGTCCGGCAGTCGGATCGCCATCCGCTCCCTGGTTATTGGGTTTCTTCGCCGTCGGATCAACCACTGGGACTACGCGAATCTGCGAAGGATCCGTCGTGGCGTCAGGAATATTCTCGGCGACCGGCAGCTTGTACTCATCGCCGGGCCGTCCAAAATCTTCGTGAGAAACCGGCGCTTGTGCTGGGGTAACCAATTGCGGATTGAGCCAGGCGTGGACGGTTTGCTGCCCGCGTGTCCAAACCTTTCGCATCTCCGGATGCCATGGCGCTTGCGGTGCGACCGCAATCGCACAGCCGGCCAGCAGCAGCGCTCCCACGATCGCTTTCTTCCCCGGGAGGAAATTCGGCCGCGCCTTCTCTTCGGACTCTTCATGCCCGCCGGTGATATAGGCGAAGAGTTGTGCTTCGGCCTTCTGCTCGTGGGCGTCGTGCTGCTCTGGAGCTGGTTCCGGGGGCTGGGCCTGCGGCGGTTCTGAGGCCAGGCTCTCCGGAGGCGTGTGGACATACGATGGCGTCTGATCATATCCGATCAGTTCTGGTTTCGCCGGTGCGGGGGCGGCTGCTGCCGCCTGCGGCTGTGGTGCAGGAGGTAGGGTTGCTGCCTTACGGTTCAAGTACCATGCCAGACCGCGCGGTTCGTCCGACAGCGGCGGCGGAGCCGGCTCTGCCTGTACTGCGGCCGCCATCGGCTCCAGCTCTTTCAATTGATCCATTGCTTCCGTTGCCGGCTGATGAAAGGCTTGCTGCGCCTCCGAATCCACCACAAACTGAGCCCCGGGAGCCGGAGCGGTGGATTGCAGGAACTCTCCGGCTCGCAGATGGCTTTCGCCCGTCTGTTCCAGGTAGGCAGGGCGCGCAGCCGCACTTGCGGCCGCCGCGGCCACCTGGGCTGCGGACTCCCTCGCCCTGAGGAGGTCGCGTGCTGTCTTCAGAGTGTCCTGGACCTGGTTCAGCAGAACGGGCTTGCGCAAAATCGAGTTCGCGCCCGCCTGCAGTGCCTTGGGCACGCTCACATCGTCACTGACGATGGCCAGGGTGAGCGGCCGTTCGGCAGCTTTGCGCTCGCGCGCCGTGGTCAGCAGCAGGCCGGCCTCGGGCTGCATATCCCAGTCAATGATGACGATCTGGAAGGACTGCTGGATGACTTTTTCGACCGCCGCAGGACCCTCGGAACAGGACTCCGCTTCCACGCTAAGACCTGCCAGTACCTGGCAGATCAGCGCACCGGTTTGCTGGTCCGAGGAGAACAAAAGGCAGCGAAGGCCCATTCCACTCCAGAGTAGGAGGAGCCAGTAACTGCAGCAAGTTACCGAGGTGGCCGTTTGGCCGCTCTGTCGTCGCCACCCGTACATGTACCGCCGGGCGCCCCCCGCGTTACAATGCTCGGTCGCCGCCTGCGCAGACCTCTGTATCCCTCTGTACCCCCTGTGGTTAAGGGTTTTGTTGATAATGGGTTCCCGATGGCCCTGAAAGAATACAACTACTGGCTTACCACTGTAGAGTTCCCCGCCGCGAACGCCTCGCTTCCCCTGCCGGAAGTCGTTGATGTAGCCGTCATCGGCGCTGGCTTCACGGGCCTCTCGGCAGCCCGTACGGTCGCTCAACGCGGCGCGAAGGTCGCCGTGCTCGAATCGGAAACGATCGGCTGGGGCGCCAGCTCCCGCAATGGAGGCATGGTGCTCACCGGCATGAAGCTGGGCGTCAATAAGCTCATCTCTATGTACGGGCGCGAGCTGACGCAGCGCATGTATGCTGCCTCGCTTGCTTCCATCGATTGTGTGGAGCAGATCGTCCGCGAAGAGGGTATTGACTGCGACTTCGCCCGACGCGGGCATCTCGAGGTCGCGTGCAAGCAGAAGCACTTCGACGACTACGCCCGCCAGGCCGAAGTCATCGCTTGCGAATTCAACCACACGCTGCGCGTGGTCGAGAAGCACGAACTGGGTTCGGAGATCGGATCCACCATCTATTACGGCGGCATGGTGGACGAAGTCAGCGCCGGCTGCAATCCCGCCCGCTACGTTGCCGGACTGGCCCGCGCCGCAATCAAAGCCGGCGCCGGGATTTTCGAGCGCGCCCGCGTCCAGACGATCCAGCGCGACTCGCGCCAGGGCGAACCCGGCTGGAAACTCTCGACGTCCCGCGGTCCGCTCTGGGCGCATGAAGTCTTCGTCGCCACCAGCGGATACACGGGCCGGGCCACTCCTGCTCTGCAGAAGAAAATCATCCCCATTGGCTCCTTCATTATCACCAGCGAGGTCCTGCCGGAGAAGCTGGCGCAGGAACTCAGCCCGCGCAACCGCATGATCTACGACTCCAAGAACTATCTCTACTACTACCGCCTCACCCCTGACCGCCGCATGCTGTTCGGCGGGCGCGCCGCGTTTTTTCCGGAGAGCGACCAGACAGTGCGCCGCAGCGCAGGAATTCTGCGCCGGGGCATGGTCGGCGTCTACCCGCAACTCGCCGACGCCAGAATTGACTACGTCTGGGGAGGGACACTCGACTTCACTTTTGACATCATGCCCCACGCGGGCCAGATGGACGGCATGTATTACGCCATCGGCTACGCCGGTCATGGCGTGGCGATGGCCACCTATCAGGGCCAGAAGATCGCCGAACTGATGGCTGGAGATAAGCCCGAGAATCCGTTCGTCGGGATACCGTTTCCTGGAGCGCCGCTCGGGCTCTATAACGGCAAGCCATGGTTTTTGCCGCTGGCCGGAGCGTGGTACAAGTTTCTGGATTGGGTGAGCTGAGTAGTCCTGCACAAGAATGCACCATGATGGTGTTATGGCAGCCACCAAACAAGTTCGGAGGAGCGTAACCCTGCCCACGCGGTTGGCCGAGCAGGTCAAGCGCATCGCCAGGAAAAGGCGTCTCAGCGACAATCGCGTGCTCGTCGAACTGGTCGAGCAGGGCCTCGAAGCTCAGCTGGAAAAAGAGAAAGCCTTCTTCGCTCTGGCGGAACGGTTTCGGGCGGCGGCTGATCCAAAAGAGGTGAAGCAACTCGGCGAGCAAATGGGGCGCTTCATCTTCGGTGAAGAAATGCCGCGCTCTTGGAAACCAGAAGTAGGCGGAGGAGATTATCCAGAAAAGTTCATAGACATGCGACAGACAGCAAGCCGACAGCCGAACGATACTGTCTTTTGGGGACGTTTCATATCTGGCATCAGGAAGAGGCGAATTGAAAGCCGGGCACGCCACCTAGTCCGACGAATGTGTTTTCGTTCTGAGCGCCCTGTACACTACCGGCCCCAGTGCCAGTGCGATCGCCCCGCCGATCAGGCCGAACCGGTCGCTGCCCAGCAGCGCGACCGCAGCCATCACGACCGGAGCGCACACCACATACAGCAATCCTGCGCGCCCGCCGGGAATGGTAAACGAACGTTTCAGATCCGGCTGGGTGCGGCGCAATTTCCAGGCCGACAGCACCGTCAGCACGGTCGTCGCCGAGCGCAGCCAGATGTACACCGAAATCAATTGCGCCAGACTCTGCCACGCCAGCAGGCTGTAGATCACCGCCGACGCCACAATCGCCAGCCACACGGCGTCCCGTAGCGCGAGTGCTTGCGGGTCAGCGCTTGCGGCAGGTATCCGTCTTCCGCCATGGCGAACGGCATGCGCGTCGTGGTCAAGATGGTACTGTTGAGCAGCGCCACGAAGCCGATCGTCGCCGCCAGCGTCATCCAGGTGCCCAGCCACGGTCTTCCGTGGAATGACCCACCGATGATCCCAGCTGCGTCGGAAAAGAATCCCGTGTGCCACTTCTCCCAGTTGCCCGCCGATGCCAATCCAGCCAACGTTGGCAGGAAATACGCCGCCATCGAAAGCGGCACGACCAGCGCGAGTGCCCGCGGATAAGCCCGCTGCGGGTTCTCAACCTCTTCGGCCACGGTCGAGAGCTGTTCATATCCCGAATACAGCCACAACCCCAGCGCCAGTCCCACGCCGAAAATCTTGTACGTTGCCTGATGCGGCACCGTCCACGGCGTGAATGGATTATGGTGCCAGTGCACCAGGGCGATGACGATCATGGTCATCACCGGCACAAATATGAAAATCTCGAGTGCGGTCGCGACCTGTCCCACCGCCTGAATGCCGCGCACGTTGATCCACGTAAGCACCGCGATCAGCGCCACCGAAATCAGGTAGTGCTCCCACCACGTCATGTTCGGAAAGTAATACACAAGGTAGTCGGTGAAGAGCACGGCATAGGCCCCGCCCAGCAGAAACGATGCCGACCAGTTCCACCATCCCACCAGAAATCCCCAGAAGCCGCCAAAGGCGGCGCGGGTCCAGCGATAGAAGCCGCCTTCGACCGGCATGGCCGTGGTCAGCTCCGCCGACACCAGAGAGACGGGGATACACCAGAACAGCGGCAGCACCAGCAGATAGACGAGCGTCATCCCCGGCCCCGAAGTCGTGACCATGTCCTCGAGTCCGAAGGGCCCTCCCGTCGTGTAGGAGAACATTACGAAGACGAGGTAGAACAGGCCGGCCTTGCGCAGCGTGGATTGTCTTCGTTGAGTCGTCAAAGGAGCAGGGTTGTGGATTTCAGATTGTTGATTTCAGATTGCAGATTGAACAACGTGAGACATGCGGGCTAATCTGCAATCTAAGATCTGCAATCGCAAATCAGGCGCTGGTTCTCAATCAAGAATCGAACTTGAAATTCCTACGCCACCAGTTTTCGCGTAAGCGCACCTTCCAGTTCCAGCAGCTTGCGCTTCACGTCGAGACCGCCGCCATAGCCGCACAGCGTCCCGTCGGAAGCGATCACGCGATGGCAGGGCACGACAATCGCCACCGGATTCCGGTGATTGGCCATGCCCACGGCGCGGAATGCCTGTGTCTTCCCCACCGCGCGGGCAATGTCGGCGTAGGTACGCGTTTCGCCATACGAAATCGCCAACAGCGCGCGCCAGCAGGCCAGCTGAAAGTCCGTGCCGCGAAGATCCAGAGCAAAGCTGAACTTGCGCCGCTGACCCGCGAAATACTCCTCCAGTTCGGCCACATACGGCCGCATTACGCGGGGAGACTCCTCGAAGCGAATGCCCTTGTTCTCTGTGGGCTCGTTCTCGCCCCCCGAGTCCCGTGGGTAGGGACGAATTGTCTGCTGCCCGGGCAGCCTCGCGTCGAACTCGAGGGCGACCAGACCCTTCTCCGATGCGGCCAGAAACAAAGGCCCCACGGGAGACAGCAATATTGTGGAGTGAAGCGCTTCCATGAATCCCCCGTAGTTGCGCGCGCTTGCGCCAACCACATTAGCACGATGGGAATTGTTGATTGTTGATTGATTTCTGAACCACTCAAACTGCACCACTGCCGGGCCCTCCCAGTTTGACAAAATCGTTCTTTTGGCCCAAAGTTGTGGGCTGCAATAGTGCTTGGGAAACCCCGGGTTGAAAAAGGCCCTCCTCATCTTCGCCGCAGTCGTGCTGGCTCCGGTGCTGGTAGTCAGCCTAGCGGTGCTGGCCGCCGGAGACTGGCTCACGATTGGACAAACCGAGGCCGGCGACACGGTCTCAGTCAGCTCCGTTCGGGTTCTGAAAAGCAATCAGCGCATCGCCCTGGTCCGCGTCGAATACAAAGAGCCGGCAAAGCTGCCGCAAGGCGGACCTTTTGTCGAGATGCGCGCCCGCGTGCACTTCAACTGCTCGAGCGGCGTCGCCTCGCCCACCTCGGAATGGTTCTACACTCGCGACCGCAGCGGACGCTGCGTGGTCAGCAAGAAAGCGACCCGCGACGACCAGTTCGGCAAAGAGCCCGAGGGCGGGTTCGCTGAGATGGTCAGCAAGAGCGTTTGCAGCCAGAGCAGGTAAAGCTTCCCTTACGTTTTGCACAGCCCCTGGAACCTCCGTAACCTCCCAACCACTTCCGCGCAACTGGCTTTCCGCTTATGCTGACAAGAGAATCGGGCGCCCGCCCGATTTCAACCCAGGTATGGACTCACTTCGACTGTATGGACTGGTAGCAGCGGGCGGCGTCGCCCTCGTGAGCGCGTACGCGCTCCTGCGGCGCAAGCCCAGAACGGCTGAGGATCTGGAGCGCGAGCGCCGCGCCTGGCTTGAAGGCACGGGCCGCATCACCGACGGCACCGTGATTGATGTGCAGGAGCTGCCCGCTGCCAGCAACCATCACGCCGCCGTCATGCTCATTTACAAGTATGACGTGGCCGGCGTCTCCTACGAGTGTTCGCAGGACGTGACCTACCTTCGGCACTGGATCAATCTCCACTCCTGCCGCTTGGGCCTGCATACTTCGGTGAAGTACGATCCGCAAAACCCCGGCAACTCGCTGGTGGTCTCGGAAAACTGGATGGGATTGCGGCAGTAGCGTGGGGCGTAGCGCCGGCATCCCTTCGACTCCGCTCAGGGGCGAGCTTTGCCGACTGTTGCGGTGGCATCCTGCCCTCGCCCTTTGGGGGCGAGACGCCCCCACGACAGCCGCCCAGGACGGCGGCGCTACTTTACGGCAGAATGATGCGGCTGCCCGCTTCCTGGGGCGTGACCACCGCAGGTTCTTTCTCCGGAAACTGGGCAAACAGAAATTCCACGAAGGCTCGCGACTTGGGCCGGCCTGAGGTCCTGCCGTGCGCCAGCCGCAGCAGGAAGACGAGAGCCTTCAGCACATCCGACTCCCGCAGGCTGGAGTAGCCCATATGCTTCTGCTCGGCCTCGCGGTACTCCTTGACCATGTTTTCGATCTCGGTCGCAGTCTTCCGCCGCGATTCGCTGGTCAGCGGCTGCTCGTAGTGCAAACCCGAGTTCACCCGCCGCTCATAGCTCGTCGCCAGGACGGAGACTGCGGCGATCAAATCCTGATCGTTCAGGCTGCGGTCGGCGCGGGCAGCCTTGGCCAGCGCGAAGGTCAGGCCCATGAGCAGATGTTCTTTCTCATACATGAACTGATCTGGGACCTCGACCTGCAAAAACAATTCCGCCGGGTCAATCTGGTCCGCCGGGCGTGGCTTTTCGTGCGCCCGGGCCTGCACCAGATATGGGCAGTCGCCAGGACAATCGAGCGTGTCCTCCCGCTGCTCGCCGCAACACTGCGGGCAGATGCGCCCATGCACAGCGGGGCAGAAGCGCTTCTCCTTGCGGATTTCACAGATGGCGCAGCTCAATCGCGGGCTCCTCGAAGCATTATGGCATCTTGCCGGGGCGGAAAACGATTGCAGATTGCAGATTGTAGATTGCAGGTTTCCCAACCCCGGGGCCGCGTTTCAAATCTGCAATCTGAAATCTGCATTCTGAAATCTCTCCGGAATTCACTGCGCGGTTGCCACCTCAGTACGCATGGCGGGATGACGGTGGCCACGAGGTACAGGAACCCCTGTAAAAATGCCCTCTCGGACACGCGAGAAATGAAAAACCCGCGTAAAATATGGTGTTTTCCACAGGGCGGCGGGTATAAGATAGGCCCCGCTGGTATTAAATCGATTCTTGTGAGGAGGAAGTAATGGCAGCTGGTATGACCAAGACTCAGCTCATTCGGCATCTGGCCGAGAAAACCGAGCTTCCCAACAAAACCGCGGCGGCGTTCCTGGAGCACCTGGCTGATACCGCCATTAAAGAAACCAAGAAGAACGGCGTGTTCGTAGTGCCCGGCCTGGGCCGTCTGGTAAAGGCGCACCGCAAGGCTCGCGTCGGACGCAACCCGCAGACGGGCGAACCCATCCAGATCAAGGCCAAGACCGTGGTGAAGTTCCGCGTGGCCAAGGCCGCCAAGGACGCGATCGCTCCCAAGAAGTAGTTCCGCTTCTCGCTTCACCTCAAAGGCCGGCCCACGCCGGCTTTTGATTTTGTGGAAAGAACAAGTTTCAAAGTCTCAAGGTTTCAAAGTCTCAAGGCAACCAGTGTCGATGCGATGCTTTGAAACTTGGAACCTTGAAACCTTGAAACCTTGAAACCTACTCCTCATAACTGGGTCGTCGTCGGAATCGGCGACATCACGACTCGCCGCGTCATTCCTGCCATCCAGGCCGAAACTCGCGGCTCGCTTTACGGACTCGTCACCCGCGATCCGGCAAAAGCGGCGCGCTACGACACGCGGGTTTGGGACAACCTCGGTGCAGCGCTGTCCGATCCCGCCGTGGATGCCGTCTACGTGGGCACGCCCGTATTCCTGCATGCTCCGCAGACGATTCAGTCGCTCCAGGCAGGCAAGCATGTGCTGTGCGAGAAGCCGATGGCGATGAACGAGGCCGAAGCTCGCACCATGCTGCAGGCAGCTGACAAAAGCGGCAAGACGCTCGGCGTCGCTTACTATCGCCGAACTTACCCCAAAGTCCAGCGAGCGAAGCAACTGCTCGAAGCAGGAGCTATCGGCAGCCCCGTGCTCGCCGAACTCACCTGCCACGCCTGGTTCGATGGACAAGGCAGCCGCAGTTGGCTGGTGGATCCCGCGAAGGCCGGAGGCGGGCCGCTATTCGACATTGCCTCCCACCGCATTGATGTCCTTAATTTTCTTTTCGGCCCGCCCGAGCGGGCCACCGGACAGCTCTCGAACGTAGTGCATCACTACTACGCCGTGGAAGACAACGCAACCGTGATGATCGAATACGCGGGAGGATTCCGCGGCGTTGTCGATGTTCGCTGGCACTCGCGAATCAGCCGCGATGAATGCCGCATCCGCGGCACCGACGGCGAGATGGAATTATCTCCGCTGAACGGTCCCGATCTGGTCTATCCCGGCGGCCGCGAGAATCTGCCTGCTCATGCCAACCTGCACTATCCCATGATCGAGAACCTCGTAGATGCCGTAGAGGGCAAGGCGCCGCTGCTGTCCAGCGGAGCAACGGCGTTCTGGACGGACTGGGTTACGGAGCAGGTGCAGCAGAACGGTGGTCGGTGAGCAGTAATCAGTGGCCAGTGGCAGGCCGTGGCGAAACTCAGAGTCGTGAGTTCAGCGCCTGAAGGCGCAGGAATAAAGCAGTAGTTACGGTATGCCTGAAGGCATACCCTGATACGAATCGTCGTCGGTACTTCGTCAGCCGATTCTGACTGACCCCTGATCACTGACCACTAGCCACTGGGTTTTTACCCGCCCGGCCCGTCATTGGAGACATACTGTTCCAGCGACTCCAATTCCCGGCTGAGGTCGTCCACGCGCCACTCCAGCAGATTGCGGATGGAGAGAATCCCCAGCAACTTGCCGTTATCGTCGGCCACGGGCAGATGACGGAAGTGCCGCTCCAGCATGATGGTCAGAGCTTCGCCTGCCCCAGTGCCGCGCGTCGCCATCTCCACGGACGTGGTCATCAGCTCGCGTACCGGAGTGGTTTGCGGATCCATGTGGCTAAGCGACAACCTCCGCAGAACGTCGCGCTCAGTGAAAATCCCCGCCACCCGGAAGTCGCCGTCCACCACCGCTACTGCCCCTACGTGGTGGTCGAGCATCTTGTGAATTGCGTCGGCCACGCTGGCGTCCAGCCCCACCGCGGCAATCTCCCGCCCACAAAGTTCCAGAACGCTCATCAATGCCTCCTCCGGCCCGCTGCGTCCTGGGGCCGACCGACGGAAGTGGATTGACGCATTATGACCGCGGCGAAACGGTTGTCAAGAAAATTTGCGGTGAAAATGTTCCGGCGTGGTCGTGGCTGGCCGCTTCCCCCCCCAGGAATCACCTTATCTTTGTGCGAAGAAACGGTCTGGCCGCAGACCTATGCCCCCACCACCGCGTCCGCTTCGATCTCCACCAGAATCTCGGGCGAGATCAGCGCGCTCACTTGGACCATCGAAGTCGCCGGACGAATATCGCGGAAAAACTCGCCGTGCGCTTTGCCGACCTTCTCCCACTCTGCGATATTCGTAACGTACATCCGCGTGCGCACCACGTCCTTGAGGCTGGCGCCCGCCTTCTGCAACGCGCTCTCAATGTTCTTTAATGTCTGCACCGCCTGCGCGTAAACGTCCCCGATGCCGACAATTTTCCCATCCGGTCCCGTCGCCGTTGTGCCCGAGACGTGCACGTGCGTCCCGATCTTTACCGCACGAGAGTAACCGACAACCGGCTCCCATGGCGTGCCGCTGGCAATGTTCCGTCGCTCCATTTGATTCCTCCGTGGCGGTTGATTCTACAAGGTCCCGCGTGGGGTGGTTTTGCGAAAAGCACCGCGGGCGGGCGTGGAATCAGTGGATTTAGATAAGCCTTGCTCGTGTGGGCTTTGGATTGGCAGCCGCGTCGCCTCAGTGCCAACAGAAGGCGGCGGCAACTCCGGAGCCAGCGAGGTGTTCTATCTGATCAGGAGAATCAATAGCGGCGATAAACAAAAGTCACTTGCGCGGGCGCACTGAAGTGATGTATCTACTCCGCAAGCGGCTGAAGGCCGCACATGAGGCGGAGTTCAGAGGTCTGAGATTATGATTCCGGAATCGCATCCGCTGCAGCAGCTGTTTCAGGATCTGGTGGGACGACACTACGCGCACGAGATCGGCATTCGCGATCCCCAGATTGTGGCGTATGTCTCTCACCTGCTGGCGGAGTTCTGCGAGGCCGATCAGCTCTACAAAGTTCGCGACGCCTCGAACCGCCCGTTGGCCGATGTCGGGGAAATGCTGCTGGAATCCGACCCGGTCTATGGCCCGGCGCCGTCGTTTGATCGCGAGCGCCAGGTCCGCAAGCACATCGGGGACTACACACTATTCTTCGCCGGCATGTTCCCGGAAAGCATCAATCATTTGCGGCTGCGCCGGCATCGGCTGGAAAATTTCGTCGAGTGGATTAAAGCGGGCAAGGAAAGCTATTACATCGTGTCCAAGTTCGAGCATTTCGAGTACGCCAAGGTTGCGCCCCTGTTCGCGAGTCTGGCGCGCAATTTTGAAGGCTGCGTCTACGGATTGAACATGGTGAAAAACGATCTGGAGGAGATGCGGCACCCCATCGCCTGCCGCGCCGACGACTTGATCATGTAGCGCTTTGCGAGCTGCTGAAAAAGTATCCTCCGCCCAGAAGTCTGACCTCAGCGGCTAAAGCCGCCTTGAAAATAGGCCGGCTATCGCAGCGCTGAAGCGCTGCGCCACCCAAAATCAACCACAAGCTCGAGTTTTTCAGCCGCCTGCTAGCGGGGAAGGCGAGCCGCTCAGTTTCTTAAATCCGCAGCGCTCGCCCTGCGATAGAAACTCAGCGCCGCATCGCTCTGTACGAGCTTGCGAAACCGGCGCAGCGGGCCGAACTCCTCCCCCGGATCAAACTTTTTTTCGTGCTCGGCGATCACCATGGACATCGCCCACAGCACCGGCGATTCCGCCAGCGCGCGCAGGGTTTCCTGGTAGGCCTCTTTCATCCGGTAAGGCGGGTCAATGAACACCACATCGGCCGCGACGTGCTCCCGCTGCATGCGCCAGAAAGCCCGCGGCAGCTCCTCCTGGTAAAGCTTGAACCCGCTGATGATGCCGAGGCTCTGCAAGTTCTGCCGGATCACGTTCGCCGCCGCCGCTGACGACTCGACAAAACACACCTGCCGCGCGCCCCGGCTGATGGCCTCGATCCCAACCGCGCCCGTGCCGGCGAACAAATCGAGCCACACGCTGCCCTCGAGCGCCGCAGGATTCCCCGAAGTCAGCACATTGAACAGCGTTTCCCGCAGGCGGTCCGAGGTGGGGCGGATGTCCATACCGCGGAGCGAACGCAGCGGCCGGCTCCGGTATTTCCCTGCGATCACCCGCATGGTCCTGAACCTTCAGTTGCCGCAACCAATATATCCGCCCATGTAGAATAAAAGTAGCTAACCCCTTATGCGAAGCTGGTCCATTCCGGTGGGACGTTTGTTCGGCGTTGATGTGCGCCTGCACCTCACGTTTTTCCTCCTGCCGATGTTCATTTTCTGGACCGAGTACAATGCGCATCACAACGCCAACGGCACCCGGGACCTCGCGCTCGCGGGCATCATTCTGGTTTGTGTGGGGGCTCACGAGTGCGGCCATATGCTCGCCGCCCGGCGCTTTGGTCTGATCCCGAAGGCGGTGATCCTGCTGCCGCTCACCGGCGTTACGCTCTACGATGAACCGCGTGCCGAAAAGCCGCAACCAGCCACGCTGTTCTGGAAGCGGGAGGTTCGCCTTGCCCTGGTCGGACCCCTGGTGAACCTCGCCCTCGCCGGGTTCACAATCGCGGCCGTCACCGCCTCGGCACGCGGAATCGAGCTGTGGAAGTGGCCTTTGCTTCAGCCTGCCAATCTGCCCCGCAGCCTGGTGTGGGCCAACCTTTATTTGGCTATTCTGAATCTTCTGCCCGCTTATCCGCTCGATGGGGGCCGGATTCTGCGAGCCGTGTTTTCGCGCAGACTCGAGCTGTCCACAGCGACCCGGCGCGCCGTTTCCATCAGCACCGCGATCGCGATGGTGCTGATATTTGCCGGCCCTTTCAGCGACATCTGGCTGAGCATGGTGGGCGTGATCGTATTCTTCGCGGCGCAACTGGAAGAGCGCGCGCTTGTGTTCCAGTCGGTGCTCGATAACGTCCGCCTGGAAGAAGTGATGCTCACCGACTTCGCCACGCTCTCGCCGGCCGACACTCTCGAAGATGCCCTGGAGAAAGCGGTTCATTCCCTCCAGGACGATTTTCCCGTAGTTCGGGGCAGCGATATGGTCGGAGTCATTTCGAGGCAACGCATTCTGGATGCTCTGCGGGCGGAAGGTAACGGCTACGTGCAGGCGGTGATGAACAAGATCTTCGAGGTCTCGGTGCGGCAGGAGTCGCTCAGTTCGGCCTTCCGCAAACTGACGACCCGCAACTCCAGCATTATCCCCGTGGTCGAGGACCAGCGCCTGGTCGGCATCGTCACGCTGCAGAACCTGATGCACTCCATGGCCCTGCTGGCGGAAAGCCGCAAGCTGCAGCGGGACGAAGCAGAATCTTAACTCTCAAAGGCCCGAGTCAGATTGCAGAAGTTAGATTGCAGAAGTCGGCAGGCAGAATGCAGATTGCAGAAGTCAGATTGCAGATTTCAGATTCGGAGTGGCTGGCTGAATCTGCAATCAGAAATCTGAAAATCTGCAATCTTAAGTCTAGAATTCGAGAGCTTCTAACTTCTGCACTTACTGGGCTTTTTCCAGCTCCGGGCTCAGCTTCACGTCGCCGCCAGCCAGCTTGATGGTCCGCTGGTAGGGCTTGTAGCCCACCTTAGTTACGACAACCGTATGGTCGCCGGGGGCGAGCTCAACCGCGGACGGCGTGTTTCCCCGGAAACTGCCATCCACTTCGATGTCAGCCTTGTCCGGAACCGATTCAATCAGCAGCTTCTGCGCCGTGTTTTTCAAAGTCTCCGGCACGGGCACAGCAGCCGCTGCCGTGGCCGCTGCGGTCGCCGCGGTCTCATCAATTCCTGGTCTCCCGAGCAGCGTGCTGGCCTTCTGAATCTCCTTGGGCTTCATTTCCTCGACCTTGGCCCAGAAGTTGTCGCACTTGGGAAAGCCAAAGCCTTTCCAGAACCGTAGTTCGTAATAGTAGGTTTGACCTGCGGCCAGAGTGCTGGTCAGGCCTTTATCTTTATGGCTGTCATCGCTGAAGACGTGAATTCCCGCGGGCACGTCGGTTTGCCAGATGTGCCACTGAAAAATCTGGTGCACGGTGGCGCCGTCAATCTGAATACCCACCTGCTCCATGCAATCCCTAATTGGTACTGGCCGGCTGTAGTAGAAGACTACCTTGGCCTTTCCCGGCTGCCCGCTCGCGCCGGCCGCAGGAGCTTGAGCATACCCACCACATACAAGAAAAAGGAACAATGAAAACAAAAAGAGCTTCCTCATGAATCCGCCTCCGTCAGTCGTTGCTGTAACAGAACAGTAGCGGCCGAACAGGCGATTGTATTTCTGGCTGCCGGGGGACCCAAGCTTACGTTGGGAGTGTGGGCAAAACTAAAGTAACTGGAGCCGGGAAGCACGATGCGGCCGCAGACGCCCACGGGGACGAAGCGCAATCGCCAATCGGAAATCTTCAGAACAGCCGCACGGCTTTCGCCGTGTGCACGGCAGGAATCTGCCGCAGCTTGGTCAGCACTTCATGCGGCACGCTTCCATCCACGTGGACCACGGCGATGGCTTCGCGCGGCTGGTCTGAGTCCTTATCGGCGCTGCGCCGCCCCAGCGAGAAATCGGCGATGTTGATGGATTCCTCTCCCAAAATCGTTCCCACTTTGCCGATCACTCCGGGAACGTCGCGGTTCCGCAGGTAAATCAGGTTGCGCTCGAGTGGCGCTTCCACATCAATCCCATCCACATGCAGCAACCGTGGCGCGCTTCCGTGCAGGACGGCGCCCTTTACCATATGTTCTTCCGTCGAAGTTTTCAGAAAAATCGAGAGCACACTGCCCGCGCCACCCGTGGACGCCCTGGTTTGGGGTGACTCCTGCACGCGCAACCCGCGCGCAGCGGCAATCGCAGCCGCGTTCACCAGGTTCGCTTTCTCCTCCAAAGCCTGGTTCAGGATCCCTTTGATCGCGCCGTTGCGAATCAGGTCCGTCTTCCACTCGCCGATGTGGCCGCTGTAGCGGATGGAGATTTCTTCAATCGTGCCTTCCGAAACCTGCGCCAGAAAAGCCCCCATGCGCTCCGCCAGCACGATGTAGGGCTGCATCGCCGCATATTCCTCCGCCGAGACCGAAGGAACGTTCACCGCATTCTGAATTACACCGTGTTGCAGATACTCCTTCACCTGCTGCGCGATCTGCACCCCGACGGCCTCCTGCGCCTCATGCGTGGACCCGCCCACGTGCGGTGTGAGCACCACGTTGTCGAGCGCCAGCAAAGGCGAGTTCCTGGGAGGCTCCTCGGCAAAAACGTCAAGCGCCGCCCCGGCGACGTGACCCTGCTTCAGAGCCTGAGCCAGATCAGCCTCATTCACCAGTTCCCCCCGGGCGCAGTTCACCAGCCGCACGCCTTTCTTCATCTTTGCGATGGAGGCCGCGTTGATCATCCCCGTCGTCTGCTGCGTCAGCCCTACGTGCAACGTAATGTAATCCGCGGCGGCGTAAAGCTCGTCGAGTCCCGCAAGACGGATCCCCTGTTCCTTCGCCACCGCGACCGACACGAAAGGATCGTGGGCCACCAGTTCCATGCCGAAGGCCCGAGCCCGCCGCGCTACTTCCAAGCCGACCCGTCCCAGCCCGATGATGCCCAGCGTCTTTGCACGCAGTTCGGTTCCCTGCAGCGATTTCTTCTCCCACTTGCCCGCGTGGGTGAGCAAGTCGGCGCGGCAGAGGTGGCGGGCCATGGCCAGCATCATCCCCAGCGTCTGCTCCGCGACCGCCACAGCGTTGGCGCCCGGCGTATTCATCACCGCGATGCCTTTATGCGTGGCCGCTTCCAGGTCAATGTTGTCCACGCCCACGCCGGCCCGCCCGATCACGCGCAGCTTCCCGGCATGGGCCAGAAGCTTGGCGTCGGCCTGCACTGCCGAGCGCACGATCAGCGCGTCGGCCGACTCCAGATGTTCGGCCAGCTTGCCTTCGAGCTGATCCGCGGTCAGAACGGTCCAACCCGGCTCTCGCAGTTGCGCGATCGCCGATCCCGAGATTTTTTCCGCTACGATAATTTTCACGGAGCGATCAATCCTTTACCCCGAGTGACATTTTGGAAACATGGCAATGAGCGGAAGCCGGGGACTGCCGCATGAGGAGTCCTCAGGCGCCCATGAGTTGGCGCTTCTCAGACGTGCGGGCATAGATTTCCTGCGCTGCCCGCACCGCCGCACCGTACTCGACCCTTTTGCCCGTTACCCGCGCCAGCACGTGTTCGAGCGCGCCCAGAATGCCGATGGTGTCGAGGTAATCGTAATAGCCAATGTGCGCGATGCGGAAGATCTTCCCTTTCATTTCGCCCTGCCCGTTGGCCACCACGGCGTCGAAGGACTCGCGAAATTCCTTGACGATCTTTCCCGAATCGAGCCCGTCGGGCGCGCAAATCGCGGTCAGCGCCGCCGCCGGTGACGACGTGTAGAGCTTCAATCCCAGAGCCTGCGCCCCGGCGCGCGTCATGTCGGCACATTGCTCAGCGTTGTTGATCAACTCCTCGCGTCCCTGGGCAAGATTGCCCTTTCCCATGGAGCGCACGAATTCCAGCGCCGCGCCCAGAGCGGCAAACAGCGAAGTCGCGGGAGTGTAAGCCGTCTCGCCTTTGGCCGCCGCTTTCCGCTCCTTGCGCAGATCGAAGTAATAGCGGGGCGAAGTCGTCGTATCCATCCGCTTCCATGCGCGCTCGCTCACCGCGCAATAGGCGAGCCCGGGAGGCATCATCAGCGCCTTCTGCGATCCGCCGATGATCACGTCCACGCCCCAGCCGTCCACATCGAGGTGCGTCGTGCCCAGGCCGGTAATCGCGTCCACGACCAGCAGCGTGTCATTTCCTGAAGCCCCGCCCTGAGCCCGCACGATCTTGGCGATGCCCTCCACGTCATGGCGCACGCCGGTCGAGCTTTCGGTCGCCTGCACAAACACGGCCCGCACGTCGGGTTTGAGCCGCGCCCGGACGTCGTCCAGCGAAAACGTCTCGCCATAGGAAGCGCTCAACACGTCTGGGTTGCAACCAAATGCCTTGGCGAGTCCCGTCCAGCGCTCGCCAAATTTTCCTGCCGTCAGCACCAGCACCTTATCGCCCGGCGACGTCAGATTCGACACCGCCGCCTCCATCACGCCCGTGCCCGAACAGGCCAGCACCAGAACGTCGTTCTTGGTGCCAATGAATTCGTTCATGTCGCTGAGCACGCGCTGAAACAGCGCCTTGAAGTCGGCGGTGCGGTGGTGCGCCGTGAATGAAGCCATGGCCGTCTGCGCCGCCGGCAGCAGCGGTGTCGGCCCGGGAGTAAAAAGACGATTCTTGAGCAACATTGGCAGAGTCCTTATGAGTAAGAGATAGTCTGTTAGTTTACCGGAAGCTGGCCCCGCGAGGCACCTGGAGCGTGGTTCTCTAGCATCCTCAAAGGTCAGTTACGCCGGTATTTCGGTTTTGTGTGCGGAGGCCGCGGCGCCATCGGCGGAGGGCTGCAGTGACTCGGCGATGCTGACAGCCCATGCGTCAATATCGTTCCAGTCGCGAAAGTCACCGAGTGGGAAGATCGCATTGTCCTTGTTGACTGGCAGCTTCAACATAAGGCGGTGAAGAAAGCCCATCTTTCTGGGATCGAGCACCCCGAAGAAAACTCGATGGTCCCGCGGGTGAATCGCCTCCTGGAACTCGGCAATCTCCTTGGGTACGGTCACGGCGCGCACGTCCCGGCCCTGGTCGTCTACGGTTTTTGTGCCCAGTGGACCGCTGCTGAACAGCCACACCGGCCGCTCGGCAAGAACAGCGCGGTTGCGCCGCACGAACGCGGAGGCTTTCTTCATCCAGTGGAAATAGTAAGCTGCGCTTCCAATCACGACGGCATCGTATGCGGAGGGATCACCGGCATCCCGCACCGGCTTCACCGCAGTCTCCACGCCGTGCTGACTAAGGGTGGTGGCAATGCGCTCCGCGATTCCTTGCGTGCTGCCGTAACGGCTGGCATGGACAATCAGGACTCGCATGTTCAACTCCTCCTCCGCTCTATCGTGCGCTGGGGAATGCGTGATCTATGCAGCACAACTGCCCCCCCGCCCCGCGACACGCACGGAGATTACTTCTAGTCCCGCCTCGCCGCCGTGATGGGGGTCACAGATGGCGTTACACCCTGGCAGCCGTCCCGTCCGCGCACCATCTATAATTCCCGCATGAGCCTCGTCGAACAAATCCAGAAAGACATCGTCGCCGCCATGAAGGCCAAGGACGAGCCCCGCCTCTCCGCCCTGCGCATGGTCAAGACCGCGCTGAAGCTTCGCGAAGTCGAGAAGATGTCCCCGCTCGACGAAAAGGAATCGCAGGCCGTGCTGGCCACGCTGATCAAACAGCGCAAGGAGTCGGTCGAACAATTCACCAAGGGCGGACGCCAGGAGATGGCCGACAAAGAAGCCGCCGAAATCGTCGTGATCGAGACCTACCTGCCCAAAGCCGCCAGCGAAGCCGACGTCGCCGCCGGGGTGAAAGCCGTCATCGCCGAAATGGGCGCGCCCACCATGAAAGAAATGGGCACGGTCATGAAGAATGCCATGGCCCGCTTCTCCGCCGCCGGCATGAGAGTGGACGGGAAGATGGTCAGCGAGATGGTGAAGCGGGAGTTGGCGGGGAAGTAGCCGGTATCACCAATGTTCATGTGGGGACAGCCGCCTTCGGCTGTCCGGCCGAGCAAAGCTCGACAGCAGGCACCTGACACATAAAATCGCCGAATGTTATAGTTCTCGCCCATGTGGAAGGTTACATTCTGTCTGCTGGTTGCTGTCGCCGCCATCCCTGTCGACCAAGACAGACCTGAGCGTATCGAACCGGATGTCGCAAGCCACAATCTGACTAGGAAGGTTGAGCCTGCCGTTCCTCCGCTAGCAAAAGCCGCGGGAATCGGCGGTACTGTCGTTGCGGACATCACTATCGATTCTTCCGGCAAGGTCACCTCAGTTGCGCTCATAAGCGGACACCCCATGCTGGCGCCCGCGTTTATCGAGGCTGTCAAGAAGTGGGAGTACACACCGTTTCTGAAGGACGGGCATCCGATGTCGGTAATTACGAGGGTCGAGTGGAACGTTGTCAGCCCCAAGTATTCGCCGTCGCAGGAAAAGGCGCTCAAAGATTACTACCCGACTTTTCAGGCCTGCTATCAGCTGGTAAGGCAAAGCAAAGACGCGGAGGCGGAGAAGAAGTGCGGAGAAACAGTCGCGCTCTCGGACCAACTGCCGAACAATCGGGTTTTGGAGCGGAGCGACTCAAGAGTGTTTCTTGGGCACGCGCTATATAGTCAGCACAAATTCCTCGAGTCGATACCGTTGTACGAGAAGGCGGTCGAGATCAGAAAACCGTACGAAAAAAGCGACAGCGACGCCGACTTCGCCTCCGAAAACGCGAGCCTTGCTCGGGCGTATGCCGCCGTGGGCAGACTCCTAGAAGCCGACACTTATTATTCTCAGGCCGTCACCATTTACCGGGCGGCAATCGTGAACTTGCCCGAGATGAAAAGCAACTACACCGCCCGCTTGAAGAGCACTCTGCTGGAGTACGCCAAACTGAAGGGCGCGCTCGGCCAGAACGAAGAAGCATCTCGGTTGGAAGCAGAAGCGGCAGAGCTCTAGTCTCGCCGAGCCGGCTACTTCCCCCTCTGCCACTCCCGGTACGCCTCGCTCTTCGACACTCCCCGCTCCTTCGCCACTTTTTTCAGCGCGGACTTCTCATCAATTTTCTCTTCCGCCATGATCTGCTCCACTCGCTGCCGGACGGTCGGACGGGCAGGAGTGCCCGTCCCCACAGCGTCCGTCCCTACACGAGCTTCGCCTTCCTCGGCTCTGCCGATCAGCAGCGTGATCTCGCCCTTCACCGCTTCCCGCGCTTTCAGCGTCTCCAGCACCTCGCCCGCGCGCCCGCGCAGAAATTCTTCGTGCAGCTTGGTCACTTCGCGAGCGATCACCACATGGCGGGCGTGGCCAAGAACCTCGACAATGTCAGTCAGCGTCTCGACAATGCGGTGCGGAGCCTCGTAGAACACCTGTGTGCGCGGAGAACTCTTGACCGCCTCCAGCAGCGCCCGCCGCTCTCCGCGCTTGGCCGGAAGAAACCCGCCGAAGCGAAACGAATCCGTGGGCAGGCCGCTGGCCACCAGCGCCGCCAGGAATGCGGACGCGCCCGGCACCGGCACCACCGGCACGCGATGCCGGATGGCCAACGTAATCAGCCGATATCCCGGATCGGAAATCCCGGGCATGCCCGCGTCGGTGACCAGCGCGACGCTCGCGCCCTCCTGCATCTGCTTGACCAGTTCGGCCGCACGCGTCATCTCGTTGTGCTCGTGATAGCTGGTGGTGCGGGTCGCGATCGCATAATGATTGAGCAGCTTCTGCGTCTGCCGCGTGTCTTCGCAAGCAATCACATCCACTTCTTTCAGCACGCGCAGCGCCCGCAGGGTGATGTCCTCGAGATTGCCGATGGGTGTGGCGACCAGATAAAGCGCAGGGCCTGCGGCAGCATCGCTCATGGCCGGAGTCTACCACCGCTGGCTCTCCAACCGCGCCCACGCGAGGGACAGAGGCGTCATCCCGAAGCCCCGCGCTTTCACCAGCGGGGCGAGGGATCTCGCTCGGACGACATTTCCGGTGTGCACGCGAGATCCCTCCCTCCGCCTGAAAACCGGCTCCGGTCGGGATGACGCTGTAGACTGGTGTTGACGGAGCGAGCGAGTATGCTAAGTTTTCTCACGGGAGTTCGCCGTGACCGCCAATGATTTCCGCAAGATCGCGCTCTCTTTTCCCGAGACCGAGGGGCACTCGCACATGGACCACCCCGACTTTCGCGTCGCGGGGAAAATCTTCGCCACGCTCGGGTATCCCGATAAATCCCGCGGCATGGTCAGGCTCTCGCCCGAAGAGCAGCACTACTTTTCCAAGGAATATCCCGACGTGTTCATCCCCGTAAAAGGCACGTGGGGACGCCGCGGCGCCACCAGCATGATTCTGAAATCGGTCAAAAAGGAGGCGCTGACCAAGGCTATTCACGCCGCCTGGCGCAACACCGCGCCCAAACGCCTGCTGGACAAATAGTTGCAGCCGCCGGTGACCTGCGAATCGGCCTTGCACTACCGTAACTACCCCCGCCATCGATTTCCGCATCACACTTTGAACCATGCGCAGTGCGGTAAAGACGGCGGCCGTAGCAGTCTTCTGCAGCCTGGCTCTGTATCTCTTGTCAGCGCAGCAGACGCCGCAAGACGGCAGCGCTTCGCGCGCGACCCCCAACCAGGGTCACGCCCGAAAGACGCTCACTCGCCACGACGGGCTGTCTGTGGTCGCTGTGGCGCTCCACTCCAAGGTGAGGCGCGATTCCGCCCACGATTGTTCCCACCTGGTTCATGAGATTTACGGTCGCGCCGGCTTTCCATACGTCTATGCGAGTTCTGACGATCTTTACGACGGCGTGGAAGGATTTCGCCGTGTCTCAAAGCCGCAACCCGGTGACGTGGTCGTATGGCCGGGGCATGCAGGGATTGTCGTCCAGCCTTCCCATCATGTCTTCTTCAGCTTCCTGACTCGAGGGCCCGGGACCGACGACTACCGTTCCCGCTACTGGATCGGGCGAGGCGAGCCTCGCTTCTACCGCTACATCAAGAACGATCCTTGCGCCGGGTGCACCTCAGCCGTCGCGGTCCGGCAGGATCGGTGAGGGCTCGATCATCATTTCGCCGGACGAGCGCAAATTGACGCGACCGAACCCGCACCCATAGAATCGAAACGCAGACAGCCCCCAACCGTCTCACACTCATGCCCCTTTACGAATACGAATGCAAGAAGTGCGGCCACCGCTTCGAAAAAATCCAGAAGTTCTCGGATAAGATGGTCAAGAAGTGCCCCGACTGCGGCGGCCAGGTCGAGCAGATGATCTCCGCCCCGGCAGTTCAGTTCAAAGGTTCCGGCTGGTACGTGACCGATTACCCCAAGAAGTCGCACGCGCCGGGATCCTCCGGCAGCGCCGATTCCTCCTCGAAAGATAAGAAGGACGATAAACCCAAATCGGACAGCGGCTCGAAAGACGGCGCGGCGAAAGAAAGCTCCTCCAAAGAAACCTCTAAAGACGGCGCCTCGAAAAAATCGGAGAAGAACAAATAGCAGCGGGGAAGCAGCCGAGCTTCTCTCGGCCTGCGGGTCCTTCATCTGCGCTCAGAACAAGCTTCGGTCCGTCCTCACAGGATTTTTCTGGCAACTGACATCCGGCTACTGGTTTTTCAACTCCCGCTCGAAATGTTCCGCAATCATGGTGAACAGGTGCACGCGCGCGTCTTTCCCGGCGATGCTGTGGGTCTTGTTGGGATAGATCATCAGCCGGAACTGCTTTCCTGCCTTGATCAGCGCATCTACCATCTGGATGCTGTTCTGGAAATGCACGTTGTCGTCGCCGGTGCCGTGCACCAGCAGCAGCGCCCCCTGCAGCTTGTCGGCAGATTTCGTCACGTCCGACTTGTCGTAGCCTTGCTTGTTGTCGTTGAGCAATCCCATGTAGCGCTCGGTATAAATCGAGTCATAGTTCTGCCACTCGGTCACCGGAGCTACCGATACGCCCGCGCGGAAACGATCCGAATGCGTCATGGCATAGAGCGTCATGAACCCGCCGTAGGACCATCCCCAAATGCCGATGCGATCCTTGTCGAGCTGCGGATACTGGGCCAGCAGTTGATCCAGCGCCGTGAGCTGATCTTTCAGTTCGACCGCCCCTAGCTCGTGCCGGACCGCCGTCTGGAACTTGCGATCCCGCCCGGCTGCGCCGCGATTGTCCAGCGAGAAAATGGCGAAGCCCTTCCGCGCCAGGATTTCGTCGAACGCGTCGGGCGTGCTCTTCCTCACCTCCTGCGCACCAGGCCCACCATAGATGCTCACAATCAGCGGGATCTTCCCGCTGGCCAACGTGTCCGGCGGCAGCAACAACCGCCCGTAGAGCGTCGTTCCATCATCCGCCTTGAACTCGAGATACTTTGGCGCGCGCAGGCCGTACTCGGCAATTTCATCGTGCGCCTCCCACACGGGTTTGCAGGCTCCCTCGACGGCACAGAGAGTCAGCGCGGGTGCTCTGTGTGGCCCGGCATACATATGCGTATAGTGCTTGCCGTCATCGCTGAAGCTCCCGTAGTGAACACCTTCTTCCGGCGTGAGATTCTTGAAGTCTGAGCCGTCCATCTTCACGGAGTAGATGTGCTCTTCCCGCGGATCGCCCTTATTCGCCCCGAAGAACACCGTGCCCGCAGCCTCATCCACGCCCTCAATTCCCTCCACCTCGAAATCGCCCTGCGTCAGTTGCTGCTCCAGCTTGGCATCCGCGCCCAGCGGATTCTGTTTATCAAAGCTGTAGAGATAAAGATGCATGTTCCCATCGCGCCAGCTCGGCCACAGGAACTGGCCCTTCGACTGCAAAAAGCGAACTTCGGTGTGCTCGAAGTCAATCCACGCCCCAGGTGTAGTTTCGGTCAGGACGACTCGCGATTTCCCCGATTTCGCATCCACAAAATACAGGTCCATCTTGTCCTGAGTCCGGTTCAGCACTTCCGCCCAGATCACTCCATCGCCAGCCCAGCCGAACCGCGGAATGTAGGTATCTTCGTCGCTGCTCAGCGAAAGCCAGCGGACTTTTCCCTTGTCGGCATCCACGACGCCCAGCTTTACCACCGGATTCGGATCGCCAACTTTGGGATATTTCTCCTGATCCACGCTGGGGTGCGTCGGCATCCAGTCGGTGATGGGATAGGCAGGCACCTTGGTCTCGTCCATGTGCAGGAAGACAATCTCTTTGCTGTCGGGCGACCAGAAATAATTGCTGCGCACCTCCAGCTCTTCCGCATAGACCCAGTCAATGTCGCCGTTGAACAGGTTGTCGCCGGTGTCCCTGGTGAGCTGTTTTTCGCCTTTGCCGCTCACCGGCCGGACATACAGATTGTGTTTGCGCACGCAGGCCAAATGGCTGCCATCGGGTGAAAACTTGGGATCGCCGCTGGGATCGGGTGCGGAAGTAAACTGCACAGCGGTCGCGGTTCCGAGGTCGTAGAGCCAGAGCTGGCCTTCGGAATCGAAAATCAGGCGCTTCGAATCCGGGGCCCAAAGGTACGCCGCCACATGATAGCGGGTCAGCCGCTCCTTTTCGCGCTCGTTTTTCACCTTGTTGACGTCGGGGGCCAGCGACGCCAGTTTCTCGGCGCTCACCAGGACCTTCTTTTCGCCCGTGGCCGCATCTTCGTACCACAGTTCGCCTTGCTCACCCTTTGGGTCGCGCTGCACGAACGAGAGCTTGGTGCCGTCCGGGCTCCACTCCATGGTTTCGGGACCGCGACCGGCCAATCCTCCGGGCTGATAGATCGTTTCAATGGTGAGCGGCTTGGTGGGCGGGGTTTGAGCGTGCGCCGAAGTGGCAACGAAAGGGCCGAAAACGAGGGCAAGCAGGGCAAGAGAAGCCAGAAGCAAAATATGTCTTTTCACGAAGCGACCTCACCGGCAAGGATAACCGCAGCAGTGCGAAGGAAAGAGTGTACACCGCCCCGGTTGCCGCTCGCACGGCGGTCTTCTTCGGTGAGTTCGTGTTGTTTCGTGGTTCTTCTTTCTCCCGTGGGCAGGACGTATCTCGACCGCTATCGTTGGGGAGAGACCCATAAATCCGCGCCCCGCCGCATGTTAGAATCAACCTAGACACAATGCCGGATGCTTCCTGACATCGAAAACCTGCTGCGGCTGCAAGAAGCGGACAAGGAAATCCGCCGCCTGCAGGACGAGATCGCCGAACTTCCCAAACGCGTCGCCGCCATTGAACAGCAGCTTGCCGGCACCAGGGCCCAGCTGGAAAAAGCCCAGGCCGCGGCCAAGGCCGACGAAGCCGCGCGCCGCAAGCATGAGACCTCTATCACCGACCTTCGCAGCAAAATCTCCAAGTATCGCGACCAGTCCCTCGACGTAAAGACCAACGATCAATACAAGGCGCTGCTGCACGAGATTCAGTTCACAGAGAAGGAGATCGCCTCCACCGAAGACAAGATTCTCGAGCTCATGATGGACGCCGACACCCGCGCCAATGAAGTCAAGGCCGCGCAGGCCGAACTCAAAACTGAAGCCGCCGAAATCGAGAAAGAGAAAGAGCAAGCGCGCCAGCGCACTGCCGAAGACGAAAAACTTCTCGCCGAATGGCGGGCCAAGCGTGACCAGCTTCGCTCCGGCATAGACGCCGACCTGTTGCGCCATTACGAGCGCGTCTCCAAGTTCCGCGGCACCGGCATTTCGGAAGTGCGCGATCACAAGTGCATGGCTTGCCAGGTGATGCTGCGGCCCCAGACCTACAACGAAGTCCGTTCCGGACAGCAGATTGTCTACTGCGACTCCTGCCAGCGCGTTCTTTATCTGAATCCTGCCGATGAACTGGTTGACCAGAAGCCAACCGTGCACCGTCCGCGGCGCCATCACCCCAAGATCGATGCGCCTCAGGCTTGGTACTACCGCGCCGAATTCGCGGAAGCCGGGGAAGTCTACATATGTTTGACCAACGCGGGAAGCCAGGCCAGCCGCCGCGTTTACGAGATTCACACCGGCCGCCTGATCGGCGACATCTTGATTCGTGAGGGTGACTACCGGCAGGCCTTCCCGGAAGACATCACCGGCGCTATTCGCCTGAACGGCGCCTGGACCGAAGAGGAACTCGACGGCTGGGGCTCGGAACTACCTTTGGTCGTTCTCGACTCCGTGCAGGCTGACCTCGATGCCGCCCGCTACGAGATGAGTTCCCGCGCCTCGGCCAAACACGAAGCGCCACCGGCCATCAGTCCCGAGCAAGCCGCCAGCTAGAAATCCTCGTGTGGGGCGGGGTCTCAGCCTGTCCTGAGCGAAGTCGAAGGAACCCGGC
>Ga0181530_10001451_pt1 | contig 29902 bp, 25 predicted proteins | sample PEATcosm2014_Bin_42_FD_119769 | JGI IMG/M metagenome (GOLD analysis project Ga0181530, IMG submission 119769) | Peatland microbial communities from MTU Mesocosm Facility, Houghton, MI, USA - PEATcosm2014_Bin10_60_metaG | ecosystem: Environmental > Terrestrial > Soil > Wetlands > Peat | place...
CGAACTGAGCAAATAGTTCGAGGTAGCCCAGATAGCAATGTAGTTCGCGGTTCCATCGCCGCCGATGATCGGGCCGGGCGGCGGGGCTGGAAAACCGGTTCGCTCTGAATTGGCGGATGTCTTGCCAGTCGTCTGCTGGGCGGTGCCAAGAGAACCCAACAAAGAGATTGTCAAAGCAATAGCGATGCTGATTCGGTGCATGTGGCGCTCCTTTTCAGAGGGTGACTTTGGGGGGAACAAGCTTGACCCAGGCCGCTGGGTTGAAATTCTGTACGCGCCTGGCAGCGCTGTCAATTCTCATTCCAAGCGACACTTGGATTTCAATCCAACAAATCGCCCGCCGGAGGCTGTCGCTGTGACTTGGTGGAGTAACAATTTGGCAATACCTCCTCTTGCGTTATGGCGCCGTGCCTTCGTCCATCCACTGCTTGAATCTGGCGATTTGTTGCGCCGGCCAGGCTTCATCGCAAGGCATGCTGCCATCTTCCAGGCGGGAATAGATGGCTTCGGCGTGCGCCTTGACATCATCGTAGGAGGACAGGTCGAGCCCAAAACTCTTCATCGCCTCCACGTCGGGCGAGTCGCGGAACAGCGGACGAATATCGGTGGCAAAGCTGAGAGCCATAAAGCACCTCGGAGCCAGAATAGTCTCACGAAGCAGCAGTGGAATTCCAGCGGTCGCAAGCATTGGCCAGGCAAGTCGGCAACATCTTCGAGTTCCCTTCTGATGGGAAAAGCCTGGAAGTCCCTAGGGGCTAAAGCCCAGTCGAATTTCAAGCATTTACGGACGGCCTGAAGGCCGTCCCCTTCAAAGACGGACTTAATCGGAGTCGCCCGAATGGATTTCGATGAGCTGAAGCTGGGTCGCCGCTGGCGTAGCTTTGGTTAGATGGCTATCAAGCCTGAGTAAATGGCCATTCCCACGACCGCGTCGACGCCAATGTTATTGAGCTCTGCAATCTCGTCGCTGCGGCAAATCCCTCCCGCCGCGATTAGCTGGCGCGACGTTTTCTGCCGCAGGTTGCGAATCACATCCATCGGGATTCCCTTCAGCAACCCTTCCGTATCGATGTGGGTGTAGAGGAAAGCGGAACAGAACGGCTCGAGCTGCTGCATCATCGCCGCCGGCTCGATGTCCGTGATGGTCTTCCAGCCGTGAATGGCAACTCGCCCGCCGCGTGTATCGACGGCAAACACCAGCCGCTCGGCGCCGACTCGCTCGCATAATCTCTGGGCGAATGTCGTATTAACGGCTGCACCCGGCTTTCCGGCACGAATCTCTTGCGATTGTGCGGGGATGGTAATCAAAGATGATCCGATAATTACTTTTTTCGCGCCGCAATCCAGCACCGCCTGCGCATCGGAGATGGAACGAATGCCGCCACCGACCTGGCAGGGCAGCTTGCCGCAAAATTCCGCGACCAGGGTGCGATTCGAGCCGTTGCCCATTGCCGCATCCAGATCAACCAACTGCACCAGCGGGTAGGGCGAGAAACGCGCCACCCACTCGCCGAAGTTCTCGAACTCCAACGCCTTTTTCTGACCCTGGACAAGCTGTACAATCTTGCCGCCCATCAGGTCAATCGAGGGAATCAGCATGTGAGCCTCACTGGAATTCCCGCCGCGCGCAGCTCTTGCTTGATGGCATGTACCGACTCCAATCCGAAGTGGAAGACGGATGCTGCCAGTGCCGCGTCGGCGGCGCCCTGCTGGAACACTTCCACGAAATGGCGCGGCTCTCCTGCCCCTCCCGAAGCGATCACCGGAATGTTCACGCTGGTGGCGATGGTGCGTGTGAGCTCGCAATCGAACCCTGACTTGGTGCCGTCGCGGTCCATCGAGGTCAGCATGATTTCCCCCGCTCCCAGTTGCTCGGCCTCGACCGCCCACGTCTGCGCGTCCCGGCCCGTCGGCTTTCGTCCGCCCCACACATAAACTTCCCACGCTTCGCCGCTGCGGCGAGCGTCGATGGCCACCACCACCGCCTGTGAGCCATAACGTTCTGCGATCCGACTGATCAATGCCGGGTCGGCAACAGCGGCGGAGTTAATCGTGACCTTGTCCGCGCCGCAATCCAGTACCGCAGCCGCATCGTCCAGCGAACGAATGCCGCCGCCCACGGCAAACGGGATGAAGAGCTGGTTGGCAGTGCGGCGCACGGTTTCGAGCAGCGTGTTGCGCGATTCGGCGGTTGCCGTGATGTCGAGCAGGACGATCTCGTCGGCGCCGGCCGCGCTGTGGGCCGCTGCCAACTCAGCGGGATCGCCCGCGTCGCTCAATTGCACAAACTGGATGCCTTTCACCACCCTGCCGGCGGTGACGTCGAGGCACGCGATGATGCGCCTGGCCAGCGATTCAGAGGGCACAGAAGTTCTCCAGGATCTTGATTCCGACATCGCCGGATTTTTCCGGATGGAACTGCACTCCGAACAGGTTGCCGCGTTCCGCCGCAGCCGTGAACGGCGCTTCGTAGACACAAGTCGCAACCGTGTCCGCACACAGCGGTGCCCAATATGAATGAGTGAAGTAAACATAGGAGTCGGACGGAATTCCCCGCAGTAACTGCGAGCGCGGCTCAATCGCGATGCGGTTCCACCCAACGTGCGGCGATTTCACCCGGCCGGAGAAACGCGTGCACTGGCCAGGAAATGTTCCCAAGCCACGCAATTCGCTGGCTTCGTCGCTGCCCTCGAACATCCATTGCAAGCCCAGGCAAATGCCAAGCACAGGCTTCTCGCTTGCGATCGATTTTGTGACTGCGTTGCCAAGACGTCCTTTAGTCAACGGCAGAGTTGCTAGGAAATTGCCCACGCCCGGGATGATCAGCTTCTCTGCAACTGACGCTGCGTCAGCGTCCTCCGTCACCACGCACTCGCGCCCCAAGTGCTTGACGGCTTTTACCACCGAGGCCAGGTTGCCTGCGCCGTAATCAACGATGGCAATCACAGTGTCATCCTGAGCGAGGCGGCGCCTGCGCGTAGCGAAATACTCCCCGCTGAGTACGTCGCGCCGCCGAGTCGAAGGACCCCTATTGCTACATGTCCGCCCTTTTTCAGCGGCGCATTGAACCTCATAGCAATCCCTTTGTGCTGGGCAGCATGCGACCGAGCTGGCGATCTTTGGAGCAGGCTACGCGCAACGCGCGCCCGAAGGCCTTGAACAGCGCTTCAATCTTGTGATGGTTTGACCGTCCGTAGAGTACTTTGGCATGCACGTTGGCCTTTGCGCCGCGGGCAAATCCGTCGAAGAAGTCGGCCACCAGCTCCGTCTGCAAATCCCCGACTAGCCGTGTCCGTACTTTTGTCTCGACTACGGCAGTGCTGCGTCCGCCAAAGTCGACAGCGACGACCCCCAACGTTTCGTCCATGGGCATCACGAAATATCCGGCGCGCAAGATACCGCGCTTGCTGCCCAGCGCCTGCGCAAACGCCTCGCCCAAAGCAATACCCACGTCCTCGACCGTGTGGTGCTGATCGACGTCGAGATCACCATCCGCCTTCAGGTCGAGGTCGAACGCCCCATGCCGCGCGACCAGTTCCAGCATGTGATCGAGGAAGCGGATGCCGCTGCTGACGCTGGCGCGTCCATGACCTTCCAGGGTAAGCGCGATCCGGATTTCGGTTTCGTTGGTCTTGCGATGTATGCGTCCGCGTCTCATGCTTTCACCTTGCGCCCCAGTTCAAGTTCGCACGCGACTTGTCGCAGCGCAACAATGAGCTGCGATGTCTGCGCATCAGTTCCTATCGTGATGCGCACGCAGCCGTCGCAACCCGGATCAGCGGAGCGGTCGCGCACCAAGATGCCACGCTGCCGCATTGCCTGTACAAACTCGCGATGCTTTTCTCCAATCCGCGTCAGGAGAAAGTTCGCGTGGCTGGGCCAACTATAAAGCCCAAACGCGCTCAGCTCGCTTGCCAGCCGCTCGCGGCCGTTCTTCACTTGCGCCACATAGCAACTGAGATGATCGCTGTCTGCAAGTGCGGCGGGCAACACCGCCAGCGCCACCGCATTGACGCTATAGGGCGACGATACGCGGCGCACACTTGGCATCTGTTCGACCGGGCCAGCTAGCACGCCGGCACGCAGTCCTGCCAGTCCGTAGGCTTTGGAGAAAGTCCGCGCCACGAACAGATTCTCAAACTCGCCAATGTCGCCGATGACCGTCTCGCCGTGACACTCGAAATAGGCTTCGTCAACCAGGATCGCCGCATCCGGCGCAGCTTCGGCAATCTGCAATAATTCTCCGCGACGTGCAGCGGTGCCGGTCGGGTTATTTGGGCTGGCCACCGCGATCAGGCGGGTCGCGGGCGTAATGCTCGCTAATACCTTTGCCAGCGGGAACCGGAAATCTGCCGCGCACTGCACCCGAGTGACGCGCGCCCCGGTCGCCCCCGCATAGATTTCGTACATGCTGAATGTCGGCGTCACCACCAGGGCTTCGTCAGTCGGCTCCAGAAAGGTCTCGCACAGCAGATGAATAGCTTCATCGACGCCGTTGGTCAGCAGCACTTGCTGGGGGGCAAGCCCGAGATGCGCAGCAACGACCGCCTCCACTGGCTCACGCTCGGGATAGCGCGCGAGGTCATCTGCCGTGATCTTCCTTAGCCGCTCCAGTACACGAGGCGAGCATCCCTCGGTGTTCTCGTTGAAGTCCAGGCGCAATCCGTCGCGATGCGCCAGCGGCGGATGATATTCCTGCAAACTCTGCACCGCTTTTCTGGCGCTAAGCATGGGCGCTCCTCACCCGCACCGATTCAGCGTGAGCGAGCAGACCTTCGGCCTCGGCAAGCGTAGTAATGATCGGCGCGATTCTATTCAGACCGGTCGCGTCGAATCGCTGCACGGTGATGATTTTGACGAAATCGTGCACGCTCAGACCTCCGCGAAAGCGTGCTGCGCCGGCGGTAGGCAGCACGTGATTGGGCCCGGCGGCATAGTCTCCGGCGGATTGCGGCGAATAGTCGCCAACAAAAATTGACCCCGCACTGCGGATCTCAGCAAGATCGTCCTCGTCAACCGTCAGATGTTCCGGAGCAATGCGGTTGATCCACTCCGTCGCTTGCTGTCGCGAATCAGCAACCAGCAGATGCCCATTGCGGCGAATCGCCTGCCGCGCGATGACGTTCCCCCGACTCGCACTCACAATTGCGGCTTGCACTCTCTTGGCCAGCGCCGGAATAGTCGTGATCAGCACGACCATCGCGTCGGGATCGTGCTCTGCTTGCGCCACCATGTCGGCTGCTAGAAATCGGGGATCACCCTGGTCGCTGGCGAAAACCGCTTCGGTGGGACCGGCGAGCATATCGATGGCGCAGTCGGAGCTCACCAGCTTCTTGGCGGCAGTGACAAAACTGTTTCCGGGACCGACGATCTTGTCCACGCGAGGAATCGCTTCGGTGCCATAAGCGAGCGCCGCTACCGCCTGCGCGCCTCCGCAGCGGTAGACTTCGCAAACCCCGAGCAGCGCCGCCGCAGCCAGCGTTGCCGCTTGCGGACTCGGCGACACCACACAGATGCGCGGCACACCGGCAACCTGCGCGGGAATCACCGTCATCAGCAAGGTCGAGGGAAGCGGATAGCGCCCGCCGGGCACGTAGCAACCAACCGAATCCAACGGCCTCACGATCTGGCCAAGCTCGCCGCCCGGCAGCGGCTTGCGCCACTCGCGCGGCATCTGCCATTGGCAAAAACGCCGAATGCTGGCTGCCGCAGCTCGCAATGCGGCTTGCGTTTCGCGAGGAATTGCATGCCAAGCCTCGGCTATCTCCTCAACCGGAACCCTGACAGATTGGCCCGCCTGTAGTCCATCCCACAATGTGGCATAGCGAACCAGCGTCTGATCTCCGCCACGCCGCACCGCACGAATAATCTGGCGCGCTCGCGGTTCCACCTGCTCTAACTGAGAACTGCGCGTTGCCAGCTTCGTGACCGCATTCTCCGCGGCTTTGCCCTGCAGAATCCGCATCACATCACCACCTTGTTCAGCGGATACTCGACTATGCCCTGGGCGTTGGCGGCCTTGAGCCGCGGAATTACCTCCCAGCAAGCCGCCTCCTCCAGGATGGTATTGACCGCGACCCAGGTGCTGTCGCTGAGCTGCGAAATTGTCGGGCTGTTCAGTGCGGGCAAGACGCGCAGCACGGCGGGGAGGTCCTCGACTTTGACGTTGAGCATGAGCCCGACGCGGCCCTGCGCTTCCATAGCGCCGCGCAGCATCAGCGACAGATTCTCGATCTTCTGCCGCTTGCCGGGCTCGGCCCAGGCCTTCGGGTTGGCAATGATCAGGGTGTTCGATTCCAGTACCGTGTCGATGATCCGCAGGCGGTTGGCCTTCAGCGAACTCCCGGTCTCGGTTACTTCCACAATAGCGTCGGCCAATGTGGGCGGCTTCACTTCAGTCGCTCCCCAGGAAAACTCGACCTTCACCTCGATCCCACGCTGCTGAAAATAACGCGTGGTGACACTAACCAGTTCGGTGGCGACGGTCGCTCCTCGAAGGTCTTCCGGACGCAGGGCGGAAGAATCCTCCGGCACCGCCAGCACCCATCGCACCTTGCCGCGGCTCTGCTTGGCGTAGATGAGGTCGGCCACACTGACCACCTCAAGGGCGCTCTCCTCGACCCAATCCAGACCGGTGAGTCCGGCGTCGAGCGCTCCGTGATCGACATAGCGGGCCATCTCCTGGGCGCGAATCAACATGCATTCGATCTCGGGGTCGTTGGTGCCGGCAAAGTACGAGCGGGGACTGACGTAGACTTGCAGCCCGGCGCGCGTCAGCAGCGCCAGCGTTGCCTCTTGCAGACTTCCTTTGGGAATGCCAAGCCGGAGCTTCATCGCGCACCTTCCGCGGCAGCGGCAAGCGGCAGCTTGGTGTTGAAGCAGGTGCGCGTGCCGGTGTGGCAAACCACGCCTTCACCCTCCACCTGGACGCGGCACAGGATGCTGTCGAGGTCGCAATCGGCTGTAGCAGTAATCACCTTCAGACGGTTGCCCGAGGTCTCGCCTTTGGTCCAGAGCTGGTTGCGGGTGCGGCTGAAGAACGTGACATATCCCGTCTGCAGGGTCCTTGCATACGCTGCGTCGTTCATGAAACCCAACATCAGCACTTCGCCGGTCACATCATCCTGCACGATGGCCGGAGTCAGGCCACCCATTTTCCCGAAGTCGATTTCCACCGCCATAACGTTTCCTTTCGCGCAAAAACAAAAACCCCGCTGCATCGTGTCAGCGGAGTCGTGAGATCTTGATATTTAGGAAATTACCAGGTGATCTCCGCTGACACGTTCGCCACGTGATGATGGTGATGATGGCGATGGGTCAACGAAGTCATCGTCTAACGAGGATATGGCGCACGCCGCTTAACTGTCAATACGACATTTCGGGGATTGTGAGGCCCAGCCCCAACCTAAATGCAAACGGCGCCGGACGGAAGCTCCCTTGCCGGACGCTGGTCTTGAGATCGCGGTTAGTCGCCGCCACCACTCTGACATCGACGGAGACTTTTCGGCTGCCGTTCAGCGACGTGACGAGTGAGGATGTCGAACGTAGCGTCTCGAAGTCAGTTCTGCGGACCGAACCTAGCGCGAATCCCGCTTGACTTCTGCCGCCTGATCAAAGCCCCTGTGTCAGACGGTCACCGGGTCTGTTCCTGGATGCTCTCCCACTACCGGTGAGCCCCGACGAAGGAAACCTTGGTGAAGTGGGCGTCGTCGACGGAAAGAGGCTGGCTGAACCACGTCTGGCCTCCGTCTTTCGTGGACACAATGACACCTGGGGGCAGAGACGGATCCACGCTCACCCCCCTGTATCCTACCGCCACCATCGCTTGGTCGTCGGCGCACGCGATGCCCTGGTACGTGTAGTTACTGGCGGGATTGAAACTGTCTATGACGGGTTGCCCATCTTCAAGGACCACGTGATAGATTACACCGCCGTTGTCGCCACTATGGTTTTGGATGGCCCAAACCGTGTCGGCCGAAAGAGCGCACATATCGTCGACGTCGCCGAAAGATCCCAGCGTTGCAACTTGTGTCCAGGTTCCCCCGCCGTCGATGGTACGGAACAGGTAACCCTCGCCCCATACCGCGCTCCATGCCACCATGGGTGAATAGCCACTGACCATGTGCATGCCGCCGGTTGTGACCTTGACCTCGTAGGGCACGTATTCCCGACGCCACGTGGCCCCGTTGTCGGGCGTGTGAATTATGCCCCAATGCCCTCCCTGGTCGTCCGCTATCCACACGTTGGAGCTTGGGAGGCCAAGGGCATCCATGCGGTTGACCTGAGAGATCGGCACGGAATGCGGCATAATCGTCCACACGTTGCCACCGGTCGTCGTGCGAAGGACCGTGCCATCCAGGGTGACCGCCCACGCCACGTCGCGGCTCAAGCCCTTGATGTTCTTCATCTCTCCCACTCCTTCGGGGAGTGGTTGCACGGACCACTCCGCGCCACCGTTGTCGGTGTGCAGGATCTTTCCGCCCTCGGTGCAGCCGACAGCGGCCCATGCGGTGTAGTCGTCAACGGTGCTGATGTCCGTGCCGGAGCACCCCGCCCACAGGGCGCTGTCACCTTGCGCGCTCCAATGCTGGCCGCCGTCCGCGGTGTGCAGGATCACGGCGGGGGTGTCGTAGCTGATTACCCAGCCCGTCTCCAAAAGCTGAGGAGCGGGCGGTGGGGGCTGTGGGGAAGAACCGCACCCGGCTGCAAAGATTGACAGGATGAGGGCCAGCAGGAGGCCCGCTCTTTGCATTTCATTATTGCTGAGTTTCTCCAAACTGCACCGTTTCTGGCTTTGCCTGGGCACGAAGGTGAACAACCCACGAGCTCGTAATTTCGTCCTTGGAAATCCTCCGTGGCGCTGTTTCCAGCGCACCGCTGTCCTGCCTCAGCGCGGCATGAACCGCAAGGAGCACCATGGACTTGGTCATGGCATGTCACAGGAGCGCGTGTCCCTCGGCTTATGGTCCTCAGGCTCCGCTGAAACCATTACTCTTACTACAGTTGTTTGTCAGTGACGCCTGCGACATGGCACAGTGACGAACTAAAGCGACCACATCTTCGTCAGTACTGTTCCGATTTGGCGGAACTTCCCCCGACTGGAAAGATCCGCGCTCGGCTGCTCATGACAAGTGAGGAACCGTTTTCCAGAACGCGGTGTCTGAACCTCGGGTTTTGTTATTCTCTCAGTTTGTCACCTGCCTGGGTGGCAGGTGTCACCGACAAACCCTGGGCGCGGCTGTGAAAATCTCGGCGAACGCCTGAGGCGAGGATTTCCCAAGCCTTCCTTACCGCCGCTCTGACCCAAGCTGGCGGAGATGAGAAAGGTCCCTCGGCCCGGCAGTTCGGATTAATGGTCTTTGTTCTCGGGAGAGTGCGGGATGGATACCCCCTTAAACGGCGTGCTCCTGGTTGGCGGCTCAATGCTGTTTTCAGTAGCTGGGTTACTGTTAGTCCGCCGCTATGTTCCTGTCGATTGGTTGAAGCGGCATCACGAAGTAGCCAGCTATTTTTTTCTCATGATAGGAACTCTTTATGCTGTGCTGGTAGCCTTTGCCATTTACGTTGCGTGGAGTGACTTCAACAATGCGGGAACGAATCTGGAGCACGAAGCAACCGAAGTGGCTGACCTCTCACGGTTGTCAACCGCCATGCCGGATCCTTACAGTAAGAACATATCTGCGGCGCTCATGGAATATCTCAACGCCGTCGCACAGGATGAATTCCCCGCTATGGCCGAGGGTCGCAACAGCCAGCGCACTTGGGACTCCGTGCAAAAGCTCTGGGACGTCTACGCCACGGTTCGGCCCGAAAACCCGCAAATGCAGGGTTACCTGGCAGAGTCGTTGAAGCACCTCACACAACTCTCCGACTATCGCAGGACGCGTCTTTTTACCAGCCGTAGCTCGGTCCCCGCCAATCTATGGTGTCTGCTGGTTTCCGGTGGGATCGTGCTCATCGCCTTCACCTATTTCCTGGGGCACGAAAGCGTCTGGTCACAGGCCGGAATGACGGCCGCTTTGGCGGGAATCCTAGCCTTCAGCTTGTTCGTCATACTCTCCCTGGATACTCCATATTCGGGAGTGGCACGGGTCACTCCGCGAGCTTTCCAAGTCGAATTGGAGCATGTAGCCGCGAGGGCGCCAAAATGAGCCAGCCTTTCTGCCAGATTCGCGCAGAAACTTTGCATTTCGTTATTGCTGAGTTTCTCCAAACTGCCCCTCCGCGCCTAGGGTTGATTTGCCGACCCGCCAAAAGAGAACTTGGTAATGAAAGCGTTCTGTTGACCCGGCACGTGTGGGAACACCTGGGCCGGATTCTTTAGCGGAAAATCTGCGGAGGAGGTAACGCCGGTCACAACCACGTTGCCGTCCGGATCGACGGCCAGTCCATACGCGCGGTCGTCGCCGCTACCGCCGAGGTAAGTGGAGTAGCCCAGCCAGGCCCGGGTGGGGGAATCTGCATGAAGATGGCGTCCTGGCCGCCCCCCTGGAACGCCGCGATCAGCGCGTTCCAGGTGTAAGGGAACCTGAACGGCGCCACAAAATTCGTAGTGCCATAGACATATTCGATCCCGGGAGAGGAGATTTCACCGGCGACAGACACGTTACCGTGGGAATCGACTCCGATAGCGGTTCCAAAGCCTCCGCCGCCAGCGATCGAATCGGGTGCCCCTCCACCCAAATAGGTGCCATAGATCAGCGACGCGTCATTGTCCTGCGAGGGGTCGATCTTCACCATGTAAGGCTGGTCGTTCGATTTGTTCAGCCCAAGGTAAGGGGCGCTGTGGTAGACGGAAAGCCAGGTTGTCGGAAAGTCGGGAGATACTGTCCGGCCGGTCACCGCGATGATGCCGTTCTGATCAACCGCTACGCCGTAGGTGTCCTCACGGGCCTGGTCCGAGGCGCTGCCCAGATAGGTGGAGTAACGGAACTTGTATTCGGACGTTGGGTCTCCGGGCTTGCTCGACGTAAACTGGGCCACAAAACCGTTGCTCGTCCAACCGTTCAGCGGAGGACCATTTCGATAAGCATTGTCAGTCGTCGGAAAGTCGTCAGAGTCCGTATAGCCCACCGCCGTAATCAGCTCGCCAGTGGCGTCAACCGCTGCGCCGTGCCCTTTTTCATTGGCGCTGCCTCCCAGGAAGCTGGAGTAGATGAGCGAGTCGGCGCCGCTCTTCGAGGGATCGAAGATAACCACGATCGCGTCGCTATCACCCTCGAGGCCAGGCTGGATGGCATTCGCGGTCACCGGGAGATCCGGGCTTTCGGTAGTCCCGACGAGGTAGACCAATCCATGCGCGTCGGCAGCGAGATTATTGCCATTACTGTTGTTATCGACAAACCCCGACCCCTCGGCACCGCTTCCCCCGAAGTAAGTCGAGTAGCGCAGGTTGCCGTCCTTATCGAAAACGCTTACGAAGTAGTCCGCGTCTCCTCCGTCATTCGTATCCTGAAACGCGTTGAGGGTGGGGAACGGCCCCGAATCATCCGAACTGGTTATGCCATCGACGGCAACTCCTCCGTCGGGCAAGACGGCCAAACCCTCGCCCATAGTCTGCTGGTCGCCGCCCAAATAGGTTAACCAGAGCAGTTTGCCGAAGGGATCGAGCTTCGCCACGAACGCCGTCATCGAGGCGCCAGGAGCGGGTTCCGGCTGGAAGGCGTGCAGCACGGGAAGATCGGTGACACGGGTAGCACCGGTGACATAGGTATTTCCCTCGGCGTCGCTGCCGGTGTTCTGCGCGAACGTACGGGGATTTTCGCAGTTGCAGTTCAATCCTCCCAAGGTGGTGGAAAAGATCAGGCTTGGTTTTCCCTGAGCCTGCGATGACGGTTGCGATTGGGCGGGAGAACCAACGCTTGCGACAAGAGCTATGACGAGTAGTAGACCGCACGCACGAATTGCAGAAACGCCGGGCATCTTGCGCCCCCTTTCCGTTTCTGTCAGAACCAGTACTCCTGCCAGCCGCGCAAATCAAGGGCAAGAATTCGTTTTCGCTATTTTTGGAGCGTGAGGGTCCCATTTTGGAAAAGCTCTCCAAGTTCTTACTGGAAATCCCGTAACTTAAGGGTTGGCTCCTCGCCGCACGGCGCGCTGCCGAAGCGAGGCGACCTTGAGGCGTTTGGCAGGCGTGAGCGCAGCCGGGGTCCCCGCCCCGCGGGTTTTGCGTGACGGGGCGGGGAGCGTGAGCCTGCAGCCGAAATCCCGAGCGAGGGCAAGGGGCCGAGTCGAAGGAGCGAACCTGAAAATTTGGCGGAAGCGTGTGCGAGTCGAACGCACCATTGACATCAAAGATGCCAATCGCCGGTTTTGAAGATATGTAGTCCCACATCCCTGTTGTGCGGACTCAATGACTTAGCGTCACGGTATGTCTTGCTTTTCGGGCTGACTTATGTAACTCGGCACTCGACTATGCAACCAAATATGCACCTTCTCATGGCAAAATTAACTCCCGGTTTTGGGAGCTGTCGTAAACGGAGAAGGGAGGAAACGACAGTCACTAGCCCGCGCGGGCGATGCCCCAGCCGTCCGCACAACTTGTGGCGACGCGGTGGACAGTCGACGACAGCCGCCACCCACCCACCTCTATGGGCCGACGAGCGGCAAGGCTCCCGGCATCGCCGTAGAACTCGCAACATTGATGACAAGAGGCTGAGTTCCAGGAGGCACAAGGAATTCGGTCAGACACTTCCTCAGCTAACCGCCGGGAAAAGGCGGTTTTCTTGCTCGTGGTGAATTCGGACAGATTTCCGTCCAACTTACATCCATTGACCGCCCTTTCACGGGGCGGTTTTTCTTTGGACTCGATCCAAACGAATCCTGAGGGAGAAGCACATGGAATCCACGCATGGCAACGCCAAACTCCTCGGAGCCGGCCAACTCGTAACCTGTCGCCTGGACGAACTCCGCCCGCACCCCAGCTACGTTCAGCACCGTCTCACAGTTCCAGCCTCCCAATTGTCTGCACTCGCTGAGCTGGGTGATCTCGCGTTTCGAGAACGCATCGTCATCACCCAGGACCGCACGATTATTGACGGGTACGCTCGCGTGAAGCTTGCGCAATTGAAGGAGCGCCAAGCACTACCCGGCATCGTATTTGAGCTGACCGACACAGAAGCTTTTCAATATCTGCCCCAAAGACATCTTCAATCCAGCGGCTGGAACGCCTTTACCCGCGGCCAGTTGGCAACGGACCTTGAGCCTGACCTCAGAGAGAAGGCGCTGTCGAACCAGCGGGCGGGTGGCCAGAACAAGGGTTCGTCAATATTGACGGAAGCTGAAAAGGTCGATGTTAGAGCCAAAATTGCCCAGGCTGAGCACCTCTCAGTTGGAACCCTAAGCAAGGTCAATCAACTGTTGCTGACTGCGATTCCCGAACTCTTAGAGGCCTTGCGCAAGGGCGAGGTTCGGATCGATCGGGCTTACAAATGGAGCAAGAGGTCACCAGAAGAGCAGCGGGAAGCACTGTGGCGGTATCAGAGCGAGAGATGTATTCGCAAGACCATACGGGACGTGCTTTCGCCGTATCGGTCGAAAGACCCACTCACTGCGCCCGAGTTGGTTGACGTAACCAAGCTCTTGTACGCACTCGAATCGGGAAAACTCGGTCCCGCCAGAGTGGTCTCCGTGAATGTTCCTGGAAAAGCCATTTTCGTGACCGAGGAATTATTCCGAACTCTTGAACCACAGGAAGAACTCGCCCTCACATGCGCTACAAACAATCCATAAGGCAAATCTTGACTGCCACACGAAGCTACTGGGACCGGCCTGAGACCCGGCCCGCCGTCCGCCAGAACTTCGATAAAGTGACCAAATGCCGGACCCTGGCCTTGGGAGCAGAAGTCTTTGCCTCAGAAACTGAGGAGAAGCGCGTTCCCCACACCTGCAAGGCGAGAGCGTGTCCGAGTTGCGGCCATCGGGCCACGATCCAATGGCAACGGGAGCAGTGGTGTGCCCTGCCCGATATTCCTTATGTAGGCATCGTCTTAACGATGCCGGATGTCCTGTGGCCGATCTTCCGGCAGAACCGCCATCTCCTGCCTTCGCATCACCGACGGCATGCTGCGCTCTAGCGGACCGGAAGCAGGCGGATGACGGTGCCGTCACCATAGGCACCCCCGCCGCCGGTCGTCCCGTAGAAAAACCCGTTGGCGGCTTGCATCAGTCCACCGGCAGGCTGGCCGCCGTCAGTGGAGTCGAAGTCGTGCAGCGTGGTCAGCACGCCCGCTGGGGTAATTTTGAAGACCGTGCCACAGCCAATAAGACCGCAGTTGTAGGCCCCGCCACTGTAGGTTGTCCCGTAGAAGTTTCCGTCGGCAGCTTGCACCAGCGGGGCGTAGGGTGTCTCGCCATCCGCACAGTTCGGTTGAGAGCAAAAACTGTACAGCGTAGTCAGCGTGCCCGCGGGGGTGACTTTGAAGACCGTGCCCCTACTAGGGCCGTTGGCCCCGCCCCCCTCCGTCGTCCCATAGAAATTCCCGTCGTTAGCTTGCACCAGCCCGGCACTCGGGGTTTCGCCGTCGGTGCAGTTATTTTGAGCGCAAAAGCTGTACAGGGTTGTCAGCGTCCCGCTGGAGGTAATCTTGAAAACGGTTCCGCCCTGGCCGCCCTGGCCGGGCACCCCGCCGCCCAACGTTGTCCCGTAGAAGTTGCCATCGCTGGCTTGCAACAGCCCGGCCAAAGGTTGCGCACCGTCCGTACAGTGCGGTTGAGAACAAAAGCTGTACAGCGTCGACAGCATGCCGCTGGAGGTAATTTTGAAGACCGTGCCCCAATCGCCGTTGGCCCCTCCGACTGAGGTTGTTCCGTAGAAGTTCCCGTCACTGCCTTGCACCAGCGCGCTCTCAGGGTGCTCGCCGTCAGCGCAGTTCAGTTGAGAGCAAAAGCTGTAGAGCGTGGTCAGCGTGCCCGCGGGTGTGATTTTGAAGACCGTGCCACAGCCGCCAGGGCAGTTGGGGTTAACCCCGTTGTAGATCGTCCCTCCGTTGTAGGTCGTCCCGTAGAAGTTTCCGTCGCTGCCCTGCACCAGCCCAGCGTAGGGGCCGGACCCGTCGATGCAATTCTGCCGAGAGCAAAAGCTGTACGGCGTAGTCAGCGCGCCCGCTGGGGTAATTTTAAAGACCACGCCACAACCACCTGTACACGAGTTGTTGGCTCCTCCCGCTGCCGTTGTCCCGTAGAAGTTCCCGTCGGTGCCCCGAACCAGAGACATAAGAAAGGGGCCAGCACCATCGGTCCCGTCAAAGCTCGCGAGAGTGCTGAAGGCGATGCTTTGTGCTGGCATGGCAATCGCTGCCGCGACACAAAACAAAAAGACGGTGCATATCATCGCCGGTAGGCTAGCTTTCTCCGAAGTGTTCACCTTGCGGCTCTGCGCCAGCACGAAAGTAAACAATCCACAGGTTCGTACTTTCGTCATAGGAGTCCCTCGCGGCGCCAGATGCGCGATGCTTTGTAAGAAACCAGCCCGGGTAGGGTGCTTAGGAGAAGCGGGTCCCGGAATTCTTGTTTCTTGCCGTCCGGGCGCGGTCTAACCGGGTGGGAATAAGGTCCGGAACCTTCTCCCAAGACACTCGTCAGAATTTCAAAACGGTTGAGCATACGTCAGTGATTGATGATGCAGGCCGATGTGACAAAGCGCAACAACAGGTGGACAGAACTCCGTTCCTGGCGTAAACGGGCCATTTCACACGTAATCCCAAAACCAAGCCTCGGCGCAGATTGCGTGTGAGTTGGCGATTTCTCGCCAGTTACTGATGCATTGCTCTGCCACCAGCTAGGCGCACCAGTGTGGCTGTAGCAAACAAGGGGCCGGCACGCCGCGAGGATGCCGGCCCCCTGCGTACTTCTAACGTTCGCTACGGCGAAATCTCCCAGACCACCCCATAGCCATAAGCTCCGCCATACGTAGTCGTGCCGTAGACGTTGCCTTGCGCATCGACCACGGGAGCGCCCGTGGGCCCGTCGCCATCGGTGCCGCTGAAATCATGCAACGGAGTATAAGTCCAGCAACAGGTCAGCTTGAAGACCTCGCCGTCCCCATCCCATGGGATTACCGTGCCGTAAACATTACCCGAAGCATCAGGGGTCACCCAGGCACTCAAAGGGCCGCCGACGTTCGACCAGGTCTTCAGAGTCACCAGCGTCCAATCGGGGTAGGTCAGCTCGAAGATGGTGCCGTACCAGACGTAATAGCAGCCGTTTACCAAATAACCATAGGTGGCAGTGCCATACAGATTCCCAGCCTGATCTGCGGCCAGGTACAACGGCCAGCCGTTTTCGCCCTGCCCATTGAAGTTGAAGTTGTAGAGGATGTTGTAGCCTCCGGCCAGCGTGTACACTGTACCCGTGTGATAGGCGCCGCCGCCATACGTAGTACCGTATAGGCCGCCTGCGCCACTGACCACGCCCTGTGGACCGGTGCCGTCGCCGGGGAGGGCGGGAAAGGCGTGCAGGACCTGCAAGCCCCCGTTTGTGAACTCATAGAGCGTACCGCCGCCATTCGCGCCTGCCTGCGAGGCGGTTCCGAAGATATTGCCGGAATTGTCTAGCACAAGACCACCCCCTGGCGACTTACCATCGCTGCCTCCCGTGAAGCTGTACAGCAACCCCTCCATCCCCTGACCAAAAACATTAGGTAAGACTGGTGGGAAGGGAGACAACCCGAAGAGCACCCCGTCGCCACCCTCGCCTCCGTAGATCGTCGTACCATACAGGCTGCCGTTGGAAGCCAGCGCAGGCGGGCTGTCGGGACTGCTGCCATCCGTGCCCGAGAACGAGTACAGACGAGTGAATGCCCAGCCCGAAGCGGTTGGCGTCAGTTTGAACACCGTACCTATCCCCAAAGGGCTCCCGGAGGCAGTACCGTAAAGATTTCCCGCAGTGTCCAGGGTCAAACCGGTTCGGGGATAGGCCCCGTCCGGGCCACCGGTGAAGTTGTAAATTACGCGGTAAGTCTGGGTTGGCGACGGCGGGACGGTCACAACCTTAGCCTCTTCCACCGGTGCTCCATCCGATTTCGGAAGATTGGCGCACGTGATGTTGCCACCCAGAATGGTGAACGCTTCCGAGGGAATGGTGCCTACCGAGTTCTCCGAAGCCGAAGATGGACAGCCTGGGCCCGTGCAGCCGACACCGCTGTTCTCGTCCCAGTAAATCGGTTCGCCCTCGGCAGTCACAGCGTTCTGCAGGTTCACCCAGTAGGTGCCGTTGTTCAGGGCCACGCTGAAGGCGCTCGAGGTCTCAAGGCAGATGTCGTACGTATATTGGTTCAAAGAGCATCCGCTCTGGGTGAAGGTCACCGTCTGGTCAAAGTAACTGGTGCCGCCGTTTATTCCGGAGGTGATGGACACCTCAGCCGACTCCAGTGTGTCTCCCTCGTTCAGCCATCCTCCAAAACTCATGCCGGTGATAGGGGTGCCGTTGCCTTGGGTCACGATGAAGCTGTCGCTCACAATGAAACCGAAATTAATCGTCCAGGCATCCGTGGTGCCGTTGATTGGGCCGTTGTTGTAGAGCACGTCGTCTTGCAGCGGGTGGAAATACCCCTTTGCCGGCACCAACGCCGAAGATTTGGGTGGGGGGACACGCTTGGCGGCATGGGCCAGCCGGGACGCAAACTCCGGCATCTTCGCCGCCTGCACCGCCGTCGGTGGAACCGAATTCTGTGCCCAGGTTGGGACGATGGTTACTGCCACCACCAACGCAGCGATTATCGCCAGTGAAATTGTGCGGAACCTTGAACTGAGAGATTGCTCTTGGCTTTGCATCGGCTTGTCCTCCTTGCTATACCGCTCAACAGGAACGTGGGGCCACGCGAGAGAAACAACTACGCGTGGACACTTGGGAGAAGTCAGGTCGGAGGTCTATTTCTCGTCGCGTGGGTGCAACCGAACTGGGTGGGAAAAAGGCCAGGGAATCCTCTCCCGGAGTTATCTAACGCCCTGCGGCGGTGCTTGTCAGTGACCGCTGCCGCTCCCGGATGTGATAGCCGGGAACGAGGAAGGAGCATATCGAAGTCGTTGCTGTGGGCGGTGGGCTTCGCGGGGACAGACCTCTTCGTAGTCGATTGACCGCGACTTTCCAGCCTCAATTCACGATAGCTTCCGCGAACAGGCCAAGCCGTCACCAATCCTGAACGGGACACTCGGCCTCGGATCGCGTGTGGCTTGGGGATTTCGCGCCAACTACAAGCAAAACGCGCGGCGGCGGTCTAAACTATGGCGTAATCTGCCACACGACCCCATTTCCTGTCCCGCCGCCCGTCGTCGTGCCATAGAGATTGCCGTTCACGTCGAACACGATGCTGCCGTGCGGATTGGCGCCATCCTGGCCGTTGAAGTCAACCAGCGTGGTGTAGACCCAGTTGCCCTCCGAGTAGGTCAACTTGAAGACCGAACCGAAACCGTACATTCCATCCTGCACGGTGGTTCCGTAGATCGCGCCTGAGCTGTCCATAACCAGATCGCCCCAGGGACCAGATATTCCGCTGAAGCCGTAGAGCAAGTCCAGCGTCCAGCTTCCGCCCGACGGAGCCAACTCGAAGACCTTACCGCCGCCGCCAGCCCCCAGCCCCCCATGATTGGTCGTGCCGTAGACATTGCCGTTGGCATCGAGGATCAATCCGCCCAAAGGCTCATCTCCGTCGATTCCATCGAAGCTATGCAGGACGTTTTCCGTCCAGCCCGACTGGGTGTTGGTCAACTGGAAGACCACGCCGGGGTACTCATATTGGCCACCCATCTTGGTCCCGCCGTATAAGTTGCCGGATGGGTCGAGCGCGAGGCCGCCGTAGGGATTGGCGCCATCGCTGCCGTTGAAGGCGTGAATTACGGTTTCCGTCCAGCCGCCGCTGGAGGAACTCAGCTCATAGACAGTGCCCATATCACCCGAGCCTGCTCTGTAGGTGGTGCCATAGAGATTTCCCGCCTGGTCGAAAACGGTGTCGCCGGTGGGTCGGGCGCCGTCACTGTTTCCGGTGAACTGATAGAGCTGCTGCTCCGTCCAGTAACAGGTGACCGAGTGGCAGAAGGTCACCGGCGGTCGCAGGGCAAGGATGGTACCGCAACCGAGCATCTGGCATTGACCATTTTGATTTTGAAGTCCGCCCTGGCCGGTTGTTCCATAGAGCCTGCCGTCGCTGCCAAAGATCAGCCTGCCCTCTGGATATGCTCCATCGGGAGCGCCATTGAATACATACAGGGGAGAGAGCGTCCAACCGGCGTTCCTTTGCGACAGCTCGAACACTGTCCCGCAGCCGCCCTGGCAATTGGTCGAGCCGCCCTGGGTGGCTGTGCCATAGAGATTTCCGGCGCGATCGATGGTCAGGCCGCCCCAGGGGTTAGCGCCATCCTGTCCGCGAGTGAAGTTGTGGAGCACTGTCAAGGTCTGCGCCTGCGCTGGTCGCATTGCGATCATTGCCAGCGCACAAAGCGCCGCGAGCGCCGTCCGCCGCAAGCTGCTCGTCAAAATTGATGTGGAAAGTTGCGGCTGGTTCGTCATCGTGGCCTCCTCTACCGATACTGAATGCGACCGTTGACGGTTGCCGTTCTTGACAGCGGGAAGTCTACACCCGGTGATGACGGAATCTCCAGCAGAAAAGGGATTGTCGGTGTTCCCCGGCTTAGCCGGGAGGGTGGCCCACCCTTTCGGGCGAACTCTTAACCGAGGGAACCCACCCAAGCCGCTTTTGCTTGGGTGGGGTTTTCGGTGAGGAGCAGCCAATGCGGTGAAGGCGGCCGGTTGCATACGCAGACAGAGGGCCATCTAACCGGTGGCCCTCTTACGTTTGCCAGCAAAGAGATCGGTCAAACCGGAGCCATTGGGAAAGGGATATTACCCATGCTCACCCATGTCGCTTAAGCGGTATTAGGTGCAAATTGTTTTGAGCATAGGAGCCGGTATGCGCGTCCAATTTCACGGCGCGAGTGAATTGTGTCGCAGATCAGGGACAACTTCTCAAACACCGTCACGGTCTCAGGTCCTATTGAGGTGGAGACGGATTCGCCAGCAGAAAAGCTACCGGCCAAGGAACCATATTTATGCGCTGGAGTCCCTGAACTGGTGTATGATTTCGGGCCGTGCGCAGCTAGAACGAAAATTCCCGCTCACTACTTTTACCTTAACGGCCAGGCGTTCGTAGTACGGGTAATGCGACAGTTCTTGCTGGGCAAAGCGAGACCATGAAAGAGACCTGGAACAAAGGTGTGGATGCTGCCCAGATGGTGATGGACGTAGAGCATGAGATGGAAGCCGCCCAAACGACCCAGACTCCGGCATACACCATTGCTTCCTGCGGCGCGAGCGGAATGCAATCGTTGCCGGCTGGTGATTATGGTCTAATGCCGATTGCGGCGGTCGACCGCTTCTAAACCATTTACTGGCCTTCGTTCTCTCGGGTCACGAGACCAACACCTTTGTAATCGGGATTCCTCTTGCGGCTGGCCCTTTTCCAGCATTGCGTCCGAAAAGATGCGCTGTGATGGATGTTGCGATATCCGGTTAAACGGCGGAAGAAAGAGATCGACAATGAAAAATGCTTTCTGGCTGCTTAAGAATTGGGCTATTAGCGCCCTAGTGCCGGGTCTGTTGGTGCTGGCGGTCAGCGCTGTGGGCTGGGCCATGGACTGCGGCAACGAGACACTGAAACCGTATGGCGACCTTAAGACCAATTACATGACCGACCTGAAGGTGGTGGGGACGTGCAATGTCAACGGCACCCCTAAAGTTCCGAACCAACCCCTTCTATATGTGTTCCACAACGTCAACATCGTCGCCGGCGGCGCGCTGATCTTTAATGACAAATATGATATCGATTTTTACGCTGAGAACATTGTGATCGAGAACCAGGGCAAGCTGATCGCAGTGTCCACCCAGCAGGGATACCTGCCGCAAGTCAGTTTGGCTGGCAGCGTGCTGCCCTACCAGAAGCGGCTGACTTTTCATCTTTGGGGACCGGAGACTGATCCCGGCGTGGAGTGTGCGAGTGACCCGCAGTGTGGCATTCCGAACGCGCTGTGGACGGCGAACCAGGTTGTCGCAATGAACCTGATGATGACGGATCCGCCGCCACCCACCTTGCCCAGGAATAACGGGTGCGTGCCCAGCATGGGATATGGCGCGCTGCTTCCAGAAAACGACTGCTTCTATCAGTATGAGATCCAGGACAAGCAGGACAAGGCGGCGGCAAGGAAAGCTTATTTCGGTCACAAGGTCCTGGCGCTCTCTTTTGGCGGAACGCTGCAACTGTTTGGATCGAGGGGCGTGAGTTATCTGACGCAAGGGCAGCAGTGCCAGCCTACGGTCCCGAACAACGAATGCAATCCGGCATTCACCGGCACGAGCTGGGTGCGGCTCACCGGAGTTACGGATGCGACCCACATTACGGTCAGCCGCGGCGTGGATTGGAAAATGGGCGACCATATCGTCGTGACCCCGACGGACTATTTGCCGTCCCACGCGCAAGAAGTGGTCCTCGCTGCGGACGCTGCGGGCGGAACCAACCTTACGTTACAGAGTCCAGGGGTGGAAACGGTGAAGTATAACCATCGCGCGACCACCTATTCGCTGGCTGCGGTGCCTGCGAGTATCGGGCCGCAGAACGATCCCAATATTCCGGAGATCAAGCGCGCCGTCGACACACGCGCGGCCGTCGCCTTGTTGACTCGGAACATCCAGATTGTGTCGGAGGGAGACGTTCCTTCAGAACCGCTCGCGAAGTACTACGGCGGGCACACCATCGTCCGCCAGGGCTTCGCCAGTTTCCAAGTGCAGGGTGTGGGGTTTTACCTGCTCGGACAGGGAGGCGCGTTAGGCCGTTACCCGGTGCACTTCCACATGGCACGCAAAACCGCGCAGCCGGCCGGCCCGGCTAGCGAGCCCCTGAATTACCTGAAGGACTGCTCCATCAGCGACTCCATGACCCGCTGGATCACGGTGCACGCCACCGAGGGAATGTACCTGGCGCGCAACGTGGGTTACAAGTCGATTGGACACGGTTTCTATCTGGAGGATGCCACCGAGATCGACAATCGGTTTTACAGCAATATTGGCATTCTGGCGCGGGCGGCGATTCAGGACCCAGTACACAATCCCCGCCAGGTTCCGGGGATTCTCGCGGACACTAGCGTTGTAAGCCCGGACCGCTCGGGGGACTACATGCCGTACCGCTCCGACTACAACCACCCCACCATCTTCTGGATCACGAACGGCTGGAACGACTTTCAGTACAACTTCGCCGCTGGTGCGGCAACCTGCGGCGCCTGTTACTGGTGGCTGCCCGCGGCCAACAGCGGGATTTCGCAATACGAGAACTGGGACAGCTACGCCTCGCAGCAGATCGATCGCAATGCGCCACAATCAAACTGGAACCGGGCGGGCATCACGCCGCTGAAAAGTTTTGTGGGCAACACTTGTGTGGCTGCCATGACTTCGTTCCAGATGAATGGCCAGACCGGGGACTGTCTGGGAGTGGGTCCCCCCGGGGTTGGCAACGTGAACCTTTCGGCAGTTCCGTCCAGTGCGCCTCCCGGTCCCTCCCAAATCGGCATGGGACTGCCAGCGCAACCGTTTCAGCTTTATTATCCGGTGGTGTCGGACGTGCACAATCCGACTCTTTGTCCTGCAGGTATGAACGACTGCTCGCAGAGCACGCAGAATTGCGATGGCGCCGACACCCACGAAACCTGTGCGGTCACTCAACTCGACCGCTACACGACCTCCTTTAACTTTGCCCAGACGAATTTCGCCGCGGTGTGGCTGCGCAAAGGATGGGACCTGGTCTCAAACCTCGCCATGACCGACGTTCTGCAGAGCGGACTGAATTTCATCACCGGCGGCGGTTATACCCGTTCCGACGTGAATCTGGGAGAATGGATGGTGGCGCGCGACAGTGTCTTCATCGGGCACTCCCAAGGGAAGAATGAGGGGTCATTTAACCCCTTCGCAGAGGATGTGGGACCGTTCAACCCGGATTCCAAACAGGGTTGCGACAACGGTAACCAATCGCCTAATCATTGCGAATTTGCCGATGGAGGCGTTAGCTTTGAGCTGCCGGCTTATCCCGCTCAGAAGCTTATCAACATCTATGATGGGCCGTCGCAACAGCAGAACAACGCCTATCTGGACATTAACGCATCGAAAATTCCAGATTGTAAGCCAGGTGGCCCGGGAAATTGTTACAGCAGTCCGGTACCCCTCGCCTGGAATGTCGGCGTGTTGACGGACAAGAAAAAGACCTACTGTTACTTGCCCAATGCCGCCATCGGCTGGAAACAGCCTAACGGCTTTTACTATCCGCCGGCTTTTCACTCCCTGAACCTGTGGTTCTCCAACGTTGACATCCGGCACTTCGTGATCGAGCCTCTGTTTCTGCCCATCACTCCTCTTGAATACAATCCGTTCCAACAGAATCAGAAAGCGGTGGAGGAGCGGTATTGCACCTATACTTCTGACATGTTCAGCGATGCCTTCAACGCCATTGACCGGCAGACGGTGCTGAACGACGACGACGGCACTCTGACCGGTTTGGTAGGCCTAGAGGGAGGTGTAAAGCGACCGGCCATCTCGATTAACGAGGACCCCTATTTTAATGCGCCTCTTACCACTCCCGAGTGCCTGTCGGATATCGATGTCAAGCCACTCAATAAATCCGGCCAGCCGTATACTGCCACAACCAGTCCCTACGAGTGGCTGAGCACGGCAATGATTGCCGACTGCGCCATCACTAACCGGGTGGGTTCCCTGCAATGCTATGACCCCAGTGACAAGCTGATGAAGTGGGGACTTCCCTGCACCTACGGGAAACCTTCTTTTCCGTGCCGCGGCGTGCCTCTGTACCGCGAGTATCTGACCACCACCGAGCAGACGAACAATACCCGGCCACAGATGCGGATGATGGGACAGGGTAACGGTCAGCGCAGCACGCTCTCCTTAAACCACGGGGCGTATTACATCGATACCACCCAAGACTGCCTTTCCCAGGCAGGATGTCCGATGTGCGTCGAGACCGAGGGGAATCTATGCAAGACGTACGGACCTATATCCTCGGTGCCGAGCGTCTTCCGGGGCGGCCACACCTACTATGTCTATTTCATCTATGCCAGCGCTACGACGCAGCAGAAGTACGATATTTATGTCGGTCCCAACACCAGCCTGGGCGAGCTGAAGCCGACGGCCATCCAGCTCGATCCGAATGATTATAAAGTCTATACGCCGAGTGATAGCACGTTCATCGACGCCGACTATACCAGTCCGATCTTGACCGTCAAGGTGGACCTCACCAAGCAGACCGACGCATTTACCAAGAGCAGTCCCCTGTTCTGTCGACCGCAGAGCTACTGCTCGGTTGAAAACGGAGTTTGTGGATGCAAGGAGGACAGCGACTGCCAGCAGGACTCCGACTGCGCCTGGGGACCTCGCGATATCGATTGCCCGGTCGACCCGAAGAATGTCAACGGCCAGCGGTGTTTCGGCTTCAGCTTTACCCTGCCGGCGAACTTTGCCCCGCCGGGGCCAATCGTGCCCGACAACGATCTGTTTGTGAATTTCAGCACCAATCCTTATTTTGCGGGGGTGAAGTTCGCGAATGGGAAGAGCATTAGTCCAAAGGACGCCTGTGTGTACGACCCGCTTCCTACAGAGTAGCCGAGGCGGATCGAAAGTCAACAGTTCACTATTGATAGTTGCGCGGGTGTCCGACGGTTTAGCAAATCGCCAGAGCTTCCGACAAGTGCTTATGGGTCAGCGTTTAGCGATGGCGCGGTGCAGATCAGGTGCAAGTTCGCGCGCGACTTCGAAGGCAGATAACACGTTGCTTTGGCTTTGGCGCTTCAGCCTGCTGGGCCTTATAAAGCGGAGTTCCAGGAGCAGTTGCAGTTGCTTCACGATGGTAGCGTAGCGTGCTCCTCGATCTCCAACGGTTCCAGGCCGGAGGAGATCTTGCCTACCCGGTAGAGGATTTTCTCGGCTGATTTGGTCTCGGTGTTCATAGGGTTTTTCTCAGGTTTTTCTCGTCGAAAATTCATGCAAAAGGGGCGTCAGATACGTGTCAGGCAAAAATGGCCTCGGACCAGCATGGATATTGGCTGAAGCGAGGCGGTTCCGGTGACCACCAGCGGCTGCGACAGATTGAAGGTCAGGGTGCCGTTTCTGACGAGGCCGCCGGTCGGGGTCTGGAAGGAACCGGTCACCGTGCCGGCGAACAGGTTCGCGGCAATCCGGAGCCGGGGAGCTTCTGGATCGAGAAGATCACCGACATCGATTAACCATTTTCGCCGCGGTCGACCGATCGCCCGCTGTCGGTTAAGTAAACCGTCGGACGTTTCCGCAAGTCATAATGGGTCAGCGTTTAGCGATGATCAGGTGCAGATTAGGTGCAAGTTCGCGCGTGGCTTCAAGATAACACGTACGATCGAACTCGCTTTGCCAGCGGCTCTGCTGAGGACAAGACAGCGTAAACTTCCTCGTGCTGCTGCTCAAGGGGAATTTATGCTGAGGGTCTCCGCAAGCCTGTTGTACCTCGTGCTGCTTTCGGCGGGTGTAGCCGCGCAGGAGGCGCATGACCATGGCATTCCCGAGCAACTAGGCGCGGTGTCGTTCCCGACCTCCTGCCGCGCCGCCGTGCAGGCGCAGTTCGAGCGTGGCGTCGCACTGCTGCATTCGTTCGCCTATTCCGCCGCCGAAAGCGCGTTTCGCGAGGTCGCCGAGAAGGACCCGTCGTGTGCGATGGCTCACTGGGGCATCGCCATGACCTACTTCCACCAGCTTTGGGATCCGCCAATTGCGACCTCAAAGATAGAGGCCGGTCATCAGGAGATGGAGCGCGCGCAGCAAATCGGCGGCGGCTCGGAGCGGGAGCGGGGCTTCATCAACGCGCTGCGCCTGATTTACGCAACCGACCCCAAGCTCACCTACCAGAGCAAGCTCCAAAGCTACACGGAAGCCATGCAGAAGCTAGCCGCGGCCGATCCGCACGATGTGGAGTCGCAGGTCTTCTACGCACTGGCCTTGCTCGCCTCGGCGCCTCCCAGCGACAAGACGCACGCGTATCAAAAGCGCGCGGTGGTGGTCCTGCGGCCGCTCTATGAGCAGCATCCGCAACATCCCGGCCTGGCGCATTACCTGATTCACGCCTGCGACAACGCGGAGATGGCGCGCGAAGGGCTGCCGGCCGCCGAGGCGTACGCGAAAATCGCGCCGTCGGCGCCGCATGCGCTGCATATGCCGTCGCACATCTTCACGCGTCTTGGCATGTGGGACGATTCGATCAAGTCCAATCTCGCGGCACAAGCGGCAGCGCGAAAGCAAGGCGACACCGGAGAAGAGCTGCATGCAATGGACTATCTCGTATACGCGTATCTGCAGAATGGCCAGGACAGCGAAGCCGCGCACGTGATTCAAGAACTCAAGTCGATGCCGGAGTTGAGTCGCGGTGACTTCAAGGTCGGCTACGCGGTAACCGCAATGCCGGTCCGCTATACCGTAGAGCGTCAGCAGTGGGCCGACGCTGCAGCGATCGTCCCGCCGCCTTCCACCGCGCCTCCGCACGTGATTGCAATTGCGGTGTGGGCGCGAGGGCTGGGACTGGCGTGCACCGGGCACGCCGCCGATGCCCGCGCGCAAGCCGCGACGCTGCAGCAGCTCGAAGGTCAGCTTCATAAGGTGGGCCACGAATATTGGGCGGGACAGGTCGATATCCAGAGGCTTGAGGTGCTAGCGTGGGCGGCGCAGGCGGAGGGCAAGTCCGACGATGCGCTTGCGCTTTTGCGCGAGGCCGCTGACACCGAGGACGCTGTCGAGAAGCTCCCCGTGACTCCTGGGCCGATTATCCCCGCGCGCGAGCAGCTTGGCGATTTGCTGTTGCAGTTGAAGCAGCCGCAGATGGCGCTGAAGGAATTCCAGGTATCACTACGGAATGCGCCGGGGCGCCGCGGAGCGACAATGGGAGCGGCACGCGCCACCCAACTCGCTGAGGTCACGGCGAAAGCATTGGAGTAGCACGCCTCAGAAAACGTGGTCGGACTCGCGTGGATTCGAGGCAGGTCGCTACCAACTCACTGCGGTGAAAATTGCGGGTAGTCTGGGTAGAAAACCATAGAAATTGGCATAGCGAGAATCTCTCGAATTTTGTAGCAGTTATATCACTCAGTAGATAACCGCAGAAATCACTGAATTACGCCTTCTAAGCTGAGGGTTGCTGGTTCGATTCCAGCCGGGCCTACCATTTCTTGGTACCGCCCTGCGCCCATTTTTCGCTGGTCAGCGCGACGTCATTGCCGGTAGGGGAGCTGCGCAGCGCCGAGAATCCTGCCGTGGCCAGAATCCTGTACCAGCACGGCAACCTTCAATTGCGCAGGATTCCAGTCCGGGTGTATCGGGACATCAACCGCGGTGTCGAAGCCGTTTTTGCCGGTGCTACCCAACTCCCGCAACTGGCGCACAACGGCCGCGTGGTGTAACGTCTGTCCACCATTCTCGCCGCCACCGACTTCGGTGCTCAAACCGTCTTCGGTCACCGCCAACAACACTCTCGCCTGCAATGCGGCATGCGACTGCACCGTCACGTGCAAGCGGCCATTTCCCGCCCATTGCAGCAGGACCTGCGCGGGCTTGGGTTCCTTGGCCGCATCGTCAATCTTGCGATGGACCTCAGAGGCTTCATTGCCGGTGAATTGAAGGTGCCCATCGATCACCATCTGTGGCGTGTATACGGATCCCAAATGAAAACTTCGCGCGTAGTCGCTTTGGCGTTGGCTGAATTGGGCCGAAGAGAAGCGGTCAGTCCATCCGATGTAATTCCAGTAGTCGACGTGTTCTCCAAGCAGAATGAGGTCTCGGCCGCTTTCCGCAGGTTGGCGGCCCAGTTGGACCAATATCGCGTCCGCCGGAGGACAGCTCGAGCACCCTTCAGAGGTGAAAAGTTCCACCACCACCGGGTTCTGCGCTGAGGCCGGAACGAGACCCCACAAACCGAATACAGCGATTGCCGCAAGTATTCTCAGGATTTTGTTCATAGCCAATAGGATTCGTGACATGACGATTGGTTTCACCTGGCAAGCTGTAACTTCCGTTGTTCTGGCGAATCAAGAAGCCAATACAGGTAGAATTTTGTTCCTGAGCGCAGCGAAATTAACGTGGCAGCGGAAGCATCCAGCACCAGTCCGGGGGCAGGCGTTTCGCCGGCAGCGCGTGATAGCGAACTAATCGCACGCATTCTGTCGGGCGAGCGCAAGCTCTTCCACGAGCTGGTGCGGCCCTATGAAAAGAGCGTGTACTTCGCGACCTTTTCCATCCTTCAGAACGAAGCGGACGCCGAAGACGCGGCGCAGGAGACGGTGCTGAAGGCGCTGAAGAACCTGGGCAATTTCCGGGCAGAGTCGAAGTTCAGCACCTGGCTTATCTCCATCGCGGTCAACGAGGCCCGCGCCCGGCTGCGGCATGCACGAGTGCTCAAGTTCGAATCGGTCGATGGGTCTTCGCCGGACGAGGATGACGGCTTCACCCCCAGCGTGATCAGCGATTGGCGTGAGGTTCCGTTGCAGACGCTGGAGCGCAAGGAATTGCGCGAACTCTTGCAGAAGGCAATCGCCAGCTTGCCGGAGATTTATCGCGAAGTGTTGCTGCTGCGTGACGTGGAGGAGTTCAGCATTGCCGAGGCTGCGGTCGCACTGGGCGTCGGCGAGGGCGTGGTGAAAACGCGGCTGCTAAGGGCGCGCTTGATGATGCAGAAAATTCTTGCGCCGCAATTGAAATCGAAAAGAAGCGGGCTTTTCGGTTTGTTCCGTAGCCGGGCAGGTGGATCATGGTTCTGAACTGCAAGCATGTGTGGGCTCAAATCTCCAACTACATCGAGGGCGACGTCGATCCTGAATTGCGCGAAGCCGTCGAGCAGCACCTGGCGCACTGCCGGCATTGCGCCGCCGTGCTGGATTCAACCCGGAACATCCTGGTCCTCATCGCCGACGACCGCGTTTTCGAACTGCCCATGGGTTATAGCGGCCGTTTACATGCGCGTTTGCAGCAGGCGATTGCCGCCAGCACGTAACTCTTCTAGACCTCGTGGTGAAACCAGGGATGTGTGATCAACTCCGCCGCCACCAGCAGCAGAGTCAGAATGGCCAATGCCAGTTGAAGCCAGCGGCGTCTGCGCTGCTGGGGCGTGAGTGGCCGCATGCGCCAGGCCGCGGCGGGATTGCGGCGCAGCCGCTCTTCATTCCACAGCAAAAGCAGGCTGATCAGGGCGCCAATCGCTCCCACGGTCAACAGCGGTATGCGGATCGCTTCCCGATGAAGGCCTCGTGCCGGGCCACTGGCTCCGGCAGCCAGTAGCGACGTCAAGCCGAGCGCCACCCGTACCCCGCTGAGTCCGACGGCAGCCACGCAGATGCTCTCCGCAGCAGCCAGAGCGAGCGAGCCCCAAGCCAATAGCCAACGGGTTGGCTTGGAGGACGAGTTGTCAAAATCCGGCGACTTCACGTTTGGGTGGTCCTTCGCAGCGCTGAGCTTTTCAATCGTTCAAGATACTATACCGGCCAGTGCGCTGTTCCGGATTGGCTTGCAACCTTGTGATGGATGCTACTCCAGATGATAGGAACGAGGGTTCATCATTTCTCCCGTCGCCTGCGAATTGTCTGATGCCGGCTAGCGGAGCCGCGGCGGCGACTTCGCGTCCAGGTAGCCGAACAGGCGCGGTATCGAGCGCTGGTTGCCTTTCAGCGCCACCAGCCCGCCTGCGGGTTGCTTTGAGCTGCGCGCCGTCATCATCGGGTGAAGATAATGCGCGTTGAGCAGGTGTCCCCAGGCCGCGTCGCGCATGTATCGGTCGCCTGCGATGCGGACGCTGCCTGGTCCTTTAACGTTCGCCAACACACCCAGGCGGGCCACGATGTCCATTTCGTTGCCG